>OLXK01000376.1_pt1 | contig 45296 bp, 75 predicted proteins | sample 1674321 | NCBI WGS metagenome assembly OLXK01 (sample SAMEA103958162, study PRJEB25191) | human gut metagenome | reverse complement strand
AGTGAAATTCGACAGACAGCTCTGAGGACGTTCTACGTCCATTGCTATTTCCGATTGTCCGATTACACGGGATGTGATACTGTCGACTTTTGTTTTGTAAATATTTATTAATATTTTGTATTTTTAATTACTCTTTTTAAAATGTGATGTTATTATTCATGTGTACATGATAAATATTTTAGGCTTTTTTCTATTTCCTCAAAAAAAGATTAGCAGAGAAAAAAACGAATGAGCAAAGAATGAAAAACAGATAGTGATATTGAGCAGTATACACTATCTGTTTTTCTTTGTACACATAAAAAAAGGAAGCAGTGTCGTTTTCAAGACTGCTCCCTCAAAACTAATGTTTTTCCTTGCACATGTAGTTTAACACATATTAATAATAGGTGTCAATTTTACAATAACTTATTCATCATATCTACAATGCTCTTATCTTTTGTATCAAACCAGTGTGCATATGTATTGTGCAATGTTTCAACTGTATCTCCTAAACGCTTGGCTATGTCAAAATCTGAGAATCCAGCGCCTGCCATGTTATTAATTAGAAATGATGCGTGTGAATGTCTAAAATCATGAATTCTTATTTTAGGCAATCCATCATCTTTTTCTTTTGCCCTATTATATGCATCATCAAATCTTCTTTGTACTGTCTGAGGTGATATTGGTTTGTAATATCCAAACACAAATTTATCTTTTGTGAAATCATCCCATTTAGAACATTCTAAAAACCATTCTCGAAGCATTTTAGACAATGTATTAGGCATTGTGATAGTTCTATAACTGTTGTTTGTTTTTGGCGGTGTAAGCCATTTATTAGGGTCTTTCTCTTTGTATCTATATGTTTTGTTGATGTCTATCGTTTGCTTCCTAAAATCAATGTCTTTCCATTGTAGGGCCATTGCTTCACCTTTTCGCAATCCCATATAGAATAAAACAGAATAAAAGCATTTCATCATTTGTTCATCTACTTCTTCAATGAATAAATCAAAATCATACTGCTGCCATATTGTCATTTCTTCTTTTCTTTCATTCAATCTAAGATCACGTTTCACATATGTCATTGGATTGGTTGGAATATATTCAGAAGTAACACCAAATTTATATAGCTTATTTAAAAAAAAATATATTCTTGATACATATGCCTTTGAATATTTCTCATCAAATTTGTTGATCAAGTTTTGCATTTGCCTTTTATCTAGAAAATCAATATCTTTCATTTCCTTAGAAAGAACATTGTACAAATATTCATCTGATTTTAGTGTTGATTCTTTTACGTATTTTTTATTATATTCTTTAAAAGCTTTATATAGTCTGTCAAAGTTCATGTCTGATGGAAGCATAAAGAAATCTTTTCTGAATTCAACCTCAGCTTTTTGTGCTTCCCATTTAGAATCAAAACCACGCTTACGATATCTCTTTACACATTTACCATCTTTATATATTTTTCCGGCAAACATATATTTTCCTGTCTTCTTATCTAATTCCACTGCCATTTTTTGTGCCCTCTTATATGTCCATAATATGCAAAAAAGGGATATAATTCAATATTTTAATATCAAATTATACCCCAATATACCCCAAGGTAAATAAAAAAGCCTTTAAATAAAGGCTTAAATTTCAATGGAGCAGATGAGGGGAATTGAACCCCCGTATCAGCCTTGGCAAGGCTGTGTTCTACCATTGAACTACATCTGCATGAATGGCGGTCCAGATGGGACTCGAACCCACGATCTCCTCCGTGACAGGGAGGCATGTTAACCACTACACCACTGGACCAATATTTAATTTTAAATGGAGCAGATGAGGGGATTATATAAATACATCATATCTATTGATATTTGATGTTATTTACATCATTATCCGCGTGTTTTGATAACACTTTGGTGTTCTGTACCCCAAAATGTACCTCACTGCTTCACGCAAGAAAGATAATACAGTATAAACTATATTATGTCAATCTTTTTTTAAATTTTATTTTTTATAAATTTCATCCTTAAACAAATCTTCCGTATGGATTAGTATTGTATCCTTTTGAATTTAACACACCAGCTTTCATCCAACGACGTTCACCCGTTGAAGCGCTAATCCAACTAATCCAAACGAATCCTTCACGTTTAACATACCCATCATATCGAACAGACATTCCTTGTTTATAGAATAAACCTGTATCAATACCTTTTTCAGTTGGTGCTTTTCTGATCTTTAATGTTGTGTTTGGATAGAAAGTCGCATTTTCTTTAGCGAAATCAGAAGGAATACTGTTTAATACAGTCGGTGTTGATTGAGCACTACCTCCAGGAATATGAGGGTCTGTATCAATACCTGTATCATTTGTCCATCCAATCGCTACCCCATTACGATCTACACGATACGGATATTTGGCACCTTTAATGACTCTACCAATCGTACCACTCCAATCACCTTTATAAACTTTATCAGTACCATAGCAATTTACACTTAATGTATTTGTGCAGATAGGTGTACTAACTGAGTACTTCTCACCACTTGGAGCGCTTGGAGTACTTGGTTGTGTTGGAGCTACAGTTTGACCATACAATCTAGCATTTACTTCTTGTGCTAACTGTGGCATTTTCGAATGTAAATAAGGGCCCGGACAAGCGGTCGCAGTAAACATTCTATGTTCGGTTAAACTGCCATTCGCATTACCAGTGTAATTCAATCTGAATCCATATCGTTTACATACATCCACGCATAGATTTACCAATGCATTCCATGCTTTTGGTGAGATCGTCCACGTATCTGTGTTATCGTTAGCAATTTCAATTGTAATTGATTGGCAATCGTTGTAGTAATTTGATGAAGTCCATGCACGGTTTTCTTCGTCAACATTCGCAACAATTGTACCATCTGAACCAATACAGTAGTTTGCACTAGCTTCCCTTCCGGCTACCTGAAACGATCTAGCACAAGTCTCTGCGGTCCATGTGCAAGCCATATGATGTGGTGTGATTTTACATACTTTGTAGCCACCTCTACCACGCATATAGTTATCTGTACTAGCAGGAATATATTTATTTGTTAAGCGCGAGTATGACATTCTTCTTCACCATCTTCTTTACCATTGCTCAATTCTGTTTGAGCTTCTTCTGGTAAATCTTCAAATTTTACTTCTTTTTCTTTATCACTCATTATTATTCCTCCTCTGGTACACTAATTTCAGGCAATCCACCAATACTAGTTAATAACGAAACAACACCCGATAAAACCGCAGACGAAATTACAACTCGCCAATCAACGGCTTCCAATAATGCAGATGCTCCAATGACTCCTACTGCTGTCTGAGCAATTGTTTTTAATGCTCTAATACTTGCGTAATACACGTATTGAGTCCACCATTCTTTACTATATTTTTTCATTTACAAATACCTCCTATCCTAATAATAGTATTTAAATCGTTTGTACACTGTACAAAATAAAAGACCGTATTTAACGGCCTTATTGATACATATTAAACATGTCTCGTATATGTGTCTTAATCATTGTTTTTTCTTCATCTGAATCAACGCATCCATGAATCATAGTTACGATTTGTTGCATACATTTCATAGTCTTATCTAATTCACGATGAGACTTTTCTAAATCCATATCACCTTTTGTACGCTCATATTCTTCTTTGAACGCTTTATATTTTTTCAAATGTTCTGCAAGCTTATAAACAATATCTTCTGTTTCTGGATCATGAATATTATATCCATCATTATCTTCTTTTAATCGGGCCACAGTTGAAACTCCATCTTTTCCTATCTCAATTTGATATTTATTTCTCATTGCTTCTATCGTTTCAATGTCTTTGATATTATCCAAAGCTTGAGATAATGCATGGAAATAAGATTCTGCATATCCATATTTCTCTAACATGTTTATTGACTCATGCATTATCTTTTCATTAACTTCCATTGCTTTATGCATTTTTTTCACCTACGCAATCTTTTTAATGATAATATTTGCATTTTGAACAGATAAATCCAAACCACTGTTATTTGCTAATGCAATTGTATAAGATGCACCACATGGAACTTGAATTAGAGTGTCTCCACTTACATTTCCATACGCACTTGCAGTTGCAACAGTATAAATAGATTGTGTTCCTCCAATTACTTCTCCATTTTGCTCAAGCACTAAAGAAGCTTGTCCTGCCGCTGCACTCGTAATATCCGCAGTATAAGTTACTTCATAGATACCTGGCTTTGTTAGAGTAAACAATCCGCTTCCTAGATCGTGCGCCAACCATCCTTTACATGGGCACTGGCATGATTTGCTTCTTACACGATCAGTAGGAAACAATACATTATTTGAATTATCGACTGTCTGAACAGCCGTAGCAATACTATTAATCATTTCTTTTATCCTCCTATTAAAATAGGGATAGCCTTTCGACTATCCCATTAAATCCAAAGGCAATTGCCTAATCACATATGTGCTAGATTATAAGTTGTTGTAGCCATTACATCCACATCCGTTGTTGTAAGCGTAATATGGTGAACATGTAATGTAAGCTGGTTTTGGTGTTGGTTGCAAAGTATTAATGATGTTTGCAGATTGTGCCTGTTGACTTAATTGGAAATTAGCCGTCAATAAATCACGGTCACGATCAGCTAAACGATCACGTAATTCTTGCATAGTGTTTGCATTGATCAACGCACGTGTTGCTTCACCTTCAGAATGAATTGCTGTTGTAATGTCACAAGTGTTTTTGAAACTTTGAGCATTTACATTGTCAATTGCTCGTTGAGTGTTGCAGCAACATTCTTGTTGCTGAGCTTGCAAGTTTTGAAGTCCTAGCTGATTAGTATAGCGACTTTCAAGTACATCACGTTGAGTTTGACAACCTGTTTGAGATACATTTGTGTTTGTGTTAAAAATGTCTCGTTTAATGAATTCTTCATTTAATAAAGAATCATTTGTTAGGTTTCCGTTGCCGTATCCTCCATATCCAAATAATATGAAGATTAGCAAGATCCAAATCCACCAACCTCCTCCGTCTCCAAAGCCGTCATTTCTTTCAGCTAAGTTGTAAGTTGGTTGAATTCCCATTCCGTTTTCCATCATATATGTTCTCCTTTCTTTCTATAATAACGGTTTACCCGTTGTTACCTGATTCCAAACTGTTTTGCCATTTGTTGCAGTTGTTGCTTTTGTTGTGGATTTAAATTACCCATCATCTGATTTAAAATCATTTGTGGATTTTGGCCACTGTTCATAAGCATTTGAAATTGTTGAAATGCTTGTGGATTTTTCTGTGACAACATATTCATTAACATTTGTTGGGGATTTCCCATATTCATTGGATTCATATTTCCCATAATACTTTTTAAAGGATTCATTTTGTTTGCGCTCCTTTCTTTGGTTGTTCATTAGCTTGTTTTGGCGGCTTGCTTAATGCACATATCAAATCATCTAATTTCTTTTCGATTCCATTTACACGATTTTCGATACTGTTAGAATTGTCTTCCGTGATTTCTTCAAATTTAAATTTTTTAAATGTTCCATCCAAAGATTTCATATAAAAAATAGATTTATTGTTATCAAATAAAATCGTTGGTAAATTTGCATTCGCAAAGTTTCTAGCTTCCTGCTCATCGTTCACCCATTTTCCATTAAAATCAAAATTGCCTTGTTGTTGTGGCGTAATCTGATTATTAATATTGATAGGTGGAATATTTGCATACTGTTGTACTTGCTGGATTTGTTGATCTATCATTTGTCTTTGCTGCATCAAACTGTCAATTCGTGCTTGTGCTGGATTATAATTGTTATACATTTTAACCACCTCTTTACAATTTAATTATATGGTTACGTAATAAATAATTTAATACTCGAATAATACTCATAAAATACCCAAAATAAAATGAGCAACCTTTATAGATTGCTCACATATTTATCGAACATTTTTCTTGCTTTGCACACTCTGTTCCTTATGGTTTGTACTTCCATATGTAATGCATCTGCAATTTCGGTACATGACATGTCATATACGTATCTCATAATCAAAACCTGTTCATATTTCTTTCTTAATCCAACAGATTTGATAAGTATTAATGCATCATTAGGACGTATCTCTTTTAATCTGTCAGCTTTGTTAATATAAACCACCGCCTTAATTAAATTCGTTGGTTTGAATTAGCTTCGCAAGAACAATTATTCACATGATCATCTTTCCAATAACCACGACAAACAATAGTAGAATAAAGAACAATAATTACAAGGATTAAAATCGTAATAATCGTTCTACTTGTTTTATAGTTTCTATCAATTAATTTTGAGCAAAAACCATAAATGTTATCTACTTTTTCTTCTACATTTTGAAGTTTCTTGTTTGCATCTTTAATATCCATTTTTATTATGATCCTCCAACGCTTTTACACGATTAAACAAAGTAATTATTTGTTGTTTTAGTTCTGAAAGCTCCACTTCCATTGAATTGCTTCCTTTTTTTATTTCTGAAATTGAATCTTTAATATCACTTAAATCCGATTTAATATGTTCCAATTCATTTTTCAAAAATGCCATATTGGATATTTGCTCTCCATCCATCTTGCGCGTTCCACGATTATACGTAATAAATGCAATTACAAGCATGCATGCAGAAATAATAACACTAAGATATTCTCCACTCATATTAGTTTTCCTTTCAACTTTTCATCCTATTTAAATGCAACAATTTACCAGTTTCTTATTTAGTTAAAGCTTCCTTTAGCTAATCAATAACTAAATTCTCTATTACTTCCCGCTCCAATTCTTGTACAATAAATTTTTCGATTCGTTGTATCAATGCTAATCACATCAAATGCTTGCTCTGTGACATCATTCACATATCTTTTAAGCGAACCTGTTTCGGCTTGGAAATTGTCTGTTGTAGTTGTAAATATTGGTTGACCTTTATCGTTTGTTATAGAATAGTCTTCGTGTGTGTGCCCCCCAATCAAGCAAGCTATTATTCCTTTGCAAGAACCAAAATCAACTCTTTCTCCATCTACTGTTTCCTGAACGTAACTCCTATTGGAGTATGCACGCATGTAAGACATTACTTTATCGGTAAAAGCATTAGTATGATGTTCTTTATCTGTCCATATTATGTGTGTCATAATAATAATCGAATATCCACTTGGAGCTGATTGTAGAGCCTTTGCAAACCATAGTAGGCTTTCTTGCATCGTTTCAGAATTTAACAATTCTCCAAGTCCACCAGTTAACACAATAAATCTCAATTTTTTATCAGTTTCATCAAAATAATATTGCAATGGGCACTTTTCATCTTTATTAATATAATTCCTAGTATTTCTACAACAAGAATATAGTTCATGTTGTCCAATTATCTTTTCTGTTGCCTGTCCATCCGATTTATAATTTACGCCTGTGTCATGGTTTCCTGCCACAAAATAATATTCGCATCCTGCTTCTGCACCGCTATTATCGGAATATTCTCTGATTTTAGCCATGCATTCCTGATAGTTGTATGGAGATTCTACAGGTGGTGTTATTAAATCCCCACCATTTATAACCGCATCCATCTGAGTTGTTTCAACAAGATACTTCAAAAGATACTGACTGTTAAATGTTTGATAATATGCGTCACCATGAAAATCTGTTATAAACGCAAAAGATTTTATAATTTTTTTATCTTTTGCAGTCCATAAGTTATTTATATAATTGGCTTTTTCCTTGATATGTTCTCTATAATAAGTCGGGATTTTGCTGTAAAGATTTTCAAAATCTTTTTGAACTTTTATATTTTTATTCAACAAGAGTGGCCCTTTATATAAATGCAGTCCTTTGTACCCAAATGATACATTTTCCATTGAACTAAAAGTGTGTTCAAAGTAATAACGAATCTGTAAATAGCTAGTGTTCGGATAAATTTTCATTTTAGCGGAATAACTTGAGCTTATATCCACACTTCCGAGATTATTATTTTCAGAATCGTATTGTCTGATATTCAGCACAAGCCTGAGTTTATCAGATTTTTCTTGATATACAGAATAACATTTTACCGTAATAAAATTGCCAGAAAAATTAGTTGCGTCTATTTTTTCAACAACTATTATATTTCCTTGCAGTACTGAGGCTGTAAAAGAATATTCTTGATTTATAGAGCCGTTATAAATTTCCTGTTCAGGATGCACACATTCTTCTATATCCTTATGTAGCAAATTAACTTGTGATTGCAAATTATCGCTTTTCTTATTTATCATATTTGATAACTCGTTATAGATTTGTGCAATTCTATCTTCTTCCTCACTACTAGGTGTATAAGATTTAATATAAATTCCATCAGGTGTAATTACAGATGCAATTTGTGTAGACCATCTTTGATCAATTACACTTGAACTATTTTTAGTCATAACTGCGCTCATCGCAAAATGCAAAACTCCTGAGTTTTTCAAAGCATCAAATGGTACTTTCCATGCAAATTCACAAGTATCATTATTAATTGTTTTGTTAATCGCAATTGACTGACCCTTCACTCCTCTAGAATCAATCCAATTTATATAAACAATTGAATCTTGCATTTTTTGAATATCAGATAACTTGTTTCTGATTTTAAATTTAATCAGTTTAGAATTTCCATCATATTGCACTCCGAACAATCTAGATACATTATTAATATTAATAGTATGTGTATCCGTATCAATCGTAAGATATTCATCATCATAATCATAAGCAACCGCATCAAAGCTTAGTCTTGCTTTCAATCCATCCATTTCTAGTCTCCTTTCACTTGAAGAATTCCTTTTAACGGTGTTTCTTTAATTCCATTCACATCAACACGAACCAACCAGTTATAAACACCAACAGAAAGTTCATCCGTTTGGCAAATCACCTTCAGAGATTCATCAATAGGAATTTTAATCAATTCTTTACTATCTTTGTGAATAATAAACTCTAAAGTATCGTCTTTCCCAGGAACAAATACTTGTCCATTCTTATACTTAATTAAAATATCAGTATAGATAGTATCACCTTGATTTATAAAAATATGATCTCTTTTAATTTCCATTCTTTATTCCTCCTTATAAGGTATTGCCTGATGCCATTCCAAACCATCATATGCGCTTAATCTAACAAGACTATAAGTATCTCTATTTCCTATGCCTGAAGAATATGCGCTTATTTCACTATCTAGTTTTGGTTTATTCATTCTTCCAAGCGCCATAGAATACCCGCGCTCCCATTTGCCATCAACAAATACCCACGCTTCCATATAAGTAAATGTTGTGTTAAATTTAAAATCAAACGGTTTACTGGTTCGTCCAAGTGTATCTTCTACCGTTACATCAAAATATAATTCCAAGTTTTTTTTCAGATTATTATATGTTGTGCTTGTTCCTTCAGCTTTTTTGTAAGTTCCACCTTCTCCCCACGTACTAGATTTTACATGAACATCATCTGAAGTGTGCACAGTAAGTGTTACGTTGTCATACTCTGAATCAACTTCCGTTATTACAAAATCAACACTTTCAATGTTTATTTCAGGATAATTCTCTAGTGTGGTTGCAGTTAATATTTTTTGGCTAACATACGATCCACTTAAATCAGCTTTCCATACCTCAACATGATATTCATACTGTGTTTTTTGTGTTAATCCATCAACAGTTAAAGATCCATTTAAATTATTTGAAATAAACACTCTTTTATCTTGCGAGAACACTCTCAAACAATACAAATTGTATGGATTGCTCATTAATTTTCCGTTGATAACTAAAGATTCTACATCAATATCAGATATGGATGTTTCAAACTCAGGCACTGAAATCAAAGGTGTTTTTACACTGGCTGTTCCACTTAAATTTGGCCATCCACTAATACTACAATTCCAAGAAAAACTACGTTGCCTATTACATCCCATAGCTTCATTTATTTCACCAGGAATATTTATCCACCCTGTATCTTGTGTATAATATCCATAATTCATGTATCCTGACCACGTTAATCCACCAAATTTAACAGTATTCGATGCCTGGATAGCGAATTGGCCTGTAATCTTAAAGCGAACATTTGCTTTGTATCTTAAATTAGGATAAGAACCTTCGTATCGTTCGTTGTACACATCAAATGATACGCGCAAATATTGGTTATAGTCTAAATTCGCTACATTAGAATATGCAGATACATCATAATCTATCGCTGGCATTTGTTGACCATCTTCGATAATTGACGAATTGTCTAACAAGACATCAAGATCAAAATCGGTTTCGTTGTAATCTAATTCACATACAACTCCCATAATCTACTCCTTATATTTGATATAAATATCACCTTGCTTGTCCGTTGATAAAACAGTAGGATCACTTGTTCCATAACGCACATTTACAGTCAATTTTAACTGTTCTTGAAATTGACTAATATAATCTTCTAAAACTCTGATGTATTCTCTTTGTTTTGCCATCAATTCAATAGCATTTCTAAATTCTTCTTTAGATTCCAAATCAAACGCTGTTGCCATATTTTCAATTACATTAATTTTAATAGGAACAGACGTTACGAATTCACCACTCATCAGAACATTGATTTGGCATTGTACTATGCCAACCTCAGCAATAATCTGTTGGAATATTTCTGGATCTGAAAATTTAATTTCGTAAGCATTCGAATTTTGAAATCTATATACAGATGTAGCATCCATACTAACCATTAATCCACTAGGCTTAGTGGCCCATAACGTAGCGGTTAAGCTATCATCAGTATACGCTACTTGGTCAGTGATAATATCGTCACTGACGAATACATCCAATCCTCGTCCTGTATCACCTTGTACCATTTCAACTATAGGTACAGATGTTTGCTTAGTTAAGCTTACAGTTACATTTGAATATACAATTGCCATGTTATACCTCCGTTTCCAATATAAGAGTAAGTTCATCTGGCATTTCTTTGATTAAATCATATGTCATTTTATTTAAATAAAATCTTTCTCTTTCTCCTGAATTATTTGTATCTACATAAATAACATCATTCAATTTTAATTGATTTGCATTAGGAATGTTTGATCCAAACAATTCTTCAAATTTTATAGTTGTTTCCGTATCCGAATTTTGCAGTTCATTTTTTAAATCTTTGCCAGCTATATATCTTAAATACGCTTGCAAATTAGATTCATTTTTAAATACGCCAAACGTTAATTTCGAAGCCGATGAATCATCGGCCATTAATTTAACATCCGAATACTCTTTTACTTCAAGGCGGTGTATTTCATTCTCATCCCATTTACTAGATTTAACTATCTCGTTATTTGGCAAAATTCTTCCATTGTATGCCTTTGGAATTATTCCAGTAACAACCTTTTCCATAGATACTTTTTTTGTGTAGTCAACAATTTCTTTATAACCAACATAAAATTCTTTAGGTTTTAATGTTGTTTTATAACTATCAGGTTTACCAAAATAACAATCATAATTGTCAAACATCGCAACGTATCTATGTTCTTCACATTCAGGCCATCTGTTCATCATTGAATTTTCTTCATTTCCAAACAAACATTGAATCAAATTATAGCTAACCCAATAGGCTGTCTGTGTTGATTCCTTATCTTCAAATTGCCAACAAAGACTCGATGCTAGATTATCAATTCCATGCGCGTATAATTGTATTTTTGTACCTTTTACTAATGCACTACCATCACCTCCTGGCCACCAATTGTAGTTTTTGTTAGTTGGTCTAACAATTTTATATCCTTTGGCTTCAGGAATATATATAAGTCCCCAATAATCCTCCCAATGCATATTTGTATTTGATGGATCATTTCTAAGCCAATATGTTTCAATTTTAGAATAATTTTTGTCTACATAATCTCCAGCACGTACCCATCTGCATGAATTCATTGCCATAAAAGACCAAATTTCAGAAATACCATTAATTCCATTTGGATATTTTTTCAAAATAAACGTTTGAGCCGGAGTGTAATTAGTTGTAAACATTTGTAATTGTGTAGCTTCCTCATTTGATGATGGAACATCAACACACAAATCCATTTTATAAGCATTGTGAATATGTACTTCTCTACCATCTTCTGGCTTTATATTTTTGTAATCTTCGTACCACCTATCACCATAAACATGATAAGGATATTTAGATTTTGATTTTTCGATAATATCATTGGCAGTTTTAATAGCACCATCCCACGTTGATTTCACTGTACGATCATCAAATACAAATATTTCTTTTTGAGAGTCAAAGAATATATGCGTTGCATAACATACATAAGTATTGGAAATTCCATTTTCTTTAAAATCAACTATTCTAAATAGTTGCCCTTTTTCAAAGTTTAAATCAACTTTAAAAACTGATTCTTCTGAAATATCCATTCCCAATAATTCACTCTTTGGGAATTCAATTTGCACATACCAGATTGAGTTTCTTTCAAAAATTGCTTTTGCACTTTTACAGTTTTTAAGAACAACATCTCCATTTCGCTCAATCATTTGTTGATATGTTGTATTTTTTTTAGACAAAAATAAATGTATCATTGTCAAATCTCCTTGAAATTTCTAAATATTTCAGTACGAATTAAACCAATTTCTGTATTGATAACTATGTTGTTTGATCCATATACAATTTTTAAATTTTCAAATGATCCTTCTGTTTTTAATGTCGTATATTCGAAATATCCATTTTCATAAACAGTTTTCATATATGCATTTTCAGAATTTATTTCTATGTATTTAACCACCAATTCATTGTTATCACTAATAGTTTTTCTTTCAAAAGGATTGTGAATCTTAAAACTATGGTTATTGTTTTCGGAATAAATTGAAATCCACCCTGTTTTTTCTGATGTATTGTAGAACTTATAAGTAGGATAAGCTGGCTCATAAAGATTCATGATTGTCGTGAAATTTAATGATTCCATTTGCATTGGCCTAGCATATTTATCAATATATCTATATCCATCAACAGTGAATTTGATAGTCAATGAAAACATAAAACCATGCCATCTTTCTGAAATGTTATATTCTATGTTCTTCACTTTCCAAAAATGGTCAGAATCTTCATCTGGGAATTTTAATAATCCTTTTCCACCTGCAAAATATTTTTTAATGTCATACAATCTTTCATTAGCTTCTTTTTTGTTTTGAACTACAAAATTACAAGGAACCTCAATCGTTTTATCTTTAAGAACACCAGTGTGACGGTACGATGTTGTACCGTCTCCCATTTCTGATGTTTCTACAATTTCTTCCGAAAAAGGGATAATTGGAGCACTAGTTATCTTCACCAAATTCATAATATTTTTGTAAATTGTATATGGTTGATTTTCAGGTGTGAATTGCAATGTATACATATTCTAAGCTACTCCTTTCCCTATATTTTTTAGCATGTCTCGAATTGACACAATTTCTTGTACAGTATCTGTAACAACATTTCCGTCCAATTGCATTGGTTGTAGATTGATTGTTAAGTCACAATTTCCAATTGCGTTAATCATTCGATCCAATCTGTTTGTGATTGCGCTCAAGTTTATATTACCTACACTTCCAATACTACGTGATGTAGATCCACTCATAATAGCTGTTGTAGCATTCGCAACAGATGCATACGGACTGATATCAGAATAAGTAGCAATCTTATCTGCATCCATTGGCATAATATCTGTGTCAACTACAGGTCTACCAGCATTAAACAAAGATTGTTGGCTATATTTTTTATTGTTATCGCCTTCAACAACTTTTGTCTTTTTTATAGTTGTATGTGTAACTGTGATAGGATGATTGTCAGCATAGTTTTGTGCTTTGTCGATATTAGACTTAATATCCGCATAAGCTTTAGCGGAGCTTGTAACCATACCATCCAAGTGAGGTTGCAAAGATTTTTCCATCTTTCCGCCCATTTTTCCAACAGCCGATGATGTAGTTCCGTCATTCGCAAATGCATCCGCAATACCGGTAATCGAATTCTGAGATTCCTTTAACATCTGTTCTCCGGCTTCTTTTATTTTAGGGTCAGTTCTTGCCATCATCTCTTGTACTGCTTCACCTACAGTTGATTGACCGCTTATAAATTTTTGAGCAATGTCAGGTGGAATCGCTTGACCTTCCATTCCAGCAGATTTAACCGCTTGTGCCAGTGTGATCAAACTATTCATTGCATTAGTAGCTTCTGAAATGCTTCCGCAATTTGCCAGGATTCCATTTGCTACACTTGTTGGAATTGAACCACCAATCATACCAGCTTCGTCAACAAGTTGATTCATATTCATTAAAGTAGCCATATAGTTAGCTGCTTCTACCGCATTTGCAGTACCGTTTGTAATTCCTTCTTGAATACCAAGTGGAATTTGAATACCTGCTTGAGCGGCCTGTGCTGCAATGTCAGCCAATTGAGTCTTCATGTTTGTTCCCATCTGTTCAAACGACTGTGTTTCTAAGTAGTTTGATTGAAGAATGGATTGTGTCTGCGTTTCGTGCAATTTCGTATAAGAATCTGCTAAATCCGTACATAATGTATTAATTGATTCCTTCAATGCACTTGATTGATTCATGTAATCTTGCATCGAAATATTTCCTGCTACATATTCTGCACTTAATTTTCTTAATGAATCCGTTGTACTATTTATACTTTCCGTAAGCTCTGCATTTTTTAATCCCGCTTTCAATCGAGCAGTGGCATTTTGCTTTACGATACTTGCCAACGCTTCTTGTTTTGCTTCTTCTTGAATCTGAGTGATTCTTTCTTTGATTGCATCAATACTTTTATAGTGCGCATCCTCATTAAGATTTAGCTTTCCAGTATTCTCATCAATTTCTACTCCCAAATCAGGATAAAGTTGATTTAACTCCCTAACTGCTTCTGCAAGCATAGTCTTTTGTGTAGCATTTAAAGATTCTTTTGCGTTAAGATCTTCAATTGTTTTCATCAAATGACTTGCAGTTTTGTTATTTTGCATATATTGAGTTACAATTTCACCCATACTTGTCTTAGTTTTAGACATTGACTTTGCATACTTCTCATAACCGTCAATAACTTTTAATGTAACTGCATAATCTGTATCTTTATATGCAAGCTCTTTATTTGCGGTTTCCATCGCTTCCTTGCGTTTTTGATCTGCCCAAACAACAGCACCTGCAAAAGCACCAAGTGCAACTGTAACCGCAGTAATTGCTGGATGTGTTAACACAAAACCTTTTCCTAACGAAATGATAGAAGTATTTGCTAATTCTCCTGCTTTTGCAGCATCTCCAAATCCATCTGCTACTTTTTCTAAGCTTGGATGAGCTTTAGTAAAGAATTTAACAGCACCTTGCATAGATCCAGATACTTTGCTTACACCTTTTGCAGTTGGATAAGCGGCTGCCGTCAACAATAACATCTTTGCGATTGTCTGTTGCGTTCCTTCATCTAAATCAGAGAATGCGTTAGCTGCTTTTTTTACTATCTTTAATAGATCTGTTAATGTAGGTGCAAATGCTTGACCTAATTCATCACCAGCTTGTTTAATTGCTTCCCATGTTTGAGATAATTGAGATTTTAATGTTGCATAACGTTTTTCTGCTTCGTTTGCCATTGCAGTGTTACTATTCCATGCATTTTTAGAAACATTTAATGCGTTTGCCAATACATCCGAACTTTGAGCTAAAGCCCCCATTGACTGTGCTTGTTTAATTTCTGTAATGCCTAAATCATTAAGAGTTTTTGTAACATCACCTGATTTACCAATACCTTCTACAAACTTTAAGAATGTTCCCGCTGCATCTTCTCCCCAAGCCTTTTGGAATTGTTGAGAAGTCATACCTGATACTTCTGCAAACTTTGATAGATTTTTATCTCCTGTAGAAACTGCTAAATCAATTTTCTTTAACATTTTTGAAACGGAACTACCACCAGCGGCCGCTTCAATACCTAATGAAGATAATGCAGTAGATAATCCTAATACTTGGTTCGAATTCAAACCAACCATTTTTCCTGCAACACCTAGCCTAGTAGCCATATCCATAATATCCGATTCAGTAGTAGAGAATTTATTCCCTAAGTCTACGATTGTAGAACCTAAACGAGAATAATATGTATTCGTCTTTTTAGACTGCGAAACCATTACATTTGAGAACTTGGCAATACTTTGCGCTGCTGCTTCACCAACAAGATTTGTAGTATCACCCAATTCTGTAATAGTTTTAGTAAAGCCAACAATAGAATCTGTAGGGATACCCATCTGTCCAGCAAGTTCAGCATAATGAGCAATATCTTGATAAGTACTCGATGTTGTCTGTGCTAAATTTTTTAATCCATCGTCGATTTTAGCAAGCTGTTGAGGCGTTCCATCTACTGTTTTTGTAACACCAGCCCACGCATCCTCAAACTCAATAGCCGTCTTTGTAGCAGCTGCAATGCCAGCAAAAGATATCATAGAATACGGCTTTAATGTATTCGCAAGCTGTAATGATTTTGAACTTACTTTTCCTAACGTATCATACAGTCTTAACAAAGTTTCATTGCTTGAAATGAATTCATTTGACATACCTGCCAATTCATTCTTAAGCCCTAAAGCACCTGCTTTTAATCCTAGGTATGTACGTTGAGAATCTTCATACGTACTGCCTAAATCAACCAATGATTTTTTCTGCTCAGCAATACCAGCAGTACAATCATCCATAGCTTCTTTTAAAGTTACGTTTCTTGAAGCTAATCTTTGGATAGCATTTTCGCCTTGTTCCGCCGAACGTGTACCATTTGATATTGCTTCTTTCCATGCACTTATTTGTTTGTTGTTGTCTGCATATTCTTTATTCAAAGAATTAAATGTATGATTGTAATTATCAATAGACTTTGAAGCAGCATCAACAGCACTTGCCCACTGCTTCTGTGTCTTTGGATAATTCATTAGTTTCTTGTTATAGACTTCTAATTGCTTAGTTGTGTTTTGAATCTTATCTTTTAATAGATTTTGATATGTCGCAAATGACTGAAAATCTCCTTCGTTGAATCTCATAGAAGATTTCAGTTTCGACATAGTTTTGTCTAATCCTGCCGTTTCAGACTTTATTTTATTAATCGCTTTTTGAAAGCCTGTAGTATCTCCATCAATTTTTACGGAGATACCTCTTACTTGACTATAACCTGACAATTTTAGTACCTCCTAAAATCTGTCAAAGTCGCTTTGGACTGCTTTACGAATACGAATTTTGTTTTTTAAATTATTTGCTTTGGACTGCATATTTCCACGTGCAATAATCAAATCAAACAATCTTCCTATGCCCATATCCTCTATTTCATCTATTTTTAATCCTAAGTTTAATCCACCTAATACTAAATCAGTGTAGCTTACACTTCTTTTTTTTTATCATCTGAAGTCACTTCATCTGATTCGTTTTGTACAGTTGCTTTATTCGCGTTGATAATTTGTTCTAAAATAATAACTCCACTCATTACATATGTTTCATAATTTTCAATTTCATCCACAAAATCTTGGAACGCTTTTGTTTCTTTTCCATGATATGTGTCATATGTCTTGATACATACCCAAACCAATCTTTCAAAAAATAAAGATCCGTTTGCTTGTAATAAAGTGAAATAAGGATCTCGATCAGGATTTCCTTCACGAACATTTTTTTCGATAGCTTCACCAAATTTGATTTGTACTTCCTGAATATCCACTAACAAATCTCTATTGAAACAATCTCTATAAATGCTGGCCGTTTTGCCTTTATACAATAAATTATATTTTTTACCATCAATACTTAATGTCTGTTCCATATAACCTCACAAAGAGGGGGTTGCCCCTCTTATAATGTGCTCACTTCCTTGCCATTATCACTTTGTACAGCTACCGGTGTACCGGCTTCCTGGCTCATTTCACCAACTTTTGGACTAGGTAATGTTGGAGCAGTTGAAAAGAAACTCTCATAATTTGTATCACCTTTACGACATTTTGCCTTTACCCATTGATGATCATCTTTCTCAACAGGAATAGCCGTAATATCCATTGATGTTGTTTTTGGATCAGTGCTTTCTTCTTTTGTTTCACCTTCTACATTTGGTCGAGCAAATACAACCTTATAGAAGATATGTTTAGTAGCACTTACATCACCTTCGAATTGGAACATTAACGCAACGTTGTTAGGCAATACGTTTGCATCTTCCGCTAAGTTTCCTTCTTCTGTTGTCACTACATTAAAAATCATTTTTTCAATTTCTTCAGGAATTTCAGACATTTCCAAACTACCTGAATATCCATTGTTTGTGTTTGTTGCGAAATACGCAGTGTTATCTGCATAATATGTATTTGTATCTCCTTCCGGGTCTAGTGTTAATGATTTAGCACCTTTCCATGCAGTAGGCTTACCATATGTAATTGCTCCTGCATCTTCCGTAATAGAACATACATGAACATTTTTTAGACCGAATCGTACTTTGTTTTTATCTGCCATAGTTTTTATCCTTTCAAATATTTTTCGATTAAACTTGGCAGTTCCTTGATTGCGTTTGTTTCTCCATCTTTCCAGTGCTTGAATGCACGTGTACGTCTAGGAGAATTCCATAAATTATGTCCGTTTTCTAATAAATGAGTTAATGAGTATTCATGGCCACTCGCATAAATAACACCACGCGTATGTGCCAATTCACGTTCTATCTTATATGTTATAGATCTTTTATATTTGCCTTTTCTACGTGTGTTTCTATGGTCTACATTGGCCTTAGCTTTAATAATATCTTTAGAATCTTTTGTAGTTTCTTCTACTGCTCTATCAATCTGCGCCAAAGAATGCTCTTTATATTCTTGAATAATCTTTCTGATTTCAGGCCCAAGCTGCGACATATCGCAATATACATCATTGACGGCCAACTAATGTCACCGTCCATTCTGTACAATGTACTTTTTGAGCTTTTATATCTTCATCTGTGATAGTTTGGTATGGTATTTCTAATTCATCAAACATGTCTTCAATTTTAGCTTCTAATTCAAAATCTTTTTGATCAGTCACTAATCTATATATGTAAGTTCCAATCTTGCAATACGTTCTATTGTCTGCAAAGTAATTATTTGTATAATCCAATGCATAATTTCCGTATGGCGTATGTGGCTTTGACTTGAAACTGCCATATACAAATTGTCCTTCACCTAAAAGTTCAGTGAATTTAGCTACAATCTGTTGTCTTACTGTTTCCATTCTCCAACATCCTGTTGAACATAGAGTTCAATCGTATCTCCGGATGGGAACGTACGATAAACCGCATACTTTTTGTCGTTGTATTTTACTGTTGTCTCACCATTGTAATCAATGCTTGGAATAACAAGCTTATACGCTAACTGTATGCCTGCCTGGTAGGCTTCATTAAATTCTTTTGAATAAATTCCACCAACTCGGCAAAATACTTCCTTCTCCGTTTCGTTAACATGTTCCACACCATCTTCATCAACATATCTTTCTTTTTCAATCAGATATGCCACATCATAATAAAGATTATTCTCACGAGTATATTCATATGCCATACTATGTCACCTTCTTATGGGATTTATCTGTCATAAGAATTTGACGTAAATCCTCATATGTTTTGGCCATTGATTCTTTATATGAAGCATCCGTTGTACCAAATTTTGACTTTACATATGTTATTACCGCTACTACAATTTCATCTTCTAAATCATCCTCATCAAATAAGATATTTAATCTATCCAAATCGTATAAACATGCATTGATATACGTTTTGATTTCATCATCATATGCGCGTGATTTTGCTCTTGTAGCAGCAGTTCTAACACGTTCTAGAAGGCTTTCAGAAATGTTGAACGCCATTATCTATCACCTAAGCTTTCTTCGCACTGCTTTTTCGAGTGGTTTTCTTAGGCACATCATCTAATAAAATAGGTTCTTCATCAGTTAATGAATGTGCTTCTGTTTGGCTTTCATCAGTTGTAACAGGTTCATCCTCAGGTAATGATTGTGTTCCTGTTTGGCTTTCATCTTTCGTAACATCTCCATTGCTTAAGCTACTTTTTTTTTTAACAAGAAGATGTATTGAGGATCTAATACTTTACCATCATTGATAACTAATGCCTGAGTTACTTCCTCATTCTTTTCATAATCCCAGTACTTCTTCACACCAAACTGCATGTTTGAATTGATCGCATAGGCTTCTTTTCCTACCCAATACATTCCGAAATACTCACCGTTCTTTGCTTCATCAAAATCTTTAAACGTATCATTTTCAACGAAATTAACAGTTCTAGCTTTGAATGTAGCGCGTTCTGCACCATCAACAGGATTAAATGTTTCTGCATAAACAGGACGATTATTTTGATCAGTCAATGTTTTAATGTTTGCTTCATATGTTGCAGGAGTCATTACAAACTCTGGTTTTAATTTACGCATTGACAATGGAATCTTCGCAAAGAATTTTGTTTGCCATGATTTCCAATCTTTCATTTCTTCCGCTGTAAATTCAATAATGTGATCTGCTTTAATACGTCCACTTACTTTATTAGCTTCTGTTAAGATACCTTCACACTCATTGTTTTCAGATTGACCTGTTAAAATTTCACGATCCATAGCTTCCAAATAAGCTTCTACAATAACTTTTGCTAATTCAGTTTCAAATGCATTTACAGTCAATACAGTTTGTAGTAATGTACGTGCTAAACGAATTTCACCAATCAAATATCCAAATTGTACAAATTCTGTAACAGAACCGGCTTTTTGACGATCAGATACTGTTGTTTCAGTGATACGTTTAAATGTAGCCTTGAATGAACCGATAGGATATTTAACACCACCACGGAAATTTGTATGTAATACTGCATTGTATAAGTAACCACGTGATTTACTTAATTCAGTCATTACTTTCTGAACAATTGTTTCAGGAATTAAAATACCTAGATCAGCTGCCACACCTGCTTCTGCACTACGTTGTCTTAAGATTTCTGACTGTTTTCCTTTTTGAACGAACTCCATGAACGCACTACGATACTCCATATCGTCTTCCATTCCTTTTTTACGTTCTGACAATCCTTTTGGCATTGTTGGATGTGCTTTGCTACGAGCTTGTGCTTGTTGTGCAACAAAAGTTTCTTCTTCATCTTCAATAGATTTTGCCATAGTATCTAAGAACGCTTGACGTTGTGCAGCCTGGCCTTGTAACTCTTTGTCACGCTTTTGTAAGATATCAAATTCCGCCTGTAACATTTCCAAGTTTGTATTAGGATCGTTTTTGTTGACCTCATCTTGAATTTCTTTAAATCTTTTTTGAATCTGTTCGTGATTCATTGCTTTGAATGCTGCTAGTTGTTGCTCTGTAAACATTAATTAATAGCCTCCTTAATCTGCAACAACAAACTCAGTCTTTCTCGTTTCTTTTCATTTTCTTTTTTAACCCGTTCCTCATCCATTAAAGACTTTGCCCTTGCTTCAATAGATGTTTGATCATTTGCAGGAATCGACACTGCCGAAACATCATAAATTTTTGATACTTTACGTGTTGTCCACATTTTTTTATCTCTATCATATGATTCCTCATCCACCATGTAGCGCCATGACATCTGAGTAACCATTCCTGCCTGAATACTGTCGTACAAACGTTTTGCAGCTTCTGTTCTTCCTAAATCTGCTGCAACAAACAATCCATGTTCATCTACTTCAACAATAAGTGAACCATTGCTTGTACGTGCATATACCATTCCTCCATGATCAAATTGGAAGATGATATCACTCATATCAGCGTTGTCCAAACTTGAACGCTCAATCAACTCATATACATCATTACCTTCGTAATCTCGATAAAGCACATAAGGTTCAAATGTAGTAGCATATCCTTCAACATAGTATTGAGTATCAATCCGTTTGTTTTCCGTTACCGGGTTCATCTGGAACGGAATTGAGCGCATTTGGATTTTGCTGTGGTTCGGTTTCTCCATTGGAACTAATTCCTCCTTGATTTGATTTAGTTACCTGGATGTATTCACCTCGAATAAAACGTTTCTTACCTTCATCGTTAGGTAAAGGCGCTTTGTTCATAATATTTAATGCCCCGTTCGTATCAATCATTCCACGGTCAAACATTTGAGTCGCAACATTTAATTTTGTTTGTGTCGAATCATACTGTAAACGATCGCTTGTAAGAATGATTTCACTACCATTCATAATCTGATTCACGGAATATAACATTCCACTCAACACTTCCCCAACTTCAATAAAGAATGGTTCAATAATTGATTCATAAAATGCATTCCATTCATCAGGTTTATATTTATTTTGTAAAATAGCTTCACTAATTCCAAAATAGCTGTATACACTATTTTCAATTGCTTGCTTCTGCTTGGCATCCACTAATAGTGGTTTACTTTCAATCGGTTTTACTTCATCAAAACGATTATCAATAAGAAATACACCTGTTTCATTCTTATTCAGGTTATTTCTCAAGATTTGGTTCTGTTGCTCTTTGTAATCCTCATCATCATCAATCGGTGTTGAAATTTTAGCTAAGAATCGAACAATTGAACTCGACTTAATCGCATTGATTGCTCCTTCCTCCTGAGCAAGCATCAATTTAGCTGTTGTATCAAATGCATCATTTACATCGCCAAAGTAATCATCTTTATACTGCATTTGCCTTAGATGTCCAACTTTACTGTATTCAATCAATTTTGTTTCGCCATAGATGAAATTAAAATAAATATAAACTACACCATTGATTTCTTTTAACTGACACTGACTCGGAACAGCAGGCCATAATCCTTTTATCATTCCATATTCATCTTCAATTGGAATAATGAAAGCATTGTTTTCTGCAAAATATATAGTTGCCAGCCTTTTGTAAAATTGACTAGCTGTCATATAAGGATTTGGCTTTTTCTTAACCAAATAGTTATATATCTTACTTTTGTAGTCTTTGTTTGTCAGTTCAGGTGAAGTCTTTCCACATGATGTAGCAATTCGATTGATACATGCTCTGCATAGTCCAATCTCATATATTCCACCATCATATGATGAATACACTGGTGAATATCCACCTAAGCTTGCAAACATTGAATGTAATTGATTTTGTTTAGGTGCTGGCTTATTTAGTCCTAATAGACTTCCTAGCAAACCAAATCTTTTTCTTCTGCTTTTAGCCACTAATTCACCTTCCTTTTCTTGTTTTCAAGGCGGTATTTAAATGTATCCCACCATTTTTGTCTTACTGTATATGCATCAATAACAGATGCATATCCGTCAATATGTTTTCTTGGATCAGTTTTAATCATGCGAACACGATTGTCCTCCGCAACTTTCTTTAATGCCACACTAGACATATGTGCTTGTAAAAGTCCATTCGTTCCTGTATGAACAAATCCATCTCTTACATATCCTGTAAATTCATTAATAACCGGTGTAAGGTTAGTACCCTGGATGACATCATCCATCTTGTATCCGTATTTCTTCATATCATCCACAAGATACTGTGCTGAATAACGGTCATATCCAACGACAACACAATAAATCTTGTATTTCTTACGCAACATTTCAAACCACTGTGTTACATCTTCGTACCGTACAAAGTTTTCCCCACTTGGGCTTAAATATCCCAATTGAATAAATCTTGTATATGGTATTTTGTCTCTTTCCTCTAGCTCCTTGATTTTTAATGTTGGAAGCCAGAAATGAGTAAATATGTAGTCCTGCTCTTGAATTCGTATAACTACAGATGCGGCTGTTAAATCGGTTGTTTGTGACAAGTCAATTCCACCAACTGCATATGTATGTGCAAAATCTTCAAATCTAAGTTCTTCACCTTTAACTTTGTTAATATCTTCTGCACTAAATAATGCTTCTGTTGAATTCTGTTTGATATTCGCATATTTTGTTATAAACTCCGCCTTATACGTTGGTGAGCTATGTGCTTTTAAAATTTCATTCTGCAAATACTCATAAGAAACTGATATTCCAAGGTTTGGCATTGCCTTCCTCAATTCAATAGGATCATCCCATTTTTGAATATCATCAATCATGTAAAAGAAAGGCAACATTTGTTTTTCATCAGACGTACCAAGTAAAACAGATGTTCCACGAACAAATAATTCATCATATAATCCTTCATCAATATAGTTTGCGGTACTTACAGGAATATAAAGTGGATCAGGTCTTGCCCCACCTGCCGACAACATAACGTTGTACATTTTCATACCCGCTTCACCTTCCCAGGCTGCAAACTCATCAAAGATTGTCAAATATGGGTTGAATCCGTCTGATTTTTTAGATGCAAAGGCAATTGGCTCCCATCTACAGTTGTTCTGTTTCATGTAGATATCTGTTCTACGTTTTTTTACTCTTTGACTCAACGCTTTAGAGTGTTCCATCATTTGATACAGAACGTTGTAAATGATCTGCGCTTGTTTTAACTTTGGCGCTATATTGTATATCTGCATACCTGCTTCATCCGATGTAAATCCAACATCAAGTTCAATACCTGCACAAAGAAATGATTTTCCTTGTTTTCGGCCCATGACCGTTGGTATTTCACGAAACTGCCTTTTTCCATTCTTATCAACAAGTCCGAATATGCACGCAATATAGTATTTTTGCCAAGGCTCTAGTTTCACTTTTGTTGTTTTTCCTTCTACGTGGTGACAAAATGTTTCAATAAACGCTATATGCATTTCTGCTTTTTTCTCATCATAGAAGAAATCTCCATTTGCTAAACCTCTTTCAACATATTGAAGATTAAGCTTTATCCACTTACCGACTACATCTTCACCCGATTTAATACGTTCTTTATAAATGTCTAGATATTTCATTTAAATCTGCTCATGAACTCATCCAATTCATCACCTTTTTTTCCGGATACTTCTGTTGTTTTCGAGAGTGAAGTAGGTGACAAGCCAAGTTCTTTGCAGTACTTCATGATCTGATCACGTAATTGAACGGTAATAATGTAATATGGTGAGCGTGATAAATTCGTTGCACCAGCCTTGTTCGTGTATTCAACAACCATCTGTAATGTTTTGAAACCATTTGCTTTACTTGAATCTCTCCATTGTTTCATTGTTGAATCGTATTGAGCTAGAGCATCTGCGAGTGAATCAATCGCAACCGAATATTCAGGGGAATATGTACCTAAATTTTCTAGTTGAGAATTTATTCTTTTTTTCCATGCTCCTTTTTGCATTTATCCTCCCTTCCACATCCTATAAGCATTCCATTTTCATCAAATTCAAAAGATGGTTTGCGTTTGGAATGTTCTTCTGCATGGCATAAGTCACACAACGCTTCCAAATTAGAATCACCAAATAGAATGTGTATATCTCTATAGTTGTCCTGGTCAATGTGTACTTTGTGATGTACACAAGTCGACCTGGTATAGATACCTTTTTTTAAACATCTTTCACAAAGCGGATGCGCCTTTCTATACGCTTTACTTTTCTTTTCCCAAGCTTTGCTTGAGTAGAATTTTCTAGCATAATTTCTAGCGCCCGTTTTCGTTGCTTCTGAACCATAATATTTTTTCATATCGCTACATTCAAAGTTTTAGTTAACAGATTTAAAGGACGACAATATGAACAGTAAACACTTTGAATGCAGTGATATGAAAAAGACCCATGTTTCCACAGGTCTTTTTCACAACGGGCACAATATGAAACAATCCAAGAACTACCTTGTTTGTCCTAGAAGATGTTTTCCAATCTTCACAACTACAGAATATCACGGTTTTTCTTTGTACACTGTACAAAATGAAGAAATTCAGTTTTTACCCCCTCTCGTACGCGCATGACCGAGTTTTTTTAAACTCCCCACGCCGTTCCCCGAAACCCAAAAAACTTTTGAAAGATAGGGGGGTCTATGCTGATCTGATCCATGCCCAGGGCGCTTTCAGGGTTAAAAATCAAACGTATGCAGCTACCACCACGCCGCCCCGTTAACGGCTTCAATCATATGACATTCATATATTTATTGACGTGTTGAAACATCTTTCAACATGCGTTGTTGAAAGCGTTGTTTCATAACATTGCCATGACTACATTAATAGAACACGCGCGCACGTTCTTATATATGCAATAAGTCTTGCATCACTCTAATACATTGTATTATGTGCACCAACTCCATACACTCCAACGCGTCCATTGTCTTCCTGGAACTGAAGCAACCCCCACAAAAAAAGGACGCTCACCACGTCCATACATGTATATATTATTAGTCTGTTAACTATATGTTATAAGACTACAAGCAAACACAACGAAAAGCCTTATAACTAGGCGCTTGCGTGCACGTTTGAAAAGATAAAAGCTTTTTGAAAAAATGAGCATTAAAAAAAGACGGCTTTATATTTTAGTGCCGTCTTCAAATTCAAAATAGCATTTATATTTTGCACCTATCGCTTGCGCCATTTTTTCAAGTTCTTCATCTGTGAATTTTTCGCGTTTGATTCTAGTGCTTACATTTTGCTTGGTGCATCCAAACGCATCCGCGATATCTTGCTGGTTTTTATGAGCATAAGCAAGCGCGGCTATAATTTGATTTTCTTTCATATAACTGCATGCCTCCCGTCCTATATTTATTTTATAATATCAAACATTATTTTTCAATAATCAAACATTTATTTTATTTTTTACTTGACAATGTAAAACGTTCGTTTTATTATGTAAATGTCTTAAGAGACAAGCCACACGAAAGGAGGTGCAAACGTGGCAAAGTATAAACGTAGCAAACCGATGAAACGTCGCGATAGAAAAAAGCGCGAAAAAAAAGAGCGCATGATTTCGTACCTATCCAAAACGTTTGAAATTATATACACGCTCTTAATCGGTGAAGCCCTCAAGCTTCTTGCTAAATATCTAAGTGACTTATTTTAGTCACTTAGGTACTTATATTATACCACGTTTTAAAATATGGAACTACTAAAAATAGCGTTATTACTATCGTTAGCATTTAATGCATATCTTTTAAAGAAAATGATTGAAAAGTAAGGAGGTAAAGATTATGTGTGAAATGAAAGCTTATATCACAAATTTAGGTAAATACAATGAAGGTTGTTTAGTTGGTAAATGGATTGATTTCCCTATCGATGAGGATGATTTTGAAAGCGAACTTGAAAGCATTGGAGTGAAAAAAAATACAACGTATGAAGAGTGGTTCATAACTGATTATTATTGCCCATTGTTCGATATGTATGATGCATTCGGTGAATATCCAAGTATTGACGATATTAATGAAGTGGCTGAAGCATTAGAAGATAATGAAAGTGTATTCACTGCTTTATTGGAAGTATGCAGCTATGAGGACGCTTTAAGTTACTTAGAAAGTGAAAATTATACTTTCTATCAGGGTATGACGTTGGAAGATGTAGCGCATGAATTAATTGAAGAATGTTACAACCTACCAGAAATCGCGCAAAGATATTTTGACTATGAAGCGTTTGCGTGTGATCTTGAGTCTGATGGATACACTGAAACCTCAAGCGGAGTTGTTTGTTTATGGTAACCCGCAAAGATCTTGACAGCATGAGCACTCTTAAAGTGCTCATGCTTGCTTTATTAAAATTCTACTTCTATATGTGTTTTGACGCATTATTAATAGGCTTGTTTTTAGGCTTATCAAACATAATACTACCACTTATTTATTAATTGCAGGAGGTTAAACAATGGAACTTTTAGAAATTAAATTATTGCATAAATACGCAAGAATAAGATCATATATGAATGATCTTATTTCAGGTAATTACATTATTTATGATTTTCTTTATGAATGTTTAGTTGATCATATTGAATCTTTTATTTTTGATCTTGCTTATATAGAAAATGAGAAATTCATAAATATTTATTATGATCAACTATTAAGCGATTCTAAACAAGTAAGTAACAAACTTTATACACTTGTTATAAATATTTTTGAAGATAATGAATGGAGGTTTTAAAAATGAATAACAAAGAATATATTGAATTTACAGAAAAAAAACTAGATCGACTAAATGGATCTAGCTGCAAACCTTACACAATAACCAAACATTTAAACGGTTTATATGATCTTAATTATGGTTTAGATACCATTGTGTGGATGCTTGAACCGCGCGAACTTTGGTTATTTGTAAATACTTTGTATACGTTGGATATTTTAGGAGGTCTTAAAAATGACAATATGGAAGCGTGAGCGTACTCACTTTAATTACTACATCACAAATGAAAGAAAACAACCCCACATTTATGTTGAAGCGTTAGGAGCTCCCAGCGCTTCTACTGAAAAAGTTTTAAAAGATCATGGTTTTAAGTTTGATCATAATAAATGTGTGTATGCAGCAGCTCAAACAAATGAGTTAAGACTTTTTGTCGCTCATGATCTTGACAAGCTTTTCAACTATGATATTCAAATATATTTCAATACAGAAGCAAAAAAAGAACTTTGCGCGCCTGATATCCAGGAAATAAAAGATATCTGTTATTATTTCAAAATTTATAAATGTTATATAGATATATTAAATAAGGATCTTTTTAAGATCTGTAAGCCTGGATCAAAAAGCTTACTTGCAACTTATAATACTAATTCAAAAACGATTGACATTTTTTGTAGAAACAAATTGCAAGAAAGTTATATATATAACAATGGTAAAATCAAAAAAATGAGTATTGAAAAAGCTGCACAAAAAAAGAAAAAGAAAGCAGCGCCAGCACTTACAGAACAACAAAAAATTAATAAAATGCTGGAGGAGTTTCCATTTTAGGAGGTAAAAAAATATGGGATATATTGGCAATAAAATGAGTGAGCGCGCTTATGAAGCGTATGAAAGTGGTGAAAAGCCACTTTCAAAATGGACTAAAACAGCAATCATTAATACAGTATTAGATTATAGGGATGATTTTGAATATGATGAGTTGAAAAAGTATAGTAAGGATGCTTTAAAAGTTTTCCTAACTTATTCAAGCTGGCATCATACCGGATCTTATTTCAACGAAACAACTTTTTATAGTTTAGATGAAAGTTTTATTGAGAATGAAAAAGATTATATTTTAAAAGTTTTGGATGAAAAAGCAAAAGAGTTAAAAAAAGAAAAAGAAGAAAAAAAGATTCAAAAATGTGATGAAAAACTTGAGAAATGCCACTTTTTCTACACTGAATTTGAAGGAACTCGAAAACATCCAAAAGCTGTGGATCGTGAAGCTTATGGAATCATAAAAGGAAATTGGATATATATGGAGTCCGGCAAAAAGTCATTAAATGGTAAATACATTTATAAAGTTAAAAAGTTTGATCGTGCACCTCGTGGAACGGCTCAAATCTTTAAAAATATTGAAAAAAGAATTAAAAAATAGCAGCTTATAAAAAGGCTGCTTTTTTTATACTTTCATTTTGCTTATTTGCTTTTGGATCAGCTGCTTTTTGACTGGATTAGATGCGAAAAAGTTCATGAAAAGTTTAGTTTTAAACTCATATTCTTTTTGATCCATTTCTTTTATATCCAAAACTCTTTTAAATATCACTATCGCAATAAAGTTTGCAAACAAGTTTGCATCTTTTTCTATTTCCTGATTCTCATAGTGTTTACTGCTTGAATCCTTATAACTTTCAAGTTCCTTTTTCCATATAGGAATACTTCTTTCATCTATAGAAAACACTTTTTGATTCTTCTTATATACACATGCATATTGGTATAAATGTCTTATTTCATGTGCAAGATACATATAAACTAAACTACTATCTATGGTTGTATTCAGATTCACACAAATCACATTTTCTTTTGGGTATGATGTACATATGCTTGTATCTTTTACTTGAAAAAGTTCTTTATTGACTGGTTTATGTTTAAGATCATAAACCTTATCATTTACTTTAAAGTAAACTTTTGGAATCTTTATATTTAATAGTATGCATAGAAAACTTACATAATCATTCATGCATCCATTATATCTGAAAAACTTTATTTTGAAAAACTTATTTATCCAGGATCAAAAAAACTTTTTCTAATTGTTCTTGAGACGTTGGAAAAAACTTTTGAGATCCTTTTTCGTGTTTGCAAGGCGCTATTTAATTTAAAACATATAATGTACATCGTTCACTTTTTTAAATTTAAGAAATTTCCCATTTAAAAAGCTATTATAATTTAAGATCGTAAACACTTTTATTAAATTTGATTTTGAATAAAGTTGAAAATACTTTGAATCCTTTTTACGATTATTCCCAATATCTTTATTCAATAACTTTGCAACCAAACTACTAAACTTTTCTTTATTGACATCGAAATACCATGATTCTTTAGAACCATCTGTTTCTAAACACATAATTTCTTCATCATCCGAACATACAACAACTATTGTTGTATCTTTATAACTTATATGAATATCAGTATATAAAAACTTGTTTTCAAACATTCCAACACCTCCAGAAGCTTATTTATCCAGGATTAGAAAAACTTTTTCTAATTGTTCTTGAGACGTTGGAAAAAACTTTTGAGATTCTTTTTCATGCTTGCATAGAATCGAACCGTCAAAAAACTTTTCCAGCAACTGAGAAAACTTTTCTTTCTTCACATAATAAACATAATTCACAGCCACATCTTCATCATCATGCGCATTGTATTCAAAAACTTTTTCAACCATCTTAGAACAAACAACACCAATTTGTACATTATCATATCTCACAAAAACTTCTTTGTAAGGAAACTTATTTTCATCCATTTCATCACTCCTAAAAAAAATTCTACATATCAATCAACGCTCTTAAAAACTTATTATATTCTTCTTCTGATTTTAGATAAAACTTATTACATCCATTCTTTATATCTTCATAATTGAAGCATTCAATTTCATTATCTAAAAACTTTCTATATAAACTTTTGAATTGCGGTTCACAAATATAATGCTTAATAACGAACATACCATTCTTATCATAATGAACCCTACGAAACTCTTCGTCTGCTATATAAACACATACAATATGATCTTCATATTGTACAAATAAACTATCTGTACTACGAATCATAAAAAACTTTTTCACTTCTGATAAAAACTTTCTCACAATATCACTCCTATCAACCAGCGGTCATTTCCGCATGAAAATCATAATAACATTTACCTAAATACATCCGGCCATTATTGAAATGCGTTCTTAAATAAAACATTACTTTTTCAAAATTCTGCCGATCAAGCGCTATAATTCTTTTAAATCCATCACGTCCATGAGCATCTTGTCTATATCTATACTTTATTCCATCATTGACAATAAACTTATCAAACTTTTTATATTTTGTTTTGGTGAGATTATATTCATAACCCCATCCTTCATCATGATGCAAAATTATAAACCATCTGTTATAGCACGGCATGATTTTTAAGTATCCAACACGTTCCATGATACCGTTCCTATTTATCTGCAATCGTTTCTACAAAGCAATTGTAATAAACATATCTTTTTCCATCATAATCAAATTTTACATATCCACCATCATTTGTTTCAATATCAATTCTACCTTCATAGCTTGCTATAATTTTTCCATCTGCTGTATACACATTGATTATCCTATTCAATCCACCATTCAAATCTGATTTTACATCAGTACCCCAACGATCCATAGATGCACATCCAAATAAGGAAACGCCAATCATTCCAACCATTAATAATTTGTATATTTTATTCATTTTATTCCTCTTTTCTTTGACAATCCTATAAAGCACACATTTAATCAAATTCAACAAATCTTCTATCTTTCACTTTCCCGCATTTCAAACACACAAGAAACTGAGTCTCACCTCTGAGATTATAAAACATCTCATTCTTTACACACCAAGTAAATTCATGCTTACAGAATAATCTTTTAAAAAACCTTTTAATTTTGATTATCATCTGAACTCCTTCCTATGTCCGATAACTATATATTATCAGACTAACTACAAACCTTTTAAAAGCCTAGTAAATAGGCTACTTTGTAACACTTTTCTAAAATAAAAACTTTGTAAAAAAATCAACCACATATTTATGCAATTAATCTCATCTTACTTCACCTGTTTCAATCATCTTTGCAGCTTCTAAAATCCCTGCCTTAATCCACTTAGATTGATCATCATTATCAAAAACTCTTTTTGCGTTTTCTCTTAAGCCTTTAACAATAGCATCAATCGAGACTTCTTTGTTTTTCTTTTCAAGAATGTATTCAATAGCATCATCACATTTTCCAACCTTATTTGCCATAACAACAACATAGCCTTCATCTAATGCTTTTTGCAATTCTTCAAAACTTTTCCCATCAAAAATGTATGATCTGATTACTTTCTGCATTGTTCATCCTCACTTATTTATTCAAATCTCCATATAATTAATAACACCTGGTTATTGGAATTAAAGTAGTTATTCTTCCATTGTAGACAGGTATCAACGTAGTGCTGCAATGTGATGATGTATTAGACGATGTATTATTTGAGTCATCAGAAACAACAGCTGCACACAACACAATTAAAACAATTGTAGTAATAAGCGTACCAAACAATATTATTTCACAGATATAATCTCCAATCCATTCACCTATTCTTTTTAACATATCAATCATTTGCTTAAATCTCCCATGACGAGCTTTTTAAGCTCTTTCTTCATTGCGTAATACATTTTCATTCTGCTACAGTACTTTTCTCCTGAAAGCTTTTCAAATGATTCTCCGTTGATATAATGACGTTTCATATATAAACGAATATCATCATTTGGAATAAGATCAATAATTGTTTCAATTTCTCTCATCTTTCCGAAGATTAGATTCTTATCATCTTCAAGTGTTTTTTCTTTTGAAATAAACTTTACAAGAACATCATTTGTAATGTCCTTGTTTTTCTTTGAATCTAACCTTTGTTCAAACGATGGAGATTTTGGATCTGAAGATTCTTTTTTACGAACTTCCAAATCCTTCAAAATTCCATCCAACGATCTAAACTTTCTTTCATAAATCTTGAACATTTCAAGTTTTTTAATCAGTGTATCCACCTGAACATCTACATATTCTTCATAATCTGTCTTGCTCATTTTCTCTCCTATGCAATCTCTTCAATTTCCTCAATGCTGCATGATGGAAATTTCATATAAAATTTGTACATTGCTATGCTTTTTGATTCCTCCATAACTTCCATCACACAAATATTATTGTCTTTGATATATTTAATCCTGTATTTCTTTAACATCCTTTTTTTCCTTTCTAAAATAAATCAAAGGAATTTGGACATTAAAAATGCTCCATCCATTATTCAATAAATATTCGATATACTCTTTATTACGTTCATTAGCCCACGCTACCTTGTATTCATATTCAGGCTCTTTATTTTTTTTCAAATATTCAGGCACTTTTATTTTGCTTCTATCAAATTTTTTTGGTTGATATCCCTTCATGCTGATCATTTCGTCTCCTCAAATCCATCATAAGAACTAGCATACATACATCTGTATGCTACTAGCTCTTTTTTCTTATTTTCTAATTCAAACATCAATCTTTCATTCTGGTATTCTAGATTATTGATTCTTTCAGATACAACAATCGAATACAACATCATTGCTGCAATGCTACCGAAAAAGAGTCCTGCAATAAAATAAATCATTATTGATCTACCTAAACAAATTCAATCTGTTCTTTAAGACAATTTCCGCCATCAAACGCACAATCGCAACATTTCGTACCCCAACAATCTTTGATTTTTCCACTTACAAAAGCATAACGACCACCTTGTTTTAATAAATCCTCAAAATAATGCTCAAGATTAGTTTCTAGTTTTCCTTCAAAGCACACATTTACTAATCCAATAAGTAAATACAAATCTTCATTAAACTTTGTTTTTGTACTAATAGAATTGTCTAAATTATAATATGCAGTTTCAATTCTATATAATGCATTTTTATATTCTTCTTTTGTTTTCATTAAATCCACCTCAATCTACAATCTTCCTGCCGCAATTCGGACAATATCTCGGTGCGTATTCTTTCATACATCTATCTTCTGGATAATCTTCATCAATTTCGATTTCGTTATAATTTTCGATAATAATTCCACAATTTGAACATTCAAATCCATCTACTAAATTATATTCTGATTCGTTGGTACAAGTTTCTTCTTCTAATTTGCTTATAGCCAAATACTCGACATTTTGTTGTCCTTCATACCAATCATTTAACCAACTTACACAATCTTCGCAAGCATTCCACGCTGCACATTCCGTCGAATACGTCCATTCTTCTTCAAAATCATATTTGTATCTAAGATAAACTAAAAAACTATAATCATCATTTTCTGCTATGTAATCATTTAATTCACTATCTGTCATTCCTTTTTTCAATCGAACAAATTCAATTGAAGGTATTTTAATATCGTTCATTTTCATTCTCCTTATAAGGTTCAGGCATTGGCATCCAAGCTATAACTTTAAATTTACTTAATGTAGTTTCCTTTTCTATCCACCATTTGCCATCAGTTGTATGTGATGATTTAACAGTTCTTGCACCATTTTCATATTCAATAGTCACAAGCACCTCTTTTGATCGCGTTCTCCAAAGCATATCGTTCACTACATCTGTTTCATACAATTTAGCAAAGATGCTATCATGCTCATCTGGAAGCTTTTTAGAAACAGGAATCCATTCAAATGAATCTGCTTTATTAACTAATTTTCTAAGTAATGCCATTGCACCGTATATTTCATTTTCACTAGGCAACAAATCAAATTCTCTATATGACACGTAATCCCTTATGGCATCAACAATTGTATTTAAAGCTTCCTTATATTTATTCATAGCCTTGTAACACCTCAATTCCTAACTTTTCATATTCTTCTTTAATTAATTCTTTGTAATCCTCATAACAATCATCAGAACTACAAGCGTCTTTAGCGGAATAATAAGTAATTTCTTCAATATCTTGATTTCTCAATAAATCAGAAAATAAATCATCTAAATCTCCACCATAGTTGTATATTTCTTCTGATAAATCATCTTCACAATAAATATTTCCATTGTATTCATATTTTTTATTCATATGCCTTTATCTCCCTTTTTAAATCGTCAATAGCTTTCTTAACATTCTTTAAATCCATATCAAAGTTACTAACTAAATCTGCCATACGATTGTTAGAATAGCTCTGTAAAGCCGATTCTAGCGTTGTATGGTATGAGATAGGCTTTTGTGCGTCTATCTCATTTCCTTCTTTATCCTTACCCTTTCCAAACATTACAAGGGCGAACGAACCACTGCTAGAAGTGATTGCATAGTTATTTTGTAATCTAATCATTTTCTTTCTTCTTTAATTTCTTAACAAATTCATCAACTTCTTTTTTGTTTTGCACCATTCTTTTAAGCTTTCTCATGTCTGCGTCCGCTTTTCTTTTCTGCTTTTTTCTGATTTCTTCCATTTCTTTATCGGAAAAATAATCCTCAAGCATTTGATTCCATTGCTCACTAACCTTTTTTTTATATTCTTCTTCTGTGAATCTGTTTTTTTCTAATAATTCTTTTTCTGTCATACTTCCACATCCTCATCTTGTGGCATTTGATGTACTTCAATGTTCTTATATTCTATTTGGTTTTGAATTCCATCTAAAACTCTTAAAGCTTTTTCTTTTGTTGAGTATGTGCCTAAACCAATGCTTATACCGCTTTTACCGCTTAATGTAATCACTTCATATTTGCTACCATGGTCTTCAACTGCGAGAAAGTCGCAATCCATTAAAATGTTTCCGTATTGACTTCTAATCCACATCTTCTATTTCTCCTTTGTCATCTTTTGCGTAACTAATTGCATATTGATTTCTGTTAATTCTTGGATTCTCTTTTTGGCTTCTAAATCCATATACGTTTCTAATTCGATTGAATTAAAATAATCATCCATATTGCTTAATCCGTATTTCTCTTGTTCTTCTTTAGTGAATGTAAGGTTGTTCTGATTGTGTCCTTGTTCATCAAGTACAAATTCGTAATCTTCTTCAGTTGTTCCACCGTTCTGCAAATTCATGTATTGAATATTTCCAATGTCATCTAAATACAATCTATCGTGTTGGTCCGTTCCTACAATGTGGATATATCCTGTTTCTTTATCTCTTATGTAAATGAGAATTGCTTTTAAATAGTTAGGGTTGTACATTTTAATACCCTTCTTTCAATCTCTGATAGTTGATTTTATTCTTTCCACAATAAGCTTCATACACTTGTTCAATTGTGAAACCTAAATATAGACTAACTGCAATTAAATAAAATAATTTATCCGTGTATTGCGCATTAATAATATTCGCTAGTGAACATGCTAAACCTTCTTTTTTGCACGTATTAATTCCTTTTGCAACAATCCAATCTAGATTGGTAAATCTCACATCACTGTAATTGTATGTATAGCTCAACACAAAATGCCAAATATCAACCAATTCACCTAACACCTTTTCTTCATCAACTGGTGCTTGTGTTTTCTTCCACCAACACCACTCACCTTTTAATTCGTGAGTTAACTCTCCCACTTCATCTAGAATTGCCATTTCTAACTGTTCTCTTGTAATCTCAGTTAATCCGTATTCTTTCATAATTGCTTCATCCAATTTGTCTTGCATTTCTAGCATTTCTTTGATTAATTCAATATCTTTTTTTGTCATGTCTTTTAATCTCTCTTTCTATACCTCTGCGTATCTAACACCTAACAAATTAGTGCTTACTCCTTCTAACATTAGGATCTTTCACCTGTTATTAAATATTCATTTAATTTTCTATAAATGTTTTTTTCGTCGTTTTCAAACGCAACATTGCTTGCTAAATGGCACGCTTTTCTTAAATAATCTAATTCTTCATCCGTCATAACATATCCTTTAACAGATACCTTACAAACAAGATTTTTCTTTTCTTCAGCAACAACTTCCGAATTGTTATCTTCAGCTTTTTTATGTTTTACATTATCCTTTTCAGTTAACAATCTGCATAAGAAAAGATCGCTAAATGAAGCATTAACATTTTTAGAATCAAGATACATTGATCGTAGTTTTAAATCTTCATTAAAATACAATGGACTGTATCGTTTAAACCCACCATCCATCTCAAATGCATCATATGGTTCTAAGCCATTGTCTTCCATGAATTTCTCAATCACTTTTGTTTCAATCATTCTATTTCCTCCAATTCCAATTCTTCGTATATTTTTACGATTATAAATCCTTCTCTTGAACGCTTTTGTATTCCTTTTTTCTGCTTAGAAAGCATTGATCTAAATCCATTGATCGTTGTTTCTAGAAATGCTGCACATTCATCTTCTGTTCCGATACAAGCAGGAAGATCATCCTTGTATATTCCGTATATTTTTCGTGCCATATTCACCTCATAAAAAGCGAACATCAAACGATGGCTTTTTCACTTTTCCATGACATGTGTCTAAAACAGTTTGATAGCTGCAAAATAAATCTTTAGCAGCTTTCCTGCTCGATGGCCAAGAACGGACTAATACGCCATGCTTAAATAGTCCAATGTTTTTTCTTTCATATCTTGAACTTGCTAAAGATCCTGTTATGCTTGCACATTTGCTTCTATCAACAACATCAATCGCATCTAACTTGAGTTCCTTTCCATAAACAAGAACGTAATCATCTGAATTTAAATCTCTCTTTATAAAAGCTTTTGCGAATATCCTGGCTGCATTCACTTCTTTTTTATTTATCTTTACCTTCCATTTTGTTTTGTGTTTGTAAATTGACAGTGTTTTCATACCACATCTTTTTTTGGCGTATCTTACTGTACAATCTGGATATGCATAGTATTTTCTACCGCTTTCTGTGGTATGAATCAAAACCGGCTCATTTGTTAGATATCTCTTGTGTTTTGTTTCTTTTTCAATCAAAACACAACCTCTATAAAACGGTGCAAACACCGAAACATAATGATCAAATCTAGATTTTTTAATTTTTAGGGTTGCCATAACTTCTAAATCTGTTACCTCACCCTTGATATCTAATGGATCATCCGGATTTTGCATCAAATAAACAACACCCTTCGTTCTTACTTTTCTAAGAACTTTATATTTTTTCTTTGCCATCAGTTCAACCTATAATTCTTTCCAGGCTCTTTCTCAATTTCAAAGAAGAAACCATTGCACTTCTCAACAATTCGTCCAATTACCGCTTCATTGATATCAATCATTTCCTGACTTGTTCTTTCGCAGGATATGATCGTCTGCATGTTGTTGTTATAGCGATAATCAATCAAATCAAAGATTGCTTTATCATCCAACTTGTTAGCACTAGATTTGAATAAATCATCTAGATACAAGATTTGAGCGTGTTTAGCACGTTCTAGAAGCGAATAATCAAAGTTGCTAATAGAATTGCTCAACTCAATGTATCTGACGTACAGAACACGTTTATTTTGTTCTAACAACCAATTACTGATTCCTGAGCATAGATGTGTTTTCCCACATCCACTCTGTCCTAAAAACATCAACCAATTACAAGGCATGTGTTCTGCAAAATTGTTTTTACAATCCTGAATGTAATTCACTGCCATTTTTTTGATTGCTTCCTGCCAAGGATCAGATGCATTGAAACTATTGATTCGTTTGTTTAACAAATCTTTTAAACCACTGTTCTTTTTGTTCTTCTCAATCCACTCACTGCGATAGCTTGATAGTTTCTCACAATCATTTCTTTTTGAACAGAACACCTTTGTTGCAGCTACCAAGTATTTCCCGTCATAATACGCTGGCTTTTCCCAAATACCACATGCCCCGGCTGCCATGCATTTGTCACAATCACTTTGGCAATGTTTGCTTTTAAGATATTTCTTATTTTCTTCATTTTGTTTTTTGATTATTTCACTAACTTGTTGCATTGCTACATCTTCATTCCCTTCGTTATAACAAAATCATTTGTTTTTTGTTTAGGTGCTACACTGTTCAGATAAATTTCAAACTTAGAACCAAACAACGTGTCAGGCCTTAGATACTTGTTCATTTTTGTATCGTTTAACCAATCATAAGCTTTAACATCAATCACAAGCTTAAAGTCTTCTAATCTGAAGCCTTCATTCCATCTAGCATGAATCTTCTCTCTAGCAATGCGATTACTGTGTTTGTAACGCTTTGAACATTTAGAATTCAAGTAGTCAATAATTTCAACATAAGGGATTGTTTCTGATGCTGATAAATCAGTGTCGTCGGAACTTTCTTTTATATTTCTTTTATTAACTGTGTTACTAACTGTGTTATTAACTGTCTTACATTGGACAGATTTGTCTTTTGTACATTGGACAGATTTGTCTTTTGTACATTGGACAGATTCGGTAAATGCATTGGACAGATTTGACCAATCGATAGATAAAGCGTTTTTTAACTTTTCACCCATATTTCCAAATGCATACCAGCTTGTTTGATTCCAAGGATTTTCATTGTAATTTCCTTTGACAATCAAATCTTCCTCAACCATTTTTTGAAGTATTCTTTGTATCTTTTTTTCACTCCAGTATGGAAATAATTTTTTAAATCCTTTTGCAGAATTAAACGTCCAATATTTTCCATCATGATAGTTGTTCTCATTTGCTTCATTTTTGTTGATCCAGAAGCAAAACATATCGAACATGATAGCTATTTCAACTCCATATTCATTCGCAATTTCCGCATCAAAACTGTGTTTCATTTCTTATCCTCAAAATAGAGACATTGTCTCTATTTTCTTTCTATTCCTTGTATTACTTTTAGGTAGAATCACAAGCTCATAAAGCCTTCCATCCACCTGATAAAAACGATATGCTGCACCCATGCAAGAAATGTTTTTTCTTTGTACAAGTGCAGCTGTTATTCCATATTCTTCAAACATATAAACTGCATCAGGAACTACCTGTAGAACCTCATATGATGCATTTTGAACCTGGATAACATCACCTGTATTAACATTAGTAGCTTCTTTCATTTGTTTCTCCCGTCTTGTATAATTACCTCGAAAAGAGGTATATTTATGAATTTAAATGTAAAAATAAATCAAAACACAATGTCTACAATCATTTCTGTTGTTTCTGTCACCGCTTCACTTATAACAGCTTTAGTTGCTCAATGGCATTCAAGAAAAATGCGTAAAATAGATATTGAAGAATCTCATTACCAGGACAACATAGCTTTCAAAAGAAATTTATATATGAATTATCTAAAGTACACCGGAACATATTTATCCAAAAGAGATCCAAATGATAAACATTTATATCAAGAAAGCTATTATCAGCTTCTTGGATATGCACCACAAGATATTTGTTCCATTTTAATTGAAATCAATGATGACATTGATAAAAAAGGTTCACAATGTACCGTTGCAAAACAAAAGCTGCCTAAAGTTGCATCTTTAATCAAAAGAGAACTTCAATCCTTTGACTAGAAACTAATATGTATTGTTAGAGGTCCGTTTGGATTTGAAGTGTAATAAGCGTTTATAAACGGATATACAAAACACATGAATATCGTCCACCATGTTTGTATTTTGCAATTTTCATAATGCAATAACATATAAATCAAAGATGGAATTGCGACACCGTAAAATATAAACATATAATTCCAAGTAAACATCTTTCCCTACTTTCTTTTCGCATAACTCAATGATTCAAGATTCTGCTTCTTCATTTTCCTTGTTGTACGAACATAGATTCTTGTGGTTTCTAAACTAGAATGCCCAAGAATATCAGCCAGTTCAGCAATCGCATTTTCACCATTCTGCATCAAATACTGAATGGCGAACAAATGTCTAAATGCATGAGGATGTACTTTACCAAGCTTAATTCCTCTGCATTTACCAGCAACCATCTTTAAGTCTCTAGACAACACACGAGCGTTTACAGGACTTTTCTTATCAGAAGATGTAAATATACACCCTTCTAAAATTTTGTTGTCCTTGCAGTATTTAAGGAGCTCTCTTCGCAAGTCTGAACGTAGAATGATTCCTCTACCTTTTCCTTTGTTCATAACATACACATTGTCATCCGTTACTGCTTCTACAGTAAAGAACTGTAATTCGCTCAGCCTAATTCCCGTATACCCAAACACCTTCATGATCTCGTATAAGTCCATACGATTTATTTCACGGGCTTTTTTCAGTAGTCTTTGAAATTCATTAGGCTCTAGAATATCATCCAAAGAATCATCTTTCTGGACTCTTACGTTCTTCAATAAATTCTTTGAATAATATTTCTTTAGCTTAAGAAAATTAAAATCATCATCAGAATCAATGATTTCGCTATATTTGATAAATTTATTAATTATCACAATATAGTTGTTTACTGTACTGATTTTATAATCGTGCAGCAGTTTATCTTTAACACCAACTATATCGGACTTCTGTATTTCACCATCAGGCAATGAGTTAACAAACAAAGTAGCAACATGCTTGTATTTACGAATGGTATTCTTACTTTTTTCATCCGCTGTTTCTTCTTCAATAAACCCGTCAATTTTTGTTCGTAACTCATCCTTAGTCATATTACTTAACTACCTGAATGATTGTTGTAACCAAAATCTTAGTAGACAAGAACACACATACATTCAATGCAAGTAAAGCAATATTAATGAATGTACATGCAACTACATAATTCTTTGGCTTAGGTTTCTCATTAATAACAAGCTTGTCATCTAACTTATAAATGTCATACTTGTCGAAATTTGGAATCTCCCAAGTTTCCTTTTCTTTTTCTTTTGTCATTTTATATCTCCTTTTGATACTACTGATTATTACACTTTTACAGTGTTGAAATAACCATAGGCATTAGCACTCTTTTGAGTGCTTTTCTTCTCTTAACCATTCATGAAATGAATATGCTCTATCTTGATGATCTGTTCTTTTCACCAAAATCCAATCCTTAGCTAAAATGTCTTTCGTTGTAATTCCTGCCATGCGAATGATATACCCTTTAAAAGGAATATAAGCGCCATAGCCATAAATAGCATTATCAAACGGCACTAAATAGCCATTTACAGTTGTGAGGAATGATTTCTTACGTACCATTCCCATTTTTCTTTTCTTTGCCAGCTTAGTGGCTTTAATAATATTCATTTTTTATTTCTCCTTTTAGAAACTGTGGTATAATAATCATGTGGTTAATTTATGCAGGGCTCACTACCCTAGCACGCTTGGTCAAGCGTGCTTTTTATTTGTTCTTTCCAAATGTCATTAAGCGCACTTTTTGTCTCAGGAAAATACTCAACAAAGATTGGAGTGGGAACTGCAAGAATCTTTCCTAGCATAGTGTCTCGATATGATCCTTCAAACATTTCACCCTTTTTATTTTTTTTCTTGCGTAGATTATGTAAAATCTTTCTAGCTTGTGTATCCTTTACTGGTAAAACAAGCACCACATCTTTCACAGTCACATATGCTTTCATTTTTCTTCGTTCTCCTTTCCTTTTGAATCTTGAATTTTGCTTCGATCTAAAATACACGCGATATATCCTTGGTCATACTCTTCGATGTCATATCCCATCTTTTTGAGTTTTTCCAAGGTTTCTTTGACATTTTCATCAGCTGACATCACATCCCTCCTTTCATAATACATTTTATGTATTAAATGTATTATCTGTAAACATTATAGCATTATCATAATACATTTCAATGGACAAATAATATTTTTTTGTATTATTTATATACATTTGAAAGCTAAAACGCTATAATACATTTAGATTGAGGTGATGTAATAATGGATGATAATATCGGTTCAAGAGTCAAAGAGATTCGACAAGAATTGAATTTAAGCATGGAAAAATTTGGTGCTCCTATCGGAGTTTCAAGAAGTTCTATTAATAACATCGAAAAAGGACTTCATCATCCATCAGAAATCGTTATTAGATCCATATGTCGTGAATATAATATTGACTATGCTTGGTTAACAGAAGGTATTGGTGAAAATAAATTTATTTCCATTCCTGAGTCAAAGATAGATCAAATCATGGAAGATTATGGCTTAACTGAAAAAGAACGGCCACTTGTTCGAGGATATTTGGAAGCACCTGAAGAAGTCAGACAACAAGTTGCCGATTATTTAAATTCAATTGTCGAAAGAGAAATAGCAAGAAGAGAAAAAGAAAAGAACAACAAATAGGTTGTTCTTTTTTGGTTAGATTTATTGTATGATTAACATATAAAATGGAAAGCGTTTACTTGGTGTAAACAAACGAGGGTTAAAAAATGAAATTATTCAAAACTATTGGGATTGCTATGCTTGCAATTTCTATATGTACAGGCTGTACAAACAATACCAGCGACAATTTAAATTCTACAGACGAGCTTGAATTAAGAAAGTTTGATATTGATTCAACGACAGAATACAAAGTTGCAGATATTAAATTCAAGATACCTGATTACTTTGATATGGAAGATACTGACGATCCCGACATAAAGCATTTTTTTGATAACAATTCAAAACTACCAATACTTTCTTTGCAAAAAGGAGACGGTACATTAAGTGATGACACAATAGATGAATATATCAACGACTTTGTAAATTCATCAGATGGTGCATTTAATAATTTTACAAACTTTACTTCTGTAGCAGAAAAAACAAAAACCTCAAGGATACCTTATACTCGTGTATATGCCGATGGTGATATTGTTTTAAAAGATAATAGTAAACTAAACGCAGATTTAACATTTTATTTTATATCAAACAATAAAAAAGATAAATTTGTTGTATTTATGTATATTCAATATGATGGTCTAAAGTATGATTACGAATACATGGTACATCAAATCATACAGAATATTGAAGTTACTGACAAAAAAAACACTGACGAAAAAGAAGATGCAACTAACAACACTTCTAATTCAACAACAAATTCTTCCGACAATTCATCTGATACACCTACAACAACTCCAAGCACATCTACTCCATCTCCAACAACAGGAGAAAAAAATGCGCTAAGATCTGCAAGAGAATATTTAAGTTTTTCTGCATTCTCTTATACAGGATTAATTAAGCAACTAGAATATGAAGGCTACTCAACAGAAGAAGCCACTTATGCAGCTGATAACTGCAACGCAAACTGGAACGAGCAGGCCGCTAAATCAGCAAAAGAATATTTAGACATGTCGTCATTCTCTCGACAAGAATTAATAAATCAATTAATTTATGAAGGTTATACACAAGAACAAGCAGAATATGGTGTAACACAAAATGGATATTAAAAGAATAAGCTAGGGTAAATTCCCTAGCTTATATTTCTTCTTTGCCAACTACTTCATCAGGCCAAATTTCTTCTTGCTTAGTTTAGCCTTCATAGCATTCAAATCTTTCTTCAATTTAGTATTCTTCTTTTAAATTTGCGCGTAAATACCTATAGGTATTAGTGTTATTCATTTTTATTTGTTTACTATATATTTACTATATGTTTACTAATAAAAAAAGCTAGACTAAATCTAGCTTATGTACTAGAATGTAGTTAATCAAAGATTGATTGTACTGCATCTAGTACTTCTTGAAGAATGTGTCGAGGGCATTCTTCTTTTTTTGTTACTTTTCGTGCTTTTAAGTCAAGGGTTTTTACATGTTCACATAAAACACATCCTGTAGTTTTCATTTTGGGGTCTAAAGGAATATGCATAGGGAAATCTTTCGTATTATTTGTAATAGGGCAAATAATATACAATCCCATAATTCTATTATAATCATCATTCGATATGATCAAGCACGGTCTGTCACCTGCTTGTTCATGACCTCTAACGGGGTCTAAATTTGTGAACACTATATCGCCTTGTTTGTAGTGCATTAAAAAACCTCCTTACCGACTACTTCATCAGACCATATTTCTTCTTGCTGTGTTGGGCCTTCATAATTGGCAAAACGTTCGGCAATAGACATACGTCTTTTCTTGTTTGGTGTAAGTGTAATTGAATTGCTTTCTACTGTCATTTGTAATTCATCGCCCGTTTTGAGTGACAGAAGTTCCATAACTGCCATAGGCAATCTTATCCCTTGACTGTTACCCCATTTTGTAATTTTTAAACTGCTGTTTGACATAATATACCTCCCATCTCCTCTAAAATAAGTATATACATTGTATATTTATATTGTCAACAAAAAAACGTCAATTATATTTGACGTTTTTTAAATTTGCGCGTAAATACCTATAGGTATTAGTGTTATTCATTTTTAGAAGCTAACAACAGTCTTTGTGCATGATTATACAAAATTTGCAGATCATCCGTGTTAAGCTTTTCTACGAGGATAATTAATTTTGTTATCCATAAATCCCTTTCCATAAGATCATCCCTTTCCATTCATTTTCTATGAATAAAAAGAAAAACGTTTTCCTTATTATAATATATAATAAGTCTTAAATTTTATATGTCAATGCCTGTTTTGTATTAAATTGTACAAATATAATACTAAAAAGTGCAAATGGTTATATATCACATTGTCAGTATTGAATTTTTTTC
>OLXK01000371.1_pt1 | contig 45412 bp, 48 predicted proteins | sample 1674321 | NCBI WGS metagenome assembly OLXK01 (sample SAMEA103958162, study PRJEB25191) | human gut metagenome | reverse complement strand
TTCTGATCTTCCCGAAATCAAAGCAGGCGCAGCAGGAGCTTGGGCAGGAGCTGGCAAAGTTCCAGTCCGAGCAGGTGCTGAAAACTGTCCAGAAGCTGCCCTGTTCCACGGAGCAGAAGCTGGAACTGGTGGACGCAGCGGTGAAGCATCTGAAAGCGCAGCAATAATACATAGCAAACGAGCAGGCCAGCCTCAACAGCCGGTCTGCTCGTTTACTGCTATGGTTATGTCTGTCTGAAATACTTCTCCCATGTGGATTTGAAAATCTGCACGTTACCCTGTTCCCATCGCTTGAACTTTTGCAGCGGGACGCCAAGCTGCGCTGCATATGCCTTCTGCGTCAAGCCGAGCCGCTGACGTATGGCTTTGATTTGCTCCCCCTGTCCCCGCAGCAGAAACAGGTTATAGTCATCCAGCAAATTCTCAAGCGGTACTTCAAACAGCTCCGCCAGCTTCTCCATATGTTCCTTCGGATAAAAGCCCCGCCCTGTCTCCTCATAATGGATGTAGGTACTGCGGTCGATGCCCGCATAGTCTGCCACGTCACGCTGACGAAGTCCTTTTTGATAGCGATACCACCGCAGCTTGTCTGCAATTTCCGTGATCTCAGATGCGTCCGAAAACCGCAGATTGAACTTCTCGGCATCCAAAAACTTATGTGGAAGGACAACGGGAAACTTGAGAATTTGAAGCGGCGCAACTTTTAACGTACCTGCAACATTCGCAGCCAATACATAGCTGCGGACTTTCAGGCGGCAGAACATAGACCATTTTGCCCCAAAAGGTTCATGGTTTTCCACTTCAACCGCCGATTGTTCCGCTGCGATAGTATAGCATTTTCAACGCATTTCGCGGCGTATGTCGCAAGGCGCGTGCCCTTGTCGGGCTTGAACGAGTCTATAGCCTTTATCAGCCCGACCGTGCCTATCGAAATAAGATCGTCCTGATCCGAATATGCGGCGTAGTATTTTTTGACTATGTGCGCCACGAGCCGCAGGTTGTGCTCGATGAGTTCGCTGCGCGCCGATTTGTCGCCTGCGTGCATTTTTGCAAGAGCTTCGCGCTCCTGCGCCGCACTCAGCGGCGGGGCAAATGAGCCCGGCTGGCTCAGATGCAGGATAAAAAAGAGAAATCCGTTTGAAAATAACTGCAAAAACCAACCGAACACAGCACCGCCTCCCGTAGAATATCTATATTCGCGGTTTGTCGGAGTTTGCAAGTCCGGGCTTTTTTTGTAAATTCACTTGAAACTTCGGGACGGCTATAATATAATAATCTGTAGAAAAAGCGGGAACGGAGGTGCTCTAGTGTCGGATATCAAACTCGGCGCGCAGCTCTATACTTTACGCGACTACATACAGAATTATGAGGATGCCGAAAAGACTTTTGCTTATCTTGATTCTATCGGCATCAACACGATTCAAATTTCCGCTATCGGACCTATCGAGCCGGAGAAGGTCGCATATCTTGTTGATAAGTACAGTATGGATGTCTGCGTCACGCACACTTCGTTCGACCGCATGCTCAGCGATACCGAAGCCGTTGTCAGAGAGCATAAAATGATCCACTGCGACACGCTCGGAGTCGGCTGTATGCCGGGGGAGTACAGCGGCAGCGAAGAGGGCGTGCGCGAGTTTATAAAGCTCACGGGCGAGCTCGCAAAAAAGCTTCGTGATATGGGGATGCATTTTGCCTATCACAACCACGCTTTCGAGTTCAAGAAATATAACGGAAGGCGCGTTATAGATATGCTTATCGATGACACCGACCCCGAGCTGTTCGGCTTTATAATGGACACATATTGGGTTCAGTACGGCGGCGGCGATCCTGCGGATTTCATAAAGCGCCTCAGCGGCAGAATGAAGGTCTGCCACTTCAAGGATTATAAAATCAACAGCGAGAACAAGCCCGATTTTGCCGAAGTTGGCACAGGCAACCTCAATCTCGATGAGTGCTACCGCGCGTGCAGGGATTCTGGTGTAAGATATATCGTTATCGAGCAGGACACCTGCGATATCGACCCGCACGAGTCGATGGCGATAAGCTACAAAAACCTTGTTGATATAGCAAAGAGAAACAGCTGATTTTTGGGAAGGGATGACAGAAGTGGAAGGAAAGATGAAGCTCCCCGTGGTTGATAGGGGATACGATATTGCGGCAACGGATGCGTATATCTCGATGCTGCAGGAGGAATATAATAAAATTTACGCCTGGGGCTCGGAGCTTGAAAAGCGCGCCGAAGCTCCCGCGGGCGAAGCGGCTTCGAGCGAAGAGATAGAAGCACTCAGAACGCAGAACCGCAGTTTATATAACAACTGCGTGGCGTTTGCAAAGCATATAAAACGCCTCGAAAAGCTCAGAGACGATCAGGGCAGATATATGGTTGACGAGCTCAACGCCGCAGAGAGCAGAAAGAAGGCTCTCGAAAAGGAGATATCCGACCTTGAGGCTCAGAAGAGCCTGCTCAAAGTGAGCAATGAGTCGGCTCGCGGCCAGTCCGATGCAATAGTCACCGCCGCGCGCAGTCAGGCACAGAAGACAGTTACCGAAGCGCAGGAGCAGGCGGACGCAATAGTCGCCGAGGCGCAGAAGAAAGCCGAAACTATCCTGCGCGAGCGTATCGGCAGAATGTCCGCCGTGTGCGCCCAGCTTAATGATATGTTTGATAAGGGCGAATAAATATCGGCAATAAAAATAGAATGCGGCTGTTCATCATGAGGCTCAGTGCCTGCGTGATGATAACAGCCGCTTTTGTTTTTGCTACCCTGTAAAATCTTCTATCAGCTTTTGAAGTGCTTCGTCGCCCTCGACCGTTATTCCCTTGTAGACGCGCTCGGCTTCGCCGCGGGGCAGGGAAGATGTGAAAACATCGAACACCTCCTGCGGCTCGTCCTCTCCGTATACGAACACCGCTATCCTGCCGTTGTAGTCGCGCATGATGTATTTTTCGCTCCCGTCCGGTGCGGTGCTTTCGATTATAGCCGAGACGGTCAGAAACGCCGCGGCACAGAACGCGAGGGCAACGGCGAAGCTTTTTATCGTGGTTTTCATCTTTTCTTTTCCTTTCCGCAGGCTTACTTTTTCTGCTTTCGTGGTGATTTTTGCCCCTTTCGGGCGTTTTTATACGCTGTTTTATACACTGCTATTGTTTTGATTTTACAAAATGATGAGAATATTTGGATTTAGGCTAAACTTTTTGCAAAAAGTATGCTATAATTTTTAACTGGATTGTAATGTGAAGGAGGCGCACGGATGGCAAACAGCCCCGCAAACGCATCGAAAAAGATGGGAACAGCCAAAAAATCTTCCAAAAAGAAGAATAAAAAGCCGAATAAAAAAGCCGGCAGGATAGCTCTGCTGGTCATACTCTGTGTGCTCGTCGTCGGTATGCTCACCACGGCGATAATCGGAGGTTATGTTTTCTTCAATATCGTGTCTTTTGCCCACGGCGAGATCGCGATAAATCTCGACGACTACAAGGCGAATCAGAACCAGACCTCGTTCGTCTATGCCTATAACAGCAACAACGAGCTCGTTGAAATGGCTCAGCTCCACGGCGAGGAGAACAGAATATGGGTCGATTTCGACAAGATGCCGGAGAATCTCAAAAACGCTTTCATCTGCCTTGAGGATAAGCGCTTTAAAAAGCATCACGGCGTCGACTGGCTGCGTACCTTCGGCGCGGCCACCGGACTTTCAAGCGGCGGCGGCTCGACAATAACCCAGCAGCTCGTCAAGAATGTGACCAACGACAAGGAGATAACGGTCGTCAGAAAGTTCAAGGAGATAGAGCGCGCTCTGAATCTTGAACAGCATTACAGCAAGGATGCTATCCTTGAGGCGTATCTCAACACCCTCTATCTCGGCAACGGCTGCTACGGCGTCCAGACGGCGAGCGAAACTTATTTCGGCAAGGATGTCAGCGAGCTCAATCTCGCTGAGTGCGCCACTCTTGCGGTCATAACAAAAGCGCCGACAACGTATAACCCTCTGCTCAATCCCGAGTCGAATAAAAAGCGTCAGGAGCTTTGCCTGAAGTATATGCTCGAGGAAAAGGCGATAAGCAAAGAGGAATACGAGGAAGCGGTCAACTATAAGCTCGTGTTAACAAACAGCGAGGGCTATGTTCCGAAGCCGGGCAAGACCAAGGCCACTACTGAGGACAAGAACACCGAGAAAGAATACCAGGATTTCTATGTCGATTATGTCATCAAGACCGTCTGCAAGGATCTGATGAGCAAATACGGCTACACCTACCGCCAGGCGATGGAGAAGATAAATTACGGCGGACTCAAGATATATTCTGCCGCAAACCCCGATGTTCAGAAGGTTCTCAATACCGTGTATTCAAACAGAATCGCTTTCGACAAGGAGGCTGACACCGCCGAGCATCCCGCCGCTCAGTCCGCGGCAACCGTCATGGACTATGAGGGCAGAATCGTCGGCATAGTCGGACAGGCGGGCGAAAAGAACGGCAACCTCTGCCTCAACAGAGCGTCCGAGTCCCCGAGACAGCCCGGTTCGTCCATAAAGCCCCTTTCGACCTATTCTCTCGCGCTCGAGAAGAACTATATCAACTGGTCGAGCATGATCCTCGACTACTCGATCTATCAAAACGGCAAGCTTTGGCCGCAGAATGCGGACGGCACGAACGGAAGCAAGAAAGAGATAACCGTCCAGTATGCTATCCAGAAGTCGTTCAATACCGTGCCCGTCAGAATAATTACGGAGATGCTCGGAGTCAACGAGGCCTATAACTTCATGAAAAAGACGTTCCATCTGACAACTCTTGATGATTCTGCGGATGCGAATATCGCGCCCCTTGCAACCGGCGCTCTGACAAACGGCGTCACTACTGTCGAAATGGCGGCGGCATATGCCGTGTTCGGCAACAACGGCTATTACTACGAGCCCTATTGCTACTATAAAGTCACCAACGCTACGGGTACGGAAGTCCTGCTCGAAACGAAGTCCGAGCCCGAGAGAGTTCTCAGCGAGGATACCGCAGAGGTCATGCGCGAACTGCTCAAGACCGTCCCGGCAAGAGATTTCCGCAAGAGCAAGAATCTCGGCAAGTTCGAGCTGATGAGCAAGACCGGTACCACAAGTGACACCAAGGACAGCTGGATAGCCGGCGGCACGCCTTACTATGTCTGCGCGGTCTGGCTCGGCTACGATAAGCCCAAGGTCATTCCGTTCAGATACAGTGCTTCCGGACGAGTCTATATCGAACTGCTCGACCGCATCCACGCGAACCTTCCCGTCAAGGAGTTCCCCAAGACCGGCAAGGTCGAGGAGAAGGACTACTGCAAGAAGACCGGACTTCTCGCTTCGCCCTCGTGCAAGGAGACTGCAAAGGGATATTATAAGAAGTCCGCAATGCCCGCCGAGTGTACCGCATGCGGCGGCGGATCCGTCAGCGAGGTCGTCAGCGGAGTCGGCGAGGCGGTCAGCAATATTATCAATTCCATCCTTCCGACAAGCCCGCGTTCGGACGATTAAACTCAACCTGCGGCGAAAAAATATATAAACGGCCGCACCCGATAACGGTGCGGCTAATTTTTTAATTAAGAGGTATTTTATGATAATCCTGTCGGTAGATTACGGAGATACGCGAACGGGCATAGCCGTCTGCGACAAGACCGAATTTTTGGCGTCTCCCGTGACCGTTATAACAGAAAAAGAATCCGAGCCGCTGATTGAAAAAATAACAGAGATAGCCAAAGAGAAAAAGGCGGAGCTGATAGTTGTCGGTCTGCCCGTCAATATGGACGGCACTCACGGCGAACGCGCTCAGCGGTGCGAGGATTTTGCGGCGGCTCTGACCGAGTTTTCGGGCATAGAGACCGTGATGCGCGACGAACGCCTGACAACGGTCTCGGCGCATAATGCCCTGAATGTTACAAACACGCGCGGCAAGAAGCGCAAGGCAGTTGTCGATGCCGTCAGCGCCGTGATGATTCTCCAGGATTATCTCGACTATCGGCGCATCAATCACCTTTCCTGAACAGCTCTTTTATGCCCATGAGCAGCAGAAATCCGCCGAAGATTTTCCCGGGAATATTGCTGTTCATGTGCGATACCGCGAGACTGCCGAGCAAAACTCCCGGCAGACCGCCTGCGGCAAAGAGCAGAACGCTTTTCCAGTCGATGAGCTTTTTGAATGAATAAACTATGCTTGAAAGCACTGCGCAGGGGATAAAAAATAATAGATTTATGCCCTGTGCCTTGAGCTGCGGCATGCCGAGCGCGAGCACGAGATAGAGCACAAGCACTCCGCCTCCGCCGAGTCCGAGACTGCCGGCGAGACCCGAGAAAAAAGCTGCCAGTATAGTCTTCATCGCATCAGCATCCTCACTCCCGCCCAGAGCATGAAAAGGGCAAAAATCTTGCCGAGTATTTTCGTCGGTATCTTCGGCAGAATGAAAGAACCGAGAACGCTTCCTATAAGCCCCGCCGGGAGATAGGGGAGCGCGTCGCCGAAGGTGACTTTCCCTGTGTAAATATATATCCCCGCGCTCGCCGCGGTCAGCAGCATAATGAGTGCCACCGCGTTTGCCTGCGCCCTGTTTTGCTCCATTCCGCTTTTTCTGAGCATCGGCACGGCGATCATCCCGCCGCCGGCTCCGAGCGCGGAGTTGACCGTCCCGATGGCGAGACCGCCGATAATCTTTGTTATTCCTTTCATTTTCTCAGCTCCTTTTTCCTATTTTGCCCGCCGCTGTTCTAATAATGCCGCGACTCTCCGCATATTCTTTTGTGGGGGTGTCGGTATGGTGATAAATTTCAAAAAGCGTTCAAGGCTCGTCGTTCTCGGTATCGCGGCGGCTGTTGTAATAATGATTATATGCTTCGTGATGATATCCTCGCGCGGCTCCGGATATGCGCGCAGGGCCTCTTCAAATGCGCTCCGCACAGTGACTGTTATCGTTGACGCAGGTCACGGCGGCATGGACGGCGGCGCGACTGCGGCGGACGGAACGGTCGAAAAAGATATAAATCTGTCCATAGCCCTGAAGCTGCGCGATATGCTCGACACTGCGGGCTACAATGTCATCATGACTCGCGAAACGGACGACGATATAGCCGACGACTCCGCAAAAACCGTGCGTCAGCAAAAAGTCTCGGATATAAAAAACAGAATGAAAATCATCGAACAGACGCCCGACGCCCTGTTCGTGAGCATACATCAGAACCACTACGGCGGCCCGTCATACAGCGGCGCGCAGGTGTTCTATTCAAAAAACAATCCGGAGAGCGAGAAGCTGGCAAAGGCGATTCAGCAGGATATCCGCTCGCTTATCCAGCCTCAGAATCAGCGCGCCGTCAAGCGCACGGGCACTGAGATATATTTGCTCTATCATGCGCAGTCTCCGGCGGTTATGGTCGAGTGCGGCTTTCTCTCGAACGCCGCCGAGACGCTGAAACTAAAAGACGATAATTATCAGAACGCCATGGCTTTTTCAGTCATGTGCGGTATAACAGACTATTTAAAACAAGACGAAAAACTGACGGAGGTAACATAAAATGGCAGGCAAGGCAAAATCGGTCTATATCTGTTCCGAATGCGGCTATGAAAGCCCGAAATGGTTCGGCTGCTGCCCGGGCTGCGGCGAGTGGAACACCATGAACGAGGAGATAAAAGCGCCCGCCGCCCCGGCGTCCAAGAGCGGCGCGAGCGCGCGCAGCGTCAAGACATATGCTCTCAGCGAGATAACCGCCGATGAGGAGATACGCTATCAGACAGGGCTCACAGAGCTCGACCGCGTCCTCGGCGGCGGAATAGTCAAAGGCTCGCTGGTGCTCCTGAGCGGCGACCCCGGCATAGGCAAATCGACGATTCTTCTTCAGATATGCCAGTATATCGGCAAGGATCTCGATATTCTCTATGTCTCGGGCGAGGAGTCGGTCTATCAGATAAAGCTCCGCGCGGACAGGCTCGGGGTCACGAGCCCGACCCTAACTCTCATGAGCCAGACCGATGTTCAGGCTATATGCGAGTATATAAATATCAACAAGCCCGGGCTCGTTATTATCGACTCCATACAGACTATGGTCATAAGTGACCTCAGCTCCTCTGCGGGCAGTGTCACGCAGGTGCGCGAATCGACTTCGATGTTCATGCGCACCGCGAAGAACAGCAATATTCCGATTATAGTCGTCGGTCATGTCAACAAGGACGGCAACATCGCGGGTCCCAAGGTGCTCGAACATATAGTTGATGCGGTGCTCTATTTCGAGGGCGACCGCAATATGTCTTACAGAATCCTCCGTGCCGTCAAGAACCGCTACGGCTCGACGAATGAGATAGGCGTTTTCGAGATGCTCGACAGCGGACTTTCTCAGGTCGAGAATCCGTCCCTTATGCTCATCTCAGGCAGACCGAAGAACACTTCGGGCACCTGCATCGCCTGCGCTATGGAGGGTACCCGCCCGATACTCGCCGAGGTTCAGGCTCTTGTCAGCGCATCGAGCTTCGGCAATCCCCGCCGTATGGCGACCGGCTTTGATTACAGCCGCATGGCTATGCTCTTAGCCGTCCTCGAAAAGCGAGCGGGCTATTTCTTCGGCAATATGGATGCCTATATAAATGTCATCGGCGGACTCAAGCTCGATGAACCCGCGACCGACCTCTCCGTCGCGCTTGCGCTTATTTCGAGCCTCAAGGATGTCCCGATAAGAGACGATGTGCTCGCTTTCGGCGAGATAGGTCTCGGCGGCGAGATTCGCTCCGTCAACCACTGCGAACAGCGCATAAAAGAGGCGGCCCGGCTCGGCTTCAAGACCTGCATTATCCCGCGCCATAATTTCAAATCCGTGCCGGACAAGCTCAAAAAGGAGATAGAGGTCATCGGCGTCAAGAATGTCTATGAGGCGTTCGCGAACTGCGTTGACTGATGAATTTTATGACCCCTATAGAATCGCCGAACCTGCCGAAGAGGGGAATCACCCTCGCCGCGGTAAGCGTCGGCGCAGAAAAAGCAAAAGAATATCTTCTCTCGCGCGGAATCGGCGTGCTTGATATCCTGCCGTGCGCCGCGATAACCGACGGCACAGCTGCCCACGCCGATTTGCATTTGTTGCATCTCGGCGGGCGAAAAATCATACTTAGCCGCGAACAGCGTGAAAATATAGAAAAGCTCACGGAACTTGGCTTCAATGTGCAGGTTCTCGACACTCCGCTCGGCGATAAATATCCCGCCGATGTGCCGCTCAATGCCGCGCTTTTCGGCAATTATGCGATACTCAATCCCAAAACCGTCTGCAAAAACATCGACTTTTCCGGGCGTAGTTTAATACCCGTGCGCCAGGGCTACACAAAATGCTCGGTAGTGCCGGTGACTGAAAGCGCAATAATTACCGATGATGTGTCAATAGCCTCGGCGGCCCCAAAAAGCGGACTTGCCGTCCTGCTCGTCTTAAAGGGCGATGTCATTCTGCCAGGGCGCGAATACGGCTTTATCGGCGGTTGTTGTGGACTCATTGCGCCCGATACAATGCTCTTCAACGGCTCGCTCGCGTCTCATAAAGACGGTGAAAAAATAAGAGCCTTTCTCTCTTCATTCGGCGTGCGTGCGGAGGAGGCGGGGGACTTTCAATTAACCGATATCGGCTCAATACTTCCGCTCGCGGAGAGATAAACCGAAAATCTTTTTGAAAATTACATTTTATTCCAAAATCCGATTTTTATTATTTGCCTTTGTGCTATCATATTTCGGAAAACTTCAGTGGAGTGGTAACAACGAAAAAAGGACAGCTTAAAGGCGGCATCTTTCTCATTCTCGCCGCCGTTATATGGGGACTGTCGTTTGTGGCTCAGAGCGAGGGACTTGAAGTAATCGGAACTCTGACCTTCAACGGCATAAGAATGATTATGGGCGGCACGGTGCTCCTGCCGGTCATTGCGATAATGTCGGGAGTTCAAAAATCAAAAAACAAAAAGCTCGGCTCGGCTGAACAGAAAACGCCAGAAGAAAAGAAAAAAGACAGAAAAAGTCTCATTGTCGGCGGGCTTGTCTGCGGAACGGTGCTCTGCGTGGCGAGCAATCTTCAGCAGGCGGCGTTCGGCTATACAACGGTCGGCAAGGTCGGCTTCATAACCGCGCTCTATATGCTCCTGGTGCCGATAATCAGCCTCGTTTTCTTCAAAAAGCGCGTCAGTCTTCCCGTGTGGATCGGCGTCGGGCTCGGCGTTGTCGGACTCTATCTGCTGTGTGCGAGCGGCAAGGCGACTTTCGGCAAGGGCGAATTGCTCGCTCTCGCGTGCTCGGTCGGCTTTGCGATACATATTCTTGTTATCGACAAATATTCGGCGATAGTCGACGGAGTCAAGCTCTCGTGCGCGCAGTTCTTTGTCTCGGGTATAATTTCCGTCATTCTCATGTTTATCTTTGAAAAGCCGAGTATCCATGCCATAATGAGCGCAGCACCCTATCTGCTCTACACAGGTATTTTGTCCTGCGGAGTGGCGTTCACTTTCCAGACCCTCGGCCAGCGCGATTCCGACCCCACGGTCGCTTCGCTCCTGCTGTGCCTTGAATCTGTGTTCGCTGTTATATTCGCATGGGTGCTGATAGATCAGAAAATGTCCGTAAGGGAGCTCAACGGCTGCATCATCATGTTCGTCGCAATAGTCCTCGCCCAGCTTCCCGCAGATGTGTTCAAGAAAAAGCAAAGGGCGTAACAAATCATAATTTTATCCGGCAGACTGTGTGTTATCGCATGGTCTGTCTTTTTCTATACCCATTGATATCGTTGACAAAAAGCCAATATATGGTGTATAATTAAATATGTATGATACAAAATAATGCGTAACAATCAGTCGGGGGATAACTCAATGGCAAAAGTCAAAAAGAGAGAAGAATACGGCGACGACAGCATTGAAATGCTCAAAGGCGCCGACAGAGTGCGGAAAAAACCGTCGGTTATTTTCGGCTCGAACGGTATCGAGGGCTGCGAGCACTCGGTGTTTGAAATAATTTCAAACTCCGTTGACGAGGCGCGCGAGGGCTTCGGCAACACGATTACCGTCACCCGCTTCGAGGATAAGTCCATAGAGGTTCAGGATTACGGGCGCGGTATACCCGTTGAGTTCAACCGCAGGGAAAACGAGTATAACTGGAAGCTCCTGTTCTGCGAGCTCTATGCAGGCGGAAAGTATAACACCAACGACGGCGGAAGCTACGAGTATTCGCTCGGCACAAACGGACTCGGCCTTTGCGCCACGCAGTATGCCTCGGAGTATATGGAGGCGGAGGTTCACTCGAACGGCTATTGCTATCATCTGCAGTTCAAAAACGGCGAGCCGGTCGGCGATATGATAAAAGAGCCCTACAGCAAAAAGGACACAGGCACGCGCATAAAGTGGCGCCCCGACCTCAAGGTGTTCACCGATATAGACATACCTCTCGAGTATTTTCAGGATATGATGCGCCGCCAGTCGATAGTCAACGCGGGCATCAAGTTCGTGCTCAGGAATCAGAACGGCTCGAAGTTTGAAACGTTCGAGTATTTCTATGAAAACGGCATAACCGATCACCTCAAGGAGGTCGTCGGCAACAACGCCATTTCTTCTGTCTGCACCTGGAGCGGCGAGCGAGTAGGACGCGACAGAGCGGATCAGCCCGAGTATAAGCTTAAAATAAACGCCGCGCTCTGCTTCTCGAATAAGGTCCAGCTCAAGGAGTATTATCATAACTCGAGCTACCTTGAATACGGCGGCGCACCCGACAAGGCCGTGCGCTCCGCGTTTGTGTCGCAGATAGACGCATATATAAAAAAGAACGGAAAATACCTCAAGTCCGACTCGAAGATAAATTTCCAGGATGTCGAGGACTGCCTCGTGCTCATCGTCTCGTCGTTCTCGACCGTAGCCGCCTATGAGAACCAGACGAAGAAATCCGTCACCAACAAGTTCATTCAGGAGGCGACGACCGAGTTCTTCAAGCATCAGCTCGAGGTGTATTTCATCGAAAACAAGCTCGATGCGGACAAGATATGCGATCAGGTGCTCGTCAATATGCGTGCGCGTGTCCGTGCGGAGACGACGAAACTCAATATAAAGGGCAAGCTCCAGTCGAGCAACGATATGGGCAGCCGCGTGCAGAAATTCGTTGACTGCCGCAGCAAGGATGTCTCCGAGCGCGAGCTGTTCATAGTGGAGGGCGACTCGGCTCTCGGCGCCTGTAAGCAGGCGCGCGACTCGTCTTTCCAGGCGATAATCCCCGTGCGCGGAAAGATACTCAACTGCCTCAAGGCGGAATATAACAAAATATTTGCAAACGATATCATAACCGATCTGATAAAAGTTCTTGGCTGCGGAGTCGAGGTCAAGTCGAAGTCGATGAAAGATATGGTTGCATTCAATATCGACCAGCTGCGCTGGAGCAAGGTCATAATCTGCACCGATGCCGACGTTGACGGATTCCAGATACGCACGCTTATCCTCGCGATGATCTATCGCCTCATGCCCACGCTTATCGAAAAAGGCAAGGTGTATATCGCGGAGTCGCCGCTCTATGAGATAAACTCAAAGGACGAGACATGGTTTGCATATAACGAGCAGGAGAAGCAGGATATCCTTTCCCAGCTTGAAAACAGCAAGTTCACCATCCAGCGCTCGAAAGGACTCGGTGAAAACGATGCGGACATGATGTCGCTGACGACGATGAATCCCGCGACCCGCCGCCTTATCCGCGTCGACCCGACCGACGCCCAGAAAACTGCCGAGATATTTGATCTCTGGCTCGGCGACAATCTCGCCGGCAGAAAAGAGCATATCGCACGCGACGGCGCGGCATATATCGACATGGCGGATGTTTCGTAACAGCTTAACTATTGAAAGGATTTTGATATAAATGGCGGGAAAAAGAGGCAAAAAAGAACCCCCGAAAAATGAAATCGATCCGCTCAAGAGCGGAGTTCATATCATCGGCGCGGGCGAAGTTGTCGAACAGCCGATAACCGATACCATTGAAACGAACTATTTCCCTTATGCGATGAGCGTCATCATGTCGCGTGCTATCCCGGAGATAGACGGCTTCAAGCCCTCGCACAGGAAGATACTCTATACCATGTACAAAATGGGTCTGCTCACCGGTGCGCGCTCAAAGTCGGCTAATATAGTCGGACGCACCATGCAGCTGAACCCCCACGGCGACGCCGCCATATACGAGACTATGGTCAGGCTCTCACGCGGCTATGAAGCTCTGCTGCACCCGTATGTCGATTCAAAGGGTAACTTCGGTAAGGCGTATTCGCGCGATATGATGTGGGCGGCTTCGAGATATACCGAGGCGAAGCTCGACCCCATAAGTGCTGAGCTTTTCAAGGATATCGACAAGGACACCGTCGATTTTGTCGATAACTACGACAACACCATGAAAGAGCCGACGCTTCTGCCGGTCACTTTCCCGAGCGTGCTCGTCAATAATAACACCGGTATAGCCGTCGGCATGGCGAGCTCCATATGCTCCTTTAACCTCGAAGAGGTCTGCCGCACGACTATAGAGCTCATAAGAAACCCCGACCACTGCGTTGCGGATACCCTCAAAGCACCCGACTTTGCGGGCGGCGCGAAGATACTCTATGACCGCGCGAAGATTGAGGAGATTTACCGCACAGGTCGCGGCTCGTTCAAGCTCTACGCCAAATATACTTATGACAAGTCGAACAACTGCATTGATATAACGGAGATCCCGATGACCTCGACCGCGACGAGCGAGTCTATAATAGAAAAGGTTATCGACAGAGTCAAGGCGGGCGCGATAAGAGAAATAAGCGATATCCGCGACGAGACGGACAAGAGCGGTCTTAAAATAACAATAGATTTAAAGAGGGGAACTGACCCCGACAAGCTCATGCAGAAGCTCTACAGGCTCACTCCGCTCTCAGATTCGTTCGCCTGCAACTTCAATGTCCTTATTGCCGGTTCGCCCCGCGTCATGGGCGTCAAAGAGCTGCTCAACGAGTGGATTGCGTTCCGCATGGAGTGCGTCAGACGCAGAACCTACTTCGACCTCAAAAAAGCTAAGGACAAGCTGCATCTGCTGCGCGGACTTGAAAAAATACTTCTCGATATCGACAAGGCGATAAAGATCGTCAGAAATACCGAAGAGGAGGCGGAGGTCGTCCCGAACCTCATGATAGGCTTCGGAATCGACCGCATCCAGGCGGAGTATGTCGCGGAGATAAAGCTTCGTCATTTGAACCGCGAATATATCTTAAAGCGCACGCAGGATATCGAAGATCTCGAAAAGCTCATTGCCGATCTTGAGGATATCCTCGCAAAGCGCGGCAGAGTCGGCGCGATAATTATCAGCGAGCTTGAGGAAGTTATCAAAAAATACGGCAAGCCGAGAAAGACGGAGATTATCTACGCCTCCGATATCGCAGAGGAGGAAGAGGAGGAGCAGATACCCGATTATCCCGTGACGCTCTTCTTCTCGAAGCAGGGCTATTTCAAGAAGATAACCCCGCAGTCTCTGCGTATGAGCAGCGAGCAGAAGTTCAAGGAGGGCGATGAGCTCGCCCAGACCGTGGTTACGGATAACGCGAAAGAGCTTCTCTTCTTCACAAACCGCTGCCAGGTCTACAAGGCTCGCGTCAACGACTTCAAGGAGACAAAGGCGAGCGCACTCGGCGATTATGTGGCGAGCACGCTCGGCATGGACGAGGGCGAGACGGCGGTCTATATGGTTGTGACCTCGGACTATTCGGGTCATATGCTCTTCTTCTTTGAAAACGGAAAGGCGGCGAAGGTCGAGCTTTCCACCTATCAGACGAAGACGAATCGCAAGAAGCTCATAAAGGCTTATTCCGACAAATCGCCTGTCGCTGCGATGCTCCATATCGAGAGCGATGTCGAGCTTGTTATAATCTCTTCCGCGGGCAGACACCTTTTGATAAACACCGGCGCAATCTCGCCCAAGACTACCAAGGACACTCAGGGAGTCGGCGTTATGAGCCTCAAGAAGGGTCAGAAAGTTATGACCGTCCGCGCGTATAAAGAAGGGGAGTTCGCCAAGGCGTACAGATATAAGACAAAGAACCTGCCCGCCGCCGGAGCGCTGCTGAGCGCGGAGGACAAGGGCGAACAGCTTGAGCTCGGAATATAAAAAAGACCGTTTGCAAGGCTTCCCCGCAAAACGGTCGGCGGGAAAAGCCCTGCAAACGCATTGACTTCGGACTCTTGCCGCTGAGAGTAGTTTGCTCAGCTGCGTGCTGATAATACATCTTTCGGAAGGAAAATTTCTCCGTTCGGCAAAAGTTTTTGTAAAAACTATTGAAATGTGTCAAAGTATATGCTAAAATATCTTAGCAATTTGTGTTTGGAGGTTAACTTCATGGCAGTACATGAGATTATATTGGGCATAGTCCTCATTCTTCTTTCGGTCGCTATTATTGTTCTCGTCCTTCTTCAGGAGGGCAAGTCCGCCGGCCTTTCCGGCGCTATCGCAGGCGGCGCAGAGACTTTCTTCGGCAAGAACAAGAGCAGGACTATGGAGTCGAAGCTTGTGCTTATCACGAAGATCATCGCTATCTCTTTCTTCGTTCTCGCACTCGTTGCAACCCTGCTTCTTCTCTTCCTTTAATACAGGACAAGTAATATCTGAAAGCTGAACTTATGCGATCCTTCGGGGTCGCATTTTTTCATGTGTAAATATAAAAATGGCCCCGGGCTTCACAGATTTTCCGTGAAGCCCGGGGCTATGTGTGTTTAAGGGAGTTTTTATATTTAACCGAGATTCAGCTCGACGCGCCCTTTCGGGATATACATTATCGTTCTGCAGCCGTTGGCACGTCTGAACTCGGCAACATATCCGCCCGTGAGGTCGAATCTGTAGCCGTAGGCGTTTTCGGCGAGTGCGTTTATCGTTGCGCCGTCGGTGAATTCCCTTGAATTTTTCGGCATGTAGTCGCCGCTCGTGTATGTGCTTATCTGTTCTCCGGTCTCGCGGTCGGTTTCCGGCTTTGATTTGCCGTTGTCCCAGAAAGCGTTGAATATCGGCGTGGTGTATTCAAGTGCGTCGACGGTGAGCTTGCCTATGTCCGCCACTCTGACGGCGACTATAGGCGATTCGTCAACGAGCAGGTCATAGAGCCCGTGGGCTTTTAGATATTCGACGGTGTTCGTCATTTCCTCGGTTATCGGAATAACGGACTTGAACTTGCCGAAATCTCCGTATTCCGAGCCGTTGGTCATCATCTCGCCGTAGTTTCCGGCTTTCCAGGCGTTGTTTATTGCATTCTCGGGCGTTTCGGCATCTTCGTCGTCTATGTCGGGCGAGTAGGCTTGGGTCGCCGTCACGGCTTCGACTCCATCCGACGCTATGTCGTGATAGAGGGCCATAGCGCCGAGCCACTTTGAGTCGGAGCAGAGAATTTTGTCTGCTCCGAGAGAAGTTATGTCCTCATATATCGCGCGGGCGAGTCCGCGTGTAAATTTTTGGTCAACGACGGTCTTTTTGTCCATCTGTCCCGAGAAGAGGACGGGGAATACTTTTTCGCTGTTTATGTTCAGCAGCTCGTTTTTGATTTTGTTGTTCCAGTTCTCGGTGTTCTCTATTGAATAGAGTGAGAGATAGTCGCCGAGCCCGACTGTCTGATATTCTCTTATTATCTCGCGTCCGTTCTTGAGCTTGTATTTTATAATAACAGTGCTGCGCACGGCTCTTTCGGAATAATCCTCGCTGCTTGAAACAACTTTTCTGCCCGAGGCGATGAGCCTTTTGTGCAGCTCGCGCACGGCGTTAATGTCGCTTTCGCTTTTGAACCCGTCGATAATTATGCGCCTTTCGTCGGCGTTGCTGCAGTAGTAGCAGCCGCTGTTTATGCCAACCGGGTTTCCGTCCTCGTCGAAGGCGAGATAGTAGCCGGAGTTTGCGTTGAATTTGAGCTCGTCTGCTCTTGTGCGGTAGCTTCCGAGAAGTATGTCCGGAGCGGATACCGATGCGCTCTCGATGCTGTCGGTATCAGGCACGCGGCTGCTGTAACCGAAGAACCCGGTGTAGAGCGAGAGCATAACGGCGACCGCGAGAGCCACATGGACAAGCCCGTATTTCCAATCCTTTTTTAGTGCCTTAAAACTGAGATTGAGCATAATATCGAAAACCACGAATATAACAGCGCTCAAAAGCACGGTTGTTATGCCCGTTATAAGATATTGCTTGTCAGTGATTTGCGAAAAATAAAAATTAACGGCGACGATAGTCGAGCCTGCGGAAACAGAGAGCATGGCGGTCAGCAAAAAGTTTAAAACCTTGCTCCTGCCGCTGAAGCCGCATATCTCCACCTTCCTGCGCTTTAGCATCAAAAGCCCGAAAACGAACAGCAGGGCGGTCAGTATCGCCCAGAGTATATAGGGCTCAAGAGACGGCGCGCTCCAGCTTTTCAGCTCGTCTGCGGTGATTTTAGAGAACCCGTCGGCCGAGACCAACGAGCCCGAGCGGATGAATACGTCGTTGTTGAGCGAGAGCAGATTTAGACGCGACAGCACGCGCCCGAAAGGGGAGAGGGCCATGCTGATATCCTGGTTGTGACTCGCCGACGGATAGAGTGCGTAGTTTGATTTGTGAGGCGCGCCGAAGAGCAGCTTCGGTACAGTGTTATTGAGAAAATATACAGCAGCGCTCGGAAACGCTATGAATGCGAGCGAGAACAGTACCGATTCGCCTGCGGTTCCCACGCAGACGGAGACTGCCGCCGCAACAGAGAATCCCGCAAGCGCAGTCACGGTCATGTGAACGGCGTAAAACAGCAGCGTGCGCCAGAGCATGACGGACGAGCCGAAGTAGATAAGGTTCAGCATTGCCGAAAAGGCGAGCGGGAGAAGCACGGCCGCTTCGAGCATGACCGCTCCCGCCAGCCAGTGCGCCGAAAACAGACCCGCGCGGCTGATGCCGAGACTGAAATATATGTTGTTCTTCGCCCTGCTTGAGACGAATCTGAAAAGCATTATACCCAGCGCGGCGGAGAGAATAACGACTGCCGCCGTGTAAAAATAGAGAATATCCGTCAGCATATAGTTGTCAGATCCGCCGATTATTAAAAATTTTCCGGATTCGCGCAGAAGCTCCAACGTCGCCGAGCCGCCGCTCTTCAGCGCCGTAAGCTGTCTTATCTTGTCGCTGCCGAAAAAGCTTCTGAGGTAGAGCGCCAAGCTCATTACAAAGACCGCGAGCGGAAAAGCAAAATTCTTTCTTATCGCGTGAACGACTGTGAAGCCGAATGGGCTTTTGAAGCCGTCTCTTGATTTGTTCACTCTTTATCCCTCCGATGCTGCTCAGTTCGGCGGCCGCACCGTTTCAGCGCAGCCGCCGCTTGAAATTTATTTGCCCGTGCCGAGATTCAGCTCGATGCGTCCTTTCGGAACATACATTATCGTAAGAGCGCCGTTCTCGCGCTTGAACTCAACAAGGTATCCGCCCGTGAGGTCGAAGCGGTAGCCGTAGGCGTTGGCGGCGAGCTTTTCTACAATAGTCTTGTTTGTTATGGTTACGGCATCCTTCGGCATGAAATCGCCGCTGTTGTAGTTGCTCACCTGATAGGTGTAGCCGGTGGAATCCGTCTTTGAAACTGCCTTTGATTTTCCGTCATCCCAGAAGGCGTTGAATATCGGGCTACAATAGCCGTATCCGTATCTTGTATTCACGGAGTCGGTCGAGTGACCCATGTCCTTAACTCTGACGCTGACTATCGGGGACTCGTCTGTGAGCTTCTCGTAGAGTCCGTGCTCCTTGAGGAAGCTTATAGTGTTCGTCATCTCCGAGGTTATCGGAACTGTTGAGTAGTCGCCGAGTGAGATATAATGTCCGCTCGACTCTCCGTGCGCCGAAAGCTCGTTGACCTTATCCTGCCTTGACATATCAAGATCTTCCTCAATACCCGGTTCCGGCATAGCCTCTGTTACGGTAGTGGCGCTTCCGTAGTACGCCTCATCCTGTGTGTTTTGACGAGAAACATAGAACGCAACCGAGCCGAGATATTTCGCGTTGCTTGTCAGGAACTTGTCGGAGCTCAGCGTGCTGATATCATTATATATCGCGCGCGCAAGACCTGCGGTCAGCTCCTCGTCAACAGCGGTTCTCTTGTCCATCTGAGCGGAGAAAAGTATCGGTATCATGCTCTTTGCGTCGATGTTGAGCAGCTCGTTCTTGATTTTGCTGTTCCAGTTCTTGGTATCCTCAAGGGTATAAAGTGTGGGATAGTCTGTCAGCGGAACATAGTTATAAACTCTGACAAGCTCGCGTCCGTTCTTGAGCTTGTATTTTATGATAACCTTCTGGCTCGTGACTCTCTTCGAGTAGTCATCAGGGTCGCAGTTCATTTTGTTGATGTTTCCTGCTTTTATCATGGCCTTGTGGATTTCGCGGACAGTATTTATGTCATCTTTGTCCTTGAAGTCCTCAACGAGTGAGTTCGAACGGTTGCCGACATAGTAGTAGTCCTTGAGTCCGTCCTCGCCGAAGTAAAGGTTGCTGTTATATCCGGAATGGAGCCCGTTGCCGAGCTTGTAGCTGCCCATCAGTGCGTTGGGCGCGGAGATGGATGCACTCTCAATGGACTGAACATCGGGCACGCGGCTGCTGTAGCCGAAGAAGCCGGTGTAGAGCGAGAGCAGGAACGCCGCCATAAGTCCGACATGGACGAGACCTATCTTCCAGTCTTTTTTAAGAGCCTTGAAGCTCAAATGGAGAATGACATCGAGTATAACAAATACCAGGAAAGCTGCGACGATTACAAGGGCTATCATTATCCATCTGCTTATCTGCGATGTGTATGCTATAAAATATATTATCAGCGAAGCGGCTCCGAAAGAGGCAATCATGCAGAGCACGAAGTTGAGAACGGCGCTTCTTCCGGGGAAACCGCATATCTCGGCTTTTCTGCGCTTGAACATGAACAGACCGAACACGAAGAACGCGGCGATGAGAACTGCCCAGAGAATATAGGGAGTCAGCGATGGCGCGGCCCATTTTTTTGCTGCCTCTTTTGTCATAGCTTCAATGGAAGATGAGTTAATAAAAGAGCTTCTGTTGAGCATGAGCAGATTTATATGGGCGATAGCGCGGCCGAACAGGGTGCTGTTCGTCATATCCAGATAGTTCTCGCCGAAGCTTGAAGCGACGGGATATATGTCGTAGTAAGTTTTGGAGGGAGCGCCGTTGAGGATTGCGGGAACGCTGTAGTTCACGCACATTGTCACAACGCTCGGGAACGCCGCAAGAACGGCTGAGAAGCCAAGCGATTCAACAACCGTACCCACGCAGCTTGAGACCGCCGCCGCTATAGTAAGACCGGCGAGCACACATATCACGTTGTGCACCGCATAGAACAGGAAGGTTCTCCAAAGCATGGCGGACGAGCCGAAAAAGTGGAGGTTGATTCCGAGCGATACTGCGAGTGGGATGAGTGTTGCCGCGAGCATCATAATTATGCCTGCAACCAGACGCGCTGTGTAGAGGTCGGCGCGCTTAATGCCGAGACTGTAATAGACGTTGACGGTCTTTTTGTTGGTAACGAATCTGAAAAGCAAAACGCCGACTAACAGCGATATCACAACGAGCAGAGCGGGGTAGAACGAGATGAGCGGTTCATATGCCGCGCGCTCCGAGTCGAAGATAAAGACCTCGTACGCTTCGCGCATTAACTTCATAACGTTCTGACCGGTGATAGCGGCCTTGTTCTTTGCTTCGCTCAATACATCCCAGCAGAAGCCGGTGAGATAAAAAATCATGCTGAGCACAAATGTTGCAAGGGGGAGAATGAAGTTTTTCTTTATCGCGTGAGCGACGGAGAAGCGGAATGTGTTCTTATATTTCTTCATCTGTGACACCTCATTTCTTCTCTTCGGGCTTGCCGAAGATGTCCTTGAAGTCGTAGTCGCTGCCCTCCATCTCCTCGAGGAAGATTTCTTCGAGCGTGAGCGGGAACTTTTCGATCATCAGCGGATTCATATTTTGAAGCTTCTTCTCATTTTCGTCCATGTCGCCGTTGGCGCTCAGGGTGATTATCTTTCCGTCCTTCGAGAAGTGCCTGATGTCGAGATCCTTGAAATCGCTCTCTTCGAGGTCGCGGTCAAAGACCAGCCTGAACTTGCAGCGCGAGCCGCTGATATCGTCAACCGAGCAGTCCATGACTATGCTCTTGCCGTTTATCAGCGCAATGTGGTCGCACATATCGGCGAGGTCGTGGAGGTTATGTGAGGAGATTATGACGGAGCATTCCTCTTCGGCCATGTATTCGAGCAGGAGGTTCTTAATAAGATTCCTCTTTGCCGGGTCGAGTCCGTCGAAGCTCTCGTCGAGCAGGATAACCTCAGGCATGGTGGACATTCCGAGGATTATCTCCGCCTGTCTCTGCATTCCCTTTGAAAAGCCGCGTATGCTCTTCTTCGTGTCAAGCCCGAAAACCTTTGAGAGCTTGTGCATGGTGTCGAAGCTGAAGCGGGGATAGTAGCCCGCGTAGAACTTGCCCATGCTCTCGATAGTCGCGTTGGGCTCGAAATAGAGGTCATCGGGGACATAGAAGAGTCTCTGCTTCACTTTTGCGTTGTCAAAAACATTCTCGCCGAATATTTTGACCTCGCCCTCGTCGGCTCTGTAGACTCCGGCGACCGTCTTGAGAAGCGTTGTTTTGCCCGCGCCGTTGTAGCCGACAAGCCCGTATATTGACGACTTTTCGACTTTCAGCGAAAGATTCTGAATGGCGGTGAAGTCCTGAAACCGTTTTGTAACGCCGATTACTTCAATCATAATTCTTCCTCCTGAGTGTAGATTTCATTGAGTATGTCGATGATTTCCTGCTTTTTGAGTCCCTTGGCGCGGGCGGCAGAGATGGCGTCCGAAATTTCGGAAACCGCCGTATCGTGTACCGAATCGTTCTTGAAAGCCTTTTCGCTGACGAAGCTTCCCTTTCCGGGCACGGTGTATATCGCACCGTAGGATTCAAGGTCGGAGAATGCCTTTTTTACCGTGTTTATGTTCACACCGGCGTCGGCGGCAATGGACCGTATAGACGGCAGCTGTGAGTGCGGAGCGAATGTACCGACAAGGATAAGAGTCAGCAGCTGATTTCTTATCTGCTCGTATGCCGGCACGCGGCTCTGCTTGTCGATTAAGACCACAGCGATTCTCCTTTCTTTTTGATTCCGGCGCGCCGCAGTGCACCAAAATCAGAATAAGTGTGCTATCTGTCGTAGCACACCTATATCATAGCACGAAAAATCCCGTTGTCAACACTTTTTTCAAAAAATGTGAAAACAAAAAACCGCGATTTAAAGCCGGAAATATAAAAAAACGCCGAATGCAGGATATCAGACAGGCAATCAAAAGAAAGTCGTCCGACAGGCACTGCATTCGGCATTGATAATATTATCATAACAAGAGAATCGTGTCAATACTTTCCGCGCGGCAGTAATTCTAAAAGCGAAGCACAGATGATAATTAGTTATCTGCGTCTAAAAATAAAAACCGATATCTGACCTCAGGCCTTAAGGCTCCAATTACCGGTGGGGGAAGTCAAATATCGGTTCTGTATTAAAAATATCACGCTTTGGTATAAATGTCAAGATAAGATTAATGCTGATTTTAATATCAGTATCGTTGAACGCTTCGTTCCTCTCGGATTGAACAGCAAAAGAGCCTTACTGAGATACTGCTCCATTGTTCCTGCAACGAACATCGAGACACCTTTATTCGTAAAAGACACCTTGATTCCCATAAATCAGAGCACCGTGAAACAGCTTTTCAGGCGTCTGAAAGTGCAGGCTGATATTCCTCGGCTGCACCCTCATTTGTTGCGCCATTCCTTTGCTACACGGTACTTAGAGAACGGCGGGGACATTTACAGCTTGCAGTCAATCCTTGGTCATACATCGCTCGAAATGGTCAAAAAGTATGTGCACTTGATTCCCTCAAAAACGGTAGTTAATTTTGCTTTTCTCTCGCCCTTGGATAACGCCCTCAAAAAATGAAAAAACCCAGCAGTTACAAGGCTTGTAGCTGTTGGGTTTCTTTTTGGTGATCCATCGGAGATTCGAACTCCGGACACCTTGATTAAAAGTCAAATATGTAGTACATACACATAGCAAATTGCGGGGAAAAACACAACATATAGTAGTTTGGATGTGCGTGGTAGCCGATAAACACTAAACAAAAATCGAGCGTTACTACGGGATTACTACGGATTTTAAGATATCTTCGCCATTTCCTCATGAAGAGTTTTGTCTGATACAAGTGCATAGTATTTTAAGGTCGTGCTGTATTCTTCGTGCCCAAGAATCATTTGTGTAGCTTCGGGTGTTACGCCGTTTTCGACCATCATTGTTGCACATGTTTTTCGGCAGCTGTGCGGCGACAGCCGTCGTACTCCGATGGCGTCAAGCGCATCATAATATTTTTTGCGCATATAGCACGAACTGTAACCGGTGCCGTCATCCTTGCATATGAGTTTTTGTCCGCCAACTTTCAATCTTTTCTCGACGTAGGGCTTTATAATCGGCAATACGGGAACATGGCGGTTTTCTCCGGCTTCAGTTTTCAGGCCACCCACAAGCAAAGCTTGATCCGCTATGTAATCATCCGGAGTAAGGGCGAGTAGTTCAGAAATACGAAATCCCGTGTAAATCAGGATGAGAATGATATCGGAGTATGGGACATTAGCTTGTGCGGCAGCCTTTATCTTTTCCACTTCTTCAGCGGAAAATGGATGTATTTCGTTTTTCTTTTTCTTTGGGAGTTTAACGAATTTAGAATAGTCTTTGTAACAAATGTCTCTCTCCAACGCAAGCGCATAAAGACGCGAAAATGTGATTTTTATATACGAGAGCGAAGTGCCGCTTTGTGCGCTGTATGCATCGATACATTTCTGCATGTCTTCCGTTCTCAGCTCGCGCATTTTGATAGCCTTTACATCTTCGGGAATCTTCTTCCAGGCGGCGTTGTAGCAATCCCGGGACTGTTTGGATATGTTTTTATACTCCGGGCGGGATAGCCATATCATATGCAAATCATCAACGGTCATGTTTATCTCTGTGACCGGGTGTTCGAGGTAGTGAGCCAGAGCAGCTTTCGCCTCTTTGCTCGATGCGTAGTGCCCGAGGATTTCCTGCTTTTTAATCATCTTGCCCTGCTCGTCCAGGCTATAACTTGCCGGCAACGCGACGACCCAGGGACGCCGCTTGATATCCTTGCGTTTATATACGCTGCCTTCGCCGTTTTCACGCTTTGCCATTAAAAAATCCGCTCCTTTACTTGTGTTTTGCTGGAGCGGATGATATAATAATTATATCAATCCACTCTATACGCATGGTGTGTGTTGATGCCTGAGCCCTCGGTGTTCCAGCACCGGGGGTTCTTTTTTTATCTTTTTTTATTAGAGCATAATTTGTCATTGGTATTAAAAGGTGGACAACCGGTTCTTGTGTTCAAACCGTCAATATGCATATTAAGACTGCTTTTTATTGTGTGCCACATGGGGTCGAGTATAAAGTCTATGCCTTCTCTTCTCGCATGTTTAGCAGCAGGAACAAAATCACTGTCACCTGCAATGAGTACAATTTGATCCACGAGACCCTTTTGTGCCAAAGATGCGATATCCAAACCGATTCTCATATCAACACCTTTCTGCTGAATCTCGAGCTGAAAGTCATCCTCTTTTAGATCATCTATCAAAATGTCCTTTCTGCAAAGTCTTTTTAGTACATCCGGCTTTAGTGCGTAACCGGCCGATGATTCCAACAGTTCTCCCATTCTCAATGCGACTTTGCGCTTGGTCGAGAGAGATTCCAAAAAAGCTTTAGACCACTTGTTCAGGTCACTCTTTGCAAGATTGACCGAACGCTGAGTAAGGGGATGATAGACGGTTTTTTCGGAAGGCGGGCAATCATAATAGAAAATTCTATATAGTTCTCTGTACGTAGGTTCTGGCTTTCGAGTGTTCTCTTTTAAATGACGATGACAGTACTCGACTAACTCATCGGCCCGTTCTTCAGGAGTTTTTTCACCAAATAAAAAATTTGCTTGTTTTCTATAAAATCCTCCATCAACCATTATTGCTGTTTTACCCATTTTTTCACTACCCTTTGTCAAAAAATAAAAAAGTTCCAGACATCGGCACTTCCCGTATGGTGGGAGGTCTACTATCTGGAACTATAATTTATACGTAATGGTAAATCCATTACCTACTTTATTATAGCCAGCTCCGACGGTTTTGTCAACAAAAAATACAAATTTTTTTGTATAAATATTTTCCTTAAAGCGTCTCAGAACGCTTCAAATCGACTCAGGTTGTTTCTTGGAGATTATATATTTATTGGGTATGCATAACTATTAGTTTTTAATTATCTCCCTTACAAGAAGATACGGTATGCCCAGGATGCGATAGTGTTCGAGATCCGTGCCGGTTAACTCTTTGGGCGGATATGACGGATTGAGGGGGCTGAGCCTAACCATGTCGTCAAAGATATCGATTCTCTTAAGGGTCGCACATTCGCCGTCGTAAATAACGGCACCAACATCTCCGCTACGCTCAATAAAGGTTTGCCGCAGTATAAGAACCTTGTCGTCGGTATGATATATAGGGTACATTGAATCGCCGTGTACTTGCAGGACAAAAAAGTCGGATTTATCTCTGCCGCGCAGATAAGAGCGGGGGACATCTATAGTTTCGCCACTCCAGTCCTCGACGGCGATCTCATTGTATCCCGCCGCAATGCTACCGATTACCGGAAAGGTAACCACATCGTCGGTAATGTTGGGAGAGACAAGATTAAAAGACAGTGTGCTTTTGTGTCCTTCACCCTCACCGTCTATCAGATAGGAAGTAGTTGTATTTAACGCTTTCGCAAAAGCAGATACTTTGCTTTGACTTATATTTCGGAGACCCAGTTCAATTTTATTGACCGCCGATGCCGTTTTAAAGCCTACTCTCTCTGCGAGTTCTTGCTGTGACATCCCTTTTTCTTCTCTTAGCTTTCTTATTCTATCGTAGATTGTCATTTTATCACCGCCTGATTGAATAATACCAGCAAATAGCCATTTTGTCAACTTTTTTTGAAAAATTTTAAAGAAAAGTATTGACAAAATGGCTAACGACGATTATGATATGTGTATAGCCAAAATGGCTAAAGAAAGGAGGCGAAAATAAAATGACCGCGACAAAGAAGCTAAAATCAAAAATGGTTGAAGCTGGAATAACTCAAGCTGAATTGGCAAAAATTCTCGGAATATCCGCTCAATCAATGAATTACAAGATCAATAACAAGTCGGAATTCAAGGTGAGCGAAATAGAAGCTGTTGCTGCCGCTTTAAAAATCGGGAATAAAGACGAATATTTTTTTGCTCGTTAAATAGCCAAAACGGCTAAAAGAAAGGAGGGAGAGGGTGAAAACAATAATTTGTTTACTGTCGGTGATGTTGATTATGTTTTCTGTTGCGATGGTTATCGCGATAATAACATTAATATCGGGTTGGAGGCGATAAAAATGGAGTTACTTCTGTCAGCTTCTTTCGGAGCTCTCGCTATCACCGGAGGAGTTCTTACCGTTGTTATGGCTATCGATTTGCTCAATCAATTTAGAAATCGCTAAATTAAGCCCAAGAGTAAAATCTCGGCTACATACGGTTTTTCTGTTTGTGTGAATCAAGACATCGGAAATCGGCATTTGCTTATTTCGATAAGGAATATCGAATCGAATTACTCCATAGGTTCCCTGCATTTTAGTGAGATTTATTGGAAACTTTATGCTTCTGGCCACGGGTCCATAATGATCGGGATTTATGTATGTATAAAACGATTCTTCGCGTTGTTTACATTTTATTATTGTGCCGTCGAGAAGAACGAGATCAATTCTAACAATTGATATATCTGAGTTTGCATCATTTACAAACAGGCAAGGGACGTTGCACATTAATAATCCCGACTGCGCCGCGACAGCATGGAACAAATCAATTCCGGCTTCTGAATCAATGCTAATGCTTACCTTTGTGCGCTCTTTTGCCTTGCGCGAAAAAAATTCATACAAAGATATAGCCAGGGATAAGGCCGATATAAGAATAGGAGCCCATGTCTTTATAATTTGCATATTTTCACCTCCTTAAAGAAAATTATATCACGCAAAAGGAAATAAGACAAGAAGGGAGGGGGAGGGCGTGAAAATTAAGAAAGCTTTTGCGCGTATGATGACAAGCATACCCACAAAAGCCAAACCTAATGAGCTTGTTGCTTTCAGTCAGCCGCCATTCTGCAACGGTGGAAAACACTGCGGTAGGGACAAGAGCGGGCTGTGGCACTGTACCTGCATTAGCCAAAATAAGCCAAAGCGCTAAATACTGCTGCGACAACCGAGGCTACCGTCGCCAATGCTGAAACCACAACAGTAATTATGAAGCGGTTGCGCTCCGTAATAGCTTTAGACGCGGGCGTTTCCTCAAGTTGATGTATTTCATCGACACCCGGCAAATAGTAGCGTTTTCTCGACACATTATTCACCCCCCTCTCAAGGGAGTATATCACGCGAAAAGAAATAAATCAAGAAGGGAGGAAAAGAGATGGACAACCCGCTGTTATTCAAAATATGTTTCGCTGTGGTAACCGGTAGCTTGGTCTTTGAAATCATTGCGCTGTGTGCAACTGCGAAAGCCAAGAAAAGAAAGAATGGTAATAATGCCACCCACAATGGTGATAAGCAGTCCCAATTTTTGGGCGGAATCCCAGAATGCAGCCCTTTTCTTGTGGCGCTTGCTGTTTGGGTGATCGTGGTTTGCGTTGTCATCATCGGCATCGTTGGTGGATGACGATTCAACTTTATTTAAATGAAAGGAGTACCACAATGAACGAGTTAATCAAAATCAATTATGAAAGCGACAGACCTACGGTCTTAGCAAGAGACCTACACGAATTCTTGGAAGCAGAAACCCCATTTCACAAATAGTTTCCGAGAATGTGCGAATACGGTTTTACTGAGGACGAGGACTATCGGACATTTTTGTCCAATAGGTCTGACGGACTTCCGGGAAAGCCGAGACACGATGCGCAGCTCACAATCGATATGGCAAAAGAGATCTGTATGCTTCAGCGCAACGAACGGGGTAAGCAGGCGAGGCAGTATTTCTTGCAGCTCGAAAGAAAGTGGAACTCACCCGAAGCGGTGATGTCGAGAGCCCTCAGAATGGCTGAGGAAAGGCTTGAAAGATTTAAAGCTATAAACGCCAACCTCTCAGTTCAGAACGCCATTATGCAGCCGAAAGCGGAATATTTTGACGGCCTGTGCGACCGCGAGAGTCTTACCAGCGTCAGAGAAACGGCGAAGCTTCTCGGGATGAAGCAGAACGACTTCGTAAAGTGGCTTATAGACCACAAGTACATTTACCGCGACAAGCGCGGCAGGCTGATGCCCTATGCCGATTATGTCGATTCCGGGCTGTTCACTGTCAAAGAGACATACAACGATAAGACCGACTGGACGGGCGTTCAGATGCTTATCACCGTAAAAGGAAAAGAACGCTTTTTGAAAGCGCTCTCGTGAAAGGAGACAAAAACCATGCGTAAAAAAATGGCACTTATGTCAGTCGACGAGGCGTCAATGTACCTGAGAGAGGTTATCTACATACCGCCGCATCAGATCCGTCTGCTCGCGAGGGAGGGAAAATGCACCTTCTGTATCGCGATCAAAAATCCGAGCGGGTCGTACTCGTACTACATTAGGCTTGACCGGCTTGAGCAGTTCAAGCGCGGAGACATCGGTCTGATGGTGAGCTAAGGGCAAAAACAGAAAGGAGACATCAAAATGACAAAAGGATTTTTAACAATTGCCGCAGTGCTGGCGCTCGTCCTGCTTTTCGCGGCGGCAGCGGTTCCGGAGACAGAACCGATTACCGCGCCCGAGCTGACGGTATCGGCGCAGATACCCACAGCACGCTACCGGTTGACCGCAGACGAGCGAGAGCTTATATGCGAGGTTGTTATGGCTGAATCTGGAATCGAGCCGTTTGATGGCAAAATGGCGGTCTCACAGTGCATTTTAAATGCGTGTGAAAAGACCGGCAAACGCCCCGTGGAGATAGTTGCGGAGTATGGTTACACCGACCGCCGGGTAGAACCGAACGCAGAGACGAGGGAAGCCGTCGCCGCGGTCTTTGATGCCGGCGAGACCGCTACGGATCGCGAAATACTTTATTTTTATGCGCCGGCGCTCTGCCAGAGTTTATGGCACGAGTCGCAGACCTATGTTTGCACCATCGGCGGACACCGATTTTTTGAGGAGGCGGGAAAATGAGTAATTATATTTACACAATAGACGAAAACGAGGCCGAAGTCCTCGCCCGTTACGAGGGCACATACTCGCCCAAAAGAAAGACCCTCACAGATATGACACCCTGCCCAAAGATGCCCTTGCGCTGCTGTGCAGAACCAAGGACAAGAGCAACGACTTATTTGTCCGACGTTATGAGGCCGCTCGGGAGGTTATTGATATCATCTCAAGGCAAGTCGGCATTGACCCTGACACATCAGGTCTGTCACTATACTACCCCGATTTTGACGGCTCGTCCGTAATAGCTCGAAGAATTGAGGAGTGGGTCAGCCGTTCCGGAGACAAGGCCGTACTGAAAAAGCGAGTGCAGGAGCTTGAGCAGGAGAATTTGACGCTTCGCTCGCTGATTTTAAAATGAAAATGAACGGAGGCCGCCGATGAATAACGAAGAAGTCAAGCAAGCTCTTGTCGCCGGCAAGCCGGTCATATACTTCGTGCCGCTCGTCGGTGATGTCAGATACGACAGAGTGTCGGCGGTCATATACCGCATTATCAACGGCGAGCTCGCAGTCACCGCCGAGCTTGAGGACAGAAAAGGCAGGTCAACGGCCACGGTCCGCATCGACCGCCTGCGATTTGAGAATAAGGAGGATAAAGAAAATGGCGCTGAAATTTGCAATCCAGACGGTGTTTGAGATCGCCGTCGTCGTACTTATCATCTACGGCTTTGTCAAAGAGGACAAGCTTATTGCCTTTGAGGACGACCTCAAAGCAAAAATTTTAAACAGAAAGGAGACAAAACGCAATGGGAAATCAGACGACTAAAAGCCCGTTCGATGTGCAGATCCTTGCTGCCAGGCTAAAAGACCTGATGCGCGAAAGCGTGCCGAAAGTCACGCAGAAAGACCTTGCAGCGACGCTCGGCACTGCGCCTAACATGGTATCGGCGTATATGCACGGCAAGAGCTGTCCGTCGCTGCCGATGGTAGTTAACATAGCACAGTATTTTGATGTGTCAATTGATTATCTCGCCGGCTTGACCGACCATCGGCGGCAGCAAGTAATCGTGTCAGCACCGGCACCGGCACCGAAGCGCGGACGAGACCCGTGGCGCAAAATGGCGATTTGCAACAGCTGTGACTGGCGCAGACGCATGGCAGCGCCGTGCGGCGACTGGGACGGTACGGCATGTATGTACACCCACGAGACTGGGATTTTTCGCGAATCGCCGCCGGCGGACGATTACTGCGCATATTATAAAAGCCGCCAACGCTGAGTGGGCAGCGAAGACGGCAAAGGTAAAACCTCAACATCATGATAACACGAAGGGAGACTAATGTCAAATGAAGATAAACAGCCTTGAGCTCGAGAATGTAAAGCGTATTAAGGCGGTCAAAATCGAGCCCACCGAAAACGGTCTGACTGTGATAGGCGGGCGTAACGGTCAGGGTAAGACCTCTGTGCTCGACAGCATTGCATGGGCGCTTGGGGGCGATAGATTTCGTCCGTCAGAGCCACAGCGTGAGGGTTCTGTACTGCCGCCCAATCTCAAAATCACAATGGACAGCGGCATCATAGTGGAGCGCACCGGGAAGAACAGCACCTTGAAGGTCACAGACCCTACCGGCAGAAAAGGCGGTCAGCAGCTTATAAACGAGTTTATTTCTCAGCTTGCGCTTGATTTGCCGAGGTTCATGACCGCATCAAACAAGGAAAAAGCCAACACACTTTTGCGCATAATCGGCGTTGGAGACAGGCTCGCACAGCTTGAGCACGACGAGACGGAGCTCTACAACAAGCGCCACATGATTGGACAGATAGCCGATCAGAAACTCAAGTATGCCAGAGAGATGACGGAGTATCCGGATGTACCGGAGCAGCTGATTTCCGCATCCGAGCTTATCAAACAGCAGCAAGGTATTATGGCGCATAACGCCGAGAATAAGCGTAAGCGTGACCGAGCCGCCGAGATACAGCATCACTATGACGCCGTCAACAGCAAAATAAACGGAATCCAGGCTGAGCTTCAACGTCTTATGACGGAGCAGCAGAGCCTTATGGATGACCTCAGAATCGCGCACATGGAGACGGAGCATCTCGAGGATCTGAGCACCGCCGAGCTTGAAGAGGACATTGAAAATGTTGAGAAAATCAACATTAAAATCCGTGCCAACCTTGAAAAAGAGAAAGCTGAAGAGGATGCGAAAGCGTATCAGACTCAGTACAGCCAGCTGACGAACGAGCTTGAAGATGTCAGGCAAAAGAAAACCGACTTGCTCAAGTCCGCACAGCTTCCGTTGCCGGGGCTGTCGGTCAAGGATGGCGAGCTGACATACAACGGCTTCAAGTGGGACAATATGTCCGGAGCGGATCAGCTCAAGGTTTCCACGGCCATCGTGCGCAAGCTCAACCCCAGTTGCGGGTTTGTGTTGCTTGATAAGCTCGAGCAGATGGATCTTGACACTCTTGCTGAGTTCGGCAAATGGCTTGAGTCTGAGGGGCTGCAGGCGATAGCAACGAGGGTCAGCACCGGCGATGAATGCAGTGTCCTTATAGAGGACGGATATGTGGTGAACGAACCGACGGAGATTAAAAAAGCATGGAAGGCAGGACAGTTTTAATGAACATAACATCAGGAATAATCGAAGATGCACAGCGGGTCATAGTTTACGGTCCGGAGGGAATCGGCAAATCAACCTTTGCTTCCAAGTTCCCGGGCGCGATTTTCATCGACACGGAAGGCAGCACAAAGAGGTTGAACGTTAAGCGTTTTGACAAACCGAGCAGTTGGACGATGCTTCTCGAAGAGGTCAAATATGTTCGCGATCACCCCGAACTGTGTATGACGCTTGTCATCGACACAGCGGACTGGGCAGAGCAGCTTGCAAGTAATCATATATGTTCCGTAAATCACAAACAGAGCATTGAGGACTTCGGATACGGCAAGGGCTATACAAAGCTCTACGAAGAGTTCGGCAGACTTCTTGACCTGCTCAATGAGGTTATATCAAAAGGTATTAACGTCGTGCTGACCGCTCACGCCAAAATGCGTAAGTTTGAGCAGCCGGACGAGCTCGGCGCATACGACCGCTGGGAGATGAAACTTTCAAAAAATGTCGCGCCGATCGTAAAAGAATGGGCAGACACGGTTCTCTTCGTCAACTATAAGACGTTCGTGATAAAGGACGAGAAGACCGACAGCAGAAAGGCACAGGGCGGCAGAAGGGTAATGTATACCAATCATCATCCCTGCTGGGATGCGAAGAACAGATACGGGCTGCCGGACGAGGTCGATTTCGATTTCAGCGTCATCGCACCGTTTATTCCGTCTTCCGGTGCATATGTCGCAGCGGCGCCGGAAGATAAGCCGCAGACGAATGCGCTGCCCGACCCGCCGAAAAAAAGCATAGAGGAGCTCAAGGCAAAAATCGACGAGTTTACCGCCGATGCCGATGAGCCTACCCCGAACACAGAGAACACTGAACCGAGTTCTGGCTTGCCGGCAGCGCTGCGTGAACTCATGACGGCGAACAACGTTACCGAAGATGAGCTTAGAAGTGCGGTAGCGTGGAAAGGTTACTTCACTGCCGACACGCCGATTCTCAATTATGGCGAAGCTTTCATTAACGGCTGCCTTATCGGCGCATGGGAGCAGGTCTACGATATCATCGTCAATCATATAAGAAAATTTTAAATAAAAAGGAGTATTAACTATGAACGAAAACTACAATACCAACAGAAACGACGCCCTCGACTGGGACAGTGTAATCGAAGCCGAAAACGAATTTGTACTTCTGCCGGAGGGCGAGTACGAGTTCACGGTCAAAAGCTTTGAGCGCGGCTATTTCAACGGCTCGGAGAAAATGTCTGCCTGCCCGAAGGCAGAGCTTACGCTTCAGATAGACGCGCCGCAGGGCACAGCAATCGTCAAACATAATCTTTTCCTCTCGCGTAAAACAGAAGGGCTTGTGTGCGCGTTTTTTATCAGTATCGGTCAGAAGAAACACGGCGAACCTCTGAGAATGAACTGGGCGCAGGTTGTAGGTTCAAAAGGCCGCTGCAAGATAGGGCAGAGGCTTTACAACGATAATTATTACAATGAGGTCAAGAAATTTCTTGAGCCGGACGAAACCACTCAGCGTCCTGCTTTCACTCCGGGGAATTTTTAATCCTTGGACGCGAGACCTTATCAGCTGGAAGCAGAACGGGCAATATTCAACGAGTGGGCGAGCGGCAATAACCGCACATTGCTTGTCCTGCCGACCGGCACCGGCAAAACAGTCGTTTTCGCTAATGTTGCAAAGCAGTGTGTTCAGAACGGTGAGCGGGTTCTTGTGCTCGCTCACCGCGGCGAGCTGCTTGAACAAGCGGCGGACAAAATACTGAAATTTACCGGCTTGATGTGTGCCACAGAGAAAGCCGAAGAAAGCTGCCTCGGCAGCTGGTACCGTATAACCGTCGGCTCGGTGCAATCTTTACAGAGAGAAAAACGACTCGAACAGTTCGACAGCGGCTATTTTGACGCCATAATCATCGACGAGGCGCATCACTGCCTTTCCGATGGTTATCAGCGCGTGCTTGAGCACTTTGGAGACGCGCATGTCTTAGGCGTCACCGCTACGCCGGACAGAGGCGATATGCGCAATCTCGGCACATACTTTGATTCCCTTGCTTATGAATACACTCTTCCGCAGGCTATCAAAGACGGTTATCTTTCGCCTATAAAAGCCCTCACGATTCCTTTAGCTCTCGACTTAACGGGCGTATCTATGCAGAACGGGGATTTCAAGGCGGCCGATATCGACAACGCCCTGGATCCGTATTTGTATCAGATTGCCGACGAGATGATAAAGAACTGCAAGGAGCGCAAAACAGTCGTGTTTCTGCCGCTTATAAAGACCTCGCAAAAATTTCGGGATATTCTGAATGAGCGCGGTTTCAAGGCTGCAGAAGTCAACGGCGGAAGTCAGGACAGAGCGGAGATAATCGAAGCGTTTGAGCGCGGCGAATATAATGTGCTCTGTAACTCCATGCTCTTGACGGAAGGCTGGGACTGTCCGGCAGTCGACTGTGTCATTGTATTAAGACCAACAAAGGTCAGAAGCCTATACAGCCAAATGGTTGGGCGCGGAACGCGCCTTGCACCCGGCAAAAAGGATCTTCTGCTGCTCGATTTCTTGTGGCATACAGAGCGCCATGAACTTTGTCATCCTGCTCATCTGATATGTGAAAACGAAGAGGTCGCAAAAAAGATGACGGAGAATATCGAAGCGGCAGGGTGTCCGGTTGATATTGAGGCTGCCGAGCAGCAGGCCGAGAGCGATGCCGTCGCTCAGCGCGAAGAGGCTCTTGCGGCACAGCTCAAGGAAATGAGGAAGCGCAAGCGCAAGCTTGTAGACCCGCTGCAGTATGAAATGTCGATTTCCGCGCAGGATCTTTCAAGCTATGTCCCGACATTTGGGTGGGAATGCGCTCCGCCGACGGAAAAACAGATTAAAACGCTCGAAAAGCTCGGTATATTTCCCGACGCAATCGAGAACGCCGGCAAGGCAAAACTGCTGCTTGATCGCCTCAGCAAGCGCCGCGAAGAAGGTCTCACAACGCCGAAACAGATACGATTTTTGGAATCCCGCGGTTTTTTGCATGTAGGCGAATGGAGCTTTGACGCTGCGACAAAGATGATAAATCGCATAGCTGCAAACGATTGGCGTGTTCCGCGCGGCATTGTGCCTAAAGACTATAAACCGGAGGCAATGACGATATGACAGAAGAAAAGCTCGACCTGAAAGAGCTGATAAAATACATAGACCCGGCTGCTTGCACATATTCCGAATGGGTGGAAGTCGGCATGGCGCTTAAGCATGAGGGATACAGCTGCGATGACTGGGATGAATGGTCACGCCCGGACAAGCGCTATCATGCCGGCGACTGCGAAAAAAAGTGGAATACCTTCAACGGTGCCGCTGCACCGGTTACGGCGGGGACTATCGTTCAGATGGCAAAAGACAACGGCTGGCATTTTCAGGCAGATGACGGCGCACTCGATTGGGACAGCGTAATAGGAGAAAAGAAAGACGAGCTTATCCTCGTTGACAAAAGCTGGATTGAGGGCAAGGAGCTGAACATACCTGATGAGTGGAATCCGGTGGAGCAAATCACCAAATATCTCGAAACGCTCTTCGAAGCAGGGGAGACGGTCGGTTATGTCACCGAAAGCTGGGAAAAAGACAGTAAATACCTGCCGACGAAAGGCGTGTATACCAGGACTGCGGGAGAGCTTATAGAGGCTCTGAGTAAATGCGAGGGCGACATAGGTCGCGTAATAGGCGATTGCAAGCCGGAGGCGGGGGCGTGGATACGCTTCAATCCTCTGGACGGCAAAGGCGTCAAAAACGAAAATGTGACGGAGTTCCGATATGCTCTGGTCGAATCCGATACGACCGACATCACCCATCAAAACCAGATAATACGCGAGCTCGAGCTGCCGATTGCCTGTCTCGTTTATAGCGGAGGAAAGAGTCTGCACGCCATTGTACGCATCGATGCCGCGAACTTTGACGAATACCGCAAGCGCGTTGATTACCTCTATGACGTGTGCAAGAAAAACGGCATAGATATCGACCGCCAGAACAAAAATCCGTCGCGGCTGAGCCGTATGCCGGGCGTTGAACGCAACGGAAAGAAACAATATCTGCTTGATACCAACATCGGCAAGAGCTCATGGAACGAATGGAAAGAATGGATTGAAAGCATAAACGACGACCTGCCGGATCCGGAGAGCGTCGCCGATGTGTGGAACGACCTGCCGGAGCTTGCGCCGCCGCTTATAGACGGAGTTCTGCGGCAGGGACACAAAATGCTTGTCGCAGGACCGTCAAAGGCCGGCAAGTCTTTTGCGCTGATAGAGCTGTGCTGCGCCATAGCCGAGGGGCGCGAATGGCTGGGCTTCAAATGTACCCAGGGCAAGATAATGTATGTCAATCTCGAGCTTGACCGTGCGAGCTGTCTGCACCGTTTTAAAGATGTCTATACAACGCTCGGCTGGGCTGCGGAAAACCTGCATAACATCGATGTGTGGAACCTGCGCGGCAAATCCATTCCGATGGATAAACTCGCGCCGAAGCTCATCAGACGCGCCGCAAAGAAAAACTATATCGCCATTGTCATTGACCCGATTTATAAAATCATCACCGGTGACGAAAACAGCGCAGATCAGATGGCGCATTTCTGCAACCAATTTGACAAGGTCTGCACCGAACTCGGGTGTGCGGTTATCTACTGCCACCACCATTCAAAAGGCGCTCAGGGCGGCAAGAGGAGCATGGACAGAGCATCCGGCAGCGGAGTGTTCGCCCGCGACCCCGACGCGCTGCTCGACCTCATAGAGCTTGATATAACCGACGGTATCCGCAAACAGCAAGAGGACAAGGCACAGCAGGAAATCTGTCTCAAATGGATGCGCCGCTTCAAGCTGCCGGAACCGTCGCAGGACGAAGAGAATACCGCGCACGAGCTGCTCAAAATGTGCGGCGAGAGTCTGTCTCCGGCATCCCGCGATCTTATGCTTGCCGAAGTCAGAACAGCGTGGAATAGCATAGAGCAGCGTACCGCGTGGCGCGTCGAGGGCACCCTGCGTGAGTTCCCAAAGTTCGCTCCGGTCAATCTTTGGTTCGATTACCCCGTGCATCGGATAGATGATACCGGCGTGCTGGAGGATATAAAGCCGGATAGCGATTTTAATTCGAAAAACTCGCCTTTCAGGAGAAACTTCAGCAGCAAAAAGACCTCATCCGAGCGAAAAAAGGATAGAACAAGCAGCATAGAAACTGCTTTCGATGCCTGCAATATGGATGGACGGGTAACAGTGAATGAGTTGTCTGAATATCTCGGAGTAACAGCGAAAACGGTTCGCAAAAGGTTGACAGAGCATGGTGGTTTTTGGATTGACGACGGAGAAGTCGGAAAGAAGAACGAGGGAAAAAGTCGATAAAATTTCCAGTTCCCTACAAGGGAAAAAGTCGAATGGTTATCGAGAAATTCCCTCACAAGGAAAAAGCCGATAAAAAATCGAGAAATTCCCTCTGAGGGAAAAAACACTTATATATTTCATATATAAGTGGGAAATTTCCCTTCCCTCAAGGTCAGGGGAAAGAAGTGTGGCGGCTTAGGCTGCCGCCGCACACAACTTCTTCCCTACCTTGACAAGGGCGATTTTCAAAAACAAAAAAGAAAGGAAACTGAAATGACAACTGAATTTTTCATGCCGATGCATCCGCCCACGGTAACGCATCACGACAAAAAGATAACCGTCAAAAACGGTAAGGCGATAATGTACGATTCAACCGAGCTGAAAGCGGCAAAGGGGAAGCTGACGGCACACCTGGCAGCACATATTCCGCAGGAACCGTATTCAGGCGCAGTCAGGCTGATGGTCAAATGGTGTTTCAGCAATACAGGGACGAAACACGGAGACGGGGAATGGAAAACCTCGAAACCCGATACAGACAATCTTGAAAAGGCCTTGAAGGACTGCATGACCCGCCTGCACTTTTGGAAGGACGATGCGCAGGTCGCATCGGAGATCAGCGAAAAGTTTTGGGCTGCCGTGCCGGGAATTTATGTGAGAATAGAGGAGCTGCCATGCTGAAACAAATAACTCAGGAAGAGACCAACAGGCGCTACATACGGGAGCGGACAAGTGACCGGGAAACACACTGCTTAAGATGTTATTACTGCTGCAAGATATTCGAGGCAGGAGATGATAGTGGGTATGTTTGCCCGAAATGCGGCCGAGAACTCATTGAAATGGGATTTTTGAAAGCGAGTGATGGCAGTGCCTGAGATGTGTCCGGATGAGCATTGTGTGTTTCTCGTCCAGACCGGCGGAGAAAAGCCTCTGTGCCCGTTTTGGCATTGTCTGAAGCCGGAGATTGAAAAGCACGACAAAACCCGAGAGGAGGCTGTTAAATGACGCTTAAAGAGTTGTCTCAGTTATATTACTTGGACAGGGAGATAGAGCTCGACCGTGAGAGACTTGCGGAACTGCGGGCAAATTTGCTCTGTCCGAGGTCGCCGAACTACGACGGTATGCCGCATAGCCCGAACCCTGAGCCTGCGCTTGAACGCTGCATAGCGGAGATAACGGATCTCGAAGCTATAATCCAGGCTAAAATCGAGCAGCGCATATATGAGCGCAGCCGACTTGAGCGCTACATATCGGATATTCCCGACAGCCTGACCCGGCAGATATTCACGCTGCGCTTTATCGAGGGACTGACATGGGAAGATGTGGCGGATAAAATCGGTAGTAGTTCTTACAGCGTCAAGCATATCTGTTACAGATTTATCGCGAAAAATTAAAAGTTGGCACACATGGCACACACATATGTGCTAACCTTTAAGCTGAAGAATGTACCGATATTCTATTCTTCATTTTTATGTCCCCTTTCACACACGCCTGCCCCGCGGCGTCATAAATAGCGGGGATTTATTTTTTAATTAAATATTGACACATTCTCTAAAAAATGCTATCATAAATTTACCTAATAGGTAAATATTATAAACGGGGGCGAAAGTTTGAAGATTGAGTATAAAAATCACAAGCTTGAAAAAGTTTGTACGATTTTTGAAGAAGCTCAAAAAAAATTTAATGTAGAAACGGCACAGCTCTTGCATCTGAGGATAGATCAGATAACAGCGGCAGATTCGATAGATATGTTGCTTCCTAATCCTCTCGTTCTTAATGGAATAGGCAGATGCCATCCGTTAAAAGGTGATATGAATGGTATGTATGCAATGGATTTAAAGCATCCATACAGGTTGGTTTTTACTGAAAAAGATAGAGTGTTGAAGATAGTAAAAATTTTAGAGATAATAGATTATCATTGATTAATGGTTTTATTCATATAAACAAATCAAGAAAGGGTATAGAGTAAAGGAGAGGAACAGAATGGAGAAAAGCAAAACAACGATAGCCATTCCACCAGGTGCAACCATTAAGGAGCAGTTGGAAGACAGAAAAATGACTCAGAAAGAATTTGCCCACCGAATGGATCTATCAGAGAAGCACGTCAGTAAGCTTATAAACGGAGAGGTACAGTTAACAAACGATGTCGCTTTGCGCTTAGAATTTGTTTTGGGTATCCCAGCTCGTTTTTGGAATAATCTTGAGTCGTTGTATCGAGAAAAGCTTGCCCAGGTAAAAGCCGAAAATCAAATTGAATCAGATATTGAGCTGCTGAAGGATATCCCATATAAAGAAATAGCTAAAAACGGTTTTGTGCCTGACAGCAGAGACAACAAAGAAAAGGTTTTTGCGCTTAGAAAGTTTTTCGGCCTTTCGAATTTAGGGCTTCTTAACAGTACACCTATTCCCGGAATTGCTTGTCGAAGATTGGCCGAAGGCGGTAAAGCGGATTTTGCGCTTTATGCCTGGGCGCAGCAAGCAAAGATACGGGCGCAGAAGGTTCATACAAATTCGATAAATATTGATAAATTGAAGAAATCTGTGCCGGAGATTAGAAATATGACGGTAGAAAACCCACAGGTATTTTGTGAACGGTTGATCAGTTTGCTTGCAGATTGTGGCGTGGCAGTTGTCTTTTTGCCTCATATTAAAGGCTCTTTTTTACACGGAGCCACATTCTATTCCGGAGATAAAATTGTTATGGGTCTTACCGTTAGAGGAAGGGACGCTGACCGCTTTTGGTTTAGTCTTTTCCATGAGATAGCGCACATAATATACGGTCATATTGGCAAGGCGGATGGTCCGACTGCTGATGATGAAAAAGAAGCCGACGAGTTTGCAAAAGAGGTTCTTATTCCTCAGGACTCGTTTGATGACTTCATTCACATAGGCGATTTTTCCGAAAAAGCCATTATGGACTTTGCAAAAAAAGTTAATATTGATCCCGGAATAGTAGTAGGCCGCCTACAAAAAGAGATGTATATAAACTATAATCGTTATAACGACCTAAAGACGAAGTATATGATTGTATCTTAAGGCGATTAGTAACTCGATTTTGTATAAATTAAAAATGCCAAGAGCAGCCCAAAAAGGCTGCTCTTTTTTATGCTGTTTATAATTCGCAATTCAAGTAACAAGAATGGAGGTGAACCCATGACCGACAAGCAAAGGCGGTTTGCAGATGAGTATATCGTCGACTGCAACGCGACAAGAGCATACAAGGCTGCTTATCCACGGATAAAATCGGATGATGCTGCGAGAGCCAATGCGTCAAGGCTGCTAACAAATGCTAATGTTAAAGCCTACATCGAAGCAAAACTCGATGAGCTGAGCTCGAAAAAGATAGCCGACGCGCAGGAGGTCATGGAGTACCTCACCGCCGTGATGCGCGGAGACAGCACGGCGAGCGTCGTGGTTGTGGAAGGTCAAGGCGACGGCTGCAGTGCGGCAAAGGTGCTGGATAAGCCGCCGGACGAAAAAGAGCGCCTGAAGGCTGCGGAGCTGCTTGGAAAGCGTTTTAGCCTGTTTAAGGATGGAATTGAAGTCTCCGTCAACGCGCCGCAGATTATCGACGATATAGGGGGCGGCTAACATGGCCGTCAGGCTTACTGACATAATCGCGCCGTCGTTTTATGAAGTGCATCGCGATGTGTGTGCTGGGCAGCATACGCACTATGTGCTTAAAGGCGGGCGCGGAAGCACGAAGAGCAGCTATATATCGCTTGAAATTGTCTGCGGCATCATTAAAAACCCTGACGCGCACGCGATCGTGTTCCGCAAAATTGCAGACACGCTGCGGGACAGCGTTTTTGCACAAATGCTGTGGGCTATTGATAAACTGGGCGTGTCGCAGTATTTTAAAGCGACGGTCAGTCCGATGAAAATCACATATCTGCCGAGCGGGCAAACGATTATGTTTCGAGGTCTTGACGATCCGATGAAAGTCAAGTCCATAAAAATCCCGTTCGGCTATTTTCGTTATATCTGGTTCGAGGAATGGAATCAGTTTTCCGGGATGCGGGAAACCGATAATGTGCTGCAGTCGGTCATGCGCGGCGGCAGTAAATTCGATGTTTTTTATTCGTACAATCCCCCTGAGTCGCTGCGGGCGTGGGTGAATGATGAGGTGCGCGTAGAGCGCGCCGACCGCCTGGTACATCACAGCACATATTTGACTGTGCCGCAGGACTGGATAGGCGCGCCGCTGCTGTTGGAGGCGGAGCACCTGAAACAGCACTCGCCGGAACGATATAGGCACGAGTTCCTCGGGGAAGTCACCGGCACGGGCGGCGAGGTATTCCGGAACATCAGTATCCGACCCATCAGCAATGAAGAGATTGCGCGGTTTGACCGTATCAGGCGCGGCATAGACTGGGGCTATGCGGTTGACCCGTTTGTTTTTATATCGTGCAACTATGACAAGCCGCGCAGGCGGCTGTACATATACGACGAAATATACGCGGCGGGCATGAGCAACAGACTTGCCGCCGACCGTATAAAATCTCGTGGAGTTGCCGGCGAAATTATCGCAGACTCCGCCGAACCGAAGTCTATAGCGGATATGTATGAATACGGCCTGAGAGTCAGAGGCGCACGCAAGGGTCCGGACAGCGTGAAGCACGGCATAGAATGGCTGCGCGACCTCGACGAAATAATAATAGATCCCGCCCGCTGTCCAAACGCGGCGCGGGAATTTTCATCGTATGAGCTCGAACGGGATAAGGACGGCAACTATAAGGCGAACTATCCCGATAGAGACAACCACACGATTGACGCCACGCGCTACGCCACAGAGAACGACCAGCAGAATGTGAGGGTAACTTAATGATTAACAATATGGACTTGATAAGAGAAAAGCTCGCGTATCACCATACGGCTACGGACGATGAGATTATCAAAACCGTGCTTAAAAATGCGCGGGAAGACCCGGATTATCTGGCGGCATGCGAGGGACTCCGATATTATCGCGGTATGCAGGACATTCTGCAGAAAGATTTTCGCGAGACGGTCGTTTACGAAGAAGACGAAAACAGCCCGGCGGGCATAAAGCGCGGCGGTGTTAAGATAATCAACGAAAACAATTCGAATCACCACAATGTGCATAATTTCCATGCGCTGATGGTCGACCAGAAGGTCGCGTACATCCTCGGCAAGCCACTTTCCGTCTCTGTTGAGGGCGCAAATGACGGAGCGGGCGGTGCAGATGAAAGTCTGAAAGCTTTTGAGGACGCCGTCACCGCAGTGACCTCAGACGAGGCTTTTGTGGACATGCTCCCCGACCTCGCAACAAATGCGTCGAATTGTATCGTCGGATGGCTGCATGTCTATTACTCGGCAGCCGGCAAGCTTTGTTTTGTTGTTATCCCGACGACAGAATGTATTGCCTGCCGCGATATGAGTTATCAGCAGGTGATTACCGACTTTTTCCGCCACTATAAAATAACCGTCGTGCAAAACGGCACAGAGACGGAGCGGGAGCGGGTAGAGTGGTGGACTGCGACAGGGGTAAAACGCTATATCGAAAACGATGCCGGAGAGTTTGTGCTCGAAAGCAACAGCCCGCACTGGTATAACGAGCAGATAATCAACGATGAGCGCGTCTCGGTTGAGGCGAAATCGTGGGGAAGAATCCCGTTTGTTCCGCTTTATAACAATTCTGCGCATCAGACCGACCTTTCGCGAATTAAAGGTCTGCTTGATGCATATAACCTGATATCTTCTGCGTCGACGAATAATCAGATAGATCTCGTCGAGCTCTACTGGATGATACAGGGATACGGCGGAGAGACTGCAAAAGCGATACAGCAGAAGCTGCAGATAAACAAGGCAGTGTCAATAAGCGATCCGTCCGGCAAGATAAGCGCGGAGCAGGTCACGCTGAATGTCACCGAGCGCCTCGCCTGGCTCGATATGCTGCGCCGGGACATATACCATATAGGGCGCGGTATTGATATGAACGATGAAAAGCTCGGCAGCGCGCCGTCAGGCGTCAGTCTGAAATTCCGCTACACCCTGCTTGATCTCAAGGCTGACCCGCTTGTCTCGAAGTTAAAGGTCATGCTGAAAGAGCTGTCATGGTTTATTACGCAGGATATCAACCTGAAGAACGGTACCGACTATGACTATACGCTTATCAAATACGATGTCCACAAGTCGATGATAGTCAATGACGCGGAGACGGTGGATATAATCCAGAAGTCGCAGGGGCTTGTGCCCGATAAGATGCTTTTAGCAAAGCACCCGTTTGTTGACGATGTCGCGCAGGCATATGAGGAGCTGCAGAAGCAGCGCGAGGAAAACGCAAAGATGTTTATCAGCGACGATGACGACAAGGACGATTCCGAAAAGGATGATGAATAATGCGCTCTGATCTCTATTGGGAGGAGCGGGCACTGCAGCGCGAGGAATATGCCCGACGTGCCTCGACGCGGGCTATAAAGACAAAAACGGTCAAGTTATACGTCAAGGCGCAGAAGGACCTCGACGCCCGCATAAATCGGATATTTTCGCGTTATGCGGCAAATGGTGAATTGACGCCGGAAGAAGCTCGTCGGATGTTGAACACCAAAGAAGCGGAAGCGGAATTGGAAGCACTGCGCAAAGAGCTTAATAACATAAAAGACCCGGTCATAAAAAGAAAAGCACTTGCCCGTCTCAATGCGCCAGCATACGCCGCGAGAATAAACCGCCTTGAGGCTTTGAAAGCCAATATCGAGACGGAAACGGCATTGCTTGCCGACCGGGAGAAGCGGGAACTCAAGCGGCTGCTTGAAGACGTGAGCGGGGATGCATACTATCGCAGTATATATGACACGCAGATCGGTACGGGATTAGGCTTTGAGTTCTCAGCCCTGCCGAAAGGCGCCGTAAACACCATAGTAAATGACCGCTGGAAAGGCGCGAATTTTTCCGACCGTATCTGGCAGAACACATCCGCGCTTGCCAACAGCGCATACGGTATTGTGACGCGTGGAATTATGACGGGAGCGGGTCCGCAGGTAATGGCGCGCCAGCTCGCCGACGCGATGCAGTCCGGAATGTACAGCTCGATGCGGCTGATACGCACCGAGACAAACCGTGTGCATAACGCCGCCGAAAAGGTGGCGTACGAAGAGGAAGGCATAACGGAATACAGATTTCTCGCCACCCTTGACGGGCGCACCTGTGATGTCTGCGGCGCTTTGGACGGCAAGACTTTTCCGGTCTCCGAAGCGAAGGAGGGCATAAACTATCCGCCGCTTCATCCGAATGACCGTTGTACTACGACGGCAGTCATAGAGGGACAAAACCGAGCTGAACTCAAACGCCGAGCATTGGATCCCGAGACCGGGAAAACGGTGCTTATTCCGGCAGAAACGACATATGAGGAGTGGCTTGCGGATAATATAAATCCTCTTACCGGGAAGCTTAAATATTATCCGCCCAGGACTTTGACACAAGTGTCCTCCTACAATAGAGATCAGTTCGAACGGTATTCGGCAGTCTTAAAAGAAAACGTGCCGGATTCTCTTGATGAATTCTTAAAAATAAAGTATAATGATCCTGAGAAGTGGAAGACGCTCAAGAGGCAATACCGCTTGGTGAATCAATACAAGATAGATTCAGGCAATTTATCTACTGATGAAATCTTGCGGTTTGATAAAAAGGTTATTTATGAAAAAAGACTCCAATTCACGAGCAAATACAAAAGAAGCGGAAACGTTGCCGGTGCATATATCGATGATGATTTTGACAATATGTACTATGCACACAGTGCCATATCCGGAAAAGCAAGTATCGGTGGGTACAAAGGAACTGGAAAATTAGTTTTACTTAAAGAGGCTCGACGTTTTAAATACATTGATGTTCCCAAAATGGATGGAACGATGAGGAAAGAAACCTACAATGACACTGAGGCGAAGCTCTTCGAGTTCTTTGCCGATTTGTATGAAACAAACCCTTTTAAAAAGATATGTATGCTTTCCGAACGTGGAATGTGCGATAGTTGCAAAGGGGTAATGCAGCAATTTAAAGAACTATACCCGGATGTTGAAGTGAATGTTATTTCAAACAAAAGGGTCGAAGGCAATGTTTGGAAAGAAAGGATGAGAAAAAGATGAAGTACGAGCTTGATTATCAGGGAGCAACAGAAATTCTCGAAGACCGTTTAAGCACGGGTATACAGCCGAAAATCGGAGACCTGCTTGAAAATT
>OLXK01000369.1_pt1 | contig 45504 bp, 42 predicted proteins | sample 1674321 | NCBI WGS metagenome assembly OLXK01 (sample SAMEA103958162, study PRJEB25191) | human gut metagenome | reverse complement strand
AGGCTGTTTTATTATGTTTAATTAATTTATTAAAAGAGTTATAATAAAGATATCCTGTTAATGATTATTTAAAATACTGGAGGCATTATGGTTACGGAAGATAAAAAACAAAAGAAATCCGTTGGTGCGGAAGCGACCGGTAATGTTTATGGCAACATAAGTAATGCCGCAACCAATTACGGTATAGATAAATTCAGTACACCGCGCGGACATGGTTTTGCCGCCGAACGAGCCAATCATCTGTATGATATTGTGCACGGAAAGGATTCCGTGATTGCCGGAGATAACAATGCAAAAAATGGTGCGGACAGGATTGTGGACGGAGTAAATATTCAGTCTAAATACTGCAAAACAGGTGCTAAATGTATAAAAGAATGCTTTGAAAATGACCGTTTCCGTTATTTTAATGCTGACGGCAGCCCAATGCAGATAGAGGTTCCGCTTGATAAATATGATGATGCCGTTAAAGCAATGGAAGAGCGTATAAAAAAAGGTCAGGTGCCTGGCGTTACAGATCCGGCCAAAGCTAAAGAAATTGTGCGCAAAGGTAATTTTACCTATGAGCAGGTTAAAAATATTGCTAAAGCCGGTACGGTGGAATCCATTACGTTTGACGCTGCCAATGGTGTTGTTATTGCCGCATATAGCTTTGGCCTTAGTGCCGGGCTGACATTTGCAATATCGTTATGGCGCGGCGAAGATGTTGATATGGCTTTGGAATCTGCGGCAGCAGCAGGTTTAAAAGTAGGCGGCACGGCATTTTTAACAGCAGTAGTTACAAGCCAGCTGCAAAAATCAGTTTTAAATGGTGCTTTTAAGGCCAGCAGTGATGCTATTGTAAATTTGATGGGTCCAAAAGCATCACAAATGCTGGTTAACGCGCTGCGGACAGGAAAAAATATTTACGGTGCGGCAGCTATGGAAAGTGCGTCCAAATTGCTGCGTGGCAATGTAGTAACGGCGGCAGCTTCTGTTGTTGTGCTTTCAAGTGTCGATATCATAAATATTTTCCGCGGCAGAATTTCCGCAGCTCAGCTTTTTAAAAATATTACAAATACTACTGCAACGGTTGCAGGTGGTACGGCAGGTTGGGTTGGCGGTGCTTCTGCCGGCGCGGCACTTGGTTCTGTAGTTCCGGTTATAGGCACTGCCGTAGGAGGTTTGGTTGGCGGGCTGATAGGTTCATTTGTTGGCGGTTCAGCCGCTAACAGTGTTTCTTCAGCCGTGCTGGATGAATTTATTGAAGACGATGCCAAAGAAATGGTTGAAATTATTGAAGATATTTTTAAAGATATGGCAGGCGAATTTCTTATAGGCCAGAAAGAGGCAGAAAAAATTGCCGATATATTAAAAGATACAATTGATGGCGGTTTGCTGAAAGATATGTATGCCAGTGATTGCAGGTATAGTTTTGCCCGTGAAATAATGCAGCCAGTGTTTGAAAAAGTAACGTCCGAACGTGAAAAAATAATTTTGCCGCAGCAGGAAGAAATGTTTAACGGCATGCGTATGCTGTTGGAAAATGCTGAATAAGAAAACACAAAAAACGCATTCTTAAAGTTTTAAGGCTTTGAGAATGCGTTTTCTTTATCTTATATGGCTTTAGCTGGTAAAGCATGATAAATATTATCATGCTTTACAGAGAACTACCCGCTATGTGAACTGCACCTCAAAAGTTAGACAAAACTTTTGAGGTGCAGTTTTTTCATGAGTAAGTATTCAGATGAATTTAAAATTAAAGCAGTACAAATGGTTTTAGACGGTAATGCCGTAAAATATGTTTATAGAATATTGGCAATATTTAATAAAAAATAACAGTTCAAAACACTTTTTGAACGTAGTGAATAAGTGCTTTGAACTGTTATGATGCTAAATTTATTGCGGAAAATTTTTGAGTTGGCAGTCAGGCAGTTCTTTTTATTTGTATTGATAAATTAAAATTTTAGCCGGATTGCAGATATAATTTGCTGTTTGATAACTAAATATTTTGACCGTTAGTTTGAATGATTTTTGAAAGATTATTAATTTGATGTTTTAGTTATATTATATCGTGTAATTCTAAATTTTTATTCCTTCGGCAGCGTGTAATTTTCGACAGCGGCAATAAAATCATTGTCATCCGCGTGGGCGGCGCGCAGTGATTTTATTGCAGCAAAATCTTTCAGTTCCTTGCCCCACATAAAAGCATCGCGGTCATCATAGCAGGCGGCAACTACTGGCGCTTTTGCGTCAACCGGTGTTTTGCCGTCAAGGTCGGTAAAAATAATATAGCAGTTATCAAAATCAAGCCCGTAAACGCTGATGTGTTCTTCTTCGGTAGGTGCGCTCCAACAGCCAAGCGCTTCAAATTCTTTTTGCAGTGACATAGTGTAACCACCTTTTAAACTTTATTTAATAATAGCATATAAAATTTTACGTTGTTTGTCCATAAAACTTGCAACAAAATCTGCAAAAAATTCTGCGATAGTGTATAATAAACAGGTAAGGCCGCAAAGGAGTTGACGGAGTATGAAAAAATATCAGCCCGGAGCAAATATGCAGGTGCTTTTTATTTGCCCCAAATGCGGCAGGCAGCTTGCATGGGCTTTGCCTGCGGCAGAAATGCAGTGCCCGAAATGCGGCACATGGGTAAATAATAAAAACCGCAAGGGCAGGGGGCATGATGTTTTTTTACCTCCCGGAAGCGACCAGACGGTACTGTTTTAAGTGAGTCGCCATTTAGTGACGGGCCGAAAGCGAAGCTAATAAATGTGCCGGCTAAGCTACGCAGATTTTGCAATTGAATAATGAGCAAAATCTACGTTCCTTAATTGACGTTTAAACAGGCGATTCATATTAATAAATTTATTAACAAAAATTACAATATGAAAGAGGTATGAATTGTGAAGATTTTTATGGATACCGCCAATGTAGCGGAAATTGCAGAAATGGCAGCGTTGGGTGTTGTATACGGTGTTACTACCAATCCAAGCCTGATTGCCAAAAGCGGCAGAACTCAGGCCGAAGTTATTCCCGAAATTTGCAGCCTTGTTGACGGGCCTGTAAGCGCCGAAGTTATCAGCACCGACTGCGAAGGCATGGTTGCCGAAGCGCGCAAACTGATGAAAATTTCCGACAAGGTTGTTGTAAAAATTCCGTGCATTGCCGAAGGCTTAAAAGCCGTTAAAATTCTTGCCAAAGAAGGCATTAAAACCAATGTAACTCTGGTGTTCAGCTTGCCGCAGGCACTTATGGCAGCGCGTGCCGGTGCAACCTATGTAAGCCCGTTTATCGGCCGTTTGGACGATATTGGCGAAAACGGCGTGGTGCTGGTAGAAAACATGGTTAAGGTTTTCCGTCAGTACAATCTCGATACGCAGATTATTGCTGCCAGCATCCGCAATATGGAGCACGTTGAAAAAGTTATGCTTGCCGGTGCGGATATTGCAACCATTCCTACCAAAGTTTTAAAGGAGATGCTTTTGCATCCGCTTACCGATAAAGGCCTTGCCCAGTTCCTTGAGGATTATAAAAACAGCCTTAAATAAATTTATAAAGTGTTTAAACGGCGGCTTAACGGCTGCCGTTAATTTTTTATCTGCATAAGCAGGATTTTTTAGAAAGGCATAGAATATAATTTAACGGAAAAAATCAACAGGTGAGGCGGTTAACCCCGCAATCTTAATAGGGAAGCCGGTGCGAATCCGGCGCAGTCCCGCTACTGTAATGGCGAGCTGTCTGCAAAATGTCACTGAAGCAATGCTTTGGGAAGGCGCAGCACGGCGATGAACCTGAGCCAGGAGACCTGCCTGTTACGAGTATCACAGCCTACGGGGGATAGGCGGATATTTGCATATCGTTTTTGAAGTATATCCTCTTTGTTATAAAGGGGATTTTTTGTTTATAGAAAGGAGTTTTTGTATGCCGGCTAAAATTGTTTTGGTAACCGGCGGGGCACGCAGCGGCAAAAGCGAATTTGCCGAAAAATATGTGCTGCATTACGGCGCAAAATGCGCTTACATTGCTACCGCCGAAATTCTGGACGAAGAAATGGCTGAACGTGTACGTTTGCATAAAGCGCGCCGCCCCCGGACGCGCTGGATAAATTTTGAAGCCCCCTATAATGCGCACGAGATTTTGTGCGAAGCTGCGCAGGAAGCTGATGCAGTGCTGTTTGACTGCCTTACGCTTTACATGAGTAATTTATTGTACGGCAAAAACGCACCGCAGGGCACAACGGAAGAAAAAGCGCAGGTTGTTAAGGCAGAAATTGCCAAACTGATTGAAGCTGCCGAAGCAGGCGGCAAAATTACGGTGTTTGTAACAAACGAAGTTGGCGCGGGCATTGTGCCGGAAAATGCCATGGCACGTGAATACCGCGATATTGCAGGCTGGGTGAACCAGCAGGTGGCGGATGCCGCGGACAGCGTATTTTACTGTGTGGCAGGACAGGCAGTTGATATGAAGAAACTGGCTTTTAAATTTGAGGAGGAATAAAATGCAGGATATTATAGTTCCGCCGCTGAACAAAGAAGCGGCAGAAATTGTGCATAAAAACTGGCAGGCTGTGGACGAGGTTCCGTATCAGCTTGGCAAAGTTGAAAAAATGGTTGAAAAATATGCCGCTATTTGCGGTACGCCTGATTTTGAAGGCAAAATAAAAAGCGCCATGCTTTTAATGTGCGGCGACCACGGCATTGCCAAATACGGCGTCAGCGCTTATCCGCAGGAAGTTACCATGCAGATGATTAACGGCTATATGCGCGGCACTGCCGGTGCCAACGTAATGGCGCGCCATGCCGGTGCGGATGTGTTTGTTGTTGACATGGGCACAACTTTTGATTTGAGCCACTTGCCGAAAGTGCGCAATGAAAAGGTTGCCTGGGGCACGGAAGATTTTACCAAAGGCCCTGCCATGACGCGCGGGCAGGCCGAAATGGCATTGGAGCGCGGCATGAAGGTTGCCGGGGAGTGTATTGATAAAGGCTACAACATGCTGGTAACGGCAGAAATGGGCATCGGCAACACAACTTCCACCGCTGCTATCGTATCGGCATTTACAGGCCTTGCGCCGGAGCTGACCGTTGGGCGCGGCACCGGCATTAACGATGAACGCATGAAGGTTAAACGCCAGGTTGTTGCGGACGGTTTGGCAGTAAATAAGCCTGAACTTGGCAATGCAATGGATATTTTATGTAAAGTTGGCGGTTATGACCACGCCGGGCTTGCCGGTATGATTATTGAAGGCGCACGCCGCCGCGTACCTACCATGGTTGACGGCGTAAACGCAACGGCAGCGGCGCTGCTTGCTTACGGCATTGAGCCTGCCTGCGCGGATTATATGTTCTGCTCGCATTTATCGGCGGAAATTTCACACGCCAAAATGCTGGAAATTTTAAATTTAAAACCGATTGTCGATGCAGGCATGCGCCTCGGCGAAGGTACAGGCGCTTCGCTGGCTATTGTAATTTTGCAGTCGGCGCTTGATTTATACAAAAACTTAACCGCAGGTGAGCAGAATGCGTGATTTTATTACCTGCCTGGAATTTTTAACACGCATCCGTTTCAGCCACCGTACGGACTGGCGTGACGAAGATTTTTCGCGCAGCGTGCCGTATTTTCCGCTGGTGGGGCTGGTTATCGGCGCGTTTTTGGGTGCGGTTAATTACGCTTTGGTAATGGTTGCCGCGCCTGATTTTATGCGTGCCGCGCTTTTGATTTTAGCGGAAATTATTATTACCGGCGGGTTGATGTACGACGGTTTTATGGATACTTCCGACGGCGTTTTTTCGGCGCGCAGCCGCGAGCGGATGCTGGAAATTATGAAAGACAGCCATGTAGGCTCCAACGCCGTGCTGGCTGTAATAGTGCTTATTTTACTGAAGGTATCGGCGTACCTTGCCATTTACCCACAACTCTTGACGCCGGCGCTGATTGCCATGAGCGTGGCAACGCGTACTTTTATGGTAATCTTTATCGTCAACTTTCCCTACGCGCGCAAAACTGGCATCGGGCACATGTTTACCATGTACGCTAAAAAGAGCTACACGGTTATTGCGCTGGCGCTTGGCATTGGCATAACGGCGCTGTGCGGCGTGCATTACCTGCTTGTGATGGCAGTTACTTTTGTGCTGGTATTTGGCATTGCCAAATTTTTGCAAAGCCAGTTGGGCGGGCTGACGGGTGACACCTATGGCGCGCTGACGGAGTGCGGCAACGTGCTGTACCTGCTTACGCTGATAATTGGCGGACGATTTTTGGTACTTGGCTTTTATACTTACCACAGCATATTTAGTTTGTTTTAAGGATGGTGCAAAATGGAAATAGATGTTTTGGCTGGCACGGTGCAGCCTGTTGATAAAACGATAGCGGCAAAAGCGCAGGAACGTTTTGATAATTTAATTAAACCTGTCGGTTCACTTGCAAAGCTTGAAGAAATGGCTACGCGCTATGCGGCAATTTATGGCAGCGCGGATAAAAATGACGTAAATTTTCCTTGTAAAACAGTGCTTTTCTGGACTGACAACGCCGTTACGGCGGCAGAATATATGCAGGGCAGCAAACCTGCCTGCGTGCTTGCGAAAAATTCCGGTGTTAAAAGCCAGACTTTTTTGGTAACGGCTGAAAGCATTGAAGAAGCACTGCTTGAAGGTGCGCTTCTGGCAAAAGAAGCAATAGGCACAAACGGCGCCCAGCAGGTGCTGGCACTTGGCTGCGTTGACAGCAGCGTGCCGGAATATAATGCAGAAAACCTTGAAGCTGGCGGTTACGATTTTTTAAATCAGCTTGGCAGCAGAACCGTTGCCGTTATGGCAGGCGCAGTTTTGCAGGCAGCGGCTTTAAAAGTGCCGGTAATGCTTGACGGCGCAGCATCCTGCCTTGCAGCATTTGCGGCAGTAAAATATAATGCTGCTGCGGCAGATTACGTTTTTGCCGGGCATGTATCCGCAGAAGCGGGCATGGAAGAACTGCTGCAAAAATTGGGGCTTTCCGCGCCGCTGAGGCTTGATATTAAAATATGCCGCGGCGAAGGCGCAATACTTGCGCTCAGCCTTTTGGACGCAGGTATTAAGGCTTATAAGGAAATGGAAACTTTTGCCGAAGCAGGCGTACACGTTGAGGTAAAAGAATTTTCGCACGCAGAAGAAATTAAGGCAGGCAAACAGGGGGCAAAATAATGGGCAGGCTATATTTAATCAGGCATGGGGAAACCGATTCCAACAAAAGTTTCCGCTTTCAGGGGCAAACCGATATTGAACTGAACGAAAAAGGACTGGCGCAGGCTGAACTTTTGGCAGAGCATTTTAAAAATATCCGCCTTGATGCCGTATACAGCAGCAGTTTAACGCGCGCACGGCAGACGGCGGCACCGCTGGCGGCAGTACACGGGCTTGAAGTGCAGCCGGTTGAAGATATTAAGGAAATTGCTTTTGGCAAGTGGGAAGGGCTTACCTATAACCAGATTAATGATGCCGGCCTTGGGCAGATTGACGAATTTTTTAAAAATCCGGCGCTGTGCCATGTGCCGGGCGGCGAGAATTTTACGGATGTTGCCGCACGCGTAGAGCCGTTTTTTAAACGCTGCCTTGCGGAAATGGACGAAAAAGATATTGCCGTTGTTTCGCACGGCGGCATTATCCGCGTGCTGCTGTGCCTGTTTTTGGGCGTGGATTTAAACAAAATATGGAATTTCAGCGTTGGCAACTGCAGTACAACCACACTGGCAAAATGGCGCGGCTACAATACTGTACTTGAATGTACAAATGAAACATATTATTTGCGTTAAATTTTATTAGAATAATGTAAAAAAACAGCCATGATATATTGACATTTGTATTTTAAAAAGATATACTTTAAATAGTATATCTCAGCCGGTTCATATAGGGTTCATATCTTCTTTTTAATGCTGCTTGCATTTTTATCGAAGCCGTGGCAAATCTATGAAGTCCTCATGGGGTATGATTAATGTAAGGAGCTGATAAGCAATGAAAGAAGACAAAACTTTAGTATGCAAGGAATGTGGCAAAGAATTTGTTTTTTCCGCTTCCGAACAGGAATTTTATGAATCCAAAGGCTTTACCAACGAACCGGGCCGCTGCCCTGCATGCCGTCAGGCACGCAAACAGCGTCTTGGCATTGTAAGCGAGCGTCCGGAACGCCAGATGTATCCGGCGGTTTGCGCTGAATGCGGCAAAGAAACCGAAGTTCCGTTCAAACCTTCCGAAGACCGTCCGGTTTATTGCCGTGACTGCTACAACGCACATCACAGAAAATAATAAACAAATACAGCCTGCCGTAAAAATGCGGCAGGTTTTTTGTTTATTTCAGCGAATTTTATAAATAATGTGACAGAAACTTTGAGAAAATTTCACTCAATATGGTATAATAATTTAATAAGAAGAAATTGGGGGTCATTTTATTTTAGAACTTAAAGAGATTTCGGTTGCCGATAAGGAATTGTTTGAAAGCTACATGTCGCGCCCGTACTACCGCGGCTCTGAATGTGCTTTCGGCAATTTGTTTATGTGGCAGACCTGCTATGATATTTTTTGGACTGAAGCGCACGGCTTTTTAGTGCTGAAAGTAAAAAGAAATGATGTTGACTTCTTTTTACAGCCGTTTGGCGGCAAAGACGAAGATTTGCCTTTATTAATGAAAGAAATTAAAGAATACCATAACGGCAAACCGTTTGAAATACACGGCATTTATGATGACGGCAGGGAAAGGCTGTTAAAAGCGTTCCCTGATTTGGAAATTACCGATGACCGTGATAACTGGGACTATGTGTATTTGCAGCAGAACCTGGCAACGCTTGCCGGGCGCAAATACCACGGCAAAAAGAACCACTGCAATGCTTTTGTAAAAGAGCATCCCGATTATGTTTACGAAGAAATGAACAGAAGCAATATTGAAGAATGCCTTACTTTTGGCGATATGTGGTGCGAACGCCGCATGTCGGACGACCCTTCGCTGGTATGCGAAAAATGCGCTATCCACGAAGCGCTTGATAATTTTGAAGCCTTAAAGCTGCGCGGCGGCGTTATCCGTATTGACGGCAAGGTTGAAGCCTTCAGCTTTGGCGAAAAAATTAATGATGATACAGCAGTTTTGCATGTAGAAAAGGCCAATCCGGAAATACGCGGGCTTTATGCCGTTATTAACCGTGATTTTGCCAAAAATGCGTGGGGCGACGTTACCTATCTTAACCGCGAGGAAGATATGGGGCACGAAGGCCTGCGCATGGCAAAAGAATCGTATAAACCGGAATTTATGGTAAAAAAATATTCCACTATTTTTAAATAACAGAGGTTTGTATGGATTTCAGGCTTTTAAACTCTGCTTTTTTGCCGCAGGCGGCAGAATTATGGGATTACTGCTTTGAAAAAAAGGGCGACCCGTTTTACGAATGGTATTTTAGCGAGTACTGTTTAAAGCAAAATACCGTTATAGGCGGGTTTGACGGCGATAAATTAGCGTGCATGCTGCACTTGAACCCGTATGCAATTACGCTGCGCGGGCAAACACTGCGCCTGCCGTATATTGTAGGCGTGGCAACTGCGCCGGAATACCGCGGGCAGCACCTTACGCGCCCGCTGCTGGAAACGGCATTTACCGTTCTGCGTGCGCAGGGAGCGGCTTTTGCGCTTTTAATGCCCATTAACCCGGCAATTTATAAGCCCTATGGCTTTGATTACTGCTATTACCGCCATTATTACCAAATGCCGCTGGCAGAATTAAAAAAACTGCCGCCGGTGCATAATATAAAAATAACCCGCTGTGCAGATATTACAGAAGGGTTGGATGAGCTTGCCGCTGTTTACGAAGCCTGCGGGCAGAGCTTAAACGGCATGGCAGTGCGCGGCAGGGCAAAATGGCAGGAGCTTTTAAACGGCTACAAAGCCGAAAAAGTAATGCTTGCCATAGCTTTTGAAGATGCCAGCCCTGCCGGTTATATGCTGTATTCGCTTGATGCAGGCACTTTTAAAGTGCAGGAGCTGCTTGCGCTCAGCCATGAGGCACAAACTGCGCTTCTGCGTTATGCAGCCGGGCATTTAAGTGATGCCGCTAATTTTGAGTGGCTGGCAGAACCCGGCAACCTGGCGTATCTTAATTTTGCCGGAAGCACATACAGCGGCAGTTTAAAACCGTTTATGATGGCGCGCTGCATTAATATCCGCAAAGCGCTGGAGCTTTTGCCGGTGCCGCAGAATGTGAGCGGCGAAGCGGTGCTTTTAATTACCGACAAATTTTTGCCGCTGAATAACGGGCTTTTAAAAATAACTGCCCAAAACGGCGCGTTAACTCAGGCCAGCACCATTGAAAACGAAGAAATTACAATGGACAGCGCAGCCTTTACGCAGCTGTATTTCGGCACTTTCAGCTTTGAAGAGCTGGTGCGTGCCGGAAAAATTAAAGTTCATAATCCGCGCAAAAGCGGTTTTTTGCAGGCGTTGTTTACCAAATGCCGTAATTATATTAACGAGTACTATTGAAAATTGAGCAGGGAGGCTGATTTAATGGACGAAATCAGACGCATTTTTGTAGAAAAGAAAGAAGCTTTTGCCGTTGAAGCAAGAGGCCTTTTGGCTGATTTGCAAACCAACCTCGGTATGAAAGGCTTAACCGACATCCGTGTTATTAACCGCTATGATGTTATGGGCGTAACGGATGAGGAATTTGCCGCAGCCAAAGCGCTGGTGCTTTCCGAACCGCCGGTTGATACCGTTGAAGAAGAACTGGAAGTACCTGCAGGCTGCCGTGCTTTTGCGGTAGAATTTTTGCCGGGCCAGTATAATCAGAGGGAAGACTTTGCTGCTCAGTGCATTCAGCTTATTACGCAGAAAGAACGCCCGCTGGTATCTTCTGCCAAAGTTTATATTTTGTCCGGCACAATCAGTGATGATGAGTTTGCTAAAATTAAGGCTTACTGCATTAACCCGATTGAAGCACGCGAAGCTGCCTGGGAAAAACCGCAGACTTTAGTGCAGGCCTGCGAAGAACCGCAGAAAATTAAAAGCGTGGAAGGCTTTTTAACCTTTACCAAAGAAGAAATGGAGGCTTACCGCACTGCCAACGGCTTTGCCATGAGCCTTGACGATTTGCTGTGGTGCCAGAAATATTTTAATGAAGAACACCGTGAACCGACCATTACCGAGATTAAAGTGCTCGATACTTATTGGTCTGACCACTGCCGCCATACTACTTTTATGACGCAGATTGAAGATGTTGAAATTGAGCCGGGGCTTTACACCCAGCCGGTACAGGCTGCCCTTGACAAATATATGGAAGCGCGCGACGAAGTGTACGGCGCCGATACCAAACGCCCTGTTACCCTGATGGACATTGCCGTTATCGGCATGAAAAAACTGCGTGCCGAAGGCAAGCTGGATGATTTGGACGAATCGGAAGAAATTAACGCCTGCACCATTGTTGTGCCTATTGAAGTTGACGGCAAAACAGAAGAATGGCTGCTGCTGTTTAAAAACGAAACCCATAACCACCCGACGGAAATTGAACCGTTCGGCGGTGCTGCAACCTGTCTCGGCGGCGCTATCCGCGACCCGCTTTCCGGCCGTGCCTATGTATATCAGGCAATGCGCGTAACTGGCGCTGCCGATCCGCGCGTACCTGTGGAAGATACTCTGCCCGGCAAACTGCCGCAGCGCAAAATTACTATCGGCGCTGCAGCTGGCTACAGCTCTTACGGCAACCAGATTGGCCTGGCAACCGGCCATGTACAGGAATACTATCACGATAAATTCGTGGCAAAACGCATGGAAATAGGCGCTGTTGTTGGCGCTGTTCCGCGTAACCTTGTAAAACGCGAAGTGCCTGAACCGGGCGACCTTTTAGTGCTGCTCGGCGGCAGAACCGGCCGTGACGGCTGCGGCGGCGCAACGGGTTCTTCCAAGGAACATACCGTTGATTCGCTGGCAAGCTGCGGTGCGGAAGTACAGAAGGGCAACCCGCCGACAGAACGCAAAATTCAGCGTTTGTTCCGCAACCCGGAAGTTACGCCGATGATTAAACGCTGCAACGACTACGGTGCAGGCGGCGTATCCGTTGCTAACGGCGAACTTGCCGACGGCCTTGTAATTGACCTTGACAAAGTGCCGAAAAAATACGAAGGACTTGACGGTACGGAACTTGCCATTTCTGAATCTCAGGAACGTATGGCGCTTGTTATTGCTCCCGAAAATATTAAGAAATTTATTGCCTTTGCCGATGAGGAAAACCTTGAAGCAACCGTTATCGGACAGGTTAGCGATAACAGAAGGCTTGTAATGTACTGGCGCGGCGATAAAATCGTTGACCTTTCCCGCGACTTTTTGAATACCAACGGCGTTGCCCAGCATGCAGATGTTAAAGTTTGCAATGTTGAAGGCGAATGCGTATTTGACAAACTGCCGGCAGAAGTTGCTGCGGCAGACGGTTTGAAAAACGCATGGCTTGCTAACCTCGGACGCCTTAATGTTTGCAGCCAGAAAGGGCTTTCCGAACGCTTTGACAGCACTATCGGCCGCGGAACCGTGCTGATGCCGTTTGGCGGCAAACGCCAGCTTACTCCTTCTGAAGGCATGGTTGGCAGACTGCCAGTGCTGCACGGCAAAACCACGGCGGCATCCGTTATGGCGTGCGGATACAACCCGGATGTTGCCTGCTGGAGCCCGTTCCACGGCGCACTGTATGCGGTTGTGGAATCTGTAACCCGTGCCGTTGCACTTGGTGCAGACCCGGCAAAACTGCGCCTTACATGCCAGGAATATTTCCCCAAACTGCATAATACCGAACTTTGGGGCCAGCCCTTTGCTGCACTTTTAGGCGCATTTACTGCGCTGGATGCTTTGGAACTGCCTGCTATCGGCGGCAAAGACAGCATGAGCGGCACCTTTATGGATAAAACCGTTCCGCCGACGCTTGTTTCCTTCGCGGTTGACGTTATCGACGGCGACAAAGCCGTATCGGCAGAATTTAAAAATGCCGGCAGCAAGGTTGTATTCCTTTCCTGCCCGCGCGAAACTACGGAAGTACCGGATTTTGGCGCGCTGAAAGCAAATCTTACCGCAGTGCATAAAGCCATTCTGGCGGGTAAAATTACTGCTGCGGCAGCCGTTAAAGAAGGCGGCATTGCAGCGCTTGTAACAACAATGTGCCTTGGCAACAGCCTTGGTTTTGAATTTATTAAACCCTATAACGATACTGACGGACTGTTTACTTTGCAGCCCGGCGGCATGGTGCTTGAACTTGCAGAAGGCACAGAACCCGAGGACCTGTTTGAAGGGCTCGACTACATTCTGCTTGGCCATACCTCTGAAAAACAGGTTATCGCCATTAATGACGATGTTATCCCCATGGGCGAAGCAGAAAAGGCTTACAGCACTCCGCTGGAAGGCATTTTCCCGTCCAAAACCGATGAAAAAGACGATAAAGATATCGACATGCCGCTTTACAAGGCAGAACTGCCTTTAACTGCAGCGGTAACGATTGCCAGACCGCGCGTATTCATTCCGGTATTCCCGGGCATTAACTGCGAATATGACAGTGCCCGCGCTTTTGAAGATGCCGGTGCTGTGGCTGAAACCTTTATTGTGCGCAACCTTACCCCGCAGGCAGTAGAAGAATCCGTTGCCAAAATGGTTGAAATGATTGACAATGCCCAGATTGTAATGCTTCCGGGCGGTTTCAGCGCCGGTGACGAACCGGACGGCAGCGGCAAGTTTATTGCTACCATGCTGCGCAACCCGCGCATTAAAGAAGCTATCGGACGTCTGCTTAACGACCGCGACGGTTTGATGCTCGGCATCTGCAACGGCTTCCAGGCACTTGTTAAACTCGGCCTTGTGCCTTATGGCGAAATCCGCGAAATGTCTGCCGGCAGCCCGACTCTTACCTTCAATAATATCGGCCGCCACGTTTCGCAGATTGTTAACACCCGTGTTGTTTCCAATAAATCTCCGTGGTTCAGCGCCGTTGAACCGGGCGAAATTCATTCCGTTGCCGTATCTCACGGCGAAGGCCGTTTCTATGCGCCGGAAGAAACAATTAAAGCATTGTTTGCCAACGGGCAGGTTGCAACGCAGTATGTTGATGAAAACGGCAAACCCACCATGGCAATGCCGTACAACCCCAACGGTTCGCTGTATGCTATTGAAGGCATTACCAGCCCCGACGGCAGAATTTTGGGTAAAATGGGCCATACCGAACGTTTTGTACCGGGCCTGTTTAAAAACATCAGCGGCAATAAAGACCAGAAAATCTTTATCAGCGGCGTAAATTATTTTAAATAAGCATTAAAATGTTTTACCGCCCTTGCTTAAACGGTGAGGGCGGTATTATTTTTATGTAAAGTTGAATACGCAATGAATAAATCTTTTCAAATTCAGCAAAATGCAACGGCTCCTACGTGCGTGAACACGGCTGCTCTGCGGTTCACGCATTTTTGTAAATACTTAAAATGAAGCCGCCGTTGTTTTGTCTTGAATTTTCAAAGGTTTACCCATTGCGTATTTATATTATAGTTGTATAAAATATAAAAGCAGTCAATTTTTGTTTTAAAAGAGTTATGTAAAATATGAGGCGAATGATTTATGCTGTTAAGTGAGAGCAAAAACTGCGGCGGCTGAAATTAAAATACATAAGTAAGAGAGGTAAGCCGTGCAGCCTGACCGGAATCGGAGGAGCCGCAGCATTTTTGCAGAACTGAAACAGCGTGAATCATTTGCGATGAGTTTTAATAATAAAAAATTTACGTTGCAAGCGAAGGAATATTATGGATAAGTTACAAAATTTGCAGCCCTGGCAGCAGGTTCAGGGCATTTACGTGCATATACCGTTTTGCAGGCAAAAATGCCTGTACTGCGATTTTAATTCGTACGCCGGTTTTGGGGCGGAGGTAATGGCAAAATATGCTGCGGCTGTATGCAGGGAAATTGCCGGGCGCAGGAAAGATGTACCTGTAAACTATAATGCTTCAATTTATTTTGGCGGCGGCACGCCAAGCCTTTTACCGGCTGAAGCTATAAAAGAAATTACGGACGCTTTAAAAAAGTACGGCTGGTGGCAAAATCCGTGCGAGGCGTCTATCGAGGCAAATCCCGGCACTGTTGATTTGCATAAACTGAAAGCACTGCGGCAGTTGGGGTTTGACCGCATCAGCTTTGGCGTGCAGAGTTTAAACGATGCAGAATTAAAGGCAATAGGGCGCGTGCATAATGCAGCCGAAGCATTGGAAGCAATAGAGCTTGCCAAACAGGTAGGCTTTAAGCGCATTAATGCCGATGTTATTTACGGCCTGCCGGGGCAGACTATGGCAAGTTTAAAAGAAACGCTTACGCGGCTTTGCAGTACCGGCATTGCGCATTTATCCGTTTATGGGCTGATTGTTGAGGACGGCACGCCGCTGCAAAAAATGACAGAAGCAGGAAAGATAATTTTGCCGGATGAGGACGAAGCCGCCGATATGTACGAATTTGTGCAGGAGTTTTTAAAAACGCAGGGCTTTGAACGTTACGAAATATCAAACTATGCGCGCGGCAAAGCGTATAGCCGCCATAACCTTGTGTACTGGCATTATTACCCGTATGTTGCTTTTGGCGCGGGTGCGTGCGGCTTTAGCGGCAGCGCGCGTTTTACTGCCGCCGCAAAAGTACAAAACTACATACAGCTTATACAAAGCGGCGGGCAGCTTTATGATAAAGAAGAACTGCCTGCGCCGGTGCAGTTTGAAGAATTTATGTTTATGAACCTGCGCAAAAAAAGCGGCGTAAGTTTAACCGAAGCAAAGCAGCGTTTCGGCATAGATGTTATGGAAAAATACGGAGCTGAAATGAAACCGTATATTGAACATAATTTGCTTGGTTTTGATAAAGAGCGGCAGAAAATGTGCCTTACCGAAGCTGGTATGGAAGTTGGCAACCGTATTTTTGAAATTTTTGTGACGGATTAAATTTTATTTAAAAAATATATAAAAACTTATTGACAATATCTGAAGGCAGTGCTATTCTAATATCAAGATGTTAGCACTCTATTATAACGAGTGCTAACAATCCCTTCGGAGGTGGGGATATGTTAAACGAAAGAAAGAAGAAAATTCTGCAAATCATCATAGAAGATTACATTTCTACGGCAGAGCCGGTAGGTTCACGCACTATTGCGCGCAAACATGATTTGGGATTGAGCCCGGCCACCATCCGTAACGAAATGAGCGATTTGGAACTTTTAGGTTATCTGGAGCAGCCCCACACTTCAGCCGGCCGTGTGCCTTCGGCACAGGCATACAGGTTTTATGTAGATTCCATGATTGAGCCGGATACGCTGGACGATAACGACCGTACATTAATTAATACCCTGTACCGCGAACGCCAGCGCAGCATTGACGATATTTTCCTGTCAACCGCAAAAATCCTTTCTCAAATGACTCACAACGTGTCGATGGTGCTGGCAAACCAGCATACCATCAGCCGTTTCTGTTATTTGAAGTTTTTGCCGCTTGATACAAACCATGCCATTTTGTGCATTGTTACTGATGACGGCAATGTAAATAACTGCGTGGTGGAAATTCCGGCAGGCATGAGCGTTAAAGAACTGGAATACATGGCCGGGCGCATTACAAGAATGCTGGAAGGCAAAGCCGTAACGGATATCGATAAGGATTTGCTTGATGAAGTGCAGGCAGCGGTTAAAGATGACCGTCTGCTGTTAAGTTCGCTTTTGCATGTGCTGCGCCGCATGACGCGCCCCGAAAAGGAAACCTTCTTTATGGGCGGCACAAGGCAGCTGTTAAGCCAGCCGGAATTCCGCGACATGGAAAAGGTTAAAAACCTTTTGGGCGTGCTGGAAGAAGAAAAGGTTGTGCGCAATATTTTAAAATCCGGTGAAGAATCGGACGGTTTGCGCATAACAATAGGCAGCGAAAATAAATTTGAAGGCATTCAGGATTGCAGCATGGTTCAGGCAACCTATCGCTTAAACGGCAAAATAGTCGGTACAATGGCTGTTTTGGGGCCTACGCGCATGCAGTATGGCAAAGTAATTGCCGTAATGGATTATCTTCATAAATATTTAAAAACGATTTTAAACAGCTGAGGAGGGACAGTATGCAGGCAGAAGATATTAAAGATACTCAGAACCCTGCGGAAGGAGCAGCGGAAAATGCTGAAGCGCCCGCTGAAGAAAAGGTAAACGCCGGTGAAGCCGCAGCCGGAAATGCAGAAAACGCACAAACGGAAGAAGCAAAGCAGGAAGAACCCCAGAAAGATGAAAAAAATGCAAAAATCGAAGAACTGCAAAACCGCCTGATGCGTTTGCAGGCCGATTTTGAAAATTTCCGCAGACGCAATGCTGCCGAACGCGAACAGCTTTCAACCTTCGTTACGGCAGATGTTGTCGGCAAGTTTTTAAAAGTGCTCGATAACTTTGAAAGAGCCGAGCAGAGCGTAAAAACTACAAACGATATGTCTGCTATCGTAGCCGGCATGGAAAAAATCAAACGGCAGTTTGAACAGGCTTTTAAAGAGCTTGAGGTTGAAGAAATCCCCGCAGAGGGGCAGAAATTTAACCCGGAACTGCACGAAGCCGTAATGCGCGGGCAGAACCCGGATTTAGAGGATGAAAGCATTGAGCAGGTTTTTGAAAAAGGTTACAGGCTGCGCAATAAAATCATCCGCCACAGCAAAGTTAAAGTAATAAGCAACGATTAAGTTGCATTCTTTATACAGTGTAAATTATAGGAGGAAAAAACATCATGTCTAAAGTAATTGGTATTGACTTAGGTACTACTAACTCTGTAGTAGCTGTTATGGAAGGCGGCGAACCGACCGTTATCACTAACCAGGAAGGCAGCAGGCTGACCCCGTCCGTTGTTGGTTTTTCCAAAAACGGCGAGCGTCTGGTAGGCCAGCTGGCAAAACGCCAGGCTGTTTCCAACCCGGACAGAACAATCAGCTCCATTAAACGCCACATGGGCACTAATTACAGAGTTGAAATTGACGATAAAAAATATTCCCCGGAAGAAATTTCCGCAATGATTCTGCAAAAATTAAAAGCTGACGCTGAAAAATACCTCGGCGAAAGCGTACACCAGGCAGTAATTACAGTTCCGGCTTACTTCTCCGACAGCCAGCGCCAGGCAACCAAAGACGCAGGCAAAATTGCAGGCCTTGAAGTTCTGCGTATCATCAACGAACCTACCGCAGCAGCACTTGCTTACGGCATTGATAAGAGCGAAGACCACACCGTTATGGTTTACGACCTTGGCGGCGGCACGTTCGATGTATCCATCCTTGATGTAGGCGACGGCGTATTTGAAGTTAAAGCTACCAACGGCGATACTCACCTCGGCGGCGATGACTTTGACCAGCGCATTATCGACTGGATGGTTGACGAATTCAAAAAAGCCGAAGGCATTGACCTTTCCAACGACCGTATGGCTATGCAGCGTCTGCGTGAAGCAGCAGAAAAAGCTAAAATCGAACTGTCCGGCGTAATGAGCACCAACATCAACCTGCCGTTCATTACCGCAGGTGCCGACGGCCCGAAACATCTTGACATGGATTTAACCCGTGCTAAATTTGAAGAAATGACCGCAGACCTTGTTGAACGCACCATGGGTCCGACCCGTCAGGCTATGGCCGATGCAGGCATGAGCGCAAGCGACATTAACAAAGTATTGCTGGTTGGCGGTTCCACCCGTATTCCGGCTGTACAGGAAGCCATTAAAAAATTCATGGGCAAAGAACCGCACCGCGGCATTAACCCTGATGAATGTGTTGCAGTAGGCGCTGCTATTCAGGCAGGCGTACTGGCAGGCGAAGTTAAAGACGTACTGCTTCTGGACGTAACTCCGCTGTCCCTCGGCATTGAAACCGCCGGCGGCATTTTCACCAGAATGATTGACCGCAACACCACCATTCCTACTTCCAAATCTCAGATTTTCTCCACTTATTCCGATAATCAGCCTTCCGTTGATATCCACGTACTGCAGGGCGAACGTGACATGGCTGCCGACAACAAAACTCTGGGACGTTTTGAACTGTCCGGCATTCCGGCTGCACCGCGCGGAGTACCGAAAATTGAAGTTACCTTCGATATCGACGCTAACGGCATTGTAAATGTAAAAGCTAAAGACCTCGGCACCGGCAAAGAACAGAAGATTACCATTACTTCTTCCGGCACGCTTGATAAAGACGAAGTTGACCGCCTTGTAAAAGAAGCCGAAGCAAACGCCGAAGCAGATAAAAAACGCAAGGAAGCAGTTGAAGCGCGCAACCAGGCTGACAGCCTCTGCTATCAGGCAGAAAAAACCATTAAAGATATGGAAGGCAAAGGCAGCGATGAACTGATTGCCAAAGTTAAAACCGCAATGGACGCCCTGAAAGAAAAAATGAAAGGCGACGATGTTGACGCAATTAAGAAAGCAACCGAAGAACTTACCAAACCTTTGTATGAACTGAGCGCTGAACTTTACAAACAGACCGAAGCAGCCAAAGGCGCGAAAGCAGGTGCCGGCGCAGCAAACGCAGGCGGCGCTAAAAAAGCCGACGACGATGTAGTTGATGCCGAAGTTGTTGACGACGACAAGAAATAATCAGCTTAGGATGGTGTAAACCTTGGAAAAAAGAGATTACTATGACGTGCTGGGCGTTTCTAAAAGCGCAACGGCAGACGAGATAAAAAAAGCATATCGTAAACTGGCACGTCAGTATCATCCTGATGTCAACAAGGATAATCCTGATGCTGCAGAAAAGTTTAAAGAATGCTCCGAAGCATACAGTGTTTTAAGCGATGAAAAGAAACGTGCCCAGTATGACCAGTTTGGCCATGCAGCCTTTGACGGCGCTGCCGGAGCAGGCGGCGCGGGCGGTTTCGGCGGGTTTGATTTCAGCGGCTTCGGCGGCGCAGGCGGCGGTATGGAGGACATTTTTGATATGTTCTTTGGCGGCGGCGGGCGCTCCAGAGGCGGCCGTCAGGCAGGCCCGCAGCGCGGCAGCGATTTGCGCTTCGATATGGAAATTACCTTTGAAGAAGCGGCTTTCGGCGTAGAACGCGAAATTAACCTGACACGCGACGAACAATGCCCCAAATGTAAAGGCAGCGGCGCTGAACCGGGCAGCAAGGTGGAAACCTGCCCTGAATGCCACGGCACAGGCCAGGTAAGCTTTACGCAAAACACTATGTTCGGGCAGATGCGTAACGTACGCCCGTGCAGCAGATGCCACGGCGAAGGCAAAATTATTACCGAGCCGTGCAAAGAATGTAAGGGCAAAGGCACCGTACGCAAAACCAAAAAGCTTAAAGTTAAAATTCCTGCCGGTGTTAACGACGGTTCGCGCCTGCGCGTAAGCGGAGAAGGCGAAGCAGGTATGCGCGGCGGCCCCAGCGGCGACCTTTACGTATATCTGTATGTGAAGCCGCACAAGTTCTTTGAACGTGACGGCAGCACTGTATTATGCGAAGTGCCTATTAACATTGTACAGGCAACTTTGGGCGATGAAATAAAAGTGCCGACGCTGGACGGCCAGGTAACCATGAAAATACCGGAAGGCACCCAGCCGGGACAGGTGCTGCGCCTGAAAGGCAAAGGCATACCCAGCCTGCGCGGAGGCAGCCGCGGCGACCAGCTGGTACGCATAAAAGTTGTTGTGCCTAAAAAGCTGAGCGAAAAGCAAAAAGACGCGCTGCGTAAATTTGCCGATATCAGCAAGGACAACATCAACCCCGAAGAAAAAAGCTTTTTGAACAAAATTAAAGATTTGTTTAAATAACAAATAACGTATCATAAACTAAAACCCCGGTACTTATGTGCCGGGGTTTTGTGTGTTGGTAAAGGAATTGATAATTATTTTGATGCGGCTTCCGCATTATTTAACGGTAAAAACTGGATAACAAGTTTTTTGTTTAAGCCTTTGGCAAGGCGCTGCAAAACTTTAATAGTAGGATTGGCAGTGCCGTTTTCAATTTTGCTGATGTCTGATTGATGAATACCTGTTAAAGCAGCAAGTTCTTTTTGCGTCATTTTTTGCCCTTTGCGTATTTCTATTAAAGCCCGTTTAAGCTGATATTCAATTTCCAGTGCATCGTATTCACGCTTTAAATCGTTGTCTTTAGCAAGTTCTTCTTTCAAAAAATTATCAAATTTAATCATATTACAAACCTCCTTTATCCATAAAGCGATTAATATAGTCGTCTTTATATCTTAGTGCTTTGTTTAGTTCTTCCTTAGGTGTTTTATTAGTTTTTTTAATAAATCCGTTGGTCAAAATAATTTTATTGCCAACAACGAAAAAATAAATAATTCTTGATATATTGCTGCCTTGTTTGGTGCGTAGTTCGAACAATCCGTGTGAAAGTGATTTTGAATAAGGTTCGTGAAGCAGATTGCCTGAAATTTTCAGCAGCTCAATGTCGCGTAAAATTTTAGCGTAAAGTTTTTTGTCATCTATTGATTTAAGGTATCTTAAAACTGGGCAGTCACCGTTTGATGCATGATAAAAAATGATTTCAAAATTTTGCATAAAATCTCCTTTATTGGTTTTATCCTATATTTATTATAAAGCAAAGGCATTAGTTAGTCAAATCGTAAACCCAAACCCCGGTACTTGTGTGCCGGGATTTTGTGCGTTGCTTTACAGCATATTCCTATTTCTTGTTTAGTTGTAAATTTTTATTTACGGTGTAGTTTCACGCATCACCGAAAGAACGGGTTGCCGTAACCTGCGCCGCCGCACAAACCTGCCGGCAGGGATAAAGTTTCCACAAGACCAGTAGAAGTACGATACACGGCAATCAAAAATGTCTTGCGGGGGGGTAAATGTATGGTATAATTTCAGTAGTGTCAATAAATTGCTTTATATAAAATAATGACACAATAAAAGGAGGCTTTTTTATGAAAGGGAAAAAGTTAACGGCAAAAATTATGTTAGGATTACTGTTGGCAACACCGTATACGTTTAATCAAGCGTATGCAGAAGAAGGAACTTTATATGGTACTGAAACAGAAATAAATGATAATATTTTATTAAATATTGAAAACCCTGTAAATAGAACTTTTGCTATCCGTGCTCAAGCTTATGGAAATGAGAATGTATTTAATGTTAAACTTAATAGTGAAACAATAAATGTTAAATTAGTAGCTGATGAAACTACTGGAAAAACAAACACTTATTTTAATGGTATTGAAGCCGGAACATTTAATAATGGTAATCTGAAATATGATGGACCTAATTTATATTTAGGAAATGAAAATACTAAAGATATTACTATAAATACAAATGTTAGTGGTACAGGAAATGGTACTATTGGACTTTGGGCTTATAATCAAGCTGTTGGTGTAAATTATCAAACAAATGATGGTCCGCGAATTAATGTTAATGGAGAAAATTTAACGATTACCGTTCATGCAGAAGATGCTGCTTCATATGGCATTTGTGCACAAAATTCATCAACGGTGACAACTGGAATTCCTGCTACAATTAATATAAATACAACTAATACTACTATAAATGCTACATCTGGTTTGGAAGATTCAGGTTCTGGTATTGTTGCTATGTCAGAAGGTATAGTAAATATTAATAGTAATCTTGAGGTTAATGCTGATAATGCTATAGTTGCACGTGGGGATGCTGTTGTTAGAATTAATGAGTCTGGAGAAAAATCTACAAAACTAAATGGTGATATTAATTTCAATTATGATAAAGCGACATCTGGTACAAAAGTTGATGCAGATGTGTTAGTTAATTTAACCGGTGAAAATTCTTATTGGAATGGCAATGCTGTTGTATCTTGGGGAACAGGTTCAATTCCAGATGATGAAAAGGCTGACGTTAGTGGATTGGATTTAATTATTGCTGATGGCGCGCAATGGAATCCTACTTATGTAAATGAATCCTCTGATGAAACTTCCGGCACTACTGCTATTGCTGTTAATAATTTAACTGCTAATAATGGTTATATTAATCTTGATAATATGAAAGAACAGGAAGTAAGAATTGAAAATCTTTCAGGTAAAAAGCTTAATGTTAATGTTGCAAGTGCAGATAACAAACTTGCCATTACCGAAAGCAATGATGTTGATTCTTTAACCGTTGCTGCTAAAGGGGCTTATGCTGAAGAATTAGTACAGAATGATATTACTGACAGTTTAAATAATCTTGCTAACCAGGTTGTTGATAATAGTACAACCGGGAACGGAAAAACTGCTGCAACAGATGTTGCCATTGCAGAAACTGGTGTAGTAGGTGAAATTACTGCTGAAGTTGGCGAAGACGGTAACGTTATTGCTGGTAGCGTAAAAGAGTTAACTAATAGTACTACCGCAGGTATTGGAGAACTTGCTAATGTAGCCTTTATGGCATGGCGTGCGGAAAACGATGAAATGCACCAACGCATGGGTGAATTGCGCAGCAGCAAAGGTGAAGCAGGCATTTGGGCACGCATGAAACGCGGCGAAAGTGAAAGCGGCGATTTGAATATTAAAAACCAATATAGTACCTATCAATTAGGTTATGATGAAAAAGTGGGCGACAGCAACTGGTATTTGGGCGGAGCAATCAGCCGTACAGAAGGCAAGAGCAGCTTTGGCAATGGCAGCGGAGAAAATCAATCTACCGGCTTTACTGTTTATGGTACTTATGTTGGCGAAGATGGACAATATGTTGATTTAAGCGCTAAATACGCACGTTTAGATAACGAATTTGATGTATTCGGACGTGATGGCATTGAAAGCACTGGTGATTATAGAAATAACGGTTATGCCTTTAGTGCTGAATACGGTAAACGTATTGAAGCAGGCAATGATTTCTGGGTAGAACCGCAGGTACAGTTGACTTACGGGCATTTAAGCAGTGCAAACTATACTACAAGCCGCGGCATTAAAGCAGCACAGGATGCTATGGACAGTATTGTAGGGCGTGTAGGCTTTGCGGCAGGTAAGGATATTGGCGCAGGCAACGTATATGTAAAAGCAAGTTATCTGTATGATTTTGATGGTGATACCAGTGTAACTATGAATGACGGTGTAAACAGCCGTACTTACGAGCAAGACCTTGGCGGCGGCTGGTTTGAATTTGGTATTGGCACAAACATTAATCTCAGCGAAACTTCGCACTTGTACTTTGATGTAGATCGTGCAGTAGGCGGCGATATTGATACTCCGTGGCAGTGGAATGCCGGTGTGCGTTTTGACTTTTAATTAGAATTTTAACATTGCTTTATCATTAAAAGCGCGTTTCCGTAAATTCGGAAGCGCGCTTTTAGTATCTTTACAGTTTTATATTTTTCTGTTACAAACGGTAACGACCGCCAAGAGCCTTGCAAACTTTGACGGTCGTTACTTTAGTTAACTGATTTTCAATTTTGCGGGCTGACCGTCTATCGGCAGCCATTTGTTTTTCTATAATTATTATTACCAACCCGGCACAAAAAGTCAAATATAGTAACGCTTAATATAAAACCAACCGCGGCGTGATAAATATAAATTGACTGATTTTATAATGTACATTTCGGCCTTGTTATGATAAGATAAAAGGCGGAAATTTATATCTTTTTACTATGAGTTTTTTTGAGGAGTGAAACGTAATGCAGTGGACGGAAGTCAGCTTACAGACAACGCATGAACAGGCAGACACGATTGCCGATATTTTATACAGCGCCGGTGCGCAGGGCGTGGCCATGGAAGACCCGCTTTTAATTAATCAGCTGCGCGCAAGCGGCACATGGGAGTTGTGCGATATTCCCGAACAGCAGAATACCGAGGTTGTTACCGTAACGGCTTATTACCCGGACGACGAAAAACTTTCCGAACGTTTGGAGTTTATCTCGCGCGAGGTTAAAGCCGTTGAAGAACGTATCGGGCAAAAATGCGTTTTCCGAAATCCGCTGTTCCGTACGCTGTGCGAGCAGGATTGGGAAAACGAATGGAAGCAGTATTTCCATGTAACCCATATCGGCAAACATCTTGTTATTAAGCCTTCGTGGGAAAAATACGACGCTGAGGCTGACGACCTTGTTATTGAAATTGACCCCGGCATGGCCTTTGGCACCGGCACGCACCATACAACAAGCATGTGCATGGAATATCTGGAAGAAATTATTACGCCGCAGGCGGAAGTATTTGACGTTGGCACCGGCAGCGGTATTTTAAGCATTGCAGCTGCCAAACTGGGCGCCAAAAGCATTGTTGCCGTAGATATTGACGCCAATGCCGTGCGCATTGCCAAAGAAAACATTGCCGGAAATGGCCTGAGCGAAGTTATTGCAGTTAAAGAAGGTGACCTTCTGCACGGCACGGAAGGCAAGGCCGACGTGATTATTGCCAATATTATTGCCGATATTATTATTATGCTGCTGCCGGATGTTGCGCAAAAGCTGAAAGCGGACGGCAAGTTCCTTGCCAGCGGCATTATAGAAGAACGTGAAGACGATATTAAACAGGCTGCCGCAGCCAGCGGGCTGAAGGTTATCAGCACGCGCCATAAAGGCGGCTGGGTTGCCATGCTGATGGCACTGGAGGATTAATGCACAGATTTTTTATTCCGCGCCCTTATGCGGAAAACATGATGATAGACGGCATTGACGCACGCCATATTTACACCGTGCTTAAAATGAAGCCGGGCGAAAAGGTGCAGATTGTGAGCGATGACGGCGTAACCGCCCTTGCAGAAATTACCGGAACCGCGCCCGGGCAGACGCTTGTAAAATGCCTTGAAGTTATTGCCGAAAGCCATGAGCCTGCGGTAAAGATTACACTGGCGCAGGGTCTTGTAAAAGGCGAAAAGATGGATTTTATCATCCAAAAGGCGGTGGAGCTCGGCGTAAGCCGCATTGTGCCTTTGGCAATGGAACATTCCGTTGTGCGCTATGACGGCGAGAAGGCTGCCAAAAAATGCCAGCGCTGGCAAAAAATTGCCGAAAGCGCGGCCAAGCAGAGCAAGCGCGACATTATTCCGCAAATTGCGGAGGTTGCAGCTATTGATAAACTGATGGCTGAATGTGACTGTACAACTAAAATAATTGCTTACGAATGTGAGGACAGGCAGGGGCTTAAACAGGTTCTGCAAAGCAATTTAAAGACAGACAGCATATTAATTATAATCGGCCCGGAAGGCGGCATCAGCGAAGCCGAGCTTGATAAAGCACGCAGCGGCGGTGCGGTTCCTGTTTCGCTTGGCAGGCGCATTTTGCGCGCCGAAACGGCCGGGCTTACCGCATTAAGTGCCGTTTTATACGAATTTGACGAACTGGGAGGCTGAAAATGGCAAAAATTGCATTTTATACGCTTGGCTGCAAGGTTAACCAGGCCGATACGGCAAGCATGGAAAACCTGTTTTTGCGCAGCGGGCATCAGCTTGTCAGTTTCGACGGCGAAGCTGATGTATATATTATTAATACCTGCGTTGTTACCAATACCGGGCAGCGCAAATCGCGCCAGACAATTCACCGTGCCATCCGCAAGAACCCCAATGCGCTGATTGTGGTTACTGGCTGCTATCCGCAGACGGCGGCTGAAGAAGTAAAGGCCATTGCCGGTGTGGATATGATTATTGGCAACCAGGACCGCGCGCAGATTGTGCAGCTGGTGGAAGAACGTCTTGCGCACAGGCAGACCGATACGCTGGATGCCGTGCATAAATTAACTGCCAGCACTGCTTTTGAAGAAATGGCAGCAGGCGATATAACCGATAAAACGCGCGCATTTTTAAAAATACAGGAGGGCTGCAACCAGTTCTGCACTTACTGCATTATTCCGTATGCACGCGGTCCGCTGCGTTCTCGCAGCCTTGAAAGCATCCGTACCGAAACGCAGCGCCTTATAAGCGCCGGGTTTAAGGAAATTGTGCTTATCGGCATTCACCTTGGATGTTACGGCAAAGAAAACGCAGGCGGCCCTACTTTGTATGACGCAGTTAAAACCGTTCTTGATGTGCCGGGCGTGCAGCGCCTGCGCCTCGGTTCGCTGGAGTCTGTGGAGGTAGAGCCGCGCCTTTTAACGCTTATGCAGGAAGACACGCGCTTTTGCAGGCATCTGCATCTGCCGCTGCAATCGGGCTGCGACAAAATTTTGCAGACCATGCACAGGCCGTACACAACAGATAAATTTAAAACGCTTCTGGCGGATATTAAAACGAATGTGCCCGATATTGCCATAACTACGGATGTTATTGCAGGGTTTCCCGGCGAAACGGAAGCTGATTTTGAAACAACCTGCAAATTTGCCGAAAGCTGCGGCTTCAGCAAAATGCATATTTTCCCGTTTTCGGCGCGCAAAGGCACGCCTGCCGAAAAATTTGCGGGCGCTGTAACGGAAGCCGTTAAAAAAGAACGTGCCGATATTTTGGGCAGAATTGACGAAACCATGCACAAAACTTTTTCGCAGGCTATGGTTGGGCAAAATGCGGAAGTTTTGTTTGAGCAGCCTGCCGGTGAAGATTATTTTGAAGGCTTAACCGGCAACTATCAGCGCGTTTTTGTAAAAAGCGGCGGCCGTAATCTGGGCGGCGAAATACTGCCTGTAAAAATAACGGCCTTTGACGGCGAAAAACTGCTTGGCGAAATTATAAAAGACTGAAGAATTTAACATAATTTAAAAGGAATTTTATTATCTTTGGCGAATTTATAATAAGTTAGTAATTAAATACAACCTTAAACAGCGAGGAGGTAAAAATATGAACGACTGCGTATTCTGCCGTATTATTTCCGGAGAGATTCCTGCCGAAAGAGTATATGAAGACGATAAAATGATTGTTATCCGCGACGCCGCACCGGCTGCGCCCGTACACGTACTTATGATTCCGAAGGAACATACGGAAACCATTGTTGCGGCAGACCCGGAACTTGTTAAGTACATGCTGGGCAAAGTAAAAATGCTCAGCGAAAAACTCGGCGTAAGCGAAAAAGGCTTCCGCATTGTTGTTAACACCGGCGACGAAGGCGGACAAACCGTGCACCATCTGCATATCCATCTTTTGGGCGGTAAAATGCTCGGCTGGCCTCCGTGCTGATTGACAAACTCCTTACAGTAATGTATAATTAGACGGTGAGATTATATGCTTCGGAGTATTCTCAAAGCATATAAATTGTATATACACTTCCCTAAGTGTGTGGAGGGAGGGAGATCAGATGGCAGAAATTAAAGTTGGCAAAAACGAAACTCTTGACAGCGCACTGCGCAGATTCAAAAGAGCTACCCAAAAAGCCGGCATCCTTTCTGAAGTAAGAAAACGCGAACACTATGAAAAACCGAGCGTTCAGCGCAAAAAGAAATCCGAAGCCGCAAGAAAACGTAAATCCAGATAATGGGGGCGCGTGCAGATGTCAATTAAAGATCAGCTGACAGAAGATATGAAGCAGGCCATGAAAGCCCACAACAAAGTGGCGCTGGAAACCATCCGCATGGCGCGTGCCAATATCAAAAATGTCGAGATCAATGACAAAAAAGAACTTACTGAAGACGAAGTAATTGCAGTTTTGATGAAAGAAGTTAAGATGCGTCAGGATTCTCTTGCTGAGTTTGAGAAAGCAGGACGCACCGATCTGATAGACCAGGCCAAAGCTGAGATTGAAGTGCTGCAAAAATATCTTCCGGCCGCAATGGAAGATGACGAGCTGCAAAGCCTTGTTAAGGAAGTAATTGCCGAAACAGGCGCAGCCAGCATGAAGGACATGGGCAAGGTAATGCCTAAGGTTATTGCCAAAGCCGGTGGCCGTGCCGATGGCAAACGCATTAATGCCATGGTAAAACAACTTTTACAGTAAGTATAAGCCAATGCTTAATAACAGAGCTTGCAGACGCAGGCTCTGTTATTTTTTGTGAATACGGTATTTGCCACTTGTGATTTAAGGCAAATTTTGTTATAGTATATGTAAAGAGATTGGCAGAAGCCGGTCTTATAAATGGAGCAAATTCCCCTGCGGTGTTCGTTACATTGCCTTTTAGTTTTGAGCCAACACACTTACATAGGGAGCCCGGAATTTGAGCTCCGCCTATTAAAAACAAGCCCTCTCGAGGGGACTTTTGCGGTAGGCGGGAGGGCACCCACCTGCACATGCAGGTTCAAAACATTGGGCAGGACGGCATTGCGGGGAAATTTTTTTGGAGGACTCATGGAGCTTTCACGTGTAGAAATGGTTATCGGCCCCAAGGCCGTTGAAAAATTAAATGCCGCCAGAGTTGCCGTTATAGGCCTTGGCGGCGTTGGTTCTTATGTGGCGGAGGCTTTGTGCCGCACCGGTGTTGGCAGCTTTGTAATTATGGATAATGATACCGTTGAAGCAAGCAATATTAACCGCCAGCTGCCTGCGCTTACAAGTACTATCGGCAAGTTTAAGGCCGACGTTATGGCCGCACGCCTGCGCGATATTAACCCTTTGTGCCGCATAAGGGTTATTAAGGATTTTTACAGGCCGGGCGATTTTGAAAACCTTTTTGTGGACGGTTTTGATTTTATTGCCGACGCTATCGACAGTACGGAATCGAAAGCAGACCTTTTAACAGAGGCTTACAGGCATAATGTTCCGGTGGTATCGGCCATGGGCACGGGCAACAAGCTGCACCCGGAAATGCTGGAAATTACGGATATCAGCAAAACAAGCGTGTGCCCGCTGGCGCGCAGCATGCGCAAAAAACTGCGCGACGCCGGTATTACCGAAGGCATTACCGTTGTATATTCGCATGAAGAACCGCAGCGCTTTATTGAAGGCAGTGTGCCGGGCAGCCTGGTGTTTGTGCCTGCCTGCGCCGGTATGATGATGGCTGCGCATATTGTACAGAAAATAATTGCCGGGCAGGATTAAAATATGGACAGTTTATTTGCACAAACAATTACCAAACCTCTGGCAGACCGCATGCGCCCGCGGCGTTTAAGCGATTTTGCGGGGCAGGAAAAAGCCCTTGGGCCTGGCAGCCCGCTGCGGCGGATGATTGAGCGCGATGCTTTGCAGCCGCTTTTGTTTTACGGGCCGCCGGGAACCGGCAAAACTACATTGGCACATATTATTGCCAATATGACGCAAAGCCGTTTTGTTGCGCTTAATGCCGTATCGAGCGGCGTGCCGGAGCTGCGCAGGCTGATTGGCGAAGCGCGTGACGCTTTGTACAGCGGCATGGGGCGTACGATAGTTTTTATCGACGAAATACACCGCTTTAACAAGGCTCAGCAGGATGTGCTTTTGCCGTATGTGGAAAACGGTACGGTTATTCTTATCGGCGCAACTACGGAAAACCCGTTTTTTGAAGTTAATGCGCCGCTTTTGTCGCGGATGAAAATTATCCGTCTGGAGCGGCTTGATAAAAACGCCGTTAAAAAGATTTTGCAAAAGGCGCTGACTGATAAGGAAAACGGCTACGGCAGGCAGGGGCTTGCCATGACGGACGAGGCGCTGGAAGCACTGGCTGATTTTTGCGGCGGCGACGCGCGCGTGGCACTGAACCTTTTGGAGCAGGCGGAATTTATGCTGCCGGACGGCGTAAAAACGATTGACGGCGCGGTGCTTAAAAGCGTAATAGGCGACGCTTTTAAGCGTTACGATAAAAAGGGCGACCGCCATTACGATACGGTATCGGCGTTTATAAAAAGCATGCGCGGCAGTGACGCTGACGCGGCGCTGCATTATCTGGCAGAGATGCTGGAAAGCGGCGAGGACGTGCGTTTTATTGCGCGGCGCATTGTTATCTGCGCGGCAGAAGATGTGGGCAATGCTGACCCGATGGCGCTGGTTGTGGCTAATTCCGCGGCGCAGGCTGCCCATTTTATAGGCCTGCCGGAAGCACAGCTGCCGTTGGCGCAGGCCGTTTGCTATATAGCCAACGCCCCCAAAAGCAACGCCTGCTGCACGGCAATTTTCAGTGCGCGTGAAGAAGCGCGTGCGGTGCAGAGCACGGTGCCCAAACATCTGCGCGACGCGCATTACCCCGGTGCAGGTGCGCTGGGGCATGGAACGGGCTATAAATATCCGCACGATTATCCCGGCGGCTGGGTACAGCAGCAGTATATGCCGGATGAACTTATCGGGCACAAATATTACTTTCCAAAGGATATTGGCGCGGAAAAAGCGCTGCATGGCAAACAGAAAAATTAATTAATAACCCTGTATACTTTTAGCGTGCGTTGACTTTGCACGCTAATTTTTATATAATTTTCTTATGCGTTGTACCTATTTAAAAGGAGCGATTTTTGAATTATGAAGTACATGAGTGGTAATGAAATCCGTAAAAGATTTTTAAAGTTTTTTGAAGACAGAGGGCATCTCGTACTGCCGAGCGCTTCGCTCATTCCGCAGGATGACCCGACTCTGCTTTTAATTGGTGCGGGCATGGCGCCTTTTAAACCGTTTTTTACCGGTAAAATGAAACCGCCTTCTCCGCGTATCACTACCTGCCAGAAATGCGTGCGCACCGGCGATATTGAAAACGTAGGCCGCACTGCGCGCCACCATACCTATTTTGAAATGCTGGGCGATTTTTCCTTCGGCGATTATTTCAAAAAAGAAATCATTCCCTGGAGCTGGGAATTTTTAACCAAAGAACTGGAGCTGCCTGCCGATAAACTGTGGGTAACCATCCATCCGACTGACGATGAAGCATACGAAATCTGGCACAATGTTGTAGGCGTGCCTGATGAACGCATTGTACGCCTTGAAGAAAACTTCTGGGAAACCGGCAGCGGCCCGTGCGGACCGGACAGCGAACTGCACATTGATATGGGCGAAGAACGCGGCTGCGGCAGGCCGGACTGCAAACCCGGCTGCGACTGCGACCGTTTCCTTGAAATCTGGAACCTGGTATTTACCCAGTATGACCAGCATGAAGACGGCACTTACACCCCGCTTGCCAATAAAAACATTGATACCGGCGCAGGACTTGAACGCCTTGCTTCCGTATTGCAGGGCAAGCCTTCCAACTTTGAAACCGACCTTATCTTCCCGATTATTGAATACGCCGCTAAGGTTGCCGGCGTAGAATACGGCAAGGATAAAAAGACCGACGTATCCTTAAAGGTTATTGCCGACCATGTGCGCAGCATTACCTTTATGATTGCCGACGGCGTGCTTCCTTCCAACGAGGGCCGCGGCTATGTACTGCGCCGCGTTCTGCGCCGTGCCGTACGCCATGCTCGTTTAATCGGCATTGAAGACAAGTTCCTTAACGGTGCGGTTGATGTTGTTATTGACATGTTTAAAGAACCGTATCCGTACCTTGTTGAAAAAACAAGCTTTATCCATAAAGTTATCGAAATGGAAGAAACCAGCTTCCTGCGCACTCTGCGCCAGGGCTGCGACCTTTTATACACCGAAATCGAAAGCCTCAAAAAAGAAAACAAAACCGTGCTGGACGGCGCAACTGCTTTCCGCCTGAGCGACACTTTCGGTTTCCCGCGTGAACTGACTGCCGAAATTCTGGAAGAAGAAGGCATGACGATGGACGATAAAGCCTTTAACGAGGCTTTGGAGGTTCAGCGCAAAATGGCACGCGACGCTCGCGACGACAAAACCGGACGCCCGGTAATTTACAACACCCGCAGTATTGACCTTGCTTCCTTAAAGGTTGATGAAGGCGCACAGGGCGGCAAAATTGTTGCCATGTATCCTGCTCATGACGCACAGCCGGTTGAGAGCATGGAGGACGGCAAAAAAGCCGCTGTTATTACCGATGTTACCGCATTCCACGCTGAAGGCGGCGGACAGCTTGGCGATACCGGCCGCATTATTGCCCCTGCCGGCGTAATGCAGGTTGAAATTACCAAAAAACTGCCGGACGGCGCAACTATTATGATTGGCACCGTAACTGAAGGCACCGTTGCCGTTGGCGACGAAGTTAAGTTTGAAATTGAACGCGGGCGCAAAAACGATATTGCCCGCAACCATACAGCAACCCACCTGCTGCATGCAGCTTTAAAACAGGTTTTGGGCGACCATGTAAACCAGGCAGGCAGCTATGTTGGCCCTGACCGTCTGCGTTTCGACTTCTCGCATTTCTCTCCCGTAACGGAAGAAGAACTGCGCAGGGTTGAAGAAATTGTTAATGACCAGATTCTGGCAGCAAAAGATGTAACTATTGAAGAACTGCCGATTGACGAAGCCAAAAAACGTGGCGCAGTTGCACTGTTCGGCGAAAAATACGGCAGCATTGTACGCGTTGTTACCGTACCTGGCTTTTCCATGGAATTCTGCGGCGGCGTGCATGTTGGCAACACCGCGCAGATTGGCATGTTTAAAATCCTGTCCGAATCGAGCACAGGCGCAGGCGTACGCCGTATTGAAGCCGTAACCGGCCACGGCGCGCTGAACTATGTACGCGAGATGGAAGACATGGTTAAAACCGCAGCAACCGGCCTTAAATGCCGCAGCAATGACCTTTGCGCACGTATCTGTGCATTGCAGTCCGATTATAAAGCAGCGGAACAGAAAATCAGCGAGCTGGAAGGCCAGATTGCCAAAGCGCAGGTAAGCGACGCTGCCTCCAGCGTTTGCGATATTAAAGGTGTTCCAGTACTTGTACAGAAAGTAAGCGCCGGTGACGTTGAAGCACTGCGCAGCCTCGGCGACCAGATGCGTGATAAAGTTGGCGGCGTTGTAGTGCTGGCCGACGTTATTGACAGCGGCAAAATCAACATTCTTGCCATGGCAACTAAAGACGCTGTTGCCAAAGGCATCCATGCCGGGCAGATTGTTAAAGAAGTTGCCAGGGTTTGCGGCGGCGGCGGCGGCGGACGCCCCGATATGGCGCAGGCCGGCGGCAAGGATGCTTCCAAACTTGATGAAGCGCTGAAAACCGCACTGACTGTTATTGAAGGACAGATTAAATAATTTCACAAAATAGTAACGGCTGGGTTTAAAGCTCAGCCGTTTCTTTCTATTATTTTGAGTTAAGGTATGTTAAAATAAATAAAAAGCCTTTTTATTTTTAAAGGAGGAATAGTTATGAGCATTTCAAGCGAAACCATGATGTTTAAACGCACTGAAGATAAAAAAGACGTAGCCCAGACTATCCGCGAGGTTTATGCCGCGCTGGAGGAAAAGGGCTACAACCCGGTAGACCAGCTTGTGGGCTATCTTTTAAGCGGCGACCCCACTTACATTACCAGCCATAAAGATTCGCGCACCAAGCTGCGCCGTTTTGAACGCTATGAGCTTTTGGAAGAGCTTGTAAAAAGTTATCTTTCCGCATCGGCTAAAAAGTAGGGCGGCGCTATGAAAAGAAGCATGGGGCTTGATATCGGCACGCGCACAATAGGCGTGGCAACGAGCGATTTATTGGGCATGATTGCCGGCGGCGTGGAAACCATACGCCGTACAACGGAAGAACGCGATTTTGAGCGCATAGGCGAACTGATTAAAGAGCATGAAGTGGATACGGTTGTTTTGGGCTACCCCAAAAATATGAACGGCACAATAGGCGAACGCGCGCACGTAAGCGAGGCTTTTGCCGAAGAACTGAAAAAACGCTTTGAAGGCATTAAAGTTGTGCTGTGGGATGAAAGGCTTTCGACAGTAGCGGCGGAAAATGTGCTGATAGACGCGGACATGAAGCGCAAAAAACGCCGTAAAATTATTGACATGATGGCGGCTGTGGTTATTTTGCAGAACTATTTGGACAGCCGGCGCTAAACAAACGGCAGCGGGGTGATTTTAATGTTACAGAGAAAACATAAAATAGCCGGCGGCGTAATAGCGGTGCTGATAATTCTCGGCACGCTGGCGGTTCATGTGGCAGGCAATAAAGCCGCGGGCTTTGTAAACGAAATGGCCGACAGGCAGACGGTGCTGCAGGGCAAGCTGCAAATAGGGCATTTCAGCGCCAGTGTATCGGGCAATGTTGTGTTTGAAAACGTAGTGTGGACTGCGCCTGACGGCAAAAAACTGGCCGAAGTACCGGAAATGAACGTTTCCGCCAACCTTTTTGATATCCTTAAAGGTTCTTTCGGCATTAACTCCATTAACAGCATTTCTATCGAAAAGCCGCAGTTTGCGGTAAATTACACCGATAAAGACGGGCTTGACATTATTAACTATATTAATTTTTCCGATAAAGATGATGAAACGCCGACAGAGTTCCGCGGCATGGTGGAAATTACTGACGGCGCTCTGGCGCTTGACATGAACGGGCAGAAGCTTGATTTCAGCAACGTGGAAATGCAGGCTAATTTAAAAGAGTTCCCGGATATTAAATTTACTTTGCAGGGCAAAAACGGCGATGCTGATTTAATTGGCAGCATTGACAAGGTTTATGACGATGTAACAATCGGCGCCGAAGTTAAAAACCTGCAAATTACTGAACTTATGAAAGTTCTGCCTTCGTTTGGTGAACTGAGCATTACCGGTGGCGTTATTAACGGCGCCAAGCTTGCAGCTGGGCTGCACAGTGCGCAGTGGAGCCTGAACCTTGACGGCAGCCTGAGCGGCGTGGCAGGCAAGGCTTTGGGCTATAACATTACCGATGGCGGCGGCAGCTTTGCCATTGACAACAATGCAGCTTCCTTTACCGCTGTTAAAGGCAAAGTGGAAGGTCAGGACGTTAACATGGACGGCAAAATTCTGTTCCAGAAACAGGGCATGCCTACTTATGCTTTGAACGTGGCAGCGCCTTCCTTCCGTGTGGACGCTGTAAGCCCCGGTATGGGCATTACCGACAGTGTTAACATTAACGGCAAGGTAACCGGCCCGATTGACGCGCCTGTAATTAACGGCAGCTTTACCATGGATAAACTGGAAGTTGCTCCGCTTGTGGTAACGGGCATTAACGGCAATTATAACTATACCAACGGGCTGGTAACGTTAAGCAACACTTACGCCAATGTTTACAGCGGTACTTTGGGTGTAAGTGGCACGGTAGAGGCAGCAACCAAAAACTTTGCGCTGCATCTTTCCGGCAGCGGCATGGACAGCACAGCGGTAACGGAAACGCAAATCAGCGGACCGCTGAGCTTTGAAGCAGACGCCAGCGGCACCGGCAGTGCAGACAGCGCCGTTGCGGGCGGTACGTTTGTTATTGCGCCCGGCAATTTTGCAGGCGTTCCGTTTAACTCGCTTTCAGGCAATTTCAGCCGCGCAAACGGGCAGATGACCTTCTCCGGCATTACCATTGGCACACCGCTTGGCAGCTTTACCAGTAATGCTGTAATGAACAGTAACGGCAAAATTACTTTTGATAAAATGAGCGAATCAGGCTTTACCGCTCCTACCAAAGAAGAAGTGCGCGAAAACGTGCGTCAGCAGGTTGGCGGGGCAGTAAAACAGGGCCTCGGCAAATTGTTTGGCAAATAAAAATTAATGCAGCAGCGTCCGTATTTTCAGCGGGCGCTGTTTTTGTTTAAGTAAATTTCACTTATCCTTTTATTGACAGTTAACGGTATGATACGATAAAATAAACCTAATTATACTTATGCTTTAAGAAAGAGGTACAAAATGGACGATAACAAAGAATTTGAGCTTGAGCATGACCATATCGACGAAGAAGAAATCGTAGTTATTACCGACGAGGACGGCAACGAAATGTATTTCCGTGAGGAAATGGTTATCCCCGTTGGTGAAAAGAGCTTTGCGGTTCTTTCCGCTTTGGACGCTGACGACTGCGGCTGCGAAGATGAAGAATGCCATTGCCATGATGAAGAAGACGATGACGAGGACAATGTAATCATTGCCCGCATTGACTTTGACGAAGACGGCAACGAAATTTATCTTGGGCCTACCGACGAGGAGTTTGAAGAAGTTAAAGCGGCTTACGAAAAACTCGTTGCCGAATGGGACGAAGAATAATAAACTGCCTGCCGGACCTCTGGTCCGGCATTTTTAAAGTACGAATGTTTAGGGGCGGCGTAGCATGAGAAAAATATTACCGTTTTTTATGAGCACTTTGCTGGTAATATTTGTAGCATCTTACTGGGTTTTAAATTATACGGGCAACAATGCCGATTTAGCCGACGGAAAAACCTACGTTATTACGGTAGAAAACGGCATGACGGCGGCAGATATTGCCAATATGCTGCATAAGCAGAAACTTATTAAACGCCCTGAAAGCTTCAGGCTGGAAGCGCGTTTTATGGGCCTGGAAGGCAAATTGCAGGCCGGAAGCTACGAAATTGAAGCAGGAAAATCAAACGGAGAAATTATAGATATTCTGGCGCGCGGGCAGGTTAAAACCGTAAGCTTTACCGTGCCTGAAGGCTACACGGTAGAAAAAACTGCGGCCAAGCTGGCGGCGGAAGGGCTGGGCGATGCGGAGAAATTTAAAGAAGCCGCACGCAATTACACTCCGTATAAATATATGGAAACCAATAATGCCGATGTAAAATACAAGGCAGAAGGCTTTATTTTCCCTTCAACCTACCAGTTTAACGACAGCATGACGGAAAAAGACATGCTTGCCATGATGGTTAAGGAGTTTAACACGCAGATTAACCACGAAAAAATCGGCGAAGCGGCAGAAAAAACCAAAATGTCCATTCACGATATAGTAACCATTGCTTCAATGGTGGAACTGGAAGCCGTTTTTAAAGAAGAACAGCCGCGCATTGCCGGTGTTTTTCTGCGCCGCTTGCAAATTTACATGCCCATTCAGTCGGATACAACCATTCAATATATACTGGGCGGAGAACAGAAGGCCGAAATCACTATTGCCGATACGCGCATTGAAAATCCGTACAACACGTATGTTAACTCCGGCCTGCCGCCGGGACCGGTTGGCAGCCCCGGCATGGACGCCATTAAAGCCGTGCTGAACCCGGAAAATACGGATTATTTATACTTTGTGGCCGAAAAAGACGGGCACCACCGTTTTACGCGCACTTACGAAGAACATTTACAGGCGATAGAAGATATTCACGGCCCGCAGTAAGGAAGGAACATGACAAGACAAATTGTTAAGCCGGAGCTTTTGGCGCCGGCAGGAAATATGGAAAAGTGCAAAATGGCGCTGCGCTACGGTGCGGATGCCGTTTACCTGGGCGGAAAAATGTTTGGCCTGCGCGCTTTTGCCAATAATTTTGAAATTGACGAAATTAAAGAAGCGGCAGACTTTGCCCATTCTTTAGGCAAAAAAGTTTATGTAACCGTAAACATTTTTGCGCATAACAGCGATATTGAAAAACTGCCGGAATACTTGCAAGAACTGCAAAAGGCCGGTGCGGACGCGCTTTTGATAAGCGACCTTGGCGTATGGCAGACGGCGCGGCGCGTTGTGCCCGGCATGCCGCTGCACGTAAGCACGCAGGCTAACACCACCAACTGGGCAAGCGTGCAGGCATGGCATGATTTGGGCGCGGAACGCGTAGTGCTGGCGCGCGAACTTTCGCTGGAAGAAATTGCACAAATCGGCGCTAAAACCACTGTGGAACTGGAAGCCTTTGTACACGGCGCAATGTGCATATCCTACAGCGGCCGCTGCCTTTTAAGCAGTTACCTTACGGGGCGCGACGGCAACCGCGGCGCATGTGCGCAGGCCTGCCGCTGGGAATACACCCTGCACGAAAAGAACCGCCCCGGCGAAAGCTACGATATTGAAGAAGACGAGCACGGCACCTATGTAATGAACAGCAAGGATTTATGCCTTATTGCGCGCATACCGCAGCTTGTTAAAGCAGGTATTTGCAGCTTGAAAATTGAAGGCCGCATGAAAAGCGTGCATTATGTGGCAACCGTGGCCAGCGTGTACCGCAAGGCGATTGACGCTTATATGAAAGACCCGGACGGCTACAAAGTGCTGCCTGAGTGGATTGAAGAACTGAACAAGGTATCGCACCGCCCTTATACCGAAGGCTTTGCCTTTGGCACGCCCGGCGCGGATGCGCAGGTTTATACCACCAGCAGCTACGAACAGACGCATGATTTTGTAGGCATTGTTTTAAGCTACGATAAAGCAAACAAAAAAGCGCTGATTGAGCAGCGCAACAACGTAAAAAGCGGCGAAAAGCTGGAGCTTTTAATGACGGACGGCACCTTAATGCCGCTGGAACTTAAAAATATGCAGGACGAAGAAGGCACACCCATCGAATGTGCGCCGCACGCACGCCAGCACTTTTGGATTGACTGCGCTGCGGAGCTTCTGCCCGATTCGCTGCTGCGGAGGAAAATTATATGAGCGACGACCGAAGTATTATCTATCTGCGCGTGGCGCCGGAACGCATTGCCGACGTAAACTGGATTATGGAAGGCTACGAACACCTGGCGCTTGTTACAACCGAAGACCCGCGTGAAGGCGTGGTTAAACTTTTGGGCACGCCCGATACCTACAACGACGTAATGGAAATAATTGAAAACATGCCCTTTACGGTAGAAATTCTGGAAGGCGAGCCGGTTTTATAGTGACAGCAGGCAGTATTTATGATAAAATATAATGGTATTATTGTTTAGGAAAGACTGGTGGAGTGGAAATGATGCAGCGTTTGGGCAGGTTTTTAAGCCTGATGGCCAAAAACGGGCTTGACTGCGTTATTGTGAAGGATATACCGACAATCCGCTATCTGTCAGGCTTCCGCGGCGACAGCAGCCTGCTTTATGTTGACGCCAAAAGCACGGTTTTAATAACCGATGGGCGCTACACCACGCAGGCAGAAGGCGAAGTGCAGCATTACTGCCGTGTATTTACCTACAACGGCGATATCTGGCAGGCAGCGGCGGATTTTGCCAAAGCGCATACCAAAATAGGTTTTGACGGCGCGGCTTACAGCTATAACGATTACCAGAGCCTTAAAGAGGCAGTAAGCGGCAAAGAGCTTTTAAACATTGATTTAAAGTATCTGCGCATGGTTAAAGACGAACGCGAGCTGAACCTGATGTGGAAAGCCTTTAAAATTGCCGACCAGGCGTTTTTAAAACTGCTGCCGGAAATTAAACCCGGCATGACGGAAAAAGCACTGGCTGCAAGGCTTGAATACTACATGAGCAGTATGGGCAGCGAAAAACCTTCGTTTGATACGATTATCGCCTCCGGCGCGCGCAGCGCTCTGCCGCACGGCATGGCAAGCGATAAACAGATTGAAATAGGAGATTTTATTACCTTCGACTTTGGCGCTGTGTACGACGGTTACCATTCCGACATGACAAGAACGGTTGTGCTCGGCATGGCCAATTCGTGGCACAAGGAAATTTATACCATAGTTGAAGAAGCCCAGTGGCGCGGTTTAAAAAGCGCAAAGCCCGGCATGACGGGCGCGGAGCTTGACGCGATTGTAAGAGAATACATTACCTCGCGCGGCTACGGCGAAAACTACGTGCATGGGCTGGGGCACGGCGTGGGCCTTGAAATTCACGAAATGCCCAATATCAACAAACGCGGTACTGATGTTGTGCTGGAGCCCGGCATGACATTCAGCATAGAACCAGGTATTTACATTCCCGGCAAGGGCGGTGTACGTATCGAAGACACGGTTGTATTGACGGATGACGGCGCTAAAGTGCTGTGCGGCGTTAAAAAGCAACTGATGGAAATTGTTTAATTTTAAATAAACAGGAGGAGCATTTATGATTTCAACCAACGAATTTAAAACCAACGTAACTGTTACCATCGATGGCGACGCATGGCAGGTTGTAGAATTCCAGCATGTAAAACCGGGCAAAGGCGCAGCTTTTGTACGTGCTAAAATGCGCAACATGTGCACCGGTGCCGTTGTAGAACGCACCTTCAACGCAGGCGAACGTCTGCCGAAAGCACATATCGACCGCCGAGCAATGCAGTATCTGTATGAATCCGACGGCAACTATGTATTCATGGACAACGAAACCTACGAACAGTCCGAACTTACAAAAGAACAGCTTGGCAACGCCATCAACTTCCTTAAAGAAAACATGGATGCCAAAATCATGATTTACAACGGCCGCGTTATCGGCGTTGACCTGCCGAACACCGTTGAACTGACTGTTGTTAAAACCGACCCGGGCATCCGCGGCGATACGGCTACCGGCGGCAGCAAACCCGCAACCATGGACACCGGCTATGTTGTTAAAGTACCTCTGTTCATTAACGAAGGCGACGTACTCAACATTGATACCCGTACCGGCGAATACATTTCCCGCGCATAACTGAGCGCCGATTTAGCTGAGTCGCCAATTAGTGCCGAGTGACAGCGAAGGCAATAATTGTGCCAGCGAAGCTATGCAAATTTTGCGATTGAATAATGAGCAAAATTTACGTACCACTATATATAAAATTTATAATTACGCAAAAGAGCTGAACTTTATGTTCGGCTCTTTTTTTGTACATACAGGAAACCTCTGTTTATATTCAGCTTGGCAAAACGTCGCTCCTAATTGCGTACGCAAACACGGCTGCGCAGCGGTTTGCGCATGGAGGATACAACAGTGATTTAGCCGTCGCGATTTTGCTCTGCGCTTCATCTAAACAGTGGTTTCCTGTTCATAAAGCAAGTAAAAACAGCAAACTGTAAAATTGCTTATAAGTTATAGTAATAAATTGCCGCTTATGCTATGATTAAATTATAAAAGGTTCGTTAAGCCATAATTAAACGGGTGGTGGCGTGTTATGGAAAAAATTAAAAGCATACTGCGTTTTTTGCCGGTGTTTATATTTATTGTTGCTGTAATTGCACTTTTTAACAGCTGCGGAGATATGCAGAAGGTGCGCCCGGCTGATGAGTATAAGGATATGGGCGTTTACACGTTTTACCCGCAAAGGGTAATTCCGCTGCAAAAAGAAACCAATTTTAGCGGCAAAATGAAAAGAAGAAACCCCACAACTACCGTTTATGCCGTAGATTACTGGACGGAAGAAAACAGGAAAAATAAACTGGCGGCAGCAGCCGAAAAGATGCCGGAGCCTGAAAACTGGCGTGAAAAAATTGAACAGGGCAAAAAGTTAAGAGATAAGCTGCGTTTTGTGAACGAGTATAATTATATCCTTGAAAAAGGCGGCATTGAAAGCAGCGCCCAGCAAATTGTTGATGAAGGAAAACCTGTTGAACGCCGCGTGCTTTATATACCGGAAGAAAAATCATATATTACTGTTGAAAAAGATATGACAGCAGAAGATTACGTAGACGAACAGATTGGTTTCAACAAAAAAGTTGCTATGGCGGCACTTACCTATATTGTGGCGTTTGCCGCATACTATGCCGTAAAATATTTTGCTAAGTCAAAATGACGCCATTAAAACGTTTTATAACTGCCGTTAAAACATAATTTTTATAAAAAACAACCGGAAGCATTATATTGTGCCGCCGGTTGTTTTGCTTATATGTTTGTTTTATAAAGTTAGAAAGTATACGTTGCCTGTACGTTAAAGCTGCCGCCCTGGCGTTCGCCTGCGTAGCCGCGCATATTAAGGTCAAAGCTCCACGGGCTGGTGGGCGTGGGCTGGTAGTTAAAGCCAACTTCTGCCATTACGCTGCTGCCCTGCAAGCTCTGTGTGGGCGCTTTAAGTCCCTGTGCCGTCATATCAGCGTCGCCGTTAAACTCGTACTCATAAGCCAAGCCATAGTAAGTGCTGAACTTGTTTTCCTTATTACCGGTAATGCGTGCGCCAATGCGCAGGCGGTCGCTGTTAATGCTGTCAAACTCAAATTTATCACCTGCAACCTTAAAGCTGTCGCCTTCGGTATAGGTGTGGAAGAACTTGCCGTATACATCAAGGTCGCTGCTTTCGCTAAGGCTGATAATTTTGCCGACACCAATGTGCGCACCATAGTAAGCACTTTCACTTTCGTAGCCGTAAAAATTGCCTGCACCGTCGCGCAAAGCGTTATCCATATCACTTTTTAGCATACCTGCGCGGAGTGAACCTTCTGTATAAACGCCGTTTTTATTGGTGTAGCGTGCCGCAATGCCGCCGCCGTTATAAACAAGGCTGCCGTCACCGCGGAAGAACTCGTTGTTAAATTCGTTGTAAGTACGGTAATTGCCGCTGCCGTTTTCGTAGAACACGCCCCAGCTGAACTCACTGCCGTTATCGAACTTACCGGCGTTGCCTATGCCAACAATCGTGCTCCAGCCGTTAATTTTAATGTCGCTGTTTACATCGTATTTGCTGCGGTTGCCGTGTACAGCGGCAAAGGTTTTAACGCCGTAGTTATCGTCGCGGCTGATGGTATCCAGGCTGTCGCTGATTAAATCCGTGCCCTGGTTTACAAACGCAGCCGCAACAGCGCGGTTTTCGGCTACGAGCGTTATTTGGTCATTCATGGAAACATCTTCAACATACATATCAATGCTTTTACCGTCAGCATTGAGCCCTGTGCTTATTTCTAAATCGCGTGCCACGCCTGCGGTTACAATATCGTTGTCAATATTAATGCCGTTAGAAGTGCCGGTAATGGCATCAGCGCTTTTAATAAGCGTTACCGTGTCGCCTGCGTTATAATTGTTGCCTCCTTCAAGGCTTTCTACATTAAGTGTAGTTCCGTTTAAATTGGCACTTTGCAGGGTTAAAACATCAGCACCGTTTAATTTTATACCGTTAAAATTGATGATATCAAAATCTTCAATGTTGTTAAAAGTGCTGCCGTTGCCTGTAATGTTAAGCGTGTTGCCAGAGCTGCTGGTGTTGCCGCCGCTTAATGTCATATTTTGGGCATCAGTGGCAGATAAAACATTAATGGTATTACCGCTTGCACTTCCGCCTTCGCTGTAACCTGCATAAACGGTGCCTTCCCAAGTTGTTGTACCGCTGATCTTGACAATACCGCCTGTTGCAGTTTGGCTGCCTGCCGCATAAGCGCCTGCTACCACATCAGTTTCTGCTTTAAAGCCATCGCCGATGGTCAGGGAAGTAGTGTCATCTTTAGTATTATAGGGCGTTCCGTTAGTATTTTTATAAACAGTTCTATCAGCATCTATAAACGTACCCGTTAAAGCGGATTTGTCGACTATGGCGCTGATGCTGACAGTATTGCCATTTTTATCAACGCTTATGTGGCTGTATTTGTTAACAAACAAGCCATCAGCATTGACTCTTTCGGAAGTATAGTATTTGTCTTTATTTTTAATACCATCAGCTAATTTAATATCATAGGTATTGAATTTACTGTCTAAAGTAAGGGTACGAGTAATATCTTTTTGGTTGCCGCCTTTATAATCGCCTGCGCCGATGGAGTTGATGTTTACAGCACCAACATTCTTAACAGAATCGGTTACGGTAAACTTAGTATTTTCCGCAAGGTTAATAAGGTTGTTAAAATTAATGCTTTCAAAATTGTTAAGGCTTTTTACCGTGCAGTCGCCACTTCCGTTATTAGCTTTCCAACTGTCAATGGTAAGGGTATTGCCGGTATCGGTGCTTTTATTACTGCCATACAGATTAGCATTTTCAAGATCGGCAGAACCGCTGATAATGATTTTATTGTCATAAGCACTGCCGCTGCCTGACCTGCCGCCGTAAACATTAACAGACTTCTGGTCTGAGCCTACAGAACCGCCGTTGATGTTAACAATATTATGGTGAGCTTGGCCGGATTCTGAATCGCCGCCGAAAATTCTAACAGTCTGCTGGTCTGAGCCTATAGTACCGTCTCTGATGTTAACAGTGTTGTGGTGAGCGCTGCTGTCGGTTGAATCTGCTCTGCCGCCGTAAACATTAACAGACTTCTGGTCTGAGCCTACAGAACCGCCGCTGATATTAACGGTGTTGTGGTGAGCGCTGCCGCCGGCTGACATGCCGCCGTAAACATAGGCTACTTTAGCATTGCCATTGATAGTTACATTGCCGCCGCTGGCATCATCGTTGTAATAATATTCGCCAACGCCGAAAACATCGCCGTAAATTACGGCATCGCCGTTAATGGTGAAACTGTGACCATTGCCGCAAACACCATTATAACTGTCGCTGATGGTTTCACCATCATCTGTTACAATGTACTTGCCGTCTGTATCAACCTCTCCTGCTAATACATTGGCTGGCACTGCCCAGTTGGCGGCACTTAACGCCAGTACAGCCACTAAAATTTTATAAGTTAAACTTTTGCGCATAATAAAACCTCCTCCCATTTTTGTTACGGGAGGAGAGTTACGGAGAGAAATTACAGGTACGTAATTCCCCCCCCCGTGCGAACACTTTTGTTTTTCTTAATTATACCATTGACGGAGATGTTTGTATATAAAACAGATTGATTTGTGTAAAGTTTGAGGGCAATTTTACCTTAAAAGATTTTTTTTAGATGGTTTTGTGGCTTTGTAGTTAGGTTATTGTATTTTTATTTACATTTTTATTCATATTACTTTTTGTAGGCCAAAAAGTAACCAAAAAGCCTTCGCTCCTCAAAAAACTTAACGGCTCAGTATCAAATCAGTTTGCCACTTGCAGCACCTGCGGAACTCGTTTGCTGCGCAAACTCAAACATCCTCGGCTATTGCTGCAAGTGCCTTTTTATTTAAAGTTTTCGCCTGTTTTTTGAAAGTCGCGGCTTCGCACAAGTTCGCACTTTAATTATTTCTTATAAAAACAGCAATGTTGCCGCAGGTTTTAATAGTGCAAAATCATTAATTGCATATCTTTTGATAATAAGCAGGGGTAAAAAATGATACATAGTCAGAATATACTAAATTAAGCAATAAAAAAGTACGGGTTAAGTGCAATCGCGGCATTAAAAA
>OLXK01000359.1_pt1 | contig 46517 bp, 37 predicted proteins | sample 1674321 | NCBI WGS metagenome assembly OLXK01 (sample SAMEA103958162, study PRJEB25191) | human gut metagenome | reverse complement strand
CCGCCCAGAAGAAGGAGAACAGCGGGCAGATGATCCCCTGAATATTGCCCCAAAGGTTTGAATAGTCCCACAGCCGGACTTTCAGATATTTCAGGCAGGCAAGACCCGCGATGTACTCGATCAGCGTCATGGCGACAGCCATGGCAAGAAACAGCGCCACCCGGTTCCAGATGGGATCCGCGATCAGGTGCAGATCCTCCATGGACGCCAGCAGGACAGCGTACACAGGCCGAAGCCGTAAATCGGCAGATACGGGCCGGTGCAGAAGCCGGGATTGATCCACTTTTTGTGGCGGTGGGTCAGGTTGCGGTACAGCAGCTCCAGCACCCATCCGAAGCACGAGCCGATAAAGAACAAAAACGCAAGTGCCAGACTAAGCCTCATAAGGATTCTCCTTTTTCTATCTTGTTTCCAGTTTATTCATTTTTTCTAAACACTAACGAAATAATTCTTTAAGAGACTGTAAACACGCTGAAAAAACGATGACCCGCAAAGCACAATTTGGCGCATCTTATCCAATTTAGTGCTTGCAGTCTTTCCACATTTTGATTATAATAGTTCCTATCCAAAAAGTCAACTTTCGTTTCGCCTTTGAGGGGAATTTTGCCCGAAGGGCGTGTTAGGAGGATAATATGTCTGAAAAGAACCCGCCGGACAGTAATTTCATGACAAAGCTCGCCACATTTATTGTGGATAAGAAGACTTTGTTCTTTCTTTTGTACATATTTGCCGTTATTTTCTGCGCTTTTTCCTCCGGCTGGGTAAATGTGGAAAACGACGTCACCACCTACCTCCCGGAGGACACGGAGACCCGGCAGGGCATCGTGGCAATGAACGATAACTTCACCACCTTCGCCACCGCCCAGATCATGGTGTCCAACGTCACCTACGAGACGGCGGAGGAACTGTCCCAGCAGATCGCGGATGTGGAAGGGGTCAGCATGGTCACCTTCGACGACACCCCCGACCACTACACCAATGCCTCGGCGCTGTTCGATATCAGCTTCGACGGCATTGTCTCCGACGAGATCAGCGAGCAGGCGCTATCGGATGTGGAAGCGCTGATGGAAGGCTACGACTACTGCGTGTACTCCGACGTCGGTTACGACGAAAACGCCACCCTGCAGGGGGAAATGTCCGTTATTCTGATCATAGCGGTGGTCATCATCATCGTCGTGCTTACCCTGACCTCTCGCTCCTACGCCGAGGTTCCCGTGCTGATGATTACCTTCGGCGTGGCGGCCATTCTGAACATGGGCACCAACTTCCAGCTGGGCACCATCAGCTTCATCTCCAACTCCGTGGCTGTGGTATTGCAGCTGGCGCTGGCCATTGACTACGCCATCATCCTGTGCCACCGCTTCACCGACGAGCGGGAGACCCGCACCGCCCGGGACGCCTGCATCACCGCCCTGAGCAAGGCCATCCCGGAGATCAGCGCCTCGTCCCTGACCACGGTGTCCGGCCTTGCGGCGCTGGGCTTCATGGAATTCAAAATCGGTCTGGACATGGCGCTGGTTCTGGTCAAGGCCATTCTGTTCAGCCTGCTGTCCGTGTTTACCCTGATGCCGGGACTTCTGATGCTGTTCAGCCCGCTGATGGACCGCACCCGCCACAAAAAACTACTGCCAAACATCACGCCTATCGGCAAGTTTGCGGTGAAGACCCGGCGCGTTGTGCCGCCGCTGTTTGCCATTCTTTTGGTCGGGGCATTCATCCTGTCCAACCGCTGCCCCTTTGTTTACAGCTATAACAACATCGAGACCGCGAATATGAACGAACGTCAGGCGGCCTACTTTAAAATCCAGCATACCTTCGGCACGACCAACATGGTCGCGCTGGTGGTTCCCAGCGGCAACTATGACGCGGAAGCGAAAATTCTGGAGGAGCTGGATACCCGCCCGGAGGTCAAGAGCACCATGGGCCTTGCCAACATCGAGGCCATGGACGGCTACACCCTGACGGACAGCCTGAACCCCAGAGAGCTTTCCGAGCTGGTGGGCATGGATTACGAGGTAGCGCAGCTTCTCTATTCCGCCTACGCCATTGAGAACGACCAATACGGAGAATTCGTACAGGGGCTGGATAAGTACGACGTTCCCCTGTTCGATATGCTGATGTTCCTGAAAGACCAGCTGGATTCCCATAATATTTCTCTGGATGACATGGACGAAGCGTCTCTGAACGATATTTTCTCCCAGCTGGATATGGCTCAGAAGCAGCTGAAAAGCGACCGCTACAGCCGGATGGTGGTTTACCTGAATCTGCCGGAGGAAAGCGACGAAACCTTTGCATTCCTGACCGAAATGCGGAACATTGTGGGGAAATACTACGACGGCGATTACTACGTGGTTGGCAATTCCACCAGCTCCCGCGATCTGTCGTCCTCCTTTGTCAAGGACAATCTGGTAATCTCCATTCTGTCCTCCCTGTTCGTTATTCTGGTGCTGCTGTTCACCTTCCAGTCAGCGGGACTGCCCATTCTGCTGATCGCCTGTATTCTGGGAAGTGTCTGGATTAACTTCTCCTTCCCCACTCTGGCCAATCAGCCGCTGTATTTCCTTGGCTACCTCATCGTGCAGTCCATTCAGATGGGCGCGAACATCGACTACGCCATCGTCATTTCCAGCCACTATCAGGAGCTGAAGGCCACGATGACCCATAAGGAAGCCATCGTGGAAGCGCTGAACGCCTCCTTCCCCACCATCTTCACCTCCGGCACCATCCTGTCTGCCGCCGCTCTGCTGATCGGCAACATTTCCACCAACCCCGTTATCTCCATTCTTGGCACCTGTCTGGGCCGCGGTACGATCATCTCCATTGTCATCGTTCTGGGTGTTCTGCCTGCCACGCTCGTGCTCAGCGACTCCATCATCAACCGCACCTCCTTCAAGATGAAGGGCATCGAGCTTCCCACCAGAACTGCCAGCGGCACCATGTATGTCAGTGGGCATCTGCGGGGTCAGGTCAGCGGCGTTCTGGACGGTGAATTCACCGGAACGATCCGTGGCGATATGCACGCCATCGTCTCCACCAATACCAAAGTCAAAAAGCTGGATGATTCCGACGCGGAAGGAGGAGAAGACAATGCGTAACCTGATAAAACGAATTTCCGCGCTTCTGCTGTGTCTGCTTCTCGTTCTCAGCCTGCCGGTAACGGCGCTGGCCGAGGAAGCCAAGGACACCGATGAGGCAGCGGCCGCCGAAGAAGGGACGACCTTGCGCATTCTGCGTCAGAAGCAGTTTCTGGATTTTGCAGAAAACTGCCGTCTGGACAGCTACAGCCGGAACCTGAGTGTGGTTCTGCTGACGGATATCGACCTCACCGGCGTAGATTTTGCAGGGATTCCCATTTTCTGCGGCAATTTTGACGGCAACGGTCACACCATCTCCGGCCTCAGCATCACCCGGGACGGCTCCAATATGGGACTTTTCCGCTATGTTGACGCTTCCGCGCTCATTCAGAACCTCACGGTCTCGGGAGAAATCATCCCCGACGGGAGCCGCAGCGCCGTGGGCGGCATTGCCGGACACAATGCCGGTAAAATCCAGAACTGCTTCTTTGACGGCACGGTTTCCGGCTCGGATGACGTGGGCGGCATCGCCGGCATCAACGCCATCACCGGTATCATCGACGGCTGCCATTCCAAAGGCGTCATCACCGGCGACCACCGGGTCGGTGGCGTCGTGGGAAATAACCTTGGCGTTGTCCGCAGCTGCAACAACCGCTCTGCGGTCAACACCACCGCCGAGGAAAATCAGGTCAAGCTTTCCGACATTTCCTTCGACACCATCACCGGAAGTGAATCCGTCAGCACCGTAACGGATATCGGCGGCATTGCCGGTACCAGCAGCGGTATCATCCGCCAGAGCAAGAACCGGGGCAACGTGGGCTATCAGCACATGGGCTACAACGTCGGCGGCATTGCCGGAACCCAGACCGGGTATCTCTACAAATGCGAAAACTTTGCTCAGGTTTATGGCCGCAAGGAAGTGGGCGGCATCGTCGGCCAGATGGAGCCGACCACCTTCATCGAGTACACCGAGGACACAATGCAGATTCTCCAGTCCCAGCTTGGCACCGTAAGCAATCTCACGGGGCAGGCGTTTTCCACCATTCAGGACGGCAATTCGGACATGGGCGTTCAGGTGGACGACCTCTACAATTCCCTCGTGGATGCCAAGGACGCTCTGGATACCCTGCTGCCCAACGGGGATGACCCCTATCCCCCCGACCGGGACACCATCGACGCGGCCATCAACAACGCCAACAGCAGCCTTGCCGCCGCCGGTTCCTCTCTGTACGCCATCATGGATTCCGTCAACGACACGGCGGATTCCCTCAGCCGCATCATGCGCTCCATTGCCGGGCAAATCAGCGCCATGAGCGCCACCGTTGGCAACGCCTCCCAGAATCTGGGCGGCACCATTGAGGACATTTCCGACCGGGACACCGCAGAAATTCTCTCCGGCAAGGTGGAAAAATGCACCAATTCCGGTGCGGTTCTGGGTGCCATTGCCTATGAAAACCGCCTGGATCCGGAGAACGATCTGCAAATCGGCGGGGACAACTCCATGAACTTCGACACCCAGCTGCGCGCCGTGATCCTCGGCTGTGAAAACAGCGGACGCGTTACGGCGAAGCGCCGGAACGTGGGCGGCATTGTTGGCTGGATGGCGCTGGGGCTTACGAAAAACTGTCTCAGCACTGGCAGCATTGACGCGGAGGACGCCGACTATGTAGGCGGCGTCGTGGGCAAGAGCAGCGGCTATGTCCGCCAGTGCAGCGCCAAATCCGACATTACCGGAAACGCCTGTGTGGGCGGCATTGCGGGCGAGGGTCTCACCGTCACCGACTGCCGCAGCATGGTGCAGCTCACCGGCTCCGAGAAAACCGGCGCGGTTCTGGGTATGCGGGGCGAACGTTCCGGATTCCTCAAGTCGGAATCCGACGACGACAGCGGGGAAACAGGCGAAGAAACTGTCACTGGGAACTACTACTTTACCGTCGGCTCCGACATCGGCGCCATCGACGGCGTGAGCTATGCTGACACCGCCCAGCCCCTTTCTCATGACGATTTCGTCGCGCTGGAAGGGCTTGATCCGATCTTCAAGGTCATCTCCGTCCGCTTCGTCTATGACGACGGCATGATGCACACCGTCACCCTCACCCCCGGTGAGGCGCTGTCGCCGGACAGCATTCCCAAATTGCCCGAAAAGGCTGGTTATGTCGGTCGCTGGGACGGCCTTGCGGACGCCGATCTGTCCGACATCCGCTTCGATGTTTCGTTCCCGGCAGTGTACACCGCAGAGCTGGAAACGGTGCAGAGCGAGCCTTTGGGGGAGAGCAAGCTGCCCACGCTGCTGGCACAGGGCCACTTCTCCGGCGATACGCCCATCCAGCTGACCCAAATGACCAAAGGCCCTGCTCCGGGTGTCCACGACAAATTCCTGGAGGGCTACGCCTTTACCCTCCCCACCGGTACAGCCGATACGCTGCGCTACTTGCCGGAAACTGAACAGAAAAATGTCCGGGTCATGGTAAAGGGCGCGGACGGAAGCTGGCGGGAGATTTCCCACACCCAGGACGGCAGCTATCTGGTCTTTGCCATAGAGGACGGCGATGAGAGCTTCTGCCTGATCGGGTCGATGAAGAAATCGGTCTCCTGGCTGCCCATCATCGGTGCCGGCGGCGCGGCCATGGTCGTGCTGCTGGTGGTCATCCTTCTGATTCACCGTCACCGCAAAAAGAAGAAAGCCGCGAAGCCGGAAGCGCCCGCTGTAAACGAAACTACCTGACATTAAGGTCGGTCACCAGAATCTGGTGGCCGACCCTTTCTTTTTGCAAAGAAGCGGTTAAAATTTTTTCACAATTAACACTTTGTTTACAACATATTTGCTATAATATCAAATATCGTTTTGTAGAATTGTTACAAAAACAGAAGATGGAGAAGTGTGCTATGAATACATACCGCGCCGGTATTGATATCGGCTCAACCACCGTCAAGCTCGTTCTGCTGGACGAAAACGGGAAAATCCTGTTCGGACAGTACCGCCGCCACTGCGCCCACACCCAGCAGACGCTGCGGCTGCTCCTTGCCGAAGCCCGGGAACAGGTCGGCTCCTGCCTTTTGCAGGTGAAGATTACCGGCTCCGGCTCCATCAATCTCGGCAAGGCCATGGGCATCGGTTTCGTGCAGGAGGTGGTGGCCGTCGCCTCCGCATTGCAGGCCGTCGCGCCCCAGACCGACGTGGCCATTGAACTGGGCGGCGAGGACGCCAAGATCATCTATTTCCAGGGCGGGCTGGAAGAACGGATGAACGGTGTCTGCGCCGGCGGTACCGGCTCCTTCATCGACCAGATGGCGTCCCTGCTCCAGACCGATGCCGCCGGACTGAACGCGCAGGCAGAGCATTATCAGGAAATCTATCCCATCGCCGCCCGCTGCGGCGTGTTTGCGAAAACCGACATTCAGCCTCTCATCAACGAGGGCGCGACCACCGCCGACTTGGCCGCTTCCATTTTTCAGGCCGTGGTCAATCAGACCATCTCCGGCCTTGCCTGCGGCAAGCCCATCCGGGGGTGTGTGGCATTTCTGGGCGGCCCCCTGCATTTCCTGCCGGAGCTGAAAAAAGCCTTTATCCGCACCCTGAAGCTCACTCCCGAAACCACCGTTGACCCGGAAAACTCCCATCTTTTCGCCGCCATGGGCGCGGCGCTGGAATCCGGCGACGCCGAAGCCGTCAGCATGGACGGCCTGATCGACCGGCTGGACAAGGGCGTGGAAATGGCCTTTGAGTTAAAGCGTCTCGACCCTCTGTTCGCCACCCGGGAAGACCATCAGGCCTTCTGCGCCCGCCACAGCAAAGCCGTCGTCCGCCGGGAGAGCCTGTCCGGGTATCGGGGTGACTGTTTCCTCGGCATTGACGCCGGTTCCACCACCACGAAGGTGGCGCTCATCGGCAGCGACGGCCAGCTTCTCTTTTCCTATTACGCCAACAATCAGGGCAACCCCATCCGCACCGCCATGGATGCCATGGCGCGTCTCCGGGACGAGCTGCCCGAGGGCGCGCACATCGCCCGCTCCTGCTCCACAGGCTACGGAGAATCCCTCCTGAAATCTGCTTTCTGTCTGGACGAGGGCGAGGTGGAAACCATCGCCCACTGCACCGCCGCCGCGTTTTTTGACCCGGAGGTGGACTGTGTGCTGGACATTGGCGGACAGGACATGAAGTGCGTCAAACTGAAAAATGGCAGCGTGGACACTATTCTGCTGAACGAAGCCTGCTCCTCCGGGTGCGGCTCCTTCATCGAAAACTTTGCCAATTCCCTGGGCTACAGCGCAGAAGGGTTTGCCAAAGAGGCACTGTTCGCCAAAAATCCCATTGATCTCGGCACCCGATGCACCGTGTTCATGAATTCCAACGTCAAGCAGGCGCAGAAAGAGGGCGCCACGGTGCAGGATATTTCTGCGGGACTTGCCTACTCCGTCATCAAGAATGCCCTTTACAAGGTCATCAAGCTGGCAGACCCCGCCGACCTTGGCAGACACATCGTGGTGCAGGGCGGCACGTTCTACAATCAGGCGGTGCTTCGCGCCTTTGAGAAGATTGCCGGCGTGGAGGCCACCTGCCCCGATATTTCCGGCATTATGGGTGCCTTCGGCGCGGCGCTGGTGGCGCGGGAACGCTATCACGGTCAGGAAAGCACTACCCTTCCCCTGAACGACATCCTGAATCTGACCTACACCACCTCCACCACTCGCTGCGGCGGCTGCTCCAACCGGTGTATGCTGACCATCAACAAATTCCCCGGCGGACGCCGCCATGTCACCGGCAACCGTTGTGAAAAGGGTCTGGGCGGCACCGGAACCGGGCGGAAAGGCCCCAACGTGATGGCCTATAAGCTGAACCGGATGTTCGACTATCCCCCGCTGGAAAATCCCATCCGGGGCGTCATCGGCATTCCCAGAGTGCTGAATATGTACGAAAACTACCCCTTCTGGGCAACATTCTTCCGAGAACTGGGCTTTCGGGTGGTTCTCTCCCCCATGTCCAACCGAAAAATTTACGAGCTGGGCATGGAGTCCATCCCCTCGGAATCCGAGTGCTACCCCGCCAAGCTCTCCCACGGTCACGTCCAGTGGCTCATCAATGAGGGAATCAAAACCATTTTCCATCCCTGCGTATTCTATGAGCATCAGGAGACCCCCGGCGCGCAGAATCATTACAACTGCCCCATCGTGGTCTCCTACCCGGAGAATCTGAAAAACAACGTGGAAGCCGTGGCCGACGGCGAAGTCCGCTACATCCGTCCCTTCCTCGCCTTTACCAGCGAGAAGATCGCCGCCGACCGGCTGGCCGCTCTGTGTAAGGAAGAATGGGGCATCGATGGGAAGGAAGTCCGCGCTGCCGTCCGCAAGGCATGGGAAGAACAGCAGCGCGCCAAGGCCGACGTTCGTGCAGAGGGGCAAAAGGCGCTGCAATGGATGGCGGAAAATCATGCGCGGGGCATCGTTCTGGCTGGCAGACCCTATCACATTGACCCCGAAATCAACCACGGTATCCCGGAAATGATTGCCTCCTACGATCTCGCCGTCCTCACCGAGGACAGTCTGCCCATCGATTTCACCCCCGAACGCCCCCTCCGGGTCAACGACCAGTGGGTCTACCATTCCCGGCTGTACAGCGCGGCAGAGTTCGTGCGGAACCGGGAGGACTTGGAGTTGATCCAGCTGAATTCCTTCGGCTGCGGTCTGGACGCCGTCACCACCGATCAGGTGTGCGAAATTCTGGAGGGCAGCAACAAGCTCTACACCGTCCTCAAAATCGACGAGGTGAACAATCTGGGCGCTGCCCGTATCCGCATCCGCAGTCTGCTGGCCGCCATGAACCAGCGTCAGGCGCGGGGTATTCGCCCCCAGCCCAAGCCCGCCGCCTACCACCGGTCGGAATTCACCAAGGAAATGTACCAATCCGGCTACACCATCCTCGCCCCCCAGATGAGCCCCATTCACTTTGATCTGCTGGAGCCGATCTTCAAAAAGTACGGCTATCACATTGAGGTACTTGCCAACGACAACCGCGCCGCCATTGACATGGGTCTGAAATTCGTGAACAACGACGCCTGCTTTCCCTCCATCACCGTGGTGGGGCAGATCATGGACGCGGTACTTTCCGGGAAATACGACACGGACAAGCTGGCCGTGATGATGACCCAGACCGGCGGCTGCTGCCGGGCGAGCAACTACGTGGGCTTCATCCGCCGTGCGCTGGACAAGGCGGGGCTTGGCCATATCCCGGTCATCTCCCTGAACGCCAACGGCATGGAGACCAATGCGGGTTTCAAGCTCTCCCCCGGCCTTCTGTTCACCGCCCTGCGGGGTGTGGTCTACGGCGACCTGTTCATGCGCTGCCTGTACCGGGTTCGCCCCTATGAAAAAGAGAAGGGTTCCGCCAACGCCCTTCATCAGAAGTGGCTGGAAATCGCCATTGATTCGCTTGTAAACAGCAAGAGCAAGTGGTCGTATAAGGCGGTTTGCAGCGGCATTGTGGAAGCCTTTGACGCGCTTCCCATTGACGAAACTCTGCGCAAGCCCAGAGTCGGCGTGGTGGGCGAGATTCTGGTCAAGTATATGCCCCTCGCCAACAACCATCTGGTCGATCTTCTGGAAGCCGAGGGCGCGGAGGCCGTGGTGCCTGACCTGATGGACTTCCTGAACTATTGCGTGTACAACGGCGATTACAAGCATGAATTCTTAGGCGCGGGCTGGACGAGTGCCGCCACGGCAAAGCTCGGCGTAGACGCCATCCGCCTGATTCGCAAGCCCGCACTGGACGCACTGGAAAAGAGCCGCCGCTTTGAGCCGCCCATGCCTATCGAGAAGGTAGCAGAGCTGGCAAAGCCCTTCCTCTCCATCGGCAACCAGTACGGCGAGGGGTGGTTCCTCACGGGAGAAATGGCGGAGCTGGTTCTCTCCGGCACGCCCAACATCGTGTGCATTCAGCCCTTCGCGTGCCTGCCCAACCACGTTGTGGGCAAGGGCGTCATCAAGGCGCTGAAAAAAGCCTATCCCCAGTCCAACATCGTAGCCGTGGACTACGACCCCGGCGCGTCGGAGGTCAATCAGCTCAACCGCATCAAGCTGATGCTCTCCACCGCGAAAAAGCGTCTGGCCGAAGAAGAAGCCGCCGCAGTATAAGTTTAAGGCAGGACACCGATTGGTGTCCTGCCTTTTGCTTATTCAAAAGGAACGTAGTAATACGGCTTACTCACCCGTTTGCCCTGACCGTTCAGTTCGCTGCCGTTGTAGAAGCTCACGCCTGCGATCTGTTCCGGGTCGAGAACTATGTTGAGGGTGTGCTCAATGCACGTGTACGTGTGGCTGTCAGCATCCCAGGATCCGCCGCCGTTGCCGTAAGGCCGAATGTCGGTTCCGTCCTTCAGGCGGATGCTCGCCGGGGTCGGCGACCAGCCCGTTTTCTCCAAAAAATCAAAATCGTCCGTATATTCGTCCCCCAGCCGGAAGGCGAACTTCATGCTGTACTGGCCGATTTCCGCCTCTACCAGTGTCACGTCCCACAAATCTCCGACCTTGGCGTTGGGCGTCCACTTTTTCGGCGCCTCCGTGGTGCCTTCCAGCGTCCAGCGCAGCACCCAATTGCCGGGGGTGGTCATGATATCCTCGTCTTCAAACTTCTCGCCCTGAATGCCGAAGCCGGTGAAGGTCACGGCCATTTCCTTTCCGAACAGGCTCTCATCCGGAGAGAATGCAAAATCGATGCTGAATTCAATGCTCCCGTCGGCCAGCTGATAGTCCAGAAGCAGCTGTTGGTCTTCTCCCACCCGGGGAACCGGCTGACCATTCTTTGCATATGTGGGATTGTGGTCGGCATCCCAAAGCACGCCGTCAAAAAAATGAGCGCCCCAGCTCATGGGCATCACTTCTCCGTCCACCCGGTAGTCCCACCATGCCCAAGGTGCCTGCCCTTCTTCCAGCTGTAAACCCTCAATGCGGAAAATGGCTCTGCCGCCGTACTGATCCATCAGCGTCTGGGCGAGGGTGACGGTGATGCCGTTGTCCGTCGCGGAAACGGCTTTCTTCTTTCCGTCCTTTGTCTCGGTGGGCGTCGCGGACAGGCCGCTTTGCTCTGCCTGCTTCTTGACCTGCTCGGAGATCTGCTGCGTTGTGCCGCCGTTGTCTCCGTACTGCATGGTCGCCGTCCAGCGGGTGATGGCCGCTGCCGCCGTCATGGTTGCCATAATCAGCGCCGCCGCCAGAATGAGCAGCAGCTTCTTTTTGCCGAAGCCCCTTGCTTTTCCCCTTCCGAATGTTCCGAATTCCGATTCCTCGATCAGCTCCGCATCCAGATTCTGAATGCCCTGCAACATATCCTTGCCTGTCATACCTGAAAACCCTCCTTTTTTAAGTAAACCGCCAACTTTTCCCGCATCCGGGACAGCCGCATCAGCACGGCGCTCTGGCTGATCTCGTAGCGCAGAGCGATTTCGCTGACGCTGTCGCCGAACCAGTATCGCCGGACGAAGATCATCCGGTTGTCCGCCGTCTGCTTCCATAAAAAGCTGCCCACCAATCGGCTGATCTCGGCGCTTCTCACGTCCGTTTCCTGCCAATGACCGGGAATGCACGCTTCCATCTCCTGCGTCAGCGTGACGACCTCGGCCTTGCGCTTTGCCGCGTTGTTCCAGTCCAGCCGGTCAAAGGCGAAGTGGCGGCAGATTTTTGCGAGATAGGCAAAAAAGTGAACCGGTTTCGTGGGCGGAATGGTGTCCCACGCCTTGAAGTAGGTGTCATTGACACACTCCTGCGCGTCCTCCCTGCTCCCTACGATATTCTCCGACAGCCTTGTGAGCTTCGCACCATACCGGTCGTCCGTCTGACGGATGGCGTCTTCGTTTCGGGTGAAGAACAGCTGTATGATTTGTTCATCGTTCATTCAACGCACCTCCTGTGTTTTGTCCTTCACCCTGATAGAAGGATTTCCAATCCAAAACCTAACACATTTCGGGAGAATTCTCAAGAAATTTTTGAATACGAAAAGACGGCGTGGCCAAAGCCACGCCGTCCCGTATGCGGTGTATTTATTTTGCCAGCAGCTTTTCCAGCGCCGAAAGACGCAGGCTCAGGCACAGCACCTCCATAGCCTTTTCCAGCTCGGCCACCGGGGGCAGGCTGGGAGCAATGCGGAGGTTGGAGTCGTCCGGGTCGTTGCGGTAGGGGTAGGTCGCGCCGGCGTTGGTCAGCACCACACCGGCCTCCTTGCACAGCGTCCAGACCCGCTTCGCCGTGCCGGGCATGGCGAACAGGCTGACGAAATAGCCGCCCTTCGGGTCGTTCCAATGGGCAATGCCCAATGGCCTAATCTCCCGGTTCAGCCATTTTGCGACGCACTCAAATTTCGGTGCCATGACGGATGCGTGGAGCTTCATGATCTCCAGCGTGTGCGCCTTGTCCTTAAGAAAACGCACATGGCGCAGCTGGTTGACCTTGTCGTAGGAGATCATCTGCACGCCGAAAATACCGGTGAAATAGCAGATATTGGCCTCGCTGGCAGCCATGCAGGAAATGCCGCCGCCAGCAAAGGTGATCTTGGAGGTGGACGCAAATTCGTAAACCATATCCGGCCGCCCCGCCTCGTCGCACAGAGAGAGGATGTCCGGGAACGGGACATAGTCGCCCTCGAATTCGTGGACGCCATAGGCGTTGTCCCAGATGATGGCAAAGTCCGGGGCAGCGGGCTTCAAGTGGGCAAAGCGGCGGATGGTCTCGTCGGAGTAAATAATTCCGTCGGGGTTGGAGTATTTGGGAACCGTCCATATGAGCTTGACCTGCGGGTCCTTCACCAGCGCCTCCACCACGTCCATATCCGGGCCTTCGGGAGTCATGGGGACGGGAATCAGCTCCGCGCCGAAGAACTCGCCGATTTGGAAATGCCGGTCATATCCGGGGGCGGGGCAGAGAAATTTCACCTTTTCCTCCCGGCACCATGGCTTGGGGCTGTGGAGCAGGCCGTGGGTGTAGGCACGGGACACCACGTCGAACATCATATTCAGGGAAGCCGCGCCGCCGACGAACACCTGATCCGCCTTGCAGCCCAGCACATCCGCCCAGTACCTCCGGGCACTGGGAATACCCGCCAGTTCACCGTAATTCCGGGCGTCCACGCCGTCGTCGAAGCAGTCCTCAGGAGTCTGCAGCACGGTCAGAAGGCCGCTGACCAGATCCAGCTGCTTCTTGGCGGGCTTACCGCGGGCCATATTCAGATTCAGCCCCTGCGCCTTGCAGGCTTCGTAGGACGCCAGCACACTGCCGTATTCACGTTCCAGTTCTTCCCGGGTCATGCAGGAATAGGGAGTCATATCGATCATCCTTTCGGCATTTTGACAAGTTTTACGTGTATATTATATGTCCGAAGTCCCAAAAATGCAACATCAGATTGGGCAAAAATTCATTTTTCGTCTCAAAAGTCAAGAAATCTATGAAATGCACAAAGTTTCCTGCACACGTCAATTTGTTTTACTGCATATTTTCGCACAAAAACGGCGTGACCGAACCCGGTCACGCCGTCTTCCGTTATTTCGCTGCTTTTTTCGGGGCTGCGGGCGTTTCGGGAAGGATCACCTTTTCCTTCAGCATGAAGCCGGTTCTCGCGGGGATGTACAGTTCAATGTAGTCCCTGCCGTCAAAACGCTTGGTAGCGTAGGTCTTTTTCGCCACGTTTCCAAAGCCGCCGTACTTTTCGTCGTCGGTAGACAGAACCACCGTGTACTCGCCCGGCTGGCGAACCGGGACAAGAACGTTATTCAGGGAATTACCGAAGTGGAAGTTGAACACGAACACCAGCCCGTGCCGGTAGTAGGCAAGGGTCTGCTCCGGCGCTTTCATCAGCAGCAGGTCTGCCATTCGCTGGTCGAAAATCCGGTTCTCCTTGGTCAAACGAACCATATCCTCGTCAAAGTCGCCCAGCCACTGGTACTTGAGCATCCCGTTGTCCTTCAGGCTCCACTGGCGGCGGCAGTAATGGAAGCTCCAGCCATTGCCCTCCCGGGGGAAGTCGATCCATTCGGGGTGGCCGAATTCGTTGCCCATAAAGTTGAGGTACGCTTCTCCGCCGCCGGACAGAGTGAACAGACGAATCATCTTGTGCAGGGCAATGGCGCGGTCGATCACAGGGTTGTGGCAGTCCTTGTTCATGTCCGTGTACATGTTCGCCCCGGCCAGGCGGAAAATCATCGTCTGGTCGCCCACCAGCGCCTGATCGTGGGACTCCACATAGGCCACGGTCTTCTCTCCGGGACGGCGCAGGCACATACTGCCCCACATCTGATTGATGTCCCAGAATTCGTCCTGCCCCTTCACCGCCTTGATCCACATATCCGGCAATCCCATACCCAGCCGGTAGTCAAAGCCGATGCCGCCGTCCGCAATGGGCAGGCACATGCCGGGCATACCGGACATGTCTTCGGCGATGGTGATGGCCTTGGGGTTCACCTGACGAATCAGCTCATTGGCAAGCTGCAAATACGTCACCGCCTCGGTGTCGGTGTTGTAGGAGAAATACTTGCCGTCGGAGGTGAAGTCCGTACCGAGGGCATGGTCATGGTACAGCATGGAGGTCACGCCGTCAAAGCGGAAGCCGTCAAAATGGTACTCCGTCATCCAGAATTTCAGGTTGGACAGCAGGAAGTGGATAACGCCGGTCTTGCCGTAGTCAAAGCACTTTGTTCCCCACGCAGGATGGTCGCCCTTGGGGCCGTCGTGGAAGAACTGCCATGTGGTGCCGTCGAACATGTTGATGCCCTCGGCGGTATTCTTGACGGCGTGGGAATGCACCACGTCCAGCAGCACCCGGATGCCCATGGCGTGCGCCTTGTTCACCAGATATTTCAGGTCTTCCGGCTTTCCGAACCATGAGGAAGCGGCGAAGAAACTGCTCACCTGATAGCCGAAGGAGCCGTAATAGGGATGCTCCATAATGGCCATGAGCTGGAGGGTATTGTACCCCGCCTTGTGGATTCTCGGCAGGATGTTGTCGGCAAACTCCCGGTAGGAACCGACCTTGCCCTCCTCCTGCGCCATGCCAATGTGGGCCTCATAGATATACAGCTCGTCCTCGCCGGTAAAGCCCTTGTCCGTCCACGGGAATGCCTTACGGTCATCCACCACCTCGCACTCGAAGGTGATGTTCTGCTTGTTCTGCACCACCCGGCGGGCATACAGGGGGATGTGCTCCGTGCGGGTCAGGTTGGCGTCCACCACAGTCTTGACCTTGCAGCCGTCCCACAGGGCGTCGTCGCCGGGGAGATACAGCTCCCAGTTGCCGTTGCCCAGATTGGTCAGCGGGTGGGAGGTCTGGTTCCAGCCGTTGAATTCACCCTCCAGATACAGCTGGTAGGCGCTGGGTGCCCACTCCCGGTAGTACCAGCCGCCATCCACATGATGGAAGCCAAAGTACATGTGAGCGTTGGCAAAATCATTCAGGCTCTGTCCCTCGGACAGAATACGTTTTTTTGCCGACCGGTACAGGTGCATCCGCAAATCAATATCCCCGGCGAAAGGCTCAAGCTGGGGATTCAAATCCAAAATACGATACATAGCGTCTCCTTTTCCGTGAAAGTATTGTCTATCCAATGGAGGGCGGTATCACCCTTCGCTCCTATTTTAGAAGAATCGTGCGTCTCTGTCAAGGACTTTTCATTTTTTACAATTCGCTTTGCTCTTTGATTTTGATTTTACATAGCGAAGATTTTGGAATTTACATTAAACTAGTAAAATGCGAATCGTAGGATAAATCCCGAGTACATCAAAAATAAAGCCTACAAGGAGAAGTAAGATTATGAAAAAAGTCATTTCCATTGCACTGATTGCCATGCTTGTTGTCGCCATGGCCGGCTGCTCTCAGAGCCAGCCCGCCGCCACAACGGCCGCTCCTGCCGAGACTGCGGCACAGACGACCGCCGCTCCTCAAACCGAAGCCCCCGCCGCGCTCTCCGGCACCGTCGCCACCGACGGCTCCACCTCCATGGAGAAGGTCATCGGCGCTCTGGGCGAAGCCTTCATGGAAGCGAACTCCGGCGTAAACTTCACCTATAACCCCACCGGCTCCGGCTCCGGCATCACCGCCGTGTCCGAAGGCCGCTGCGACATCGGCCTGTCCTCCCGCGCGCTGAAGGATTCCGAGGTTGCGTCCGGTCTGGTCGGCACCGTCCTTGCCTACGACGGCATCGCCGTGATCGTCAACCCCGCCAACACCGTGGAAGATCTGGACATCGAGACCATCGCCAAGATCTACACCGGCGAGATCACCAACTGGTCCGAGGTCGGCGGCGCTGACGCTGAGATCGTTCTGGTCGGCCGTGAAGCCGGCTCCGGCACCCGCAGCGGCTTCGAGGAACTGACCGAGACCGTTGACAAGTGCAAGTACCGTCAGGAGCTGACCTCCACCGGCGACGTCATCACCGCAGTCGCCCAGAACCCCGACGCCATCGGCTACGCCTCTCTCGCCTCCGTCAAGGATTCCGTCAAAGCTCTGAAGGTCGCGGGCGTGACCCCCAGCGAGGAGACCGTCAAGGACGGCACCTACCTCATCCAGCGTCCCTTCGTGCTGGTCACCAAGGAAGGCGTTGCGCTCAGCCCCGTTGCTCAGGCGTTCTTCGACTACGCCACCAAGGGTCAGGCCAATGACATCATCACCGCTTCCGGCGTGGTTCCCGCCAACGGCTAAGCAAACGCAAAAAGGCTCCCCCGCCCGGGGGAGCCAACTGCCGTTTTCTCAATTCGGTAAGATGGTAAACCTTCTCGAAAGGCTGATAACATGAAACATAAATCAAACATTTTTGAGGCCGTCGTCCACGGTATTTTCCTGATTCTCGGACTGATCACCGTGGGCTGCGTGCTTCTGATCACCATATACTTAATCATTTCCGGAATTCCCGCCATCCGTCAGATCGGCCTGTTCCATTTCCTGTTCGGCAAGAAATGGGCGTCCACGGCGGCGCAGCCGGAATACGGCATTCTCCCCTTCATTCTCACCAGCGTCTACGGAACCGCCGGGGCTGTCATCATCGGCGTGCCCATCGGATTCCTGACGGCGGTGTATCTGGCGAAAATGGCGCCAAAGCCCGTCAAACGCTTTATGGAGCAGGCAGTCTCCATGCTGGCGGGCATCCCCTCCGTGGTTTACGGCCTTGTCGGCATGATGGTGCTGGTGCCGGGACTGCGGAAGCTCTTCCACATTCCCGACGGCTCCAGCCTGTTCGCCGCCATCATCGTCCTCGCTGTGATGATTCTGCCCTCCATTATCAAAATGTCCATCACTGCACTGGAAGCGGTGCCGAAGGAATACGAGGACGCTTCCCTTGCCCTGGGCGCGACGCCTGAGGAGACCTATTTCCGTGTCTCCGTCCCCGCCGCCAAAAGCGGCATTGCCGCCGCCGTAGTGCTGGGCGTGGGCAGAGCCATCGGCGAGGCCATGGCCGTCATGATGGTGGCAGGCAACGTCCCCAACATGCCCACTTCCCTGTTTCAGAGCGTCCGCTTCCTCACCACCGCCGTGGCAAGCGAAATGTCCTATTCCAGCGGCCTGCAAAAACAGGCGCTGTTCTCCATCGCGCTGGTGCTGTTCCTGTTCATCATGCTCATCAACGCCGCTCTGAATTTCTTCCTGAAGGGAGACAAATCGAAATGATTTCCAAAAAACGAAAGCTGTTTCTCTGGACGGTTCGGGGCGGGATGTATCTTGCCACCGCGCTGACCGCCGGACTGACCCTGTTTCTCATGGTCTACGTTCTGGCGAAGGGCATTCCCAACATCACATGGGAGCTGCTCAGCACCAAGCCCAGCTACCTTGCCGACCGCATCGGCATTCTGCCGGACATCCTCAATACCCTGTACATCATCATCTACGCCCTGATTCTGGTGCTCCCTCTGGGCGTTGGCGCGGCGATCTATCTGACGGAGTACGCCCACAATAAAAAGGTCGTCGCGGTCATTGAGTATGCCGCCGAGACCCTCTCCGGTATTCCCTCCATCATCTACGGTCTTGTGGGTATGCTGCTGTTTTCCAACAATATGGGCACTTCCCTGCTGGCAGGCGCGCTGACCCTCGTCATCATGAACCTGCCCACCATCATGCGCAACACGCAGGAAAGCCTGAAAACCGTGCCCCAGAGCTACCGGGAGGGCGCGTTCGGTCTGGGCGCGGGAAAGTGGCGGGTCATCCGCACGGTGGTGCTTCCCAACTGCGTGGACGGAATCGTCACCGGCTGCATCCTTTCCATCGGCCGCATTCTGGGTGAGTCTGCCGCGCTGCTGTTCACCGCCGGATTTGCCCATGTGTTGGGCGGCTTCTGGGCTGCGAGAAACAGCGCGGGCGCGACCTTGACGGTTGCCCTGTACGTCTACGCCAAGGAGCAGGGAGAATTCGGAGTCGCCTTTGCCATTGCTGCCATTCTGATGGTGCTGGCATTTCTCATTAACCTGTCCGCGTCTCTGGTAAGTAAGTATTATGGGAGGAAGAATCGAATTGGCTGACATTATTACCGCGAAAAATCTGTGCCTCTGGTACGGGGATACCCAGGCACTGAAATCCATTAACATTGCCGTCCCGGAGCACAGCATCACCGCCCTCATTGGCCCCTCCGGCTGCGGCAAATCCACATTCTTAAAAACCCTGAACCGCATGAACGATCTGATCCCCGGCGTGAGGATCACGGGAGACGTGCGCTACGAGGGAAAGGACATTTTTCAGGCAGAGGTCAACAACCTGCGCAAGGAAGTGGGCATGGTGTTCCAGAAGCCCAACCCCTTCCCCATGAGCATTTACGACAACATCGCCTACGGCCCCCGCACCCACGGCATTCACAACAAGGCCAGGCTGGACGAGATCGTAGAGCGTTCCCTCCGGGACGCCGCCATCTGGGACGAGGTAAAAGACCGGCTGAAAAAGAATGCTCTGGGTCTTTCCGGCGGCCAGCAGCAGCGGCTGTGCATCGCAAGAGCCTTGGCGGTGGAGCCGAAGGTACTTCTGATGGACGAGCCGACCTCCGCTCTTGACCCCATTTCCACCTTGAAAATTGAGGAACTGGCCGCGTCTCTCAAGAAAGACTATACCATCGTCATCGTCACCCACAACATGCAGCAAGCTGTCCGTATCTCCGATTACACCGCGTTCTTCCTGTTGGGCGAGCTGGTGGAATTCGGCGGAACGGAACAGATTTTCTCTCAGCCTCTGGACAAACGGACAGAAGATTACATCACGGGGAGGTTCGGATAATGCGGGAATTATTTGAAGAGCAGCTTCTGCTGCTGAATCAGGAACTGACGGAAATGGGTTCCCTGTGCGAGGAGATCATCTCCCTTGCCACCCAGGCGCTGGGTTCCTACACGAAAGAGCTGGGGGAGAAGGTCTCCAAGGTCGGCGCGAAGATCGACGAGGAGGAGCGCACCATCGAGACCATCTGTATGCGTCTGCTTCTGCGCCAGCAGCCGGTGGCGCGGGACCTGCGTGCCGTCTCCGCCGCGCTGAAAATGATCACGGACATGGAGCGTATTGGAGATCAGGCGGAGGACATTGTGGAGATCATCCCCTGCATGATCGCCCATCCCCACGAGGAATACCCCAAGATTCGGGAAATGGCGAAAGAGACCATCGCCATGGTCACGGACAGCGTGGACGCCTACGTCAAGCAGGACGTATATCTCGCCAAGGCCGTGCAGATGCACGACGACGTGGTGGACAACTACTTCACCCGGATCAAGAGCGGTCTGATCGACATGATCGCCAAGAACCCCGCCGAGGGAGAATACGCCCTCGACCTGCTGATGATCGCCAAATACTTTGAGCGCATCGGCGACCATGCCACGAACATTGCCGAGTGGGTAGAGTTTTCCGTCACCGGCAGCCATAATGCAATTTCTTCATAAGGCAGGCAAAGATTGCGTATGTTAACTAGCAGAAATCCGCTGTTTTCGGAAACGAAAACAGCGGATTTTTCACATATTTGCATCTATTTCCCGGATTTTTGCCCGGATGGCGAGCAGATCATCAAAGGTCTCCGGGCGCTTGGATACATCCCGCAGCAGCGCCGACGGGTGGTATATCGCCGTCATCCAGACGCCGTTCCGTTCCACCCACTGGCCGTGCTGCCTCGTAATGCGGTAGTCCGCGTCGATCAGCCGCTTGGCGGCGATACGCCCAAGGCAGACGATGATCTTCGGCTTTACCAGCGCCACCTGATTGCGCAGATAGCCGATGCAGGCGTCCTGCTCCGTTTCCAGGGGGTCGCGGTTGTGGGGTGGGCGGCACTTGACGATGTTGGCAATATAGCAGTTCGTCTCCCGGCTCAGGTCGATGATGCACAGCATATCGTCCAGCAGCTTTCCCGCCGGGCCGACAAAGGGCTGGCCTTTCAAGTCCTCCTGTTCGCCGGGGCCTTCTCCCACGAACATGATGTCCGCGTCCTCATTCCCCACGCCGAACACCACGTTATGCCTCGTCTCACACAGGCCGCAGCGGGTGCAGTCGGCGCAGACGCTTTTCAGTCCGTCCCAGTTCAGCATCGTTACCGGCTCCTCCTGCGTTCTGCCCGTCTCCGGCGGCGCTGGGCGCGGATGCGGGAGCGCATAAAGGAATTGAAGGCCAGATACGCGCCCACAAGTCCCAGACCGATCACGCAGATGGTTCCGATGGTGGACAGCACGCCGGAGCCGCCGACGCCGTCCTTCTCTCCGTTGGAGCGGATGGACACGCCGGTGTCCCCCGTCGCCCGGACGTCCGCCATGGCGTACAGCTCCACCTCCGTGACACAGGAATTCTGATACCAGACCTCCATCGTGGCGATCTTATCGTCCTTCTTGATAGGTGCGGTCAGGCCGCCGCCCTCCACGGTGTAGTTCATGACGTAATTCTTCATCTGAACACCGGCGGGAACCACCGTATCCACGTCCGTAAAGGACTGTCCCACTACCTGACATTCACCGCCGGACACCGGCCACTGGTTCACCGCCATGCCATCGTAAATAATGCGGTTGACCTTGTAGTTGTTGAAAACGTAATTGGCAAGTTCGGTTATTTCTTCAAAGTTACCATAGGTTTCCACGATGCCCTTCTCGGTCGTCTTACGGGCAGCTCCCAAAACCACGAAAATGACCCGCATGTTATTGTGTTCCGCTGTGCCGACAATGCTCGCCCCGGAATTCTCCGTATAGCTGGCAATGCCGCCGGTATAGCGGGAGCTCATGAACTGTGTGATGACGTGGTCGTCAACCAGATAGTTTGTGGTAGTAAGAGGGCGCTCGTCACTCACAAGATTCGTTGCGGGAATTTTATAGGTTCCCGTCTTGAAAATTTCCGCGAAAGTCTCATTTTTCGTCGCTTCCATGGTGATCTTCACCATTTCCCGGGCGGTGGTGTAGGACGTCGCCGTATCCAGGCCGGAAATGTTGCCGAACTCCGTGCTGATGCAGCCCATCTGCTTGACGCGGTCGTTCATCATTTCCTTGAAGCGGTCAGTCGTACCGGCCACATGCTCCGCCAGCGCCACGGCGGCATCATTGGCGCCGATCATCAGCAGCGCGTGAAGCAGATCGTTCACAGTCAGCTGCTCGCCGCTTTTCAGATTTGGCTTCATTTTCAGACTGCTTCCCGGCACCTTGGACTGGATGCCGTCAGAGCAGGTGACAATGTCGTCCAGATTGCTGTTCTCGATTGCCACCAGCGCCGTGACTATCTTGGCAAGGGTACCGGTGGGCAGCTTGGTATCGGGGTTATAGGAGTAGATGACTGTCTCGGTAGTCGTCTCAAAGGCGAATGCCGCCAGCGCCGTATCCAGCCGACTGTCGCTTCCCGCCAGAGGGCGCATACCGTTCAGAGTGCGGCAGCCGTTATCGATGCAGACCCGGCCGAAGGGGATCTGGGCAGCCTGCTGCTCGGCGGGCTGCGTTTCCTGCGTTGACGCGCCGGTTTCCGCGGCAGACGCCGGAATCGCTATCTGACAAAGGAGCGCGGCGCACAGGAGCAAGCTTAGCAATCTCAATTTTTTCATATTTTCCCCTCAATATTTCTTCACCGGACTTGTCCGGCGGTGAAAAGTCGTGTATAATGATGGAGATATTATAACAGCTTTTCCCCCTCTAGTCAATCCGGGAGGCAGATTCCCATGAAAAAACCACGGCTCAGCATTCTGATCGCCGTAACCCTTCTTTTCGCCGTATTCACCCTTGGCTTCTTTCTGGGCAGAAACGGCAGTCACGGCAGCGTGGAGTTATCCGTTCCCGCTTCCATGCAGACGTCCCCGCCCCAGACCACCCTTCCGGAGCCGACCACCCCGGAAACCGTGGCCGTTACGTTCCCCATCGACATCAACCGGGCGGACACGGAGCAGCTCACGGCACTTCCCGGCATCGGAGAGGTTCTTGCCCAGCGCATCATTGCATACCGGGAGGAAAACGGCAGCTTTCTTTCCACCGATGAGCTTAAGAACGTGGAGGGTATCGGAGAAAAGCGTCTGGAAGCCATACTTGACCTTATTACAGTTGGAGGATGAAAATGAAAATTCTAGTTGTGGACGACGAGGCCCTTCTGGTAAAGGGCATTCGCTTTAATTTGCAGAACGAGGGCTACGAGGTCATCACCGGCAGCGACGGTCTGGAGGCCGTGCAGGCCGTGCAGACCCAGCACCCCGACCTTGTGGTGCTGGACGTGATGATGCCCAACATGGACGGCCTTTCCGCCTGCGCCAAGATTCGGGAGTTTTCCGACGTGCCCATCATCATGCTCACCGCCAAGGGCGACGACATGGACAAGCTTATCGGCTTCGACCACGGAGCGGACGATTACCTGACCAAGCCCTTTAACATCTTAGAGCTGAAGGCGAGAATCCGCGCCCTGCTGCGCCGCGCCGGACGCACCGAGGAAAAGGCCGCGGGAAACAGCCTGACCATCGGCACCATCACGCTGGACCTGGACGCCCGGAACGCCTACCGGAACGGCCAGCTGGCCGATCTGACCGCAAAGGAATTCGACGTCATTGAGTTTCTCATGCGCAATCCCAACCGGGTCTACTCCCGGGAAGCGCTGCTGGACACCATCTGGGCTTATGAATACCGCAGCGACATCCGCACTGTGGACGTCCACATCCGCCGTCTGCGGGAAAAGCTGGAGGAAAATCCGGCAGAGCCGAAGTACATTTTAACGAAATGGGGCGTTGGCTATTATTTCCGCAAGTAAAAAGACCGGCTTCCGGGGCTACGGCAATACCCAGTTCCGGTATGCCATGACCTATGTGGTAGTCACGCTGGTCGTGCTGTTTTTTCTGAATATCTACTGCTCCGGCGTCAGTCACAAGCTGTTCTACCAGAGCAAGGAAGCCTCCATGATTGAAAAATGTCTGCTTGCTTCCGACGAAATTTCCACCCTTGAGGTGCTGAACAGCTCCACCGTCACCGGCATCGTCAATCAGCTGGAAAGTCTGAAGGTCACCCGGCTCGTGGTCACCGACCACAGCGGCGCGGCGCTGTATGACAGCAGCGGCGCTTCCGTGGGCACCTACGTTCTGCTTCCGGAGATCTTACAGGCGCTTACCGTCAGCAAGCAGGCCCCGGAGGGGAACAACGTCTTTACATGGACGTACCACGACGGCATCACCGACTCCCGCGCGGCGACCCCCATCGTCTACTATGGCACCGTGGTGGGCTGCGTATACATGACGGAGTACGATACCACGCAGGGCACACTGATCAAATCTCTCCAGCAGACCCTGCTTCGCATCACGCTGATGCTGGAAATTATCGTCGCAGCCTTCTCCGTGGCCTTTTCCAACGCCTTCTCCCGGCGTCTGAACCGGATCATGGCCTCCATGCGCATCATCCGGGAGGGGGATTACTCCCACAAGGTGGACATGGGCGGCAGCGATGAGCTGACCGTTCTGGGCGAGGAATTCAACGACCTGACAGAGCGGCTGCAAACCTCCGAGCGCAAGCGCAGTCAGTTCGTTTCCGACGCCTCCCACGAGCTGAAAACCCCTCTGGCCTCCATCAAGCTGCTGACCGATTCCATTTTGCAGAACAACATGGATATGGACACGGTGAAGGAGTTCGTGGAGGACATCGGCAACGAGGCCGACCGCCTGAACCGCATGACCGCCAAGCTGCTTTCCCTCACCAAAGCCGAAAATCCCCAGCCACAGGAAAGCGAGATCATCTATATGGCGCCCACGGTGCAGCGGGTGGCGAAAATGCTCCGGACGAATGCCAGCTGGTCGGGCGTGACCCTCTGCTTAGAGCTGGACGAGGACACCCCCGTCCTGATTCTGGAGGACGACCTGTACCAGATCGTTTTCAACCTGATGGAAAACGGCATCAAGTACAACCTGCCCGGCGGAACACTGACGGTGCATCTCGGCCGTCAGGAGGACAATGCGGTGCTCACCGTCAGCGACACGGGCATGGGCATCCCGGAGGATGCGCTGGCGCATATTTTCGAGCGGTTTTACCGGGTGGACAAGGCCCGTTCCCGGAAAAGCGGCGGCAGCGGACTGGGACTTGCCATCGTCCGCACCATTGTCCAGCGCAACCGGGGCGAAATTTCCGTTTCCAGCACGGTGGGCAAGGGTTCCGTCTTTACCGTCACCTTCCCCGCCTTTGACACGGAGGTGGATAAGTCATGAAGCGGTTCCTGTGTCTTCTTCTCTGTCTTTGCCTGTTTCTGCCCGGCTGTTCCGGCGAGCTGATGAAGAACCCCGTCACCTTTTACTATCCCCGGCGGGAATACCAGTACGGCGCGGAGGACGGCGTGATCTCCAGCGAGCAGCGGGAAGCCTCCGGCCACGCGGATGATCTGCACTACCTTCTTTCCCTGTACCTGATCGGCCCGTCCAGCGACGAGCTGGTCTCTCCCCTGCCATGGGGAACACGGCTTCTTGGGGTAAACCGGCAGGACGGCACCATCACGCTGGAGCTGACAGACACCTCTTTTACCATGACGGACACGGAATTCACCCTCGCCTGCGCCTGTCTGACCATGACCACCCTGTCCATCATCGGTGGGGACGAGGTCACCATCACCAGCGGAAGCCGAAGCGTCACCATGAGCCGGGACAGTCTGACCCTCATTGACGACAGCACCGCTTCCACAACGGAGGAAACCAAATGAAATTCATTTCATGGAATACAAACGGCCTGCGCGCCTGTGTGGGCAAGGGCTTTCTGGACGCCTTCAACGCGCTGGATGCTGACTTTTTCTGCTTACAGGAGACGAAGCTCCAAGCGGGACAGATCGACCTTCCTTTGGACGGCTACAGCCAATACTGGAACTATGCCGAGAAAAAGGGCTATTCCGGCACGGCCATCTTCGCGAAGCAAGCCCCCGTCTCCGTGCGCTACGGTCTTGGACAGCCGGAGCTGGACACCGAGGGGCGGCTCATTACGCTGGAATATCCCGGCTTCTTCCTCGTCACCTGCTACACCCCCAACGCCCAGCGGGGGCTTGCCCGCATTGACCACAGGTTAAAATGGGACGAAGCCTTTCGGGCATACCTCAGCGAGCTGGACAGGGAAAAGCCTGTCATCGCCTGCGGCGACCTGAACGTCGCCCATCAGGAGATCGATCTGAAAAATCCCGCCTCTAACCGGGGCAACGCAGGCTTCTCCGACGAGGAACGGGAGAGCTTCGGGCGGCTTCTGGACGCCGGGTTCACCGACTCCTTCCGCCGCCTCCACCCGGACGCCACCGGCGCGTACACATGGTGGAGCTATATGTTCAACGCCCGGGCGAACAACGCGGGCTGGCGTATCGACTATTTCCTCGTCTCCGACCGCATTGCGGACAAAATCACTGCCACGCCCATCTATTCGGACATCCAAGGCTCTGACCACTGCCCGGTGGGGCTGGAAATCGAGCTGTAACGTCAAAATGGCAGGAACCAAAACGTTCCTGCCATTTTGTTATTCCGGAATTTCGATCCCCACCTGTTCCCCTTTCCGAACCAGATAGCTTTTTTTCAGGCGCTCTATGTAGGCAAAGGGTTCCTCCGGGGAAATGGGGATAAATTTTCCGGCGGGCTTGTCATGCTTGGGCAGGAGTGAAAATGTCAGTTCTCCTTCCCCCAGCCGTTTGACCGGCAGCGAGGTGTTCAGCCCGAAGCCGCCATCCACCGGCACCACCAGCCCCAGGCTCTCCCGCTTGTCAGCGCAAGTTACCCAGAGTCTGCACATCACGTCCCCGGTCAGCTCGCAGCGGCACAGGAAATGATAGTAAAGCCCCTGCCTTGTCACCTGCACCTTTCCCACCGGACGGTTTCCGAAATATACGCCGTAATTTTCTTCCAAATGCAACGCCCCCTGCCGCATTCTATGCCGCAGGGGGCTTCATTATGAATCATGTTGCCCGTCCGCCGCCGGGAAGGCCGAAGCTGACGGCAATGGCGTCGTCCACCTGCGCCATCTGGTTTTCGTCCAGATGCCCCATGTGCTCCCGCAGGCGGCGCTTGTCGATGGTGCGAATCTGCTCCAGAAGGATGATGGAATCCTTGCTTAACCCCACACTTCCCCCCGCGATGTTGATATGGGTAGGAAGCCGGGCTTTCCCCGTCTGGCTGGTGATGGCCGCCGCAATGACCGTGGGGGAATGGCGGTTTCCGGTGTCGTTCTGCACGATCAGAACAGGCCGGGTCCCTCCCTGCTCGCTGCCCACGACCGGCGACAGGTCGGCATAGAATATGTCGCCCCGTTTGACTGATGGTTCCGTCATAGTGTTCACTCTCCGTGCATCAATACCCACGCTACCGGATGAATCCATATGTAACGCGGTAATCCTATTCTCCCACGCCATGACCGGATTTATACGAGTTTTTAATAAAACGCTTAAAAGCGTTTTATTAGGCCGCAGGATTGCGGCCAGCGGCCACTGCCGCTAAAAAACGAAGTCAATACATTTCTTATGGCCGGGCTGGTAAAATATCCTATGCACGGTTTTTCCAAAAAGCTACACCGTTTCAAAATTTGTGACCTTCAATGACAGAATGCGCCGTTCTTTGTAGAGAATCTCGGCGTCTTCCGGGCAATCGTCCTCCCCCAGCCAGATGTCCAGATGAAGTGCGTCGTCCTCGTAGCTGTCGTCAATGGTCAGCCGCAGACGCCCGCCGTCCATCCCGGCGGAGGTGATATAGCCGCTTCGCAAGGTTTTCATGAGTATCCACGGGGCGCTGACGGGGGTCACCTGTTCCTCCGCCATCAGATCGAATTGCAGCGCCGTGTCGTCAAAGGTCAACTTTCCCCCGGCGTCGGATACCTTGCCGGTGATGCCCGTGATGGTCTCAGGCGCGGTGACGGCGAAAGTCAAATTGCCCTGAGAATCACACTGGCAGTCCATGGAAAAGGTGTACACTTTGTCTGAGTAGTCCGCCGTGATTTCGCAGGAAAAATGGCATTCGGAGGCCTTCAGCAGCTCCGAGCGGAGGTCAAGCCCCCGCTGCATCTCCTTTGACCCGCCGGAACACCCGGTGAGAAATACAAGCACCACCACGGCCGCCGCGAATTTTTTCAAAGAAACCCCGCCTTATTTCATAAGTCGCGGAAGGGCGCTGAGCATGTCCGTGGGCAGCATTCCGTACTGCCCCAGCTCCGCCGCGCACCGGTCCCCCGCCGCGCCGTGGAGCCACGCCCCGCAGGCGGCGGCTTCCAGCGGCGGCAATCCCGCCCCCAGCAGCGCCGTAATGACGCCCGCCAGCACGTCCCCGCTGCCCCCGACGGCCATGCCGGGATTCCCGGTTGGGTTGATATAACCGTTCACGCCGTCGGTGATGCAGGTCTCGTGACCCTTCAACAGGACGACGCACCCCAGATCGTAGGCAAGGTCAGCAGCCGCAGACATGCGGTCTTCCCCGATGACGCCGCCCAGCCGGGCAAATTCCCCGTCGTGGGGTGTGAGAATGGTGGGTGATTTCCTTCCGCGCAGTAAATCTCTATGCGCGGACAAAACATTTATGCCGTCTGCATCCACGACCACCGGGCACTGGGCATTTTCCAGCACCGCCCTGACCACCGCCAGCGTTCCCTCGGACTGCCCCAGACCGGGGCCGACCAGCACGGCGTCCATCTGGGGAAGTCGTGCAAGAATTTCCGGCACGGCATCGGCGCTGAGCCTGCCGCCCGCGTCGGGCAGGGGAAAAATCACCGGCTCATTGAGTTTCACCGCTTCAATGCCGTAGATGCTCTCAGGCACCCCCAGAAACACCAGTCCCGCGCCTGAGCGCAGAGCGCCCATGGCGGCGAAAAACGCCGCCCCCGTATAGCCCCGGCTGCCGCACAGCAGCAGGAGCTTGCCGAAATTCCCCTTGTGTCCCCATGGATTCCGGTCAGGCAGGAGGGACAAAACCAACTCGTGATTCAGCCGTCTTATCATGGTCTTACAGGCCGTACAGCTTCGTGTACTTTTCCGTCAGGTAGTCGGTATAATACTTTGCGTCGAACTTGCCGCACACGGATTCAAACAGCTCGCCGGGCTTTTTGAAGCTGGCATAGCGGTGGATATGGCTTCTCAGCCAGTCCGTGACCTTGCTCAGGTCACCCTTTGCCACGTCCGGCCAGATGTCGCCGATTTCCTCCTGCATTTTGTGCAGCATCTGTGCGCCGTAGGCGCTGCCAAGGGCATAGGAGGGGAAGTAGCCGATGCTGCCGCCGCTCCAATGGCTGTCCTGAAGGCAGCCCTCCCGGTCGCTGGGAACGTCCACGCCCAGATACTTTTTATACAGCCGCTTCCACTCCGCCGGAACGTCTTTGACCGCCAGCGTCCCACCGATCAGCTGCTTTTCAATTTCGTAGCGCACCATGATGTGCAGGCAGTAGGTCAGTTCGTCGGCTTCCGTCCGGATGAGAGACGGCTCTGCCTTGTTGATGGCGCGGTAGAACATATTCTCGTCCACATCGGCCAGCTGCTCCGGGAACAGCTCCTTCAGCTTCGGGAAAACGGCGTGGACATAGGCGGGACTTCTGCCGATGATGTTCTCATAGAACCGGCTCTGGCTCTCGTGAATGCCCATGGACACGCCGCCGGCGAGGGCGGTGTAATTGTAGCAGTCGTCCGCCCCCAGCTCATACAGGGCGTGGCCGCCCTCGTGAATGACGGAGAACATGGAGGAAACCAGATTGTCCTCAAAATAATGGGGGGTAATGCGCACATCCTTGTTGTTGAAATTGGTGGTGAAGGGATGCTCCGTTTCGGCAATGCCGCAGTGGGTGCGGTCAATGCCCATGACCTCCATGAGATAATCGGAGAGCTTTCTCTGAATCTCCACAGGATAATGGCGGTACAGGAAAGCGTCGTCGATCTGCTTCGTCGCCCGGATCTTCTCGATGAGGGGGACGATGGTCTGCCGGAGCTGAGCGAAGAAGGCGTCCAGCGTCTCGACGTTCATCCCTTCCTCGTATTCGTTCAGCAGCGCGTCGTAGGGTGCCATTTCCGGATGGTAATACCCGGCAAACTTCCGGTTATAGTCCACGATCTTCTCCAGATACGGGGCAAATGCGGCAAAATCGTCCTCCGGCTTCGCCTTGTGCCATACGCTCTCGGCATCGTTGATCAGCACGGAATAGGCGACGTATTCCTCCGCCGGGATACGGTGAATCTGGTCGTAGCTTTTGCGCAGAACCTCTACCTCCCGCTTTGTCTGGGCATCCAGCTCATCGGCGTGGGCTTCCAGATAGGAAAGAAGCTCGTCATTCTCATCGTTCACCAGCAGATCATAGGTGATCTGAGACATGACCTCCATGGTCTTGCCCCGTCCCTCCCATGTGTCGCTGGGCGCGGCGGTGGTGGCGTCCAGATACAGCACGCCCAAGGCGTGGTTATACGCCGCCTGGGTCTGTTCCAGCTTCTTGAGGGCTTCTCGCGCCTGCTGTACGGATTCATATTTCATGGCAATGCACTCCTTTGTTTTTTCGATACTCCAACCATATCACTCCCCCGCGCCTTCGTCAAGAGATTTCCCGTTTTGGGCGGGTTCCGCGAAAAAAATGCTTGCATATTTTAGCCGTATATGCTAATATGAGGGCGATACGGAAAAAGCGTTGAATGGGCTGCCTTGTGTTGGTTTGCGCTGTCAGAGAGAGCGGGATGGTGAGATCCGCTTGCGTGCAATGCCGGGCTTTCTCCCGGGAGCTGCCGCTTGAACGAAAAGTAGAGTTGGCCGCGTGACTGCGTTAACGGTCTTGGATGTGTCTGCATCCGAAAAGCGCGCCGTTTCGGCGAATTGCGGGTGGTACCGCGGAAGGAATGCCTTTCGTCCCGATTGTGGGATGGAGGGTCTATTTTTTTGTAGTTTACCTTTCAGGAGGAATGAACATGAAAGAACAGTTAGAGCAAATCAAAGCCAATGCCCTGACAGCGCTGGAAGCTGCCGCCACCCCGGCGGCTCTGGAAGAGCTTCGCGTCAAGCTGCTGGGCAAGAAGGGCGAGCTGACCGCTGTGTTGAAGCAGATGGGCAAGCTCTCCGCTGAGGAGCGCCCCGTCATGGGTCAGCTGGCGAATTCCGTCCGGGCAAGCATCGAGCAGGAGCTGGAAAAGCGGAAGGCCGACATCCACGCCGCCGCGCTGGAAGCCAAGCTGGCTTCCGAAGCCATCGACGTGACCATCCCCGGCAAGGCCGTGTCCATCGGCCATCAGCATCCCATGAATCAGGTGCTGCAGACCATCAAGGACATCTTTGTGGGTCTGGGCTATCAGGTGGTGGACGGCCCCGAGGTGGAGCTGGCAGACTACAACTTCACCCGGCTGAACATTGAGGAAGGCCACCCCTCCCGCGACCGCTCCGATACCTTCTATTTCACCGATGACGACAGCGTCCTGCTCCGCACCCAGACCAGCCCCATGCAGATCCGCTACATGGAAAAGCACAAGCCCCCGCTGTGCATGCTGGCTCCCGGCCGCGTGTTCCGCAAGGACGAGGCCGACGCGACCCACTCCCCCATGTTCCATCAGATCGAGGGTCTGGTGGTGGCGGAGAACATTACCATGGGCGACCTGAAGGGCGCACTGACCACCATCATGCGGAAAATTTACGGTGAGGACGCCGTGATGCGGTTCCGTCCCCATCACTTCCCCTTCACCGAGCCGAGCTGTGAAATGGACATGCAGTGCCACAAGTGCCACGGCACCGGCGAGATCGACGGTCAGGTCTGCTCCACCTGCCACGGCGAGGGCTGGATCGAGCTGCTGGGCGCCGGTATGGTGCACCCCAAGGTTCTGGAGAACTGCGGCATCGACCCTGAAAAGTATTCCGGCTTTGCCTTCGGCATGGGTCTGGAGCGTATGGCCATGGGCCGCATGAAGATCAACGACCTGAGACTGATTTTCGACAACGACATCCGGTTCCTGAACCAGTTCTAAGGAGGGAAAAACAATGAAACTCAACAGAAAATGGCTAAACGAGGAATTCGTAGACCTGTCTAACGTCTCCGATAAGGAATTCGTGGAAACCCTGACCGTTTTTGGTCAGAAGGTGGAAACCTGGGAGCGGCTGGACGCGGAGATCAAAAACGTGGTCGTGGGCAAGGTTGTGTCCATGGTGCGCCATCCCAACTCCGATCATATGTGGATCTGTCAGGTGGACGTGGGCGGCGACGCCCCCGTGCAGATCGTCACCGGCGCACAGAACGTCCACGAGGGCGATCTGGTTCCCGCGGCACTGCATAACTCATGGCTCCCCGGCGGCGTTCACATCACCAAGGGCAAGCTCCGGGGCGAAGTGTCGGGCGGTATGCTCTGCTCCTTCTCAGAGTTGGGTCTGACCCAGAACGACCTGCCCGGCGTGTTCGCCGACGGCATCTGGATTCTCAACGACGAGGACTGCACGGTTGGCGAGGACATCAACCTCGTCATCGGCAACGACGACACCGTTGTGGACTTTGAGATCACCAACAACCGCCCCGACTGCTACAGCATCATCGGCCTTGCCCGGGAAGCTGCCGCCGCCTTCGGCAAGCCCATGCGTCACCACGAGCCTGTGGTTCACGGCTCCGACGCCGGGGATATTTACGACCATCTGGACGTGGACGTCCCCGCAACGAAGCTGTGCAACCGCTACACCTCCCGGATGGTTGCCAACGTAAAGATCGCCCCCTCCCCCAAGTGGCTGCGCCGCCGCCTGCGCGCCAACGGCGTGCGTCCCATCAACAACATCGTGGACATCACCAACTACGTCATGCTGGAATACGGTCAGCCCATGCACGCCTTTGATTACCGCTATGTTTCCTCCGGCAAGATCGTGGTGCGGGAAGCCGAGGACGGCGAGACCCTGACCACCCTGGACGGCAGCGTACGCAATCTGAAGGCCGGTATGCTGGTCATCGCCGACGAAAATAAGCCCATCGGCCTTGCCGGTATCATGGGCGGCGAAAACTCCGAAATCAAGGACGATACCGCCATGGTAGTCTTCGAGTCCGCCAACTTCGACGGCACCTCCATCCGCCAGACCGCTCTGGCGCTGGGTATGCGCACCGAAGCCTCCGGCAAATTTGAAAAGCGCCTTGACCCCATGATGACCGTCCCTGCCGTGCAGCGTGCCTGCGAGCTTGTGGAAATGCTGGGCTGCGGCGATGTGCTGAACGGCACCATCGACGTCATCAACTATGTTCCCGAGGAAAAAACGCTGCCTCTGGAGCCGGAGAAGATCAACCGGCTGCTGGGCACCGACATTTCCAAGGAAGATATGGTCAAGTACCTGAACCGGCTGGAAATTCCCGTGGAGGGCGACACCATTCTCGTTCCCTCCTTCCGTCCCGACCTGAACCTGATGGCGGATATCGCTGAGGAAGTGGGCCGTTCCTATGGCTACAACGAAATTCCCACCACCGCTTTCAAGACCTCCACGCAGGGCGGCTATTCCCCCGTGATGAAGCTGGAAGCCAAGGCCGGAACCCTGTGCCGCGCCATGGGGTACAGTGAGATCATCACCTATTCCTTCGTCTCCCCCACCGTTTTCGACCAGATCCGGCTGCCCGCCGATTCTCCCCTGCGCAACGCTCTGCGCATCCAGAATCCTCTGGGTGAGGACACCTCCATCATGCGCACCATCGCCCTGCCCTCCATGCTGGAAATCCTCTCCCGGAACAACGCCTACCATAACAAGGCCGTGAAGCTCTATGAGCTGGCAAAGATCTACCTGCCCGTAGCCGGTCAGCCTCTGCCCGAGGAGCCGAAGATGCTTGTTCTCGGCACCTACGGCGCCGGCGAGACTTTCTTCACCCTGAAGGGCGAGCTGGAAGCCATCTTCACCGGTCTGCGGCTGAAGAAAGCGGAATACACCGCCGTGAAGGACAACCCCAGCTACCATCCCGGCCGCTGCGCCAAGGTGAGCATCGACGGCGTGGACGTGGGCGTGATGGGTCAGGTGCATCCTCTGGCGGCCGCGAACTACGGCATCGACACCGACGTCTACTGCGCCGAGATCGACTTCACCAAGCTGTTTGAGATGCAGCTGCCCGACGCCACCTATACCCCCCTGCCCAAGTATCCCACCGTGTCCCGTGACCTGAGCCTTGTCTGCTCTGAGGACGTCACCGTCGCGCAGGCGGAAGCCGTCATCACCGCCGCTGCCGGAAAGCTGCTGCGGGATGTGAAGCTGTTCGACATCTACCGCGGCCCCGGCGTTCCCGAGGGCAAGAAGAGCATGGCCTTCTCTCTGGAGCTGCGGGCGGACGACCGTACCCTCACCGATACGGACTCCGAAGCCGTCGTGACCAAGGTTCTGGCCGCGCTGAAGGAAAAGCTGGACGCTGCTCTGCGATAATTTGGTACTTCGGCAAAAATTCTGCAAAGATTCACAAAAATTTCCGATTTCAGGGCTTTACAGCCCGAAAGAATTCGGTTATAATGACAACAGTACAAATATAAAAGGAGGCTGAAACCATGACGGATAAGGACACTGTAAAATTCACCGTCCCCAGCGATGACAAAGAGAATATGCGCCGTATTCTCCGGAATGTGTATGAAGCCCTCACCGAAAAAGGCTACAACCCCGTCAACCAGATCGTCGGCTACCTGCTGACCGAAGACCCCAGCTATATCACCAACTACAACAACGCCCGGAGCATGATCTGCAAGATTGACCGGGACGAGCTGATGCAGGTGCTGGTGCGCGAGTACCTCTTCGAGAAGGAAGCCCAATAACCTGACCCAGCCAAGGGGCTTTTGCCAAGGCAAAAGCCCCTTGCTTTTTGGCCGCGAGCTTGGGGAACCTCTGAATAAATTGCCTTCGGCTGGCGGCGAATCTTTTGCCCCATCCGCGCAGTTCTGAAAGCGGGAAATACACAAAGTATTTCGCCGCTTTCAGAACTTTCGGCTGAGCCAAAATCTTCTGCCGCCAGCTCTCGTCGATTTAATCAGAGCTTCCCCTGAAATATGCAAACAGATGCGGCCGACATGCACCTTGACAATCTCATACTTTCTTCCTCCGTCTTTCCGTTTTTCAATCTTTTTTCAGGAAAAGTTATGTTAACGAGGGTCGTTTCCCGACCGTTTCCAACAAAAAGCTTGACATTCTCATTACAGTATGTTACAATCTGATTACATTTTGCATAGGAGGTACCTTTGATGGCTGATGAAAATGCAGTTCTGATGTATAAAGGACATCCGCTGATGCGGAAGGACAACTTGATTTACTACGGCTCCATGGCCGACAGTCACATCGTTATGCTTCAGGTTCTCGAGACCAAGAAGGTGAACGATCTGGACGTTGCCACCCGGGTTTCCGTGCAGCTCCAGCTGACCGACCCCACCGCCAGAAGCCGCGACCGGATCGTGAAGAAGAGCGAAAAAGACGGCCTGTACACCGCCCTTGACTTTGGCTGTGTCTGGCTGGAACGCGCACTGGCCGGTAAATAATTCACCCCTTTCCCCGATATCCGGATGATATCGGAGTTCCCCGCAGTCTCACTTTAGGCTGCCTACCAAAGACGGAGGCAAAAGTATGAAGATCAAAAGAATCCTTAGCATGGTGCTGGCACTGGTGCTGTGTATCGGCGCCATGTCCATCACCGCATTCGCCGCAGAAGAAACCATGTACGGCATCGGATTTGTGGATGCCAGCTCCCTGCGGCTTCGCAGCGAACCCAACGTAAGTTCCGCGACCCTTGTCTATGCCCCCCGCAATGACTGCGTGGCGGTCATCAGCAAAACCGGCGAGTGGTACAAGGTCAATTACAACCTGCAAGTCGGCTACATGCACCAGGACTATCTGAAGGTACTTACCCGGGAAAACGCCGAGCTTGGCTATGGCGAGGTTTCCGGCAGCGGCGTCAACCTGCGCTCCGGCCCCTCCACTACCTACGGAAAAGTGGCCGTCGCTTCCAGCGGCGAGAAATGCTACATTCTCGGCCTGAACAACGGCTGGTACAAGGTCATCTACAATAGCAGCATCTGCTATATCCGCAGCGACTATCTGCGCCTGACGGAAATTCCCTACGAAAATCAGGCATCTCCCCACAGTCCCAAATTCTATCGTCTCGGCAAGTCCACCGGCGTCGCCCCCAGCGCCGCCGCGCTGAACGGCACCGTATCTGCGGGAAGCTCCGCCTCTGCGGGTTCTTCCTCCGCCGGTTCTGCCCCCTCCGCCGCCGGTTCCGACATCGTTGCGGAAGCCCAGAAGTATTTGGGTACCCCCTACGTTTACGGCGGCGCTTCTCCCAGCGGCTTCGACTGCTCCGGCTTCGTATATTACGTTCTGAAGCAGCTGGGCTTCTCCCCCTACCGCACCCCCGCCGACCAGTACAATCAGGGTACTTACGTGGAAAAAGACAGCTTGCAGCCCGGCGATATCGTTTTCTTTGCCGGTACATATGCCAGCGGCATTTCCCATGTGGGCATTTACGTTGGCGGCGGCCAGTTCATCCATTCCCCCAATTCCCGCTCCACGGTCTCCTATTCCGACCTCACCAGCGGCTACTGGGCGCAGCACTACTACGGCGCGCGGAGAATGGTGTGACCCCAAAATAAAGATTTCCCAGACGTCGAATTTGGCGTCTGGGTTTTTTTATCAGATTGAATCACAAAAGCAAGCACGACACATACTAGAAACACCTCGGTTCCACAGAAAAACGAAAAGCAGGTGTTTTTATGGCAAATCAAAAGCGGGGACGGCAGAGCTTTATTCTGCCTGACCCACCGGTCATTACCCACTGGGCAAGCGTAGCCGGAAAGAAGGAGTCCGAAGGCCCTCTTGCCCATACCTTCGACGTCACATCTCAGGATACCTATTTCGGCCAAAAAACCTGGGAGCAAGGCGAAAAGCAGATGCAGAAGCTGGCGCTCGGGAAGCTGGCCGAAAAAGCCAACATGAAGTTGGAGGATTTTGACCTTGTTTTCTCCGGCGATCTATTAAACCAGTGTATCGGCTCGTCCTTCACCCTGCGCAATCTGGGCATCCCCCACCTGGGGCTGTACGGCGCTTGCTCCACCATGGCGGAAAGTCTGCTGCTGTCCTCCATGGCGGTGGGCGGCGGCTTTGCGGACAACGCGGTGGCCATGACCTCCTCCCACTTTGCCTCCTCCGAGCGGCAGTACCGCTTCCCTCTGGGCTACGGTGGGCAGCGGACGCCCACCGCTCAATGGACGGTCACCGGCTCCGGGGCAGCGCTGGTGCGCAGCGACGGCCATGGCCCCCGGATCACCGGCTGCACCGTCGGCACCGTCACCGACCTTGGCATCAAGGACGCCAACAACATGGGCGCGGCCATGGCCCCCGCCGCCTATGCCACCATCAAAGCCCATTTTGATGACATGAAGGCCGCCCCCGAGGACTTTGACCTGATCGTCACCGGCGATCTGGGGCAGCTGGGCAAGGAACTGCTTCTGGAGCTTGCCCGGCGGGATGGGGTCTCTCTGGGCGGGAAGCTGACGGACTGCGGAACCCTGGTTTTCGACAACGACAGGCAGGACGTCCACGCCGGCGGCTCCGGCTGCGGGTGCAGCGCCATCACCCTGTGCGGCTACCTTCTGGGGCAGCTGAACGGGGGAAAACTGAAAAAAATACTGTTTTGCGGCACGGGCGCACTGCTCTCCCCCACCTCCACCCAGCAGGGGCTTCCCATTCCCGGGGTCTGTCACGCAGTGTGCATTGCGGGAGGAACGTAATATGGACTATGTAAAAGCCTTTCTGATCGGCGGACTGCTCTGTCTCATCGGACAGATTCTCATTGACAAAACCAAGCTGACTCCGGCGCGGATTCTGGTGAGCTACGTGGTCATCGGCGTGCTTCTGGGCGCGGTGGGGGTATATCAGCCCCTTGCGGAATTTGCCGGGGCTGGCGCTTCCGTCCCCCTGACAGGCTTCGGCAACACCCTTGCCAAGGGCGTCAAGGAGGCGGTACAGGAGGATGGTTTTCTCGGCATATTCACCGGAGGGCTGAAAGCCTCCGCCGGAGGCATCACCGCCGCCATTTTATCGGGACTGATCGCCAGCCTGATTTTCAAAGCCAAGGATAAATCCTGAATTTCCGGGCAAGCTATGTCAGCGGCAAAACCGCGATATAGATTTCGGAGGAAGAAAAGTATGAATAACCAGAACAGAAATCAGAACAGCAACCAGAATAAGAACGAGAAAGAGAACCGTACTGAGAACCGCAGCGAGAACCAGTCTCAGAACAAGAACTGCCGCTGACGGCAAACGGGCGCCCGGAATACCGGGCGCCCGTAAATTCTTTATACTTCCATAAATCTTCCCAGCTGGAAGAAATAGAGATACTTTGCCTTGACCGGCATTTCATAAATGCGGCTCAGGGCTTCGGCGTAGGTCTGCACCTGGAGCCGGTAGCGTTCTGCCGCCCCGGCCACCGTGCTTTCCGTGACATGATCGGTTTTGAAATCCAGCACGATGATGCCGTCCTTTTCCAGCAGCGCGCAGTCCACGACGCCCTGCAACAGCACCTGTTCTCCCTCCAGGCCGTCACCGTAATGACTGCCGTCGTCGAGGATGGAGAACTTGAATTCCCGCAGACATGGGCATCCGGCGCGAAGCTTCCGGCCGATTTCCGTATCGAAAAACGCCGCGATTTTCCCGCTGTCCGCCAGTTTTCCCTGTTCCTCAGTGATGAATTTCTGAGAAACCAGGCGGTCGATCTCCGCCTTTACTTCGTCCTCGCTGCCGCAGTTTTCATAGCGCAGGTATTGCAGTACGGCATGAATGGCGCTGCCGTAGGCCTTGCCGCCGCGGCTTTCTGTGAGGAAGGACGGGCGCCGGAAATCCCGGGTGGGGAATTTCGGCTCCTGCGTATCCTCCGCCGCTTCCTCGTCCTTGGCGCGGCCTTTGCGGTTGGTCGCCGTCTGCTTGGAGGGTGCGCGGGTCGCCGCATCGTAGGCATATTGGAAGGACAACGCTTCCTGCAGCGCCTGCTCCACACCGTCGGGCATTGCGGGGCGGGTGTCCATCTCTTTTCCAACGGCGTCTTCCGATTCCGGGGCATCGGAAACGCGAATCACCCAGGGATGATCTCCCAGCTTTGTCTCGCCGGGTCGGCCGCCCAGCGCGTGAAGCGCTCCCGCCTCCGTATGGCGCACTGCCGCCAACAAGACCCACTGCCCGGGGCGCGCCGCCTCCCGGCACAGCAGCTCTCCCCTGTCAAAATCCTGCCGAAGGGCGATATTCTGAATTATCTTTCCGGGATTTTTCTCTGCGTAGGTCATGATCAGACGATCCCGTGCCCGGGTCATGGCGACATACAGCACCCGCAGTTCCTCCGACAGGCTTTCCGCCGCCATTTTCGCGGCAATGGCACGCTTGGCGATAGAGGAATAGCGCACGCGATTTTCGCTGTCCGCCACGGAAAGTCCCATTCCCAGATCCCTGTCGCAGAGGATCTGGGCGCACTGGCTCTCCGTGTTGAACCTCCGGGAAAGGTTGCTGAGGAACACCACCGGAAATTCCAGTCCCTTGGACTTGTGGATACTCATAATGGTCACGCACCCGGCAGGAGACGAAGCCGCTGAAATCAGCCCTTTTTCCTCCATTGCGTCCAAAAAATCCAGAAACTGCCCCAAATCTTTCAAATTTCCGTTTTCAAAATCCGCCGCCAGCTGATAAAACGTCTGGATATTTGCGGTCTTGGCCTCGCCGTCGGGCATGGCGGCGTAAACGCTGTCCAGTCTGGTCAGGGCGAAGCAGTTTTCCAGCAGTGCGGTCAGGGGGTTCATTCTGGCCTCCCGGCGCAGCCTGTCCAGCGTGTTCAGGAACGTTTTGACCTTCGGGCTGTCGCTGAGCAGCAGTGCGTCATAGAACGCGCCCCTTTTCCTCGCGCTTCGGATTTCCGCCAGCTCGTCGGCGGTAAAGCCGAAAATGGGGCTTGCCAGCGTGCTGACCAGCGGAATGTCCTGCCGGGGGTTCCAGATGATCTGCAGGAACGAGCGCAGGGTGCCGATCTCCTCGGTTTGCAGCAAGTCCGTGCCGCCGCCCGACGCACAGCGAATGCCCCGGGCTTCCAGCGCCTTCTGGAAATACCCGCCGCCGCTGCCGGGAGAACGAAGCAGAATCACAATGTCCTCCGGGCGAACCGGCCGCAGGCTATCGCCATCCCGCACCGGCGTTCCCTCCCGCAGCATCCGGACGATTCGCTCCGCCACAAAGGCCGCTTCCTCCTGATACTGGTCGTCTCGTGTCTCGATCACGTGAAGCTCCACGGCGGTTTCCAGCGGCGTGTGGGGAATTCCCTCCCGGAGTTCCTCCGCTTCCCCGTAGGTCAGCCCGCCGACCTTGGGGCGCATACAGGTGTGGAACACGTCGTTCACCGCGTCGATGACCTCCGCGCCGGAACGGAAATTATGGCTCAGAAGAATTTTTCTGCCCTGCCCCGGCTCCGCCTGCTGGGCGGGGACGTATTTTTCATACTTTTCCAGAAAAATCCCCGGGTCAGCCAGACGGAACTGGTAAATTGACTGCTTCACGTCGCCGACCATGAAACAGTTCTGCTTCTCCCGGGTCAGGGCCTCAAAAATCGCGTCCTGCACGCCATTGGAGTCCTGATACTCGTCCACCATGATCTCCCGGTAACGCCGCCCGATCTCCCGCGCGGCGGCTGTGGGCTGGCTTCGGGATTTTCCCAGCAGCAGATCCAGCGTTTTGTGCTCCAAATCTCCAAAATCCAGCACCCGGCGGCTGCGTTTGGCCGCGGTGTAATCCCGGTCGAACTGCCTTACCAGCGCCACCAGCCCCCGCTGGGCGGCAGCTGTCTGGTGCAGGTCGGTCAGCACCTGTCCGGAATCGTTGGAAAAGCCCGACAGCTTCTTTTTCAGCCCCTCCTTGCAGGCCGACCATGCGGCCTTGATCCGATCCGTCAGCTCCGGGTCAGGGTTGTCTTTTGTGGGAAACCGAAGCGACCCGAAACGGAGCTCCCGTTTTGCCACGATATCATCCCAGATCGTGCAGGCGCGAAGCTGCTCCAACTGGTACATGGCGTCTCTCAGGGTAACGGCGGGCTTTTCCAGACCGGGGCAGTTGTCGGCGCTTTCTGCGCACTGCCGAAGCACCGCGATCTGACAGTCCAGATATTCCTGCAAATTCCGAATCAGATATTGCCCCCACACCGTCTCCCCCACGTCGCCGATGCCCTCAGCATCCGCGTCGGTCAGGCATTTGTCCAGCCATGCCTCCGGGTTCAGGTGGCAGTGGGCGCTGTCGTAGACCTTTTCGATGATCTCCGGCACCTGCCGGTCCGACCGCCCCACGCCCTGCGTGTCCACAAACGCCCGGAAGTCCGGGTCATCCCCCGCCGTTTCATAGGCGCGGTCAAGCAAACCTTCCAGCACCGTCTCCCGTATCTCCCGGCATTCGTTTTCATCCGCCACCCGAAAATCCGCCGCAATGTCCAGTTTATAGGCATATTCCCGAAGCAGATCGGAGCAAAAGCCGTGAACCGTGGAGATTTTCGTCAGAAACAACCGCTGCATTTGCCGCTGCAAATGCGTTTCTTCCGGCCGTTGGGCAATTTCCTCCGTCAGCTTTTTGGCGATTTTCCCCCGAAGCTCCGACGCTGCGGCCTTGGTGTAGGTGATGATGAGAAACTCGTCCAAGTTGGCCGGGTCATGCGTCTGGGTCAGAAAGCCCAGCAGCCGGTCAACCAGCACCTTGGTCTTGCCGGAACCGGCAGCCGCGGAAACCAGCAGCTTGCCGCCCCGGCTGGTCACGGCCATCTCCTGTTGCGGTGTCAGTTTATCCGCCATGATTTCCCATCTCCTTTCCGATTTCCTCCCAGAACCGCTGAGCGTCCATCATCTTATAGCTGCGCCGCCCCTCCACGGCCGCCGGGTGGCAGACCGGGCCGTAGGGGCAGAACCGGCAGGCATCGTGGGTGCTGCCGCGGGTGTAGGGGTTTGGCTCCACATTGCCGGAAACGATGTCCTCCACCAGTCTGGACAGTATCCGGAACACGTACCCTTCCAACAGCTTCAGCTGCCGGCGGTCGGCAAGGTCGCCGGAAATGGTGCCGTCCTTTTTCACGCTGTAACACATCCGCTTGGGCGCGTCTCCCGGCTCCATCGCCTGTAAGACATCTTCATCGTTCAGAAGCAGTCCCTTTCGCTTCCACTTGGAAATCCGCTCCTGCTCCGCTTCCTCGGCGGTCAGCTTGCCGTCGGAGGTCAGATAGGGCGCACGGGCGGGAAAATACTGCACGCCCGCCGCCACCGGGCGGTCGCCCAGCATATCGCTTCCGCTGCTTTTCAGGGCGAACATGTACAGCAGCATTTGCAGCCCCACGCCGTTGAACACGTCGCAGTAGTCAAAATCCTTTTTCCCGGTTTTGTAGTCTACCACCCGGTAATAGCGGCTGGCGCCGTTGTCCCAGATGTCCACCCGGTCGATAAAGCCCCGCAGGACTGCGTTCATGCCGCCGCCCGGAATCGGGATGGGCGGCAGGCCCTCCCCGTCGCCGAAGCCGACCTCAAAGCCCGCCGGGGCAAACGCCGCCTCGCTCAGCTCCTGCCACAGCTCCCGAACCACCATGTCCAGCTCCTGAATATGGCGGCGGAACAGATACGTCACCCGTTCCGACTCGATCTGGCTGAAATGCTCCCGGGCGTATTCCTCGCTGAAGCCATGGGCGATTTTCAGTGTTTCCTCTAAGGAAACCTTATGGAATCCCCCCAGCTCCCCAATGCGGCGGGCGGAATTTTCCAGCACCGCATGGACATAGGTTCCGAATTCCGCCGGGTCGATGGCGGCTTCCTTCCGCTCCTGCACCCGAAGACCGTACTTGAGGAAATAGGACAGGCGGCATTCCGCCTGCCGGTCGATCTGGGAAGCGGAAAGATTCAGCGTCGAGCCGTAGAGTTTGCCAATGGTTTCCCGCTCCACCTTTCCGAAGCGGTAATCCCGCCGGCGGCAGGTTTCCAGATATGTATCCCGGACATTCAAACGTCCGGCCACGTCCCCGGCGTCCCACCGGGCGAGATACGCCCCCGCTTCCAGCCCATCCGCCGGAGCAAAGCCCAAAGTGTTTTTCACCTGCTGTTCCCCGCCCGCAAGCTCGCACAGGCGGCGGTAGACAAAGGACGGCTGGTCGCCGGAGCAGAACACGCTCACCGACGCCATGGCGCCGCAGAAGCAGCCGTAAATTTCCGCGAACTCCGCCTGCACGCCCTCCATCGCGCCGCCGGTGAGGGGCACGCCCAGCTCCCGGAGGGTGACGCGCTCCTGATCGGTCAGGACACCGGCGGAACCGGAATAGCCGGGGAGCTTGCCTTCCTCCGCCCCCAGCACGATCAGATGCTTTTCCTGATGGCAGCGCATGGCGGATACGGGGCCGACCTGCACCGCGTCCAGCACCGGTGGGATGGTTCCCACGTCGTACTGGCTCAGCAGCAGCCGGAAAAGGCGGATAAACTGCTCCCCCTCCCAATGGGTGCCCCCCAGCATGTCGTACATCTGCTCCAGCGCACCCAGAAGGATTTCCCACAGCTGATTCAAAATCTGCGCGGCCCGGTTGTCCCCGGCGGCATCCAGCTCCTGCGCCATGCGGGAAAGCCGCATTTCCAGGGAAATATCCTCCAGAAAGCCGTACAGCGCCAGAATCTGTCCCCGCAGGTCGGAAGCGTCCCGGAAGCCCTGCCAGAGCCGCGTCAGCGGCGCGATTGCCAATTCCCGCGCCGTGTTCAGTTCTTCCAGACGATGCTGGTCTTCCTCCGTCCACACGCCGCTGAGGCCATCGGGATGGTTTTCCCAGCTCTGCGTCCACTTCTGCCCGCGAATGCCCCAGATGATGGCGTAATTCTCGATCCGGTCGCAGGTATCCGGGTCAACGGGAGACAGGGCGGAGCGTAGATAGCGCAGGACGCTTTTCTGGTCGAATCCGCTCAGGGCAGCGTCCAGCGCCATCAGCACCGTGGCGATGACGCTTTTTTGCAGAATATCCTCGGTTCCGGACTGATACACCGGAATATGGAGCCGGTGAAAGACCAGATTCACCAGCGGCTGATACACCGTCATATCGGTGCAGACCACTGTAATGTCCCGGCAGCGGCACCCGGCGGCGAGAAGAAAGCGAATTCTCTCCGCCGCGCCCATACACTCGAGGTACGGCGATTCCGCCCGGACCACGTCCAGGCACCCGCTCGCCGCGCCCCGGCTGATCGCGCCCTGAAACAGCCTCTCCCGCACAGGAGAAAGGGGCAGGCGCTTTTCGGGAATGATTTCGATCTGCACGTCCACCCCGGCGCGGCGGGCGCAGAGAAGCAGCTGGGACGCCGTGTCCCCCGCCTTTTCAAAGGCCAGAAGCCGGGAACCCTCCCGGTCGCAGTTCAGGCTCACCGTCACGTCGGGGGACGCCTGAATGAGATGTTCCAGAATTGCCAGATGCTGCCGGGTAAAATCCGGGAAGCCGTCTATGTAAAACACATGCTCCCGGGCAAAGTCCCCCTGCTCCATCTGTTCCAAAAGCCACGTCATCTGGTCTCTCGGGTCGCGCTTGCCCCGGCTGCACAGAGCGTCGTAGCTCTCCATCAGAAGCGACAGCTCCTCCAGCTTCTGCGCCAGACTCCCCTCCGTTTCTTCGGCGGCGCGGCTCAGGTCTTCAGAAGAAATGCAGCAGCGCTTGAATTCGTCCACGGCGTCGATAAGGCCGGTAAGGAACTCCGGCTTCGTCTCCACGGCGGCATAGGCTTTCAACCGGCTGGACAGGTTCTTTGCCGCAGCCGCCATGGCAACCACCCGGCCGCCGTTGTCCAGACATTCCTCCGCGGCGCTTCCCATGGAATCCGCCACGCGTCTTGCCAGCCGGGTAAAGGACAGCACCTCGGCGTACCGGCTGGCCGTGTCCCCGGCTGTGGCGCACAGCCGCCGCTCCGTTTCATGGCTGATGAGTTCGGGAACCATCAGAATGCGGTTCCCCCTCCTCCCGGCAACGTCCGCCGCGATCCGCTTCATAACTTCGTCCCGGTTGGCCGTCCAGTCTGTGCCAAGCAAAAGGTGCAGCATTTGCCCACCCCCTTCTCTTTTTTGTCCATGATACCACAAATTTGCTTTCATGAACAGAGCGGGATTCATCCTGCATATAAAAATTTTTCCAGTTCTCCCAGCGCGTCCAGCAGGAAAAACCGCACCTCGTATTTTTCTTCCCCGTCCAGCGCGCCGGTAAGGCTGTCCGGAAAGCCTGCCCCCGCCGCCTTGTCCGCGAATTCCTCAGAGGTCGCGCTCAGGCACAGGCTGGGAAATGCCACGCACCACCAGTTGTGCCCCTCTCCCTCGCCGATGGTGATTCTCAGCGCCTCGTAAATCCCGGCGGGCAGGGTAAAGGTGTCGTAATAGCGGGTGTCGAAGGCTTCCTTACATAGCGTTACCACCGCCTCGCAGTCGCACCCCGTCGCTTCCAGGACGCTGTTGGCGACGGCCTGAATTTGGGGCAGCTTGGCCTGTAAGTACGCCCTCGCCTCGTTTACGTCGGCGATTTTGTTCAGGTCGTTTTGCAGGCTATTAAGCACGGCGTCCCGCACCTGCAATTTGATGGACTGATCTTCCTCGCTGTCGGAATTGGCGACCACGTGGAAGCGGATCAGCTCGTCATTCAGTCTCTGCCTGTCGGCCAGCAGCGACCCGCACCACACGGACGCGGCAAGCACCAGACAGATACCGATTCGTTTCAAAAGTTTCTTCATAAAAAACACCGTCCATACGGAAATACTTCCAGTATGGACGGTAAATGCCAGAATTATACAGGTTTGGCAATATAGATGTTCGGATAGTTCTCTTTCAGCATACTGCACACCACGGCGGCGTACTCAAAGCTCGGCAAAATGGCAAAAATCGCGGAACCGGAACCGGTCATCTGCTCCGTCAGAGCACCGTAGCTGTTGCAGATGGACTTGATATAATTCAGCTCCAGATGCTCCGACGTGACCACCGGGTCAAAGACGTTGTATACGTTCTCCGCCACCTTCCCCAAGTCCCCGGCCAGCAGGGCGCTTTCCATGGCCTGATTGTCCGGGCGGTGGGGAATCGCCACGGTGTCAATCTTCTGGTACAGTTCCGGTGTGGACACGGAGAAGTCCGGCTTGCACACCACGAACAGGCAGTCGGGCATATCCGGCAGCTTTCTCAGGCGCTCGCCCCGGCCTTCCACCATGGCCGTGCCGCCCACCACGCAGAACGGAACGTCGCTGCCTACCTGCGCCCCCAGCTCCGCCAGCGCCAGAACGGACAACGGGTCGCCATAGTGCCGGTTCAGCGCCCGCAGCACCGCAGCCGCGTCGGCGCTTCCGCCGCCTAAGCCAGCCCCGGCGGGAATGCGCTTGACGATGCGAATCTCCAGGCCCTCCGGATCTTTGTCCATGGCGTCGCAGTAGATCTTCGCCGCCTTCCACGCCAGATTCTTTTCGTCGGTGGGAATGCCTTCCACGGAACACAGCAGCCGCCACGGCTTTCCCGTCCCCACGTCGATCTCCACATCGTCCCGGATGGAGATGGTCTGCATCACGCTCTGCAAATCATGGTAGCCGTCCGCCCGCTTTCCCAGAACGTCCAGCGTTAAGTTTATTTTGGCAAAAGCGCCTTCATATAATGTCGTCATTGCAAAATTGTCCTTTCTGTGCATCTTTTTTTATTATAACGGAACTATTGGAATTTTGCAACTTCTTCGTGATAAAATCAGAAAATACGCATATCCTATCAGCATCCGGGATGTGAAATGGAGGTAAGAATATGGATACCCTTGCGCTGATTTTGTCCATCATCGGCTGTGTCAACTGGGGACTGGTAGGCATTTTCCAGTTTGATCTGGTAGCCTGGCTCTTCGGCGGCTCCGGCTCCCTGTTCAGCCGGATCATTTACACCATCGTTGGGTTGGCAGGTCTCTGGTGCATCTCCTTCCTGTTCCGCAAGAAGACGTTTGTGGATGGGGAATGAATTATGGGCAGCTCCGGAATGGAACTGCCCAATTTTTACATTCATACTGAACTCCAATTAAAATCTCTAAAAAAGATTTTAATTGCCTGAAGGGCATGGAGTTCATATGAGACTTGTTTTG
>OLXK01000351.1_pt1 | contig 47227 bp, 52 predicted proteins | sample 1674321 | NCBI WGS metagenome assembly OLXK01 (sample SAMEA103958162, study PRJEB25191) | human gut metagenome | reverse complement strand
CCTTCAAGCAGACTTCTCCATCCGTCTCGCCGATCTTGAGTCCGTAGTTATCCTCCAGGGTAAACAGGGTGTGCATGAGCCCCACATAGGAGTCTATATCCGGGACAGAGAGGGCATGGGGCGAGACATCCAGTACCTGAGCCAGGGCAGCGGTAAGGTCTGCCTTAGGGGTTCTTGATCCTGTTTCATATTGAGCAAGGCGCACGTCAGCGGACTTCTCCGGAAAGCCCAGCGCCATGCCGAGATATTTCTGTGTCATCCCCCGTAGGAGACGGAAAAAGTGAATTCGTTCGCCAATCGCCATATCATCCACTCCAATCGTTGGTAGTCCTTAAAAAAAGCGTAGCAGAAATGCTTAGGAAAGTCAAGAGAATACTAAACAATTTTATTTAATTTATTTTGCGTACTCCGATTGACACAAGCTATTTTGCTTAGTATAAAGACAATGGACTAAGCATAATAGCTTAGAATCAATAAATAAAAAAGAACTGCCGCAATCCCCGGTTATACATCCGGGAAAAAAGTGGCGGACGAAAGTGAGGAGGCATTTATGGAACACAATATCCAGCCGCAGCAGCCATTAACTAAGAAAGGAAGGTATTTTCAATGCAGGCACAAAACTTTATGCGTGTGGAGGAAGTGGCCCAGGAGCTGGGCATCTCCAAGTCCCACGCCTACAAGGTGATCCACAAGCTCAACGCTGAACTCCGTGAGAAGGGCTATCTGACCATCTCCGGGCGGGTCAACCGAAACTTTTTCATGGAGAAGTTTTGCTACGGCAAGACGGAAAAGGAGGGCTAACCATGGCAGTCTACAAGGAAGAAAAGACCAACACTTGGCGGGCGGTCTACCGCTATACTGACTGGAACGGCGAGCGCAAGCAGACCCAGAAGCGGGGCTTCAAGACCAAGCGGGAGGCACAAGCCTGGGAGCGCGAACAGCTCAACAAGACCAGTGCGGATCTGGACATGACCTTTAAGAGCTTCGTGGACCTCTACACGGCGGATATGAAGACCCGACTCAAGGAAAACACCTGGGCCACCAAGGACCACATCATCCGCACCAAGCTGCTGCCTTACTTCGGCAGGCTGAAAATGTGCAACATCACTGCCCAGCAGATCATTACCTGGCAGAACGAGATGCTGAACCATAAGGATGAGAACGGCAAGCCCTACTCACCAGTGTACCTGAAAACGGTCCACAATCAGCTCAGTGCCATCTTCAACCATGCGGTTCGGTACTACAACCTCCGGGAGAATCCCTGCAAAAAGGCGGGCAGCATGGGCAAAAAGAAAAACCGAGAGATGATGTTCTGGACCAAGGAGCAGTACTTGAAATTTGCCGAGGTGATGATGGACAAGCTGCTGTCTTTCTACGCCTTTGAGCTGCTTTATTGGTGCGGTATCCGGGAGGGAGAGCTACTGGCCCTGACCCCGGCAGACTTTGACTTTGAGAAGCGCACCGTATCTATCAACAAGTCTTACCAGCGGCTGAACGGCGAAGACCTGATTACCACCCCCAAGACGGAAAAGAGCAATCGAGTCATTACCATGCCGCAGTTCCTGGCCGAGGAAATCCAGGATTACATCAAGATGCTTTACGGGATCGGGCCGGATGACCGGATGTTCACCGTCACCAAGAGCTATCTCCATAGGGAGATGGACCGGGGAGCCAAAGAAGCGGGAGTACCGCGCATCAGAATCCATGATATTCGTCACAGCGCGGTGTCGCTTCTGATTGACATGGGGTTCTCTGCTACGGCTATCGCAGACCGGGTAGGCCATGAAAGCATCGACATCACTTACAACTACGCGCACCTGTTTCCGTCCAAGCAGGCGGAAATGGCGGATAAACTAAACGTGGAAAGGGGTAATTAAAAATGTCAGCAAAGAATTTGGACAAGCATAACCGTTGGAGGAACAAGACCGTGGCTTTCCGGGTCTCACCGGAGGAGGACGCCCAGATCGAGACGGCGGTCAAACTCACCGGCTTGACCAAGCAGGACTACATCATCCGGCGGCTGCTATGCCGGGATGTAGTGGTCCAGGGCAACCCCAGGGTCTACAAGGCGCTGCGGGATCAGCTGGCTGCTGTGCTGGACGAGCTGCGCCGGATCGAAGCTGGACAGGGCGTAAATGATGAGCTGTTGGACACCATCCAGATGATCGCCACCATTATGAACGGAATGCAGGAGGATTTTGCCGATGACCGATGATAAAAAGAAAATGACCGCCCATAGTTCATCTGTTGGCGCAGATGATGGGCAGTCAATCTCTCAAAATTACAAGACCACTATACCAGACCCGGAGGAAAAAAGCAATTCCCCGGAAAGAGATTTGGAGGAACTTTACCAGAAAATGCGCCGCATGAGCGACCCGGCCTATCTGCATACTGTGACCCTGGACGAGCTAATGGACAATGTGTTCGAGGGCAAGTTCGCGGTGATTGAGAACCTGCTCTATACAGGAGCGTACATTCTTGCCGGAGCGCCCAAAATCGGCAAGTCCTTCCTGATGGCGCAGATCGCCCACCATGTCAGCACCGGGCAAGACCTGTGGGGCTACAAGGTCCATCAGGGGACTGTCCTTTATCTTGCTTTGGAAGATGACGAGAGTCGTTTGCAGCGCCGGATGTTCCGAATGTTCGGAGTGGAGGGGACAAGCTCCCTGCATTTTGCCACCAGCGCCAAGATGATCGGTGGTGGCCTGGATGAACAACTGAAAAAGTTTGTTCGGGAACACAGTGATACCAAGCTGATTATCGTGGATACCCTGCAAAAGGTCCGAGAGGCGGTAAGCGATAGTTACAGCTACTCCAGCGACTATGAGGTGATCGGCAAGCTGAAGCAATTCGCTGACCGATATGGTATCTGCGTCCTAATCGTTCACCACACCAGAAAGCAGCCTGCGGGGGATAGCTTTGAGATGATTTCCGGCACCACGGGCTTGCTGGGCTGTGCGGATGGGGCGCTCTTGATGCAGAAGGAGAAGCGAACAGATAGCAAGGCCACCCTGGAGGTGGTGGGCAGAGACCAGCCGGATCAGCGGCTGTATCTGAGCAAAGACCAAGAGAGCCTAGCTTGGGGTCTCGACCATGCAGAGAATGAGCTTTGGAAGCAACCTCCGGACCCGGTACTGGAAGCCGTAGCAAAGATCGTATCTGCCGACAACCGGGAATGGGAAGGCAGTCCCACCGAGCTGGCCCAGGCGATTCAAACGGATATGGCAGTGAACCGCCTTACCAAGCATTTGAATGTGAATGCCAGTCGCCTGCTGGAAGAACATCAGGTGAAGTACGAAAACAAAACCAAGCACGCAGGACGGCGTATCCGGCTGACCTACATGGTGATAGAAGCACCTATGGTTGAAGTAATCAAGTAAAGCGCGACGATTGCAACGGTCGCGACGGTGTTTTGAGGGGTACACCCAGCACCGTTGCGACCGTCTCCACCGTTGCGGAAAAGAAAATGTGAGGTGGTGTTTCGCCACCCCATTGTTCAAGAGGGTGCTCCTTTTTAGGACACCTTAAAGGTTCCGGAAGATGTCGCGATTCACGACACCCTATGCTCCGAAACGGGGCATCGGGTATAGACAAAAAAGCGTTCACAGAACGCGCAGCCACAGAATGAAATTCTGGGTTCAACGGGGGGATTGGGGGCGCTGCCCTCAACAAGCAGACGGCAGGAAATGTGAGTGTGTATTAACACTCGCATTGCTTGCCGGATTTGTGTGTGAATAGCCACACGCATTGCTTGCCAGATTCTAAAATTAACGAAACAGACCTTGTGCCGCTGCGGAAAATCAATCGAAAATTAAGTATTAGGAGGTAACGACTATGAGAAAGATTTTGTCCTGTGAGTTTAACCTGGACACCGCCTGCGTGGAGCTGTCTCTGGAGGACGGTATGCTGCTCTCCATTGACTGCATTGCTGTGGAAAATGAGGTGGCAAACAGCATGTACCAGCGGTCAGAATTGGACTGGCTGATCTATAATGATCCGTTGGCCTACGCCGAGCTGATTTTGAACAGTGATCCGGAGAAGTATCTGAAAACTGTAACTGTGAATAAGCCGTTTGAGAATTAAGTGAGAAATATCCCGCAGGAGCAATTCTGCGGACATTTCGTGAGATAAAGAACGATCTAATCAACATCAAAATTATATTGATAAATATCAAGAATATATTGATTTTTAGATAAAAGTATGCTATAACAGTATTATTCATATTGGAGGTATCATTATGGCTGTGGATTATTCTAAACTCTGGAAACTATTGATTGATAAAAAAATGAATAAATCTCAATTAAAAGAGGCTGCGTGTATAAGCACAAATGCTATTGCTAAATTGGGAAAAAATGAAAAAGTTTCAATGGACACATTAGAGAAAATTTGTATTGCACTTGATTGCAATATTGAAGATATTGTAGAAATAACAAAGGGAACGATATAAGTATCGTTTGTTCAAGGAATATTTGATGATCATTTTATGAAAGGATTTCATATGGAACAATATAACGTGTTAGACCTCTTCTGCGGATGCGGAGGAATGTCGTGGGGGTTATCAAAAAAAGGATTTAATATTGTTGCAGGCTTTGACATTTGGGATGTAGCATTAAAAACATATCAACACAATCACAAAAATGCCAAGGCGGTTAATTTGGATATTACAGACGCAGACCCTATTGAGGTGCTCAATGGCATTGGTGTAGCGCCTGAAAGTATTGATGTCATCATAGGCGGACCTCCGTGTCAAGGTTTTTCAAAAAACACGCCTGCATCTTGGAGATTCCTTGAAGATCCAAGAAATCAATTATATAAAGCTTACCTTAGATTTGTTCAAGCGATCAAACCAAGTGTAGTTATCATAGAAAATGTAGCCGAAATTTATAATGCATTTGGTGGCGTTGTTAGAGACGAAATTATCAATACATTAAAGAGTTGGGGATATAGAGTTGATGTAAAAATCATTAATATGTCTCATTATGGAATTCCTCAAAAAAGGAGAAGATGTTTCTTTTTTGCATCAAAAAAAGGAATCCCTTCGTTTCCAAAGGAGCACGAAGAGATTCTTTCTGGTTGGGATGCTATATCTGATTTGCCAGTAGTTAATCAAGGCGAGGGATATGACGGAATGCCGTACACTAACGAATGCCTTAATAACTACCAAAAACATATGAGAACAGGCTCGGATTCACTTTACAACCATGTTGCTAACGTAATGAGACCCATACAAACTGCACGCATAGCCTCCATTGGTCCGGGACAAGGATTAAAGGATATGCCCGAAGAGTTGAGAGTAAAAGGGGGATATTCAGGAGCATACGGTCGCCTTGACTATACTTCGGTTGCACCAACAATTACCCGTTGGGTATTCCATATAGGCTCCGGAAGATTCGCACATCCGAGAGAAGTGCGAGGGTTAACAATGAGAGAAGCCGCTCGAATCCAATCTTTCTCGGATGATTTTCACTTTGTTGGCAGCCGCAACGATCAAGCAGGTCAAATCGGCAATGCGGTTCCGCCATATTTTATGGAACAATTAGCTGACAATATTATTAATGCGCTTCAAGGTAAGGAAGCAGAATATCAACAACTTGAGCTTTGTCTAAACGAATTGGATTGATATTTATTTTCTGGGTATTAGCGGGAAGTTTGAAACGCTCAAAAAATTGCTTTTGATTAGGATACCATCTGTAGACACACATCTGGTCTTCATTGCGAATACCTTGGAGACCAGTTTTTGTGTCATCAGTCCAACGCCAAGTGATTTCATTGGGGTGATACAATTTAATGTCTTCCTCAAAAAAGGCAAAATTTTTGTTGTCGATAGATTTTAGAAGCACGAAGATTCTCTTGCTGTCAACATTTTGGAATGTTGCATCATCTTCAACTTTTATTCTCCAATGTTCCAACAATGCGGCACCTAAAGTCTGTGGGTCTGAATTTATATCTAAGTGATCAAAACCTAATGCAGTAGCTTTTTTGAAAATATCTGCTCGTTGTATTACTAATTCAAATTCGGATTCTTTGTCGGCTCTAAATGCCCATTTCAAACTTTTAACAGAATATCCTGTTCTGGTCTCAGTATCAACTACATCATATAGGCGCTTAGATCTTATGTTTGTAAATGGGTCAATACCATCAATTTCTTTGGTGTATTCTAAGATAGCTTCAACTATGTAATCTTCAATATCATCAATAAAGGGGATGGCGATAGCTGCCTTTAGTCCCTTTTCAATACGTTCAAGTTGAGCCGCTGTTAAAAAATACTGCATAACTCATTCCTCCAAAAACAATTTGTATGTTTCAACTCCAAGTGCATCTGCAATTCGCTGAATATTTTCGAGAGATATGCTCCTGCGATAGCATTCAATTGCACTAATATAAGTTCTATGAAGTCCGCACTTCTCGGCAAAGGCTTCTTGGGAAATGCCCAATGCCTGTCGATAGCGTTTCACGTTTGTTCCAAAAACTTTTACAATATCCATACTTGCAAACCTCCATGTTATATGATACAATAATGAATACAATGATTCTACAGACAATAAGTAACATCTGCTGAAGGTGGTAATTAAATGGCTAAAAAGGCTATAAATAAGATTATATATTTTGATAAAGAGACAATCCGCAACATTTTGCAAGAAAGAGATCATGGTGAGATATCGAGAGTAACCGATGTATCTTCTACAACTCAATCTCAAGCTTCTATTGCTGCGGATGCGTCAGCAAAATTGAAACTGGAAGTTCCTTTGGTTTCTCGAATATCCTTTCTGTTTACCGGTAAAATTGATGCATCTTACGTTATCAAGAGAGATAGCACAACAACAATATCATCGACGGAAATTTCCGAGTTTGAAAAATTAAAGCCACTTCTTGTGTCTATCCCCAATATCCAACTTTCTGATATTGAAAATTCTTCAACCTCGCTTAGAGTTGCTGGCGGGTATCTTAAGATTGTTAAAGGCGGCATTGACGGATTAGATACAAAAGAATTCAAAACTGTGATGGATAGCTATGATGGATATGATACTTATAAGGTGGACGAGAAACGATATGTCCGCTTTAATAACGCGGCATTTGTAAGCAACTATAAGCGAAATGATCTACTCACAACAACTATGACGTTATATTGCATACCAGTGGGAAGTTTTGATAAAATGCGTTTTGATTTTATCCAGGAGATAAGTAAAATGGAACGCCTAATATCAACCGCCGAGAAGCCTCAAACGTTAGCTGATTTGTATCCATCAGAAATTGAAATTAAAGCTAATGTTGACACCAGAAATTCGCAGAAAGAAATTGAAAATGTAACACTTTACGACGTTTTATATGCCTGTGTTACTGCGGAGGCATCAAATGGAGGATAAGCGAAAATATTATATAATTATTGGTTCCAAGGCTTTTTTTGATGCCTCTCTACCGGATTTTTCCGAAGATAATGATGTGGATATTTTTCTGGAGCTTGTAAAGCTTTCGGATGCAGCAAAACAAAGCCGTTACACTTTTGATCAATATGCAAGTACGTTGATTGTCAAAAATAACAATTATCACGGAATTGTTGAAGCGGCACATGATAGATTGGGGCCTTTGATTGAAGACTTAACAACCGATGATGCAGAAATCTATATTCACAATCCACCCCGTGTTCTCAAAGAATATTTAGAAGATCAATATAAGCGTTCACTTATCGAACTAGATGTCAAGTCAGAAGAATATGGGATAAAGCGTGATTCGGAAATGTTTGTAGAGAATATCGCAAGCATATCCTCGAATTTGTTCGGACAAGCAAATGCTATTGCAGAAATAAGTAAGAGTCTGTGGTATCTAACAACCGTCAAACGGGAGAAGCCATATGTGATAATGTTGTATGGTAATAGTAGTTTGGGTAAAACCGAATTGGTAAGAGAGATTTCCAAAAAATTCTTTGGTGGTAAGTGCTTAGAAAAGCACTTGTCGATGTTCAAAAACAACAATTATTCTGAGTATTTTTTCGGAGATGCACCTAATCGAAAAAGCCTTGGATTTGACCTACTTGAACGTGAATCAAATTTGATTTTCTTTGACGAGCTGGATAAATGTCCAGAACACTTTTTCTCAGCATTCTATACGCTGTTTGATAACACCCTTTTTAAAGATGCAACGTATGATGCTGATGTGTCTGGAATTGTAATTATTCTAACATCCAATTATCAAACAGAGGATGAAATGAAAAAGCAACTTGGGCTTCCTATTTTTTACCGTATTGACAAGATGATTCATTTTGATGATTTTGGTTGCGATACAATCTATGCGATAGTTAAGAGTGAAATCGAAGCCAGAAAAAGCGAGTACGAAGACAAGTTAACTCCAGAAATGGTGTATGCCGCCGTAAGTCCTTTGGTGTCCGCTACTGGCGAAAATGCAAGAACTATAAAATACAAAGTTCAGCAAGTTATTGAAGAACTCTTATTCCAAGAGGTCGTAGAGAAGATGGCAAAAAACTGAAACAACTAGGTTGCCATACAAACAAGATAAACTTGTGTTTCGTGGCAACAGAATGGCAACAAAAAATCAGATAGCCTCTACTATTTGAATAATGAAAAGAATACCAATAATCCAAGCGAAATCTCATAAGCAAATCTGTTTAGAAAACATCTAACAGGAGCGAGTTTGAATAAATAATAAAAACCTGTAAGCCCAATAAATAAGCGGCTTGCAGGTTTTCTTTTTGTTATATATTAACTAATTTTTGTCAATTTTCTTCTTCAAAATCTTTTATACTTTTATGATCAGAAGTTTTCCATAATTGTATCATAATTTTAAGATTTACAAAAATAATATTAAAACAGGATTTTCTTTTCTAATGTAGAATTTATTTAACATCACCTGCAAAGGAGGTCACACCCATGATTGTTACAACTACACAAACTGTTGAAGGTAGGCAGATTGCCGAATATAAGGGCATTGTTTTTGGTGAAGTGGTATCCGGTGTAAATTTTGTTAAGGATTTGTTTTCCGGCATTACGGATATTTTTGGCGGGCGCAGCAGCACTTACGAAAATGAATTGCAGGAAGCACGCGAAAAAGCTATTGACGAAATGTGCAAGCGTGCCGAAAGATTAGGCGCTAATGCCGTTGTCGGTGTCGATGTTGACTACGAAGTATTAGGCAAAGAAAACGGCATGCTGATGGTAAGCGTAAGCGGCACTGCCGTTAAATTAAAATAATAATGTATATTATGGGCAGCTTTAGGGCTGCTATTTTTTTATGCGGTTTTGCAATTTTTATTTCGCAATTAAATTGATTTAGAACATTAAAAATTGTACGGCTTTATATTTCCCAACCTTTCTCAAATATTTTAGAAAATAACTGTTAAAGTGTATTTATTGTAACATTATTTCATATTGACTTAAAAACAAATAATAATTATAATTGATTACATAAGATTTATCGCAAAAACAGTGATCTCTTAAAATAAGATAGAAGGTTAGGTACTAAAAAATGGAAAATTTACAGAAAGAATACGGACTTTACATTAACGGCAAATGGCAGCCCGCCTCCGACGGCGCCACGTTTAAAACTTACAGCCCTGCTACCGGCGAAGAACTGGCAGTTTGCGCCGAAGCAACGCGCGAAGATGTTGACGCTGCTGTAAAAGCTGCGCACGCTGCGTGGGAAAGCTGGAAGAACACTACTCCTGTTGAAAGAGCGGTTATTTTAAATAAAATTGCCGATATTATCGACGCCAACGCCCACCACCTTGCAGAAGTTGAATCGCTGGACAACGGCAAACCCATCCGCGAAACCAGCATGATTGATATTCCGATGAGCGCAGACCATTTCCGCTATTTTGCGGCTGCCATCCGTACGGAAGAAGGCACTGCCACCATGCTCGACAACAACACTTTAAGCCTCGTCCTGCACGAGCCTATCGGCGTAGTGGGGCAGATTATTCCGTGGAACTTCCCGTTCCTCATGGCGGCGTGGAAGCTGGCTCCGGCACTGGCCGCGGGCGACTGCATTGTGCTTAAACCCTCAAGCACTACCAGCCTGAGCGTTTTGGAGCTTGTACGTTTAATTGAAGGCGTGCTGCCGGCAGGCGTGCTTAACGTAATTACCGGCAAGGGCAGCAAGTCCGGCCAGTATGTTTTGGAACACCCCGGTTTTGCCAAACTTGCCTTCACCGGTTCTACCGAAGTTGGCCGCGGCGTGGCACAGGCTGCCGCCGATAAATTAATTCCGGCTACTTTGGAGCTTGGCGGCAAATCGGCTAATATTTATTTTGACGACTGCAACTGGGATTTGGCTATGGAAGGCCTGCTTCTGGGCATTCTGTTCAACCAGGGCCAGGTTTGCTGCGCAGGCTCGCGCGTGTTTGTACACGAAAAAATTTACGATAGATTTGTTGAAGAAGCGGTTAAACGCTTTAACGCCGTAAAAGTCGGCAACCCGCTCGACCCGGCAACGCAGATGGGCTCGCAGATTGACGCGAAACAGGTTGCCAAAATTGCCAGCTACATTGATATTGCCAAAGCAGAAGGCGCAGCTATTGCCTGCGGCGGCCATAAACTTACGGAAAACGGGCTTGATAAAGGCAACTTCTTTGCGCCGACGCTGATTACCAATGTTACCAACGATATGCGCGTGGCACGCGAAGAAATTTTCGGGCCTGTGGCTGTGGTTATTAAGTTTAAGGACGAAGCCGAAGTTGTTAAAATGGCAAACGACAGCAATTACGGCCTTGGCGGCGCCGTATGGACGCAGGATATTAACCGCGCCATCCGTGTGGCAAAAGCCGTGCAGACGGGCAGAATGTGGGTTAACACCTACAACGCTATTCCGGCAGGCGCACCGTTTGGCGGTTATAAAGAATCGGGCATTGGCCGCGAAACGCATAAAGTAATGCTTGAGCATTACAGCCAGACCAAAAATATTATGATTAACCTTGGCGAAAAGCCTTTGGGATTGTATTGACAACCGCCCTTTACAATGTTAAACTTTTAGTAATTACAAATTTGCAGCTGATGATAAGGAAAAGTACCTTTAAAAGGCAGCCTAAAGCGAGCCGGTGGCGGTGAAAGTCCGGCGGCGGGCATTAAAGGGAATGGGCCTTGGAGGCGCACTGCGAGCCGCAAGGGGTAGCAGCGCCGGGAATGCTTTGCCCGTTACCATAAAAGCGGATATCGGCATCGGCCCGTATCTTTTAAGCGGACTTATTTAAGTCAAGCAGGGTGGCACCGCGAAAGTTTACAGCCTTTCGTCCCTACAGGGATGGAAGGCTTTTTTATTTACCTGTTAAGGAGTGAGCGGCATGGAAGCAGCAGAAAAAGAAAAAAAGATAGTAACATTAACGGAGGTTAAACCAACGCAGGACGGTTACCGCTGGGTGGCGATAACGGCAATGCTTCTGGCAATAGGCATTATTCTGCATACCGTAAGCCCCAACGTTGGCGGCGTTACGCCGAACTGGACCATTGCCATGTATTCTATTGTAATTAACCTTACCAACCCTTCGCTGCCGCAGGCACTTGGCATTGGTTTTATTTCCGGCATGACGCTTGTGCCTTCTTCCAAATCGGCCTTTCCGCTGGGCAACCTTGCCAGCGAGGTTTGCGGTGCGGTGGTGTGCTGCCTCCTGGTTAAGGCCATGCTTGCCGTTAAACTTGAAAAATGGCGCCTGCGCCCGTTTATTGCCGGTCTTGTGGCAACAATGGTGAGCGGCGGCGTGTTTACCTTTATTTTAAAAATAGTTTTGGGGCTGCCCTTCAGCGTATGGCTGTATGCCATGCTGCCGGTGGTGGCGGTAATAGGCGTGCTTAACGGCAGCATTACCTTTTTGCTGTACGGGCCGGTACGCAGGCTGTTTTTTGTGCAGGAGGAAGATAATTGATGGAAACGGTTGCGGAATTAAAGCATTTTTATTTTGCTTACAAAAAGAATAACCTTGTGCTGCACGATATTGATTTTAAAATAGAAAAAGGCTCTTTTACCGTTATCGCAGGGCCGAGCGGCAGCGGCAAAACAACGCTGTGCAAGGCCATGGCAGGCATTGTGCCGTTTTATATGGGCGGCGCATACAGCGGCGAAGTAATGGTGCTGGGCGAAAGCACCAAAGGCAAAAAGGTATCGGATATTGCCATGCGCCTGGGGCTGATGCTGGAGGATTACGAAAGCCAGCTTGTTTCCCTCACTGCGGGCGAGGAGGTTGCCTTCAGCCTGTTAAACCACGGCTTTAAGCCGGAAGAAGTTGAAGAACGCACGCGCAGGGCGCTTGAAGATGTAGGCCTGCCGGGGCGCGAAAGTTATCAGCTGGACGAACTCAGCGGCGGGCAGCGCCAGAGGCTGCTTTTGGCTTCGGTTTTGGCGGTGCATCCGGAAATTATCGTTTTGGACGAGCCTGTATCGGCCATGGACCCGGACGGCGCCAATTCGCTGTACAAGCTGCTTTACAAAATACATAAGGAATACGGCACAACTATTGTGGTGGTAGAACACCGCATTGACTATCTGCTGCCTTATATGACGGATTTAATTGTACTTAAAAAAGGACGCCTTGTTGCGGCCGATAAGTTTGAAAACGCCGCCCGCGTTATGTATAAGGATGAAACCCTGCGGCATTTTGTACCGGCGCTGTGGCGCATTAAGCTGGGGCTTGAAGAAAAATTCGGCGTAAGCCTGGGTAATTGGCGCACGGAAGAAGAAGCCGTTGCGGAACTGAAAGCAAAAGGTTTTACAGGGGGTGAGGCGTAATGCTGGAGGCAAAAGAGGTTAATTTTGCGTATCTGCGCGGGCAGCCGGTGCTGAACGATATCGACATTAAAATTGAAAGCGGCGAATTCGTGGCGCTTTTGGGGCACAACGGCAGCGGCAAAACAACGCTGAGCCGCCTGTTCATGGCGCTTATTCATCCGCGCAGCGGGCAGGTGCTGGTAGACGGCACGGACATTGCCGCCATGGAACCCGCCGATTTGGCAGATAAAATAGGCTATGTGTTCCAGAACCCGGATTTGCAGATTTTGGAGGACACGGTTTTTGACGAAGTGGCATACGGCCCGCGTGCCAAAAAATTGAGCGAAGACAAGGTTAAACGCCAGGTGGAAACCGCGCTTGCCGCTACGGGCCTTACGGATTTGGCAGACGCTTACCCACGCCTTTTAAGCTTTGGGCAAAAGCGGCGTTTGGGTGTGGCGGCGGCACTGGCCCTAAACCCGCGCACGCTTATTCTGGACGAGATAACCAACGGGCAGGACGCTGTGGAAAAAGAGCGCATGATGAGTTATTTAAAGGCGCTTAATGAAGAAAACGGCATTACGGTAGTGCTTATTTCGCACGATATGGACACCGTGCGCCGCTATGCGCAGCGAACCATTGTGCTGCATAACGGGCATTTGGTGTTTGACGGTACGCCCGCAAAGCTGTTTGACGGCAGTATTAACGTAGAGCGCTGGGGGCTGCGCTGCCCTACGGCGACAGCAGTTGGCAACGCGCTGGGTATTACGGCAACCAGCCCGGAGGATTTTTGCAGCAGCATTAGCATGAAAGGAGAGCGGCAGGCATGAAAATATCGGCATTTACGCAGATTATAGTAACGGTAGCCGTAACGGCATGGGTATTTATTTTGCCGGTAATGGCTGTTGCCACCATTTTAGTGCTGGAACTGGCGCTGCTCCTTTCCATTAAGCACGACCGCATGACGATGGCGGCAATAGGCGGCCTGGCGGTATTTACCGGGCTGATGGTGCTTTTGCAGCTTCTGTTCGGTTCGCCGCTTGAAATTGCACTGGTCGGCGGCCTGCGCATGCTGGTTATGACCATGGCTTTTTTGTGCATGCTGGCAGCAACGCGCATACAGGATATTGCACAGGCACTGGTAACAAAATTCCACCTGCCGTGCGAATACGCCTTTATGCTGACAACGGCGCTGCGCTTTGTACCTAACTTTCTGGCAGACAGTACCATTACTTTGGACGCGCAGAGCTGCCGTGGCTATTCCAACCGCGGCAACGCGATAAAAAGGCTGATGTCCTACGTTGTCGTTATACGCCCGCTGGTAATGCGCGCCGTAGCCAAAAGCGAAACGCTGGCGCTGAGCATGGAGCTGAAGGGCTTTGGCGCCAATACCTACAAAAACATGCCGCAGCAAAAACTCGGCCTTGCCGATTACGTTGTGCTGCTGGCGGTAATTGCGCTCAGTACCTACCCCTTCTGGCAGGAGTACGTAAAAATATAAAAAGCGCCTGCATTGGCAGACGCTGAAGCTGATGTAAGTTTTAGATTTTGTATAGCAGGATAAGCTGGTGCCGGTGCGCCGGTTATCTTTGCATAATTAAAAATTAAGTAAACAGGGCTGCCCGCAACCGCCGGGCGGCTTTATTTTTTAGCAGGTTTATTCTCCTCGCCCCATGTGCAAAGCTGGTCGAGTATCGTCATCAGCGATTTGCCGCGCTTCGACAGGCTGTATTCCACTTTGGGCGGAATCTGCGGATATTCGGTGCGGATGATGAGCCTGTCTTTTTCCAGCTCTTTCAGCGACAGGCTGAGTGTTTTGTGCGATATGCTGCGGATGTAGCGTTTAAGTTCGCTGTAACGCACTACGCCAAACTCCATCAGGCAGTACAGAATAACCATTTTGTATTTGCCGTTAATCAGCGACAGCGTGTAGCTGAAACCGGTATCTTCAAAATTTGCCTTTTCGATATAATTCTTAATCATTATACTCTCCTTTTGGTTAGTATCTGACAAAAATGTGCGTACTTCATCTTTGGTTTATATATTGCTATAATTATAGCAGAAAGACGGAGGTGGAGCAAATGGCTAAAAAAATAGTTGTTTTAAACGGCAGCCCGCGCGCAAACGGCAACACAAAAGAACTGGTAAAGGCTTTTGTTAAAGGTGCTGAAAGTGCGGGAAACACCGTGCAGGTTTTTGATTTGCAGAAGATGAATATTCACGGCTGCCTTGGCTGCTGCATGGGCGGAAAAGATGAAGCAAGCCCCTGCGTGCAGAAGGACGATATGGCTTTAATTTACCCGGCTTACCGCGAGGCGGATGTGGTTGTGCTGGCGTCGCCGATGTACTACTGGGGCGTAAGCGGCCAGCTTAAATGTGCGTTTGACCGCCTGTTTGCGGTAGCAGAATGTATGCCCGGCTATGCCAACCCCATTAAGGAGTGCGCGCTTTTGATGGCGGCAGAGGGTGATACGGCTGATAATTTTGCCCCGGTAAAAGCCTTTTACGAAGGCCTGGCAGGGCATTTGGGCTGGAAAAACCGCGGCATTGTTTACGCAGGCGGCAATTTTGCGGCGGGCGATATTTTAAATAAACCGGCGCAGCTTGCCGAAGCGGAAAAGCTGGGTACGGAAATTTAACTAAAAGCAAAACTTATAAATCTCCGCAGAATATAACTGCGGGGATTTTTTACCCTTTAACCATGCTTCACCTTGCTTAACGCCTTTATTTTAAGTACAATAAAATTATAAATGCGTATGTGAGGGGGAATGCAAGTGGAACTGCGTATTTTAAAATATTTTTTAACTGTGGCCCGCGAAGAAAACATTACCAGAGCAGCTAATCTGCTGCATGTAACGCAGCCTACGCTGAGCCGCCAGTTAATGCAGCTGGAGGACGAGCTGGGCGTAAAGCTGTTTTACCGCAGCAAACACCGCATAACGCTTACCGACGAAGGCCTGCTTTTAAAGCGCCGCGCGCAGGAAATTACCGAGCTTGCCGAGCGTACAACCCGCGAAGTATCGCGCAGCAGCGAAAATTTAATGGGCGAAATTGCAATAGGCTGCGCCGAAGCAAGCAGTATTTCCGTATTGGCGGGTTTGATGAATTATTTCCGCCAGAAATATCCGTTGGTGCATTATACGCTTTATTCCGGCATTGCCGACGATATTAAAGAACGCATTGAAAACGGACTTTTGGATATAGCTTTTTTGACAGAGCCCGTGGATATTTCCAAATACGGCTTTGTGCGCCTGCCGCATAAGGAAGAATGGGGCGTTTTAATAAGAAAAGATTCGCCGCTGGCAGAAAAACAGACTGTGATGCCGCAGGATTTACTGGGCATTCCGCTGTTAATGCCCAAGCGCGACCTGGTTAAAAACGAACTTGCCAGCTGGTTTGGCAGTTTAAATGACAGAATGGATTTTGCCGTTAATTACACAATGCTGATGAATGCGGCAGTAATGGTACACAGCGGCTTTGGTGCGGCGATGTGTCTTAACATGGGCACCGATTTTTACGACGATTTGCGTTTTGTGCCGCTTGCGCCGCCGCTTGCAACAGGCTGCGTGCTGGCGTGGAAAAAGAGCCAGCGGCAGGCACCGGCAGTGGAGGAGTTTATCAGCTCGGCGCATTCATACGTTTTGGGCATTTCCGGTAATTAAATATAGGTATTAGCTTATTTAAAGCGGCCATATTACAATGTAGGTGTAAGAAATTTGCACCTGCATTTTTTATTGCAGCAAAATAATTTAAGGAGGGGAATGATATGCAGGGAGAAGCCACTGATCCGGGGCGGCTGGCCATATTAAACGCCAGACGCAATGCCGTGCTTGATGAAATTCATTTCCGCGAAAAGCAGCTTGACCGTCTTAATTACCTGCGTTACGAAATACAAAAGAAAAACAGCAGCAGGGATTAATGCTCCGAAGCTGTAAAAACCTGCCGTAAGCTGCGGCTTTTAATAAAAAATCTCCGTTTAACAAAGCGTTAAGCGGAGATTTTTGTTTAAAAGATTTATTTAAAATAACGGCGCGTTTTATTCTTCCTGCTTTTCAAAGCCGGTAAAATCAATTATTTTATGATGGTAAGCGGCATCAAAATACGGCAGCGCATCGGTTAAATACTTAACGGTTTTTTGCCAAAATTCTGTTTCGCCGTTGTGCGGAAAAGCTACTTCAATAAGATAAATGTCGTTGTCTTTGCTCCTTGCGTAAACGGAGCAGCGCATAAACCAGTACGCATCGGCGTTGTTGGGGTTTTGCTGCCACAGGATAATGAGCTGTTCCGGCTCGGTGGTAAGGCTGCGCAGCGCTTTTTCAACCTGCCCGTAAGCAGGCGTGGAGGTGTCCTCGCTGTTTAAACGGCTGCGGATAGTCAGTATCCAGTCGAATGTGGTGCTTGGCTGAGGCAGCTGCGGCGCTTCTTTTTTATCGCTGCCGAACATGGATTGCAGGCGCAGCAAGCCGCGCAGCACGGTTTCGGTTTTATCGCGGCGCACCCATTTGCCAAAAAAGTTCTTTTTGTAATGGCTTAATTCCTCCTGCGCTTCCGGAAGGTCCTTGGCTTTTTGCAGGTAGCTAACGCCTTTGGCGATGTCCTCCGGACCGCCCTCGCCGTTGCAGTACAGCCAGCCCAGCAGAAAAAACGCATCCTGGCAGTCCCAATCCACCGCTTCTAAATACTTGCGTGCCAGCACATAGTCCCGTTCTGTGCCCTCTCCGTAGGTATAGCAGTAACCAAGGTAATACGCGCCCCAGTTGCCGGTTTTGCCGCTGTCGTCCGCCCATTTCAGCAGGCGGAAGGCTTTGTCGTAATCCTGTTCCACGCCGCGACCGTCAAAATACATCGCGCCCAGGCGGTTGTAGCAGCCCGCCTTAACGGGAATGTTGGAGTCGATAGCTTTTTGGTAATACTCTGCGGCTTTCGCATCGTCGTGCGGTGCGGCAATGCCGTTTTCGTAATAATTGCCCACAAAAAAGTAAGCGCGCGGTTCACCGGCCTCCGCCGCCTTGCAGAACAGGGGAAAGGCTTCCTCGTGTTTATCTTCATCGAACAAATCGCAAGCGTAAAAATACTGGTAGTTGGGGTAGCCCTTGGCGGCGTAAATGCGGTCCAGCTCTTTGGCTTTTTCCGGCTGCGGCGGCAGTACGCCTTCAATACCGTCGCTGTACATCAGCATAAGGTTCGCACCAGCGGTTGCCACGCCGCCGTCAAGCGCGCTTTTGTACCAGTATTCGCATTTCAGCATATTTTCGTGAATGAAGCTTTCAAAAGCATCGTCGCTGTCAAAATCCTCGGGGTTGATGTTTTCTATCTGCAAAAAATCGTACCAGTAATAAACGTTGCCGATAACCATCTGGCAAAAGGCATCGCCTGCTTTTGCCTTTTCTAAAATAATATCGTAGGCGGTTTTTAAGCTTGCCAGCGGCATGGCTTCTTGCAGCTCTTTATTCATCACGCCGCAGCGCATGGCGATAAGCGTACCCAGCGCACTGCCCATCATTACCGATTGGTATATCAGCTCGTCAGCGGCGTCCTCGTTTACCGGAAAATCATGCCCCAGCCAGGTGTATTCCTGCCCGTACAGACAGCGCGCCAGCAGGCAGTAAGCGTCGGCGTCGCCCTCGCGGCATGCCTCCTGCAATAGGCGGAATCCCTCCTGCCCGCGCTGTGCGCCAAGGTCGTAATAAATATAGCGTATCGCTGTTTCTACTTTATCGCTGAAAAAACGTCCCATCTTTTTCCGCCCCTCATTTCTGTTCTGCGTACATTTCTGCTTTTTTTGGCTGTTACTGAACTTTGCTTTAAGTGTAGCACTGCGTCTGGCAATTTACAATTGGTTTATGGCGCTGCAGCAAAAGAAGTAAGTAAAATTTAAAAGCACCGCTCTGCAAAGGGAACGATGCTTTTGGTATGGTCATTTTTAAATTTACGTTTAAATCATTCCGCCAGTTTTTCTGCGCTGAAGGCATACACGCGCTGCCAGAAAATTTTGCTCTGTTCGGCTTCGGGAGCGGCAATTTCAAAAGCGTGGTACAAGCCGGGAATTACGTGCAGTTCGGTATCGACATTTGCTTCCGTAAGTTTTGCGGCGTAGTCAATATCTTCATTAACAAATAAGTCAAGCCAGCCGACATAAATAAACGCAGGCGGCAGGTTGCCAAAATCTTCCGCAAAGGTGGGAGAATAATAACCCAGCATTTTGCCGCTGAGCTTTTGCCCTCCGCGCAGAACCTCCCACGCATACTTGTTGCTGCTGCGCGGCCAGCAAATATAACCGGTCTGCTGCGCATGGTAGGGCGAGTTTTCCGTTGCGGTGCGGTAATCAAGCATAGGGTAAATTAAAACCTGCCCCTTAATGGGGATGTTGGCGTTATCGCGGTTGTACAGTGCAAGGCTTGCGGCAAGGTTGCCCCCGGCGCTGTCACCCATTAAAATAATTTTTCCGGCATCAAGGCCGAGTTTGTCTGCGTTTTCTTTAACGTACATTAAACCGCTGTAGGCGTCCTCAAGTGCCGCGGGAAAGGGCGCTTCTACCGAAAGGCGGTAGCGCGGCGTAATAACAGCAGCATTTAAGGCGTTGGCAATGTTTTGGTAGCGTTCGCGGTCGTCAAGCGAAATTCTGAACAAATAACCGCCGCCGTGGGCGTAGTACACTACCGGCAGTTTGGCTTCGCTGCTTTTTGCAGGGCGGTAAATATAAAGCGGCACATCCGCTGCGCCGTAAAGGCTTTTGGCGTTAACGGTTTCAAAGGTAATGCTGCTTTGGGCAGGAACATAGTTTTTTACGCGCCGCTCTACGTCCTGCGGCGATGTGGCTTCAATAAGATAACCTTCTGCCGCCGCACGGTATTCCGGCTGCACGCGGTCGATATAGGGTATTTCCGCAGCCAGTGCGGAAGCAGCTATGTTAAAGGCCAAAAGGCAAAGGGCAATAAATTTTTTCATAGGGTCACCAGCTTATTTTAAATTTTTGCCGCTGAGCGTTACTGCCTGCGGTTTGTTGACGATAAGGACTTTATCCGTAACCATTGTTTGTACGGCTTTATTATATTCCTGAAAATACGGCCCGTCAATGTGGGCGCGGTAAGCGGTGTCGTCGGCATAGAGCTCCAGCAGGTGGAATACGTTGGGGCGTGCGGTTTCTGTTGTTGCAAGCAGTGCCAGTACGCCTTCTTCGTTTGCAACGGCGCTTTGCATTTCTTTGGCAAGCACTTTTTTGTAAGCATCAAGCTGCGCCGGGTCGATAACTAGCAGTGCCATGCGTGCCTTATCGGCAGTGCCGCTTAATTTGCTTTGCAGGTTAAAGGCGTCTGCGGCAAGTGTTTTGTGTACCTGCGCCAGTTTAAGCGCCTGTGCGGCGGCTGTTTTTACGTTGGCGTTATTTTGTGCGGCATTAAAAGCGTTTTCATCCGTATAAATTTCCAAATAGCGCATTACGCCGTTTTCGTCCTCGCCGCCGTAAACAGCAAGCATGCCTTCGCTGTTTTGCAGTGCTGTGTTAAGTGCGGCAACGGCTGCGCGCAGGGCGTTTTCGTTATCGGCGGCTGCGCTGTATACGCTCCAGCGCACAAAGGGGTGGGCGGCAGCTGCGGCGTTTACCGGCAGTGCCTGCAAGCCTGAAAGCAGCATCATAGCTGCGCAAAATAATAATTTTTTCATGGTGCTTCTCCTTTACTTATTCTGCTTTTTCAAGCGTTGCGGTAAAACTGTCGTGGGCTTTAACAATATCAAGCCCGCTTTCCAGCCTGCCGATGGGAATTAAGTTGCGGTCGTCTTTAAAATCAACATAAAAAATGCTTAAATTGCCCCACGGCTGATAAACGCACAAATCGCCCGCAAGGGGATGGCAGCCAACCTTTTGCCCTGTTTCGTCAAGCCGCTTGTCGAAGTAGGCAATCTTTTCCATACCGGAAAAATCCTTAAACGAAAGCGTTACCGGCAAACGGCTGTATAAATCGTTGGCGCTCGGTTCATTGCGCAGCGTAACCGGCAGGCGGCTGCCGTCAATAACAAGCACGGCTTTGTGGCCATCTGTTGCGGCAGTATTTTGCGGTACAGGATGAGCTGCAGGTGCGGAAGCGCCGCAGGCGGAAACAGCAAGTGCCGTCAGCGCAGCGCTTAACAGCAAAAGTAATTTTTTCATAGGTATCCCTCCGTTTTATTTGTATAGTTTAATTATAAAAAGCGCAGGGCATGGCGTCTAATGCTTAATTGTTATGCGCCAACATGCGTTTTTGGCATGAAGTGCAGGCGGGAGTATGCTTCAACTTGCGCGTTTAAAAATTTTTAACTACAATAATTATATGGAGAAATGCTTTAAAGGAGGAACTGGCATGAAATACCGTGAACTTGGCAAAACAGGATTGAAAGTAAGTGAAATAGGCCTTGGCTGCGAAGGCTTTAACGGCAAAGACGCCGCTTTTACGCAGGATATGTTTAAACTTGCTCTGGCAGCGGGCGTAAACTGCATGGATTTATACAGCCCCAACCCGGATATGCACAAAAATATTGCAGCTGCACTTGGCAGCCGCCGCAAAGATTTTATTTATCAGGCGCATTTATGCACGGAATGGAAGGACGGGCAGTATAAGGCTGTGCGCGATATTGCCAGTGTAAAAGCTGCGTTTGAAACTATGCTGAAAAATTTGAACACGGATTATATCGATATCGGCATGATTCATTATGTAGATTCGCCTGAACTTTGGCGCACGATTGAAAGCGGCGGCGTTCTGGACTATGCGCTGGAACTGAAAGCTGAAGGCAAAATTAAGCATATCGGCGTAAGCAGCCATAATCCGCTGGCGGCGCTGGAAGCCGTAAAAAGCGGCAAGGTGGAAGTACTGATGTTCAGCGTAAACCCCTGCTATGATTTGCTGCCCGGCACGGATGACGTGGAAAAACTGTGGGCGGAAGAAAGCTACAAAAAGCCTTTGCTGAACCTTGACCCCAAACGTGCGGAACTTTACGAAACCTGCCAGCGTTTGGGCGTGGGTATTACCGTTATGAAAGCCTTTGGCGGCGGCGACCTTTTGAGCAAGTACAGCCCGGCAGGCAAGGCGCTGACGGCGGTGCAGTGCCTGCATTATGCGCTGACACGCCCGGCGGTAGCGGCTGTTATGAGCGGCGCGCGTACCATGGAAGAATTAAAAGCCTCGCTTGATTACGAAAAAGCAAGCGAAGCAGAAAAAGACTATGCAGAAGTTTTTGCAAGCTTCCCAAAAATCAGCTGGGAAGGGCACTGCATGTACTGCGGCCATTGCGCGCCGTGCCCCAAAGGCATTGACGTGGCAAACGTAACCAAGTTTTTGAACCTTGCCAAAGCGCAGGGCGAAGTGCCGGAAACCGTACGCGAGCACTATGCGGCGCTTAAAGCCCACGCCGGCGACTGCATTGCCTGCGGCGCCTGCGCCAAACGCTGCCCCTTCGCCGTTGACCCCGTTGCCAATATGAAAGAGGCAAAAGAAGTTTTTGGGTATTGAGAAAAGTATAAATAAATAGTAAAACAACAAAACCGGCATCGTTATGATGCCGGTTTTTGGTTAGAAGGGGAAAGGTTTATGGATGTTTCAAATCTGCTGTTAGGTTATTTTATTGTGCTGTCTGGTTATTTGCGGGGTTATTTATCCTCGTTGTAGAACGGGCATTCATCGCCCCAGTCGCAGTGGCCGTCGTGGTGGTAGCGGTCATAGTGGCGGTCGCGGTCATAGCGTCCTTCGCCATGGTGGCGGCCATAACCCGGGCCCCAGCCGCAGTGCAGTCCGCGGAAGTTGCCGCGCGGTCCGCGGAACATATCTTTCAGTGCTTCCTGCTTTTGTTCTTCGCTCATGCTGGCCCATTTTGCTCTGGCTTCGGCTTCGCGTTTTTCGATAGCTTCGCGTTTTTCTGCCGGCAGTTTGCTTAAAAATTCATCATGCCATTTCTGGCGCTGTTCAAATTTCTGCTGCGGGGTCATTTCCATCCATGCCAGCCTTGCAGCATCACGCTCGGCGCGCTGTTCGGGGGTAAGCGGAGTGCCGCGGCGCAGAGGCATCGGGCGGCGTGCATCGGTATCGCCTTCGCTCAGAATTTTTTCTACTTTATCGCGCATGGTGGGCTGAACCTGTTCGGTTTGGCCTGCCGCAAAAACCGGTACGCTGATGGCGGTGATTAAACCTGCAACTACTAAGGATTTGAATAACTTGCTTTTCAACATATCAGGTCACTCCTTTAATTTATGCTTATTTGTTATGCTCTTTAGCTTGTCTTTATTGTACAGTGGGCTTGTGGCAAAAATATGGCAAAAATATTTTATTTTGTGGTTTTTTAGCCATAATTTACTGTTAATATTATATCAGCAATTAAAGCAAAAAGTAAAAAAAACTGCCGCCTTTGGGCTGATGTAAGGGTTAAATTTCTGCGCAAAAATATGTATAATATAGGTAAGTTTTGTGCAGAGAGGTGATGGCAGTGGCAAAAATGCTTATTGCTGATGATAATAAACAAATTACTTCCATTTTATCCAACTATGCGCGCAAAGAAGGTTTTGAACCGGTAGTTGCGCTTGACGGCGAGGAGGCTTTGCGCCTGTTTGACGAGCATGAGCCGGATATTGCCATGGTGCTTTTAGATGTTATGATGCCGAAAGTGGACGGCTTTGAAGTGTGCCGCCGCCTGCGCGGAAAATCGCTGGTGCCGGTAATTATGGTTACTGCCCGCGGCGAAGATTTTGAAAAAATCATGGGGCTTGATATCGGCGCCGACGATTATATCATAAAGCCTTTCAGCGCGGGCGAAGTAATGGCACGTGTGCGTGCAATTTTGCGCCGCATGCAGCCGCGCGAGGAAAAAACTGCGCATAATATTTACAGGTACAGTAATTTAATGATTGATTTGGACAAATATGCCGTAACCGTAAATGGCAGCGAGGTGCCGCTGACGAAAAAAGAGGTTGAGCTTTTATGGACTCTTGCCAAAAACAGCAGCAAGGTCTTTTCGCGCGATAACCTTCTGGACAGCCTGTGGGGCTACGATTATTACGGCGACAGCCGCACGGTGGATTCGCACATTAAGCGCATGCGTGCCAAACTGGATAAGTTTGAGCATCCCGGCTGGGAAATAAAAACCATTTGGGGTGTAGGTTACCGCTTTGAGGAGAAAGCAAATGCATAACAAAATAGCTTTAAAACTTACATTGTATTTTGCCGCAGTGCTTTTGGTGTTTGCACTGGTGGTAGGCGGCAGCTTTGCGCACTTTTTCCGCGAGCATACGGTGGATATAAAAAGCACGGAGCTTAAACAGCGTGCCGTGCGCATTGCCGAAGTGCTGAGCGAAAATGCAGGCTGGCTGGAAAAACGCGGCGGCATAGCCAATACGCGCTTTATAAGTTACATTAACAACATCACCATGGAAGATGTGTGGGTTGTTAACAGTGACCGCGAACTGAAGCTGCCGCAGCGCATGAACCACCATATGGGCATGCACCGGCGGATGATGCACGCAGATACGCAGGCTCAGGTGCCGCCGCTGAAGGAGTTTCCGCGCCGCAGCGTTACTTTTGAGCAGCTGTCCGATGTTACCCGCAACTGCGTGGAGCAGGCGTTTGCCGGTACGGTATCGGTAGCGGAAGATTTTAACCCCGTGCGTGAGGAAACCATGCTTTGCGCCGCTGCGCCTGTATATGACGAAAACGGTGCTATCCAGGCGGCGGTGCTTCTGCATTACCCCGTGCAGGGCTTGCAGTCCGCAACGTGGGAAGGCGTAAGAATCCTGCTTTTATCATGCGCCATTGCGCTTTTGCTGGTATCGTTTTTAAGCGTGCTGTTCAGCTGGAAGTTTACGCGCCCCTTAAACCGCATGAAGGAAGTGGCGCAGAAAATGGCAGAGCACGATTACACCGAACGTTGCAACATCAAGCAGAATGACGAAATAGGCGCGCTTGCCGCCACGCTTGACGAACTTGGCAGCCGTCTTCTGGACGCAGACGAGGCAGGGCGCAAGCTGGAAAAACTGCGCCGCAGCTTTATCGCCAACATATCGCATGAACTGCGCACTCCGGTAACGGTTATCCGCGGCAGCCTGGAAGCGCTTAACGACAAAGTTGTTACCGATAAGGAAGAAGTAGAGCAGTATTACAGGCAAATGCTGAAGGAAAGCCTGTTTTTGCAGCGGCTGATTAATGATTTGCTGGATTTGTCGCGCTTGCAGAATACGGATTTCCCGATTGAAAAAGAAAACATCAATTTGTGCGATGTAATTCAGGACGCCGCCCGTGCCAGCAAACAGCTGGGGCAGAAAAAAGGCGTGCACGTTGACGTTAAACTGGACAGGAATGTTTACCTTATGGAAGGCGATTACGGCCGCCTGCGGCAGATGCTGATGATATTTTTGGACAACAGCATTAAGTTCAGCCACAAAGGCGGCACCGTGGAGCTGCGCCTTTTGGGCGACAGGCTGACGGTGACGGACCACGGCAGCGGTGTAAAACAGGAAGATTTGCCGTATGTGTTTGAACGTTTTTATAAAACACGCGGCGAAGCAAATAAAAACGGCAGCGGGCTTGGGCTTGCTATTGCCCGGGAAATAGCCCTGCGCCACAATATTAAAGTGAGCATGGAAAGTGTGCCGGATGAAGAAACTGCGGTAATTATGATATTGCCGCCGGCAGGAGAGGATGCGGAAAATGAATTACGGATGTAACGGCAGGCGCGCCGTAATAAGCGGCGGCACCAGCGGCATAGGGCTTGCGGCGGCGCGTACGCTTTTGGCGGACGGCGCGGAAGTGTGGCTTTTGGCGCGCACGGAACGGCCGCAGCTTTTGGCGGAACTTAAAGAAAACTACGGAGAAAAAGTGCATTTTATAAAATGTGATGTTGCAAATGTTGCCAGCTGCAAAGCTGCGGCGGCGCAGATAAAAAATGCCGGCAGCGTTGATTTTTTGGTAAACAGTGCAGGCATTTACCGCGAGCAGAGTATGGAAATGCTGACGGAAACCGAGTTTGATGAAATTTTTGGTGTGAACGTAAAAGGCACGGTGTTTTTAACGCAGGCGCTGCTGCCATACATGGCAGCAGGGGGCGCGGTGGTAAACGTAGCTTCGGACGCAGGGGTGAGCGGCAACTACGGCTGTGCTGCCTACTGCGCCAGCAAAGGAGCGGTGGTGGCGTTTACCCGCGCCCTGGCGCTGGATACAGCGCCGCGCCTGCGGGTTAACTGCGTATGTCCTGCCGATATTGATACGCCGCTTTTGCAGCATCAGCTTAAAGCGGCAGGCGGCAGCTATACACTGGCGGATGTTGCGGAAGCCTACCCTGTGGGGCGCGTTGGGCGTGCGGAAGAAGTGGCACATGTAATCTGCTCGCTTTTAAGCCCGGCCAACAGCTTTATGACCGGCAGCATCGTTACCGTAGATGGCGGCCTGACGGCGAAGTAAGCAGTTAAACTATTTTTGTTGGCGGCAAAGTACAGCAGGTTAGAATTATAAAATTTTAATTTTTGGAGTTTGGTTATGGAACAAGTATGGGGTTTGGTAGCGCTGATTGGCGCTGCACAGATTTTAAATTCGGTAAAACAGTTAAAAAACAGCCGCCGGGAAATGTTTAACGGCGGCGGAACGTATACTTTATTTTTGTTTTCCAATTTGTTAAATATTTTAAGCATGCTTGTGGTTATTTACGGCGTATTTTTTAACAACGGCGTTATTTTGCCGGCATTTACTTTGTGGATTTTTAACTGGCATTTGTTTACCTATTATGCTGCAAAGATAAATAAAAATACAGGCCGCACTATGATTATTGCTATGCGCGTAATTACCGGGCTGCTGTTGTTGGGCTGCGTGTATATTTTGGTAATGTAAGTTTGGCAAAATGCTAAAAGCCGTTTGCAAATGCCGTTTGTTTGTTGTATAATACAAAAAGAGAGATAATCTGATGTTTGCCCGTCAGCCCTCTCCTTGTAAATTTTGAGTTTGAAAGAAAGGCTGCCAGACTTTGGCGGTCTTATTTCATTTTACGCCAAAGTTGTAAAAACTCAGCGCTTGCCAGAAATAATGGTAGCTACAAGAATACCGAAAGCAATCATTAAAGACAAAGCTTCGTATGTGCTCATGTACTGCCACCTCCCTGCATTGGGAGGAACCGACCATCAGAAATCTCTCTTTTTGCAGTAATTATTATAACATAACGCAACCAAAAAGCAATTACCGTCCTAAAAATGGGGCAGTAATTGCTTTTTGTTATTTATTTTCAGTTGTCAGTTTTTCAAGTACGCCGTCAAGCCATGCGCCGTTAAAGCTTTCTATCGTGCCTGCGTCACAGGCGGCTGCAAGTGCCGGGTCAATCGGCATGCGGGCAACGGTTTCAACGCCGTGCTTTTGGGCAATTTCATCAATGTGGCTTTCGCCGAAAACATGTATTTCCTTTCCGCAGTCGGGGCAGGTAATGTAGCTCATGTTTTCAACCAGTGCCAGTACCGGCACATCCATCATTTTAGCCATATTAACGGCCTTTTCAACAATCATGCCTACAAGTTCCTGCGGCGAGGCGACTATAACAATGCCGTCCACTGGAATGGACTGGAATACTGTCAGCGCCACGTCGCCGGTGCCGGGAGGCATATCAATAAACATGTAGTCAACATCACCCCAGATTACGTCCGTCCAAAATTGTTTAACGGCGCCGGAAATAAGCGGGCCGCGCCATACAACCGGGTCGGTTTCGTTTTTCATCAGCAGGTTAAGCGACATAACGCTTGTGCCTGCCGCGGTTTTTACTGGGAATAGGCCCCATTCGCTTGCTTCGGCATGGCCGTGCAGGCCAAAGGCCTTGGGGATGGAAGGGCCTGTGATATCGGCATCCATAATTGCTGTTTTATAGCCTTTGCGCTGAGCCAGTACAGCTAAAAGCGAAGTTACAAGCGATTTGCCGACGCCGCCTTTGCCGCTGACTACGCCTATTACTTTTTTTATGTGGCTCATTTCGTTAGGTTTTTCCAAAAAACTTTCTTTTGTACGTTCGCTGCAATTTTCGGTGCAGCTTTCGCAGTTATGCGAGCAGTTTTCAACCATTTGCTTTGCCTCCTGTTGTCTGGCAGCGCTTTGCTGCCGTTTGCATTGCGCTGCTTATAAATTTCAGCATAGCACCGTAAGCGGTATCTGTCAATATTTGCAGATTGCAAGTATTTGCCTGAATTTTATTCGCCTATACGGCACAGGCGGCAGCTTTTATTTTTGCTGTATATTATATATAGGAAGGAAGTTGCACTTTAAAAAATTTTTCTGAAAATTTGCCGAAATATTATTGACTTAGTAGGAATTTATCCAGTAAAATAGTGGTGCGCAGCTTTATTTAATATTAATTTTCAGTTTGAGTTATATTAATTACAGGCGCAGTCTTATTTTACAGGAGGATTACGCTATGGTTAAAAATTTCTGTGGAGCTTTAACGGCATTTGCGGCGGCGCTTTTTTTGCCGCAGCCTGCTTTTGCAGCCGGGCTTAACGGCGCGGAACTTTCTATCGGCTGGGTGCTGCCGTTTGCGGGCATACTTTTATGCATTGCCATCTGCCCTTTGGCGGTGCCGCATTTCTGGCACGGCAATTACGGCAAGGTAGCAGTTTTTTGGGCGCTGGCAACAGCTGTGCCGCTGTTTGTAATTTACGGCGGCGGTGTTGCGGCAGGCAGCGTGGCGCACGCGCTTATCGGTGATTACATTCCCTTTATTATCTTTGTAGGTTCGCTGTACACGGTGGCGGGCGGTATCCATATCCGCAGCAGCTTTACCGGCACGCCGCTTACCAACACCTGCTTTCTGGCGCTGGGCGCAGTGCTTGCCAACATTATGGGCACAACGGGCGCGGCAATGCTCTTAATCCGTCCGCTTATTGCGGCTAACGAGCGCCGCCGCTATGTAATGCACACTTTTGTATTTTTTATTTTTATTGTTGCCAATATTGCTGGCTCGCTTACGCCTTTGGGCGACCCGCCGCTGTTTTTGGGATTTTTGCGCGGGGTGGACTTTTTTTGGACGGCCGAGCATTTAATTTTGCCGATGCTGACGGCTGTGGGCCTTTTGCTGGCGCTGTATTTTGTGATGGACAGCGTTTTGTTCAATAAAGAAAAGGATGAGTTTTTACTTGCGGAAAGCACCTGCACCAAAGAAACGTTTGGCGTGGAAGGCAAAATTAACTTTGCACTTTTGGGTGTAATTATTGGCGCCGTTTTAATGGCCGGCGTGTGGGACAGCGGCATGGAATTTACCGTGCTGGGCGTGCATTTAACCGGCCAGGGCGTGCTGCGCGATGTGATTTTCCTCGCGGCGGCAGGGCTTTCGCTGGCTTTAACGCCTGCTGATGTGCGCAGCGCAAACCAGTTTACCTGGGAGCCCGTGCTTGAAGTCGGCAAGCTGTTCTTCGGCATTTTTGTTACCATTGTGCCGGTGCTTGAGATGTTAAAAGCCGGTATGGCAGGCGCGTTTGCGCCGGTGGTGGCAATGGTTACCAACGCCGACGGCACGGCCAACAACGCCATGTACTTCTGGATGACGGGCGCGCTTTCGGGCTTTCTGGACAACGCGCCGACCTACCTTGCCTTCTTTAACATGGCAGGCGGCGATGCTTCCGTGCTGATGACGGAAGGCGCGCTGACGCTGATGGCTATTTCCATGGGCTCGGTATTTATGGGTGCCAACAGCTATATCGGCAATGCGCCGAACTTTATGGTGGTTGCCATTGTGCAGAACCGCGGGCTGAAGATGCCGAGCTTCTTCGGCTACCTGCTGTGGTCGGTGGGCATTTTAATCCCCATCTTTTTGCTGCTGACGTGGCTGTATCTCGTGTAAGGCACACTAAAGGTATTTATGCCAAGGCATATCAATACAAAATTTAATAAGGAGGAATAAACGATGAGTTCAGACAACAATGAAACCAGGCAGGTGCAGATTGCCGTCGCCGACCCGACGCCGCTCGGATTGTTCGGACTTTCCGTGGTGACATTTGTTGCATCCATGCAGAAGCTGGGTGTGGTCAGCGATGTTTCGTGGGTCATTCCCTGGGCACTGGTCTGCGGTTCATTTGCTCAACTGCTCGCCGCCTATTTCGATTTTTGCCACAAGAATATTTTTGGAGCATCAATCTTCGGCGCATTCGGCTTTTTCTGGTCGGGCGTAGCGATGAGCTGGATGATTAAGGCCGGTACTTTCGGTGCGGGGCTGGCAGCGGGGGTAGACCCCAAGGCGCTGGGCTTTGCCTTTCTGGCGTACTTTATGTTTGCGTGCATCGGCACTATTGCCGCAGCGGAAGCCAACACATTTTTATTTGTGGATATGCTCCTGATTGATGTACTGCTTTTGTGCCTGGGGCTTGATACGCTTGGTATCGGCGGGCACTGGGCGCACGATGTTGCCGCTTATTCGGAACTGGCGATTTCGCTGCTTTCGATGTACGGCGCAGGCGCGGTATTTTTAAATAATTTCTTCGGGCGCGTGTTCTGGCCGCTGGGCAAACCGCTCGGAATATTTAAAAAAGGCTGATTAAAAGCCTTAAGATGGCAATATAAAAGCACTATCCGTATTGGGTAGTGCTTTTTTGTATGCCCGGTTTATTGCAGGTTGTTGTTAAAATGTTTGTGCAGCTCGTCCTTGGCAAGCAGTTCTTCCAGCTTTTTGGCAATTTCTTCCACAATAAGGTGGCAGGGGTTTTCGTAGCCTGCAATTTGCATATCGTGCAGGGTGGCGCATTGCAGCGTGCCGAACTTTTCAATAACAAAGTCCGTCAGTTCCGTTACCATGCTGTAACCATGAAAATTCTCGCTGTCCTCCTGCCCGTCCTGTGCGGTAACGAGGCCGATAATGCCAACGGCAACGGTAAAGGCGCCGCAGCACGAAAGCTGCGTTTGCATGCCGATGCCCATAATGGAGAACATTTTTCGCGTATTTTCCGGCAGGTTTAAGCCGTAATATTCGTTGCAGGCTTTAAACATAGCCTCGGCGCAGCTTAAAGTTGTGCCTACATGATATTTATTGACGAGTTCGTATAGCTGCATAACGCTTCTCCTTTATTTCATCTTTTTTACAAAACGGAAAAAGTAATCGCCGCCAACCAAATCAGGTGTTATGTTTGGGTCGGGGTGGTGCGGGTTGAAAAATTCCACGGCGCTGAAGCCGCAGCGGTTAATGTAAAAATGAATGTTGCGTTTTTCAAAATACGGTGTGCAGGTTTCCCATTCTCTGGTATCGGGGTAGAGTTTTTCCAGCATCTGCCAGATGGCAGTGCCGGTGCCGCGGCTTTGGGTGCCGCATTTAACGTACAGCAAATCAAGGTGGTTGTGCTGTGTTGCAGCGTTAATGTTAACTATCGCGCCGCCAATCATCTTGCCATCGCTTACGGCTTTATAGGCTGCCGCACCCGGCGCGTTAAGCGATTTATTAATATCGGCTTCCGGCAGCACGGTGGCTGTTAAATTTTTAAATTCGGCCGCAGCCGCTTTTTGAAAAGCTTCCTGCAGGTCGTGCTTAAACTGCGGCAAATCGGCCGGGGTAAGCGGTAAAAGCTGTAAATCCATGGTAATCCTCCTTTATAACCGCTTGCGCAGATAAACCATATCTGTCAGCAGTACGCCGCCGTCATAGATGGGGCGGCTGTAATTATCGGTAAAAAAGTTTTTTATAATATGCGAGCGTACAAAGCCGAGCTTTTGGTAAAAAGGCACGGTGGCAGGGCTGTCGCCGGTGCCGGCCTGCAAAATTTTAAAGTGGCCCTTGTATTTTGCTTCTATAAAATTAATCAGCGATTTGGCATAGCCGCGGTGTTGAAACTGCGGCAGCGTGGCAAGGCTTTTTATTTCCAAAATGCCGTCGCCTTCATCTGTTACAAGGCATTCAGCCTTAACATCACCATCTTCAAGCACATACATGATGCCGCGCTCCAAATAGCGGTCAATCATTGCTTCTTCTTCGTCTGCCAGCAGAAGCAGCGGCAAATATTGTTTTTTGTTGCTGGTTACTTTTATGATTTGCATTTTATTATCTCCTCACATACGGCATAACAATGCTGGCGAGTATTAAAACGAGCCCTAAAACATCAAGCGTGCCGAAGGGTTCGCCTAATACAGTTACGCCTAAAAGTGCTGCTATGGCAGGGCTTACAGCGCAGAACAATCCCGCGCGGGCGGCGCTGACATGGCTTTGCGCCATGGGCTGCAAGGTAAAGCCAAAGCCGGTGCATACTATTATAAGCATGGCAAGCATCAGCCATTGCGAGCCGGACTGCGGCAGCTGCGGCGTTTCTGTAAGCAGCATGGCCAAAAACGAAAGCACGCCCATAGTGCCAACCTGCACTATGCCTATGCCAAGTGTGGCGGTGCTGCCGTGTGAAAGGCGCTCCGTTACAATTATTGCCGCTGCATAACAAAGGCCTGCTGCAAGCCCCCATGTAAAGCCGCCGCTTAACTCTCCCTGGCCCAGCGCCAGAAGCACAACGCCAAGCATGGCCATGCCGGTGCTGATTACTGTAAGTTTGCCGGGCAGCTTTTTATATAAAAGAATTTCAAGCAGCGGCACAAAAATAATGGCGCAGTTTTCCAAGAGTGATACAAGCGACGATGCCGCCTGCGTCAGGGCAATCATCTCGCACGCCATGGTAATAAAAAAGGCTGTGCCAATAACTGTGCCCGCAAGTAAATCGCGCACGGCGAGTCTGCGCACTGCTTTATTAAAAATAAGAGCCAGAAGCACAAAGGCAATTATAAAACGTACTGCCAAAAGGTTAAAAGGCGCAAGGCTTTCCAAAATCATTTTACTGAAAATAAAGCTTGTTGCCCTTGCGGCGATAACGGCTATTAAAAGCAGTTCGTAGCTGCGGGCGGAACCTGTTTGCTGCGGCATGTTAAAATCCTCTTAATTTTAAAGGTTAGTTTGAGTTTATTATAGCATAAGGCGCGTTTTTGCGCTTGAGATTATCTGCCGCATGGCAAGACGCATTGAATTTTGAATTTGCTTTTACAGCATACGGGTGCTATAATAAAGGAGCAAAGCAGAGATGTCATTTTACAGTTACCTTCACTGCTGGAAGGATTTTAATGGCATGAAAAAACCGGGAGTGGCCGCTCCCGGTTTTTTATTTTGGGCTGACTGTGCTTACAGATATCTGTCCAGCCACTTGCAAATATAATAGGCCGTTATACTTGCCGCGACAGATACAATGAATGCAGAGATGCCATCCAAAGCTACACCTCCTTCCTGCCGGAAAGAGTCACAGCTTTTCTATTATCGTGGATAAATAAAAAACTGTCAATATGTTTAAAACTGTTAAAAATATTACAAAATATCTTTGGCTTAATAAAATATGCCTTTTATAAAAATTTTTTGTATAAAATTGCAGGCAAAAGGGCTATAATAGAGCTATGATTTTATTTTGCTTTGGGGGAGATATAATGGATAAAAATTTGCCGGTAGGCGTTATTGATTCCGGCGTGGGCGGGCTGAGCGTGCTGAAAGTTTTGCAGCAGGCGCTGCCGCACGAGGATTTTTTATATATCGGTGATACGGCGCGCACGCCTTACGGGCAGCGCCCGGAAATGGAAATTCGTGCCATGGTGCATGACCTGACGGATTATCTTGACAACGCAGGCATTAAACTTTTGGTTGTGGCTTGCAACACCATTACCGTTTTGGGAACGGAAAGCATCAGAAACGGCTATGCGTTTGACGTTGTTGGCATGAGCAAGGGGGCGGAACTGGCGCTTGGCGTAACTAAAAACAAAAAAATCGGCGTAATGGCAACGCCTTTTACCGTGGCAAGCGGCGCGCACAAGGCTGCCGTTAACGCGCTTGATGCAGACGCGGAAGTTTTTGCGCAGGGCTGCCCCGATTTTGTGCCGCTGATTGAGCAGGGTGTGTTCAGCGGGGCGGCAATTGAAGACGCCGTTGCGAGGTATTCTGCTCCGCTGAAGGAAGTCGGTGTGGATACGGTGCTTTTATCCTGCACGCATTACCCGTTTATCCGTGCGGAAATTGAAAAAGGCTTCGGCGAAGGCGTTACGGTTTTAGACCCGGCGGAAGCAACCGCCTTGCAGGCAAGAATTTTTCTGGAACGCGCAGGGCTTTTAAAAATGCAGGGCACGGGGCGCAGCAGGGTTTGCTTTACGGCCGAGTTAAACCGCGGCAAAGCCATTGCGGAGCGGATGCTTGATATGGAAATAAGCACTTTTGAAGAAATAAGCCTGCTGTAAGGCTGATTGTATACATAAGCTATATGCAGGATTTTATAAAATTTTGTCTAAATATATACCAGTATTGTTATTAATACGCAGGTTTAATAAATTTGTGGGGAGTGGTTTTAATGTTTAAGCGCAATAATCTGGCTGCACTGGCTGCATTCAGCGCCATGATGCTGCCGCAGCCCGCATTTGCGGCGGGGCTTAACGGCGGCGAACTGTCATTTGTGTGGGCCGTGCCCTTTATAGGCGTGCTTTTATGTATTGCAGTCTGTCCGCTGGTTGTGCCAAATTTTTGGCATCATCATTTTGGCAAGGTAGCAGTTTTCTGGGCTCTGGCGTGTGCCGTGCCGATGTTTATTTCCTACGGCGGCGGTGTTGCGGTTAATTCCATCGCGCATGCGCTTATTGCCGATTATATTCCGTTTATTATTTTTGTTGGTTCGCTGTACACGGTTGCGGGCGGCATTCATATCCGTTCAAGCTTTATCGGGCGCCCGGCGGTTAACACTGCGTTTCTGGCGCTGGGCGCTGTATGCGCCAACATCATGGGCACCACCGGCGCGGCCATGCTGTTAATCCGTCCGCTTATTGCGGCCAATGCGCACAGGCGTTACGATATGCACACTTTTGTGTTCTTCATTTTTATTGTGGCCAACATTGCCGGCTCGCTTACGCCTTTGGGCGACCCGCCGCTGTTTTTGGGCTTTTTGCGCGGTGTTGAGTTCTTCTGGACAACCGAGCATTTAATTGTGCCGATGGCAACGGCAGTAGGCCTTTTGCTCCTCATTTATTTTATTGCCGATACCATTCTCTTTAATAAAGAAAAAGAAGAATTCCTTGAAAAAGAATCCCACTATCCGAAAGAACCGTTCGGCATCGACGGCAAAATTAACTTTTTGCTGCTTGCCGTTATCGTAAGCGCTGTTTTAATGGCAGGCATCTGGCATTCCGGTGTTGAGTTTTCCGTGCTGGGCGTGCATTTAAGCGGCGAAGGCGTGCTGCGCGACGTTATTTTCCTTATCGCCGCAGGCTTGTCGCTTAAATTAACAAGCAAAGAAGTGCGCGAAGCAAACCAGTTTGGCTGGGACCCGATTCTGGAAGTAGGCAAATTGTTCTTTGGCATTTTTGTTACCATTGTGCCGGTGCTTGAAATGCTGCGTGCAGGGCTTGACGGTGCTTTTGCCCCGGTTGTTGCGCTTGTTACCAACCCCGACGGCAGTGCCAACAACGCCATGTACTTCTGGATGACAGGTGCACTTTCCAGCTTCCTTGACAACGCTCCTACCTACCTTGCATTCTTTAACATGGCAGGCGGCGAAGCTCAGGTGCTGATGACGGAAGGTGCCAAAACTTTAATGGCTATTTCCATGGGCGCGGTATTTATGGGTGCCAACAGCTATATTGGCAATGCGCCTAACTTCATGGTGCTTTCCATTGTGCAGGAACGCGGGCTGAAAATGCCTACCTTCTTCGGCTACCTGTTATGGTCCGGCTGCATTTTAATCCCAACCTTCCTGCTGCTTACCTGGTTGTATCTTTTGTAATAAAGTATTATTAACGGCATAACAAACTGCACCGCAAGGGTTATGGCAAGTAACTTTTGCAGTGCAGTTTTTTGTAATATGGCACAATTTGTTTTATAATATAGTTAAGAGAGTTAAGGAGATTAAACTTGTCATTTAAAAGCGGCGTCATATTAATTCTGCTGTCGGCAGCGGCCTGGGGGCTGGGCGGCGTATGCGGGCAGTTTTTGTACCAGTTTCACAGCGTTACGGCACCGTGGCTTATTGCGGTGCGGCAGGTGCTGGCAGGGTTCATTTTTTTAGGTTATCTGCTTTTGCGCGGCGAAAATATTTTCCGCATTTTTGCGGATGCGCGCGATACTAAAGACCAGCTTGCCTTTAGCTTTTTGGGGCTTTTGGGTGCGCAGTTTGGCTTTTATTACACCATTTCGCTGTGCAATGCGGCAACGGCAACGGTGCTGCAATATACTTCGCCGGTGTTTGTTATGCTGTGGATGAGTTTTAAAAGCCGCCGCCTGCCGGAAGGGCGCGAATTTTTAGGTATTATTTTTGCACTTGTGGGCGTGTTTTTAATATCCACCCACGGCGATATCAATAATGTGGTGCTGTCGCCGGAGGCTTTGGTAATCGGCCTGATATCGGCCGTATCGCTGGCGTTTTATACGGTGCAGCCAATGCGCCTTCTGCAAAAATTCAGCACTACGCTGGTGGTTGGCTGGGGGCAGCTTCTTTCGGGCACACTTTTGTGCTTTTTTGTAAATCCGTTTGAACCTACCGGCAGCTGGGATACCGGCGCGGTAATAGCCTTTATTTATCTTGTTATAGGCGCTACGGTTTTAAGCTATTCGCTGTTTTTGGTGGGGCTTAAAGTTGTAGGCTCTACCAAAGCAAGCCTCATCAGCTGCGCAGAACCGCTGGCGTCAATTATAGCCGTTGTGCTGTGGCTCAAAACTCCGCTTACGGCGGTAGATTTAATCGGCATGGCCTGCATCATTATTACCGTTATACTGCTTTCTATACCTAAAAAATAAAATATTACAACAAATTTATAAATTTATTAATTTAACCATTGCCTAATGGTAAATATTAGGGTATAATGTAATAAGCTTTAAGAATTACTATTTTACTTAAATTTAAACCACATGTTTATCCTGATAGAAGGTACGTGTCGGAATTAAATACAAAGGAGTTGGGAATATGGATATCAATTACAAAGCGATTGGGGTAAGAATTAAAGCTGCGCGTGCACGTAAAGGCGTTACTCAGGGCTACATCGCCAATCTCATTGGTCTGTCCACCCCTCATATCAGCAACATTGAAACCGGCAATACCAAACTGGGATTACCGACCATTATTCATTTGGCTAATGTACTTGATGTATCGGTGGATGAACTTTTGTGCGATAACATTAAACGCAGCGAAAAAATCTTCCAGAATGAGCTGGCTGACCTTTTGAAAGACTGCTCTGCCCAGGAACTGCATTTTATTACCGAACTTATAAAAGTAGTTAAAAAGAACGGCTATGCAGGCGAACCGAAACGCCGTGGCCGCAAACCCAAAAAACTGGTTGAAGCAGAAAAAGCTGCCGAATAATTTAAAATACTGCTTGCCAAGCAAGCAGTGTTTATATTATAATATTGCCGTTAAGCCATCATAGCTCAGCTGGTAGAGCATCTCATTCGTAATGAGAGGGTCGCAGGTTCGAATCCTGTTGATGGCTCCAATAAAAAATTAAGGCGTGGATTTTATCCGCGCCTGTTTTATTTTTATAGGTAAAAATTGCAGAATATTATATCTGGCAAATCCTTTTGAAAAACACTTTACGCAAAATTAAAAGTACAAATATTTTCTTTTTATTTTTTTGACAAAAATGTGAAATGGTGTTACATTATAAGTGAAAACAGGAATTGTCCTGTTGGGGGATTAAAAGCGCTGTACCTTTTAAAGGAGGCATTTACTATGAAAAAGATTTTTGTTGCAATTGACGGCAGTGAACACGCATGGAAAGCACTTGATTACGCAGCAGAACTTGCAAAAGGCATGAAATGCAGCCTGTTTGTTTATACGGCTTTAAAACCCAGCGACAGCGGAGCTTTGCTTGCCATGTATGATATGGACGACCCGATGCTGGCAACGGAAGTTTCCGGCCTGGATGATTTGGGCGACAAACTTTTGGCTCAGGCTAAAGAACGTATCGGCGGTTCCGTTGAAGCAGAATATGAATACCAGGTTGGCTATCCGCCTGAAATGATTTTGAGCGCAGCCGAAAAATCCGGTGCCGATATGATTGTTATGGGCTCCAGAGGCCTTTCCGGCATTAAGGAACTGCTGCTTGGCAGTGTAAGCAACCATATTGTACACTATGCTAAAGTGCCGGTAGTAATTGTAAAATAACAGTTTAAATAAAGCCTAGAGTATTTATTGCTCTGGGCTTTATTTTTGTATAAATTTTTAGCAAGTAAATAAGCAAAAACAACCCCCTTTCAGTGTATAATGAAATTGTTTACAAAATACGTGAATTGGAGGGATGTTGTTTTTGCTTATAGTTTATTACATATGAAATGGAATGATAAACATCATATAGTAGTAACATAATTATGAGTGATAAGTAAAAAATATCGCAAATAGCAGATCTCAAAATACTATTTATACATATATAGTATAATAGTTTTTAATGAGGCAAATAACAAACAATTGCTTACGCCCTGCTTTTTTTGCAGGTATTTTGCCCTGCGGCAGCGAATAATGCAGGCAGAATTATTTTGTTGGTGATGTTATGAAACGGCTTATAAATTTATTTTTTGTAATGCTGCTGTGCTGCGCAGCCTTTTTAGCAGAGGCTGCGCCGGTACAGATAGATATTTACAGTGTTAACGATTTGCACGGCAGGCTGCGTGCCGCAGAAAATGCGCCAGGCGCTGCGCGTTTGGCTGCTGCGCTTAATTTACTTAAGGCAGCTAATCCCAAAGCCACGCTTATTGTTGGCGGCGGCGATATGCTGTCAGGCAGCATCGACGCGGACAGTTTTGACGGCTTGAACGCTGTGGAAGCCATGAATATTATGGGGTTTGCCGCAAATTGTGCAGGCAACCATGCTTTCGATTATAATTTCCCAGCTATTGCTGATTTTCCGCTTTTAGCGGCTAATATTACAGATGCAAACGGCAATATTCCCGCACCGTTTGCGCCGTATGCCGTGGTTAAACGCAATGGCATAAAAACAGGCATTATAGGCGTGCTTGACGAGCAGGCGTTTAAAAAAGTAAAGCCTGACCGGGTAGCAGGGCTGAAACTTACCTCTCCGGCAGAAGCGGCAAATAAATATGCTGCGGAGCTACGCAGAAATGGCGTGCAGATAGTTGTGCTTTTGGCGCATATCGGCGGACAGCTGGAAAACGGCATGCTGACAGGCGCAATAGTGCCTGTTCTGGATAACCTGAAAGGCATTGACGCTGTGGCGTCAGGCGACAGCCATACCGTGTTTGCCTGCTCTTATAAGGGCATTCCGGCAGTGCAGGCAGGTGAATACGGCAGGCAAATCGGGCATATAAAACTGTTTTATGATGCTGATACCGGCAAAATTACACAGGCTGAGGCCAAAGTTTATGAAACCGACGCTTTAACGCAAGAACGCGACAGCAAGGCAGCAGCGTTTTTGCAGGCGTATTTTGAACGCGTCGATGCCGTCTACAGCAAGGTGCTGGCTTATAATACACAGTATCTGGCTAACGAAAAGTACGGTGAATCGCCGCTTGCCGATTATTTTATGGATTTAATTAACGGCGAACTGCAAACGGATATAACTCTTTATAACGGAGGGGCAATACGCACCAACCTGCCTGTGGGCAATGTTACGCTGAGAGAGCTGAAACAGATTTTCCCGTTTAACAATACCTTATATGTTGTGCGGCTGCGCGGCAGCGATATTTTAAAGGCTTTGGAGAACGGGCTGGGCAGTAAGGAAATTGGCAGGGTGCGCTTTGCCGGGCTTACCGTAACGGCAGATTTAACTGCGCCGGAAGGAGAAAGGTTAATATCTGTGCAGTTGGCAGACGGCAGTATGCTGAATCCTGAGAGATATTACAGCGTTGCTGTTAATGATTTTCTGCTTTCCGGTGGCGACGGTTATACATCTGTAAAAGGGGCGGAAATTATCCGCGAAAGCGGCAAGGACCTTGATGTTTTAAGCACGGCGCTGAAAAAGGCAGGGCAAATAAATTTTGATTATAATAATAAGCGTTTGATTTTAAAGTAACGGGAGGTTAATATGGAAAATTTAAGCACTATAACTTGCGGAACTTTTTTGGAAGAACTGGCGTCAAAAGCGCCGACACCGGGCGGCGGTGCGGCTTCAGCACTTTGCGGGGCTGTTGCGGCGGCGCTTACGGCCATGCTTGCTAATTTAACTGTGGGCAAAGCAGGCAGCGAGGAAAATGAGCAGCAAGCTGTACAGATTATTGCCGCTGCCGGTAAACTGCGCGAAGAATTGACGGCGCTTGCAGATGATGATGCGGCTGTATTCGGCAAATTTATGGCAGCGTATAAAATGCCAAAAACAACGGATGAAGAAAAAGCTGCGCGTACGGCTGCAATACAGCAGGCAGCAGTTGCGGCGGCAGATGTTCCCATGCAGATTGCCGAAAAGAGCATGGAGGTACTGCTCTTGGCACGCAAAATTATTGTAATTGGCAACCCCAATGCCATCAGCGACGGAACGGTATCGGCCATTGTGGCAAGGGCAGCGCTGCGCAGTGCATTGTATAACGTAAAAATTAACCTTGGGCTTATTAAAGACGCCGCTTATGTGGAGCAGGCTGCGGCAAAAATGCAGACGCTGGAGGCCAAAGCGCTGGAAACGGAAGCCTTTGTGCTGGCACGCACGGATGAAATTTTAAAGTAATGACGCTTGACTGATAAGCACATTTATCATATAATAAAAAATTAGCAGGGAGAGGTGGTCGAGTGGTTTAAGGCTCTGGTCTTGAAAACCAGCGAGGTGCAAGCCTCCGTGGGTTCGAATCCCACCCTCTCCGCCACGATTTTACCGCGCCTTTTAAGGCGCGTTTTTTATTATGGGAGCGCTATGCTTTATTTTGAATACGGTGAAAAAGAACTGAATTATTTAAAAAAGAAAGACAAGCGTCTGGCTGCCGTTATCGAAAAAGCCGGGGTTATTCAAAGAGAATTATACCCAGATATTTTCGTGTCGCTTGTTAATTCCATTGCGGGGCAGCAAATATCGCGCCACGCCAAAGCAAGCGTCTGGCGGCGCTTTACGGAATTGCTTGGTGGCGCTGTTACTCCGCAGGCTATTGACGCAGTAACGGAGGAACAGCTGCGCGGCTGCGGGTTATCCAGTCGCAAGGCCGTGTATATTAAGCGACTGGCGCAAAAAGTGCTTAATGGCGAAATTGATTTTGGCGCTTTTGCGGCTATGGCTGATGAAGAAGTTATTGCAGAACTGGTAAAACTGGACGGCATTGGCAAATGGACGGCGGAGATGCAGCTGATTTTTTCGCTGGGGCGCAAAAATATATTGAGCTTTGGCGACGCTGCTATTCAAAACGGGCTTAAAAGGCTGTACGGGCATAAAAAAATAACCCCGGCGCTGGCAGAAAAGTACCATAAACGTTACAGCCCGTATGCTTCGGTAGCCAGTTTTTACCTGTGGGCGCTGGCCAACGGCGATGTTGAATACGAGCGGCCGCGCAGAAACGCAGAAAAAATTTAAAATTGTTGCTTTAAATACTTGCCAAACAGCAAAACATAGTGTATACTAATTAAGTAAGTCAATTGGAGTGGTACTCAAGTGGCTGAAGAGGACGGTTTGCTAAATCGTTAGGGGGGGCAACTCCCGCCAGGGTTCAAATCCCTGCCACTCCGCCAATTAAAAATTAAGACCCTTTAGGCAGATGCCCGAAGGGTCTTTTATTTTTGTAGTAAATTTTTATAAAATATGTGCAGTGAGCAGAACTTTAGTTAAAAAATTTTAACTATTAAATTCAATTTTTTATAATTTTGCGGTATAATAGTTTCTGCTGTAATTATTGTTTCAGCAAAATGTTTTAATTTCAGGAGGTTTATATGTCTAAATTAGGTATTGCCATTACTGCCGATACTTACCCGTACGCCAGTGATGTAACTAACCTTGTGCGCGCGCCGTTTACCGCACGCGGGCTGGTTGATATTATTAACGAGCTGGGCGCGCTGCCCATTGTGCTGCCGGATGTTCCGGGCGCCAAAGGCGAAGATTATGCAGAGATGTTCGACGCTCTCATTATTCCCGGCGGACCGGATGCCGACCCTTCGTTTTTCGGCGAAGAACCGTGGATGCATATCGGTATGACCAATTACAAACGCGATGTGTTTGAAGCAGAAATTTTCAAGGCCTTCTACAAGGCAGGCAAGCCTATTTTAGGCATTTGCCGCGGCTGCCAGTTTATTAATATTATGATGGGCGGCAGCGTATATCAGGATTTGGCAACGCAGAACCCTGACGCTTATATCCGCCATTCTCAGGGTGCAAACGGCTGCTATCCTACTCACCATGTAACGGTGGAAGAAGGCAGCTGCCTGTATGAAGCGCTGGGCGGCAAAGCGTATGTAAATTCCCGCCATCATCAGGGCATTAAAAAAGTTGGCGAAGGCTTAAAAGTTACGGCCAAAGCTCCGGACGGAGTTATTGAAGCAATTGAAAGCGCCGAAGGCAGCCAGATTGTTGCCGTACAGTGGCACCCGGAAAATATGTGGCAGGAGCACCCGGAAATGCGCAGAATTTTTGCCGGTTTTATTGACAGGGTTGCCGCATCTAAAAAATAAAGTTTAATTTAAAATAAGGGAGAAGTTACTATGAGTAAAGGTAAAATGGGCTTTTGGACGATAGTGCTTTTCGGTATTAACAGCATTATCGGCTCGGGCATTTTTCTTTTGCCTAACAACGCCATGAGCATTATCGGCCCGGCAAGCCTTGGCGTACTTTTGTTTGATATGCTGCTGGTATTGGCAATGACTTTCTGCTTTGCTGAAGCCAGCGGTCTGTTTAAAGATAACGGCGGCCCATACATTTATGCCAAAGAGGCTTTTGGCAATTTTATCGGCTACGAGGTTGGCTTTTTAACGTGGATTACCCGCATTATTGCGTTCTCTACCATGGGTGTTGGCTTTGCCACTGCTTTGGGCGGCATTATGCCGGAGTTAAGCACGCCGCTGATGAAAAACATTATTGTAACCGTAATTTTTGCACTGCTGGCAGTTATGAACCTGTTTGGCGTGCAGCTCTTTAAGGTTATCCAGAATATGGCAACCGTTGCCAAGATTCTGCCGTTTGTATTGTTTATCGGTATGGGCGTTTTCTTTATCGACAGCGCTAATTTTACGCCGCTGTTCCCCGGCGGTGAATACACTCCCGGCAGCTTCGGCACGGCGGCTGTAATGCTGTTCTTTACTTTTACAGGCTTTGAAAGTATCGCCGTTGCCGCTTCCGAAATGGAAAACCCGCAAAAGAATTTGCCGAAAGCCATTTTGGTTGTTATCTGCATTGTAGCAGCAATTTATTTTATGCTTCTGGCCTGCGCTATCGGCATAATGGGTTATGACCTTGCCAATACAACGGTTCCCGTGCAGGAAGCTTTCGGGCGTATTGCAGGCAGTTTCGGCGTGGGCATTGTTGCTTCCGGCACGCTGGTTTCTATCGGCGCGCTGTGCATCAGTTCGTCTTTTGTTACTCCGTACAGCTGCCTTGCTTTGGCAGAAAAAGGCATGCTGCCTGCCGCTATGACGAAGCGCAACCGCTTTAACGCTCCTTACTGGTGCATAATTGCTTCTACCGTTATCGCGCTTTTAATTGCCTATACCGGCAGCTTTACGTTCCTTGCTTCCATCAGCGTGGTATCGCGTTTTTCGCAGTATATTCCAACCTGCCTTTCCATACCGGTATTCCGCAAAAAAATGCCGGATGCGCCGCGTGCGTTTAAAATTCCGTTTGGCCCTGTTATTCCGGTTATTGCCGTGCTTACCAGCTTATGGCTTCTGGCACAGGCTAAGCCCCAGCAGCTGATTATGGGCCTTGGCGCAGCCGTAATTGCCGTGCCGTTCTATTACTTTGTTTATAAAAACAAAAAAGAAGAATAAAAACCAAAAACAAAAGGAGAAGGTTTTAAGCCTTCTCCTTTTATAATTTTACAACATTTTCAGCATAACAATGCCGCCAATCATTGTAAGGATACCGAATGCGCCAAGAGGTTTAATTTTTAAACCGAAAAACAATTTATCCACAAAGGTGGTTGCTAAAATGCCAAGCGCGCCCCAGGTTGCGTAGGCAATGCTTAAATCAAGCGTTAAAAGGGCCTGTGCCAGAAACAGGAAGGCAACGCCGATAAGGGCAAGCGAAGCAAACCCGTATTTTTTGTTGTGGAAACCGTTTGATTTTTTAAGAAAAATATTAGCGATAACGTCAGTTGCAACAGCAAGCAACAAGTATATAATGCCGGTTGTATAAGCCATTTTTATTCACTCCCAGTGCGGGCTGTGCCGTTTTTAACCATTGTCAGCCCTATTAGTATAATTGCAAAAGCAAAAAGTTTTTGCGGCGGCATTGCTTCGTTAAAAATAATCCAGGCAATAAAGGCTGTGCCCATAAGGCCAATGCCTTCCCAAACTGCGTAGGCAACGCTGATTGGTATTTTTTTTACCGCTTTGCTGAGGCAGAAGTAAGAAAAACCCATCAATAAAAGCATTACCGGATAACCGATAAGCCATTCGTGCATAACGGAAAACTTCATAAAAGTTGTGCCTGTAATTTCCAGTGCAATGGCCGCAAAGAGCATATAAACATGTTTCATGATAATTCATCCTTTCACTTGCAGCAAAGTAATTTTGCCGCTATAATAATAGTAAAGTATGGTGCTGCACCATAGTCAAGGGGGTTTTTGAAATTTCGCAGAGGCTTTTAAAAACGGGCGAATTTGCCGCCTTTTGTAATACAACCAAAGATACTTTATTCCATTACGATGATATTGGGCTTTTAAAGCCGGTAAAAACAGCGGCGAACGGTTACCGCTATTATTCGCTGAACCAGATTTATATGTTTGACCTTATAACTACTTTAAAAGAAGTGGGGCTTTCGCTGGAAGAAATAAAAAATTACATGGATGAGCGCGATGCCGATGCCTTTATGGAGCTTTTAAAAGAGCAGGACAAGCTGCTGAAGCAGAAAATTGAGGTGCTGGCGCGCCGCCGCCGCCTTTTGCGCAATACATTAAAAATGACAAAAGAAGCGTTTGATGTGCAGGAAAATACCATAAGCATTGAAGACGCCGGAGAAGAATATTTTATAATCAGCGACAGGCCCAAAAATAACAGTGAAAAAGAATTATTTGCTGTTGTTTCGCGCTTATGGGATTACTGTACAAAGCATAATGCGTATGATGATTTTGTTACTGGCGAGATAATTCCTTACGAAAATATTGTAAACGGCAGTTTTGCTACGGGATGGTTCTCCTCGCGGGTTGATAAAAAAGCAAAAAGCCGCTATTTGCACGTTAAACCGGCAGGATGCTATGCCGTTAAATATATACGTTCATCATACTATGCCTTGCAGGAGGAATACCGCAAGTTTTGCTGCGAGCTGCATGAACTTGGCTATGAACCGAACGGCAGTATTTATCAGAATGATATAACCAATTATTTATCGGAGCGTTATGCCGATGATTATTTAATGAAAATAGAGGTAAGTGTTAAACGGCATGATGAAAATGGCTGCAAATAAAAATTTAACTAAAAAAGAACTGCAAATTTGCCTGCTACTGACACTTGCCTTATGCGCTTTAGCGGCGGCGCCGCTTTTTGTAATGCCTGCAGACTGGCGTTTTACGGCAGCGCTTGCTGCGGCACAGTTTTTACTACTGCTGCCGCTTGTTTATTATTCGCAGCCTGTTTTGCAAAGCGGCAGAAAAACTTTGTTTGGCGGCATACCGGCAATGGAAGGGCTGGTATTTGTTTGCTGCGCGGCTGGAATAATCAGCAGTGTAATTGTAAGCGTAAATGCGGTACACGGTTTTATCAGTGCCGCAGCGGCAGGTTTTGCACCGCTTGCCGTTTTACTGCTTACCGTTTTGATAAATTGTTATTTTAAGCAAAACCGTTTAAATTTTACTGTTGCGGAGCATGATAACGGCATTACAGCCGATAAAACAGCGGCGTTTGTGCTGCCCGCAGTATTTGCCATTGCGCTTGCTGCGGCGTTAAGCTGGTGGTTTTACGGGCTTGGTGCGGCCGCTTCGTGGCAGGTTTTAAGCAGTGTGCTTATGGCAGCCGGGGCAGGTGCGTTTATGCTGGGTAATACTCTGCCTTATTATTTTGCCTTGCAGAATGCGCAAAACAGCAATTATTTGTTTGAAAACAAAAAAACATTAAATAACAGCCGCAAAATAAGCATGGCAGTTTTTGATGAAAGTTTTGCCGGTAGCAGTGGAGTGGAAATAACAGATATTATTACGGCAGCTGTCAGTGAAGCGCAGCTTTTGGCGTTGGCGGCATCCGTTGCGGAAACTGCCGGGCATCCGCTGCGCGAAGTATTGAAAAATGCGGCAGCTGGGCTTAATCTGCCTGCGTGCAGCGGTGTTGTAACGCTGCGGGGCGGCATTGCGGCACAGTGCAGCCGTAAAAATATCCGCATGGGCACATTGGCGTTTGTGCGTACTGTGGCGGATGTTCCTGCCGCTTTTGCCAAATATGAAGCGGAACTGCAAAAACAGGGCAAAACTGCCTATTATTTAACCTGCGGCAGAAACTTGCAGGGGATTATTGCGGTTGGGGAGAAGGTCAATACCAATCTTGCCCCGGCTTTGCAGAGCCTGCAAAAACTCGGCGTGCGCACTGTTATGTTCAGCAGCGGTGCCAAGCACAGGGCAGAATACATCGGCAGTAAGGCCGGTTTTGATAAAACCGTGGCGGAACTTAGTGCGGAACACCAGAAGGAACTTGCCGAAACCTTTTGCAGAACCGGGGAATTTGTTGCCGTAATTAAGCGTTGCGATGACGCCACAGCCTTGCGGGCAGATATTTACAGCCCCGGTGCCGTTAAAGAAGGCAGCGTTGTTTTTAAGGATGGCAAGGTGGAAAATCTGGCAGAGGCGCTAAAGCTGAGCGGCAGGCTGCAAAAATTGTGCAGGCAAAATGAAAAAGCTGCTCTTTGGGCAGCTGCGTTATGGGCTTTCTGCACTGCCTGCGGATGGCTGCTGCTGTTTAAAACAGTACTGCCGGGCGTTGTGCTTGCGGCTATGATTGCAATACAGTCAGCTGCTATATGGCTAAACAGCCGGAGGCTGCAAAAATGAACAGGAAGAAACTGCTGTAAACAAATTTACGGCAGTTTTTTAATTATAAATAAAAAAAGATAAAAAATTTTTTAAAATATGCGGAAAAACAGTTGACAAAACCAACGGTAAGCAATATAATAATATTGAACACTTGAATAAGCGTTCAAATGAGAGAGGTTTGAATGGCAAGTACGGAGCAAAACGACAAAACAGTTGCCGAAATCCGCCGGATGCTGCCCGATGACGAAACTATTTACGAACTTGCAAATCTTTTCAAAGTTTTCGGCGATCCGACAAGGGCAAAAATACTCGGCTGTCTGCAGATTCGTTCGATGTACGTGTGTGAAATTGCCGAAGCGCTGGAGATGACGGTGTCCGCGGTGTCCCATCAACTGAGAGTGCTGCGCGGAGCAAAGCTGGTCAAAGGCGTAAAGGAAGGAAAGGAGGTCCAGTATTCTTTGGACGACGACCACGTCACCAAGATAATGGA
>OLXK01000350.1_pt1 | contig 47401 bp, 46 predicted proteins | sample 1674321 | NCBI WGS metagenome assembly OLXK01 (sample SAMEA103958162, study PRJEB25191) | human gut metagenome | reverse complement strand
CAATTTTCAAGGTGCATCTCCGCTGCCTCCCCGTAGGTGACAGCTTGTTTATCTTATCACCTTGTTCGCAAAATGTCAACAGCTTTTTTCGCAAATTTTGAATATTTTTTTGTTTTTCTTGTTTCCCCTTGCAAAAGCCGCAAATACCCGATATAATAGATAAGCTGAATATGTGCCCGTAGCTCAGTTGGATAGAGTGTCAGACTCCGACTCTGAAGGTCGTGCGTTCGAATCGCATCGGGCATACCAAAATATTTTCCCCCTGCTATGGCAGGGGGAAAATATTTTATTCAATTGTTTCCACCGGTAATGGGTTCATGTTTCCCACCCACTGGTGTAAAAACGCGGAAGCTTGGTTTCGATTCAGATTGTCGTGGATTTTTTGGTTGTAGTAGTTTCTTAGGCATCTGTAGCAAGACGAGTCGCAATCGCAGTTGTCTACAACGGAAATTGCTTTTGCGAGGACTCGTTGGAATGCTTGCCCGTCCGCTGTCACAATTCTGCGAACATGGCCTGCACCACCAGCGACTGCATCATATAAAACTACAGAAAAGATCATACACCCATCCACAGATGTGTAGAACAAACATCCTTTGATGTCGGTGCGCTCTATCCCCATCTCGCGGGACAATCCCTCTAACAGGGCATAGAGTACTGACAGCATCACATTTATATCTGCCGCCTCTTGTGTCGCAAAGGTGATTTTTGCCGCATCTGTCTTGAAATTATGCGACAAACGGTATTCTGCCGAGTTGCCCTCTTTATTAACACAACGGTATCCTCTGGAGTTCTTGTGCTCAAGGGGGATTCCGGTTTCGCTTGCATATCCGCAAGCAGGACAAACCTTGTAATCAGTCTGGCCAATGACTACGAGAGAGTCATTTGAAGTAGATTCAATTTGCAAAGCTTGACCGTTTACTTCAAATATTTGCTTGGCGATTAGATTACGATGCGGGTCTCCAATGTAGTAATCGTCTGTCTTAAAATCGTGTTCGGGGCGGTGCATAGGAACTGGTCTGGCTTCTTTTTCTGCACAGAACCCCATGCGCGGTTCCAACATTTTTCTCCAAGACAGGCGTTTGATGGGTGTATGGCAGGAAACGCATTCGCGACCACTGCCAGTAACAGAATCTTTAGTGAAGTTTGGCTGGCCGCAAGCAGGACACTTGGGGCAGTAGAAGCCTTTCTCCCATGCGGCATCCGCATTTTTGCCCGGCATTTTGCGAATATAACGGCTGACATACATTTTTCCATCTGCCACGACCTCTGCACCGGGGGCGTAAAAGGATAAGGGCAGAGACCTCGCTGCAGTCGAGGCTCTAACCCTTTCACTTGATTATTCTGTATTTTTTGGTAGAATGAGAATATCGCAGGACGGTTACAAAACAGATATGGGACAGGGCAGCGATGAGGAGGCTGCGGCGGTATTCCCGCAGCTGCGGGAACGGATATTGTATCTGACCGAACTGCTTTGGAAGTATCCGCCCTTTTGCTATAATGACTACGAGAAGGAAATGCGCCGGATCAATATCCTGTTTGACGAGAGAAACCTCCTGCAAATACGGACGCCCGATTCGGAGTTCCAGACGGAGTTCCTGAGATTCTGCGTCGGGATCATACGCATCCCTATCGCCATGTACCACTTCTATGCAGCGGGGCGGTTCTTTGAGCTGGATTATCTGCGCCGTCTGAAAAAACGGAACGAAACACATTTCGCCGTGGCCGCGCATGACTGCTTCAACAGCGAGCAGTTTTGGGATGAGATGCGGAGTTTACAGAGCTTGGATATGGAGCCGTTTACGGTCTACCCGGAGCTGTCCTCCACCTATGTGTTTGCCCGCAGTCCGAAAAACGAAAAAGAAATGGTGTTTGTGGAACGGGTGATTTTTCCGCGCCTGACCGATTTCTACACCTATGACCTGATGAACGGATTGCACCACGGCCACGCGCCCAGCCAGTGCCAAGGCTGTGGAAAATATTTTCTGACCACCAACGGCCACATCCCCAAATACTGCGACGGTGTCGCCCCGCAGGACAGCCGCTATACCTGCCGACAGTACGGCGCGATGATGCACCAGAAGGAGCAGAACAAACAGCACCCGGTCTACCGCCTGTTCAATACCCGAACCGGGACGATCCGCAAGCATCACCAGAGAGGGAAGATCTCCGATGACCTGCGGCGGGAGGCGCTGTATCTGGCGGAGAGTTACCGGGACAAGGCGCTGATGGACAATGACTACGCCGCTGACGGATATGCGCGGGACATGGAATTGGAGCACATTTACGCGGAGGCAGAAAAGCGGCTGAAATGAGGAAGGGGGCGTTCCTGTGACGAAAAATATGTACACCGTTGCCGGGGACGGCCCCTGCAATGAAGAGCTGGCGTTGCGAATGCAAGCCGGAGACAAAAACGCCGCGGAGCGGCTCATCGCACAGAACGAGGGCTACCTCATCGAACTGGCGCGGGCGTACACGCCGTGGTGTGAGATGGAGGATTTGAAGCAGGAGGCGGCGCTGGCGCTGCTGGACGCGGCGGGGCACTTTGATCCCGCCTACGGAACAAAGCTGCTGACCTATGCGACGCCCGCGATAGAAGCGGCGCTGTCCGACTACGCCGCACAGCATTCTTCCTCTCTGTCCATTCCCATCAGCCGGTACAATCAACTGCGCAGGGTGGCATACCTCTGTGCCGAGGGATGGGACTCATCTGATGCTGAACTGGTCAAGGTGGTGTGCGGAGAACTGAATGTATCTGCCAAGGTGGCTGGAGCGTTGATAAAAGAATACCGGACGCTGTTTTGCGTCCGGCAGTTAGGTGACGATGTGTTCTCCGTCAGCTGCGGCGGCGATCCCGCCATAGCCTATGACCGCCTCATGCGCCGGACGCTGCTGATACAGAGAATGGAGGAGGTGCTGACGCCCAGAGAGCTGAATCTGGTGCGAAGCTACCTTGGTGTTGGCCAGCCGGATGAGGTTGGCATGACCTTTCAGGAGCTGGCGATCTATCTCAACTACAACGGCCCCAGCGGCGCGGAGAAGGCGTACAAGGCCGCGCTGCGGAAGCTGAAAAAGGACTTGTACGGCGGTGCCTACGGCCGGTGGCTCTCCGCGCAGAAAGCCATCCGCACAGCCAAAGCGGAGGCGGAGCAGGACGCGGGGCAGCGCACAACGCCGCAGAGAACATGGCTGGATGAAAAGGTGTTAGCGGAGCGGTTTATCTGCGAGGTCGTTTCGCTGATTCGTGTTCATGAGATTTTCAGTGACGCATTGGAGAATGAAACGGAATAAGCAGTACGGTACCGGGCTTGGCCTGATACCGCACTGCTTTTCGTTTATCCCATGATGCCGATCTTGTTGCCGTTCTCCTAAGCGAAAACTCCTTTTCTGCTGTCTACTGGCAGAGGGTGACCTGAAACACAGTGCCGTCCTCTGCGGAGCTGGACACGGATATTTCCCCGCCGAGCTTTTCCACCATCTCCTTTGTGATGGCAAGGCCGAGGCCGAAGCTGCCGGATTCGCTTTTCCGGCTCTTGTCGCTGCGGTAAAAGCGGTCGAAAACATGGGGGAGGTCTTCCGCTGGGATGGTACTGCCGAAGTTCTGAACGGAGAGCCGCACCTTTCTCTTATCCTGCGTAAGAGCCAAATGCACCCGCCCGCCTGACGGCTCATATTTGAGGGCGTTTTCCAGCAGGCTGCTGACGATGCGCTGCAAGTAGTCCGTATTGCCGCGCAAAATACATGCCTCGGGGAGCGCCGTTTCCAGCGTAACGCATTTCTCATAGGCGATGGATTCCATCTCCAACGCCGCCTTTGTGGCGATGGCGGCAAGGTCGACAGGCTGCATGGAAAGCACCGCGTCCGGCCGCTCCACGTCGGCGAGCGTGAGCATCTGGGAGATGAGCTGCTGCATCCGCTTGGCGGCCTCCTGCGAGCTGTCCACCCAGCGGCGGACGCTGCCCACCGGCGCTTCCGGGTTTTCCAGCAAAATGGCGTTGTTCGCCAGAATCACGGACAGGGGCGTTTTCAGATCGTGCGAGGCGTCCGCGATGAACTGCTTCTCACGCTGCATGGCGTCCTCCATCGGCCTTGCGGCGAGGGCGGAGAGCCTGACGCTGACGGCGAAAAACAGCAGCACGGCGCTAAGCCAGATGGCCAGCAGCACCAGCGCGAGATCCCCCATGGAACGGGTGATGTAGTCCGTGGAGGCGATGGCGATGCGGCAGGGCTCTCCCCCGCTGCGATAATAGATGACACCTTGCTGGCCCAGGGTGCCAAAGTCATCCTTCTGGGAAACGATGGTGCTCAAAAGCGACAGCAATTCTTCCTCTGTAAAGGAATTGTTCGGGGACAAAATTGAGTAGGTACCGTTCTCGGGGGAGTAGAACACCGTGAGAATGTCTTTTTTCTGCTCTGCGCTCTTCTGATCGGGTTTCTCCTTCGGCGGTTCACCCTTCGGCGGCTGGGAGAAGCCTTGTAGGGGCGCCACCACCTGCTCCATGGTCATGCGCAGACTGTTGTAGTAGTCGTTCACCATGTAAATAGCGACCGCCGCCACCATGACGGTCAACACAATGCCGATGAGCAGCATATTGAACTGTACAAAGCGTTTCCGATAGGGACTCATGGCGCGACCTCCAATCGGTAGCCGATTTTCTGTAGGTTCCTGATACTGACCTTGGAGCCGAGATACCGCAGCTTTTTGCGCAGGAAGGAGATGTATGCCTCCACGTTGTTGTCCGTCGCTTCGGAATCCAGCCCCCATGCGCGGCTGATGAGAAGATCCTTAGAATAGGTCATGCTCGGCTCGGAAAGCATCAGCCGCGCGAGCGCGAACTCCTTGGGACTGAGCTGCACGTCCCGCGCGCCGCAGCGAAGCGTGACAGTGTTGAGATCGAGGGTCAGGTCCTGAAAGGAAATTTCGTTCAGCACCATCGCGCCCTTCCTGCGGGTCATCGCGCCGACTCTTGCCAGCAGTTCCTCGGGGTCAAAGGGCTTGGTGAGATAGTCGTCCGCCCCGGCGTTCAGCCCCGCGACCTTGTCGGGAACGGTCGTGCGGGCGGTGAGCATCAGCACGGGGGTCTGCACGCCCTCGCTTCGCATCTGCCGCAGCACACTGAGCCCGTCGAGTTTTGGCAGCATAATGTCCAGCAGGACAAGGTCATACGCGCCGACGCGGATATAGTCCAGCGCGGACTGACCGTCCGCCACCCGGTCTGCGCTGTGTCCCGCCTTGCGGAGAATGTGCGCCACCGCCTCCGCCAGAGCGGTTTCGTCTTCTACAATGAGAATATTCAAAGGAATCCCTCCTTTTCGTCGTCATTTTATCATTGTACGCAAGATTCTGAAAGAGTTCTGAAAAAAGTTTACATTCGCTTTTCAGCGTTTTTTCAGAAGCGCATGGATAATGGGGGACAACGAAAGGAAAAGGAGGCCGCACGATGGAACCCTATCAGGCCGTATTCAAACGGAAGGAAGTAAAATACCTGCTGACGGAGGCGCAGCTTTTCGCGTTGCGTCTGGCACTGGAAGCGCACATGGAGCCGGACGATTTTGCCCACAGTAGTATTTATAACCTCTATTACGACACGCCGGATTTCCGCTTGATCCGCCGCTCGCTGGAAAAGCCCGCCTACAAGGAAAAACTGCGCCTGCGCAGCTACGGCGTGCCGGATGAGGAAACGCAGGTGTTTCCCGAGATCAAAAAGAAGGCGCGGGGCATCGTCTATAAGCGCCGCGTGTGTATGCCCTACGGCGACGCGCTCCGCTATTTGTCGCGCAGGCAGCCCTGCGGCGATGGGCAGATCTTTCAGGAGTTCAACTGGCTGCTCACCTCTTACGGCAGCCTTGCGCCGCGCATCTTCCTCAGCTATGAGCGGGATTCATGGAAGGGAAGGGGAGACACCTCTCTGCGCCTGACGCTGGACCGTGAGATCCTCTGGCGCACCGAGGCACTGGATCTGCGCCGCGGCGCATGGGGCGAAGCGCTGTTGGAGCCGGGGCAGGTGCTCATGGAGGTAAAAATCGTCAACGCCGCCCCACTGTGGCTGGCGGAGGCGCTTTCAGAAAACAGGATTTTCCCCATTTCGTTTTCCAAATGCGGCAGGGCGTTTGAAACGCTCTGCAAAAACAAACTCGATGAAACGGAGATGAGACGCTATGCTTGACGGAATTTTTGCTTCCCTTTATACAACTTCGGTGACGGTGCCGGTGTTCCTCGCCGTCTGCCTGCTCTCGGTGGCGCTGGGTTTCGGCATCGCGCTGGTTTATCGAAAGATCAGTGGCGAGGGCGGAACGATGGCCTCGGCGCTGACGGTGCTGCCCTTTCTGGTGCAGCTCGTGATCCTGCTGGTCAACGGCAACCTTGGCGCAGGCGTGGCGGTGGCGGGCGCGTTCAGCTTGGTGCGCTTCCGCTCTGCCCCTGGCTCCGCGCGGGACATCATGGCGATCTTCCTCGCCATGACCGTGGGGCTCTGCTGCGGTATGGGCTACTGCGCCATGGCGGTGCTGGCGGCAGTCGTGACCTGCGGCCTTCTGCTGCTGCAAGGGGGGCAGGCAGCGGATGCCCGCGAGCGGGACATTCGCGTGACCGTTCCGGAAAATTTGGATTACAGCACCTTATTTTCCGACCTTTTTGCAGAGTATACCGCATCCTCCAAGCTGCTGCGGGTCAAGACCGTGAACATGGGGAGCCTGTATAGCCTCCACTATCGGGTCACGCTGAAGGATACGGACAAGGAAAAAGAATTGCTGGACGCCATGCGCTGCCGCAACGGGAATCTGGAGATATCCTGCGGCATCGCCGCAGATGGCAGACAGGGGGAGGCTTTATGAAAAGGATCCACATCATTCTTGTGCTGGCGCTTGCCTTGAGCCTGCTGGCGGGCTGCGCCGCCAACCAGAAAGAGAATACCGCAACCGCCAGCGGCACGGAAATTCAATTCAGCGACGGCAAGATCGCGGCGGCTTCCGCAGACGGCGTGGAAATCAAAGGAACGGATTTAACCATCACTGCCTCTGGTACTTACGTGCTCTCCGGCAGCTGCGCCGATGGCAGCGTGACGGTAGAAAAGGGTACAGACGGCGTGACGCTGGTGCTGAACGAGTTGACGCTCACCTCGGAAACCTCCGCCCCCATCGTCTGCGGCAAGGGAAGCGAGGTCACCATTGAAGTCGCCGCAGGGACGGAAAACACGCTGACGGATACGGAGAGCAACAACGACGAATCCGGCAATGCCGACGCAGAAAACGCCGTTATCAAGTGTAAGGACGGCTCGCAGGTCGTGCTCTGCGGCACGGGAACACTGAATATTCAAACGAACGGCAAAAACGGCATCAAGTCCGGCGCAACCACGGAGGATGGCGAGGCCTCTTTGACCATCCGCGACCTGACGCTGAACATCGACGCGCCGGTAAACGACGCGGTGAACGCGGAGACGGCGCTGGAGGTGGAGAGCGGCACGCTCACCCTCTCGGCGGGACGATCACGGCACGCTCCGACAACGGCGACGGCTTTGATTCCAACGGCGACCTGACGATCTCCGGCGGCTATGTGACCGTCTGGACCGCCAACGCCGCGGACAACGAGCCCTTGGACGCGGATGGCACGGTGACCGTTTCCGGCGGCACGGTGCTGGCGGCGGGCGGCAGCGGCGGCATGGGCATGAGCCTTGCGGCAGCGCAGTCCTGCGTGATCTTCGGAGGCACGACGGGAATGCCGGACGGAAATATGCAGAACGGGCAGCCCGGCGCAGGCGAACAGCCCAATGGGAAAGAACCACCCAGCGGCGAAGAGCGTCCCGATGGGGAAGATCGACCCGCGCAGGGCGGCTTTGGCGGCGCATCGCTGCTGACGCGAGGCGGCAGCTTTACCATTGCAAACAGCGACGGCGCGGTGCTTTATACAGGCGAGGCGGCTTACAACGCGTCCTTTGTGTTCTTCTCGTCCGCTGATCTTTCGGATGGAGAGAGCTATACGCTCACCTCCGGCGAGACCCAGACGGAGAGCACCGCCCAGACCGGTACGGTAAGCATCGGCATGGGCAGCATGGGCGGCCCCGGCGGTCAGAGGCCGGACGGTACGCCGCCCTCCGGCGGCATGGGCGGCCAAAAGCCGGAGGGCGAGAATACCCCAAATAACGGCAGCGACGTCAAGGCATAAGGAGGCGCGGCAAGAGCGCGCCGAACCTCTATGGTGGCTGCACACATAGACTGTTATAAATCCGTTTTCCCTCTTGTAATTTTGGGCACACTCCGCTATACTGATACTTGGTGATACTAATTGCAATCAGAAGCGGAGGTGCTTTTATGGATGCCGCATTGTTTACCAAGATGCTGTCCGATAAAAATGTTCTGGATTTGAGAAAGCTCGGCTATAAATTCCCGCAGGCCGACATCAAAGAGTTTACGGAGCTGCTGAAAAACGGCTTCTATCATTCACTACCCATCAAGGACTTCTCCGGGCAGAGCATCGTCTATCTGAGCAGCATTGCACAGGTGCGCCTTTCTGCCGCCAAGGTGCTTTTGACGCCGCAGAACAGCACACAGCTTTACGGAGTCAAGGCGATGGAGGAGGAGATCGTTTCCACCTTCACCATCGAGCAGGTGGATTTTACTCGCGACAGCGTCCGCAAGATCCTCTCCGGTCTTGCTCCCGCAGACGAAAGCGAAAGCCGCATTTTTGGCATGAAAAAGGGGCTGGAGTTCATCAGTGACCCGGCAAACCAAATCACCGAGGAGACTATTCACCAGCTCTATGAAATGGCAATCGGGGCCTATCTCTCAGAGGAAGACCGGCTGCTGCCCGGACATTTCTACCGGCATGACAGCGTGTATGTGATCGGCGCAAAGGTGGAGCATACGGGCTTTCCTTGGCAGGCGCTGCCGGAACGCATGGGCGAATTGGTCACCTTTATCCATGAAGAATCCGAGATCAACGACCTGCTGAAAGCGGCGCTGATCCACTTCTACATCGCGTATCTGCACCCATACTTTGACGGCAACGGCAGAATGGCGCGGTTGATGCATTTATGGTATCTGGTGCAGCAGGGGTATTCCTCAGCCCTGTTTGTGCCGCTCTCCGAGTACATCAACAAAAGCCGCAAGGGGTATTATGACGCCTATACGCTGGTGGAGGAGAACGCGAGGATCAGCGGTGTGGTGGACGCAACACCGTTTTTGGCTTATTTTATCCAAAATGTATATCATAAACTGAACGGGGCGCTTCCGGCTGCCCAGACGACGGAGGCATTTCAAGAAGCCCTGTCCTATGGACAGGTCACTGAGAAGGAGAAAGCACTGTGGGAGTTTGTCCTCTCGGCTTACGGCGGCGCGGAATTCTCCACCAAGCAGCTGGAAAAGGACTTCGGAAACGCCGCCTACGCGACGATCCGCAGTTTTGTGTTGAAGTTTGAAAAGCTGGGACTGCTCAAATCGACGCAGTACGGAAATCGCGTGAAGTATGCGGTTCGCGTATGCTGAAAACGAGAGGCGCTGCATCTGAGATGCATGACCTACGGGGCACACAGACTACTATTTGACTACTACTGCGAAAAACATCGGGAGTCTTGCCCTGCAAGGCTTCTGAGGTTTTTCTTCAAAATGGCGGGAATTTGTGTAATCTCAACCAATCCCTTGCGCCGCAAGGCTTTCCGGCTTGACGGCTTGATAACTCCGACTCTGTAGGACGCTGGTTCGAATCCAGTCGGGCGTACCACTCACCTCCAAAAGCCCATGGCTTTTGGAGGTTGTCCTTTGCCGCAGTTGACAAATACGGCTGTCCCATGGTACAATGAAACTCCAAAACAAGTGTGGATTTTTCTGGAGCATTGCCTCCATTTTTCGCCACGCATCCGACAGGGTGTGCGGCGTTTTTTTATTAAGAGGAACGACGGATGAACATATTTTACCAACTCATCGGGTTCGGCGCACTGATCGCCATGGGTCTCAGCTACTGGCAGGATGACAAGCGTACCATCTTGCTGTGGCAGGTGGTGGCCAACCTGATCTTCGCCATCCACTACACGCTGCTCCACGCACGCTCCGGCGCACTGTGCAGCTTTTTCCAGATTGTCGTGCTGATGCTTTTCCTATTGCAGGAGAAATTCAACTGGAGTAAACTGGTCACCGCGATACCCATCGTGGCAGTATTTCTGCTGATTGCCGTGGTGACCTATGAGACGCCAGTGACGGTACTGCCCATCGTGGCATCGTTGGCGGCGTTGCTGCCGTTCTTCCAGTCCAGGCAGCGGGTGATACAGGTGGCGGGCATTGCCAGCGGCCTGTCGTGGCTGGTGTATGTCATTGCGGTACGGTCGTATTCCGGCATGGTGACAGAGTCGGTACTGACCATCATCACGGCGGCGTCCCTGCTGAAGAAGGAATTCAGAAGGTCCTGAACGGACAGACCCCCGGCACATTGTGCCGGGGGAGTCTGCCGAAGGGGTGCGCCGCGTCAGGCGTAGTGCTTCAGCCCCTGCGCCATGGATGAGGCGGTGCAGCGGCGGGCATGGTAGGAGAGCGTGTCACGTTTCTCTCCGGCGCACCGGGTGGCTGCTATCAGCGCGGCCAGTCTCCGCTTGCGGGGGACTAAGGGAGTATCCTGTTTCATTTGCTTTGCCATGGAATATACCTCCGTTCGTTTTACTACCGCTATCATAAAACAACGGACAGTCTGTTCCATTGGCAAAAATAAATGAACATTTCTAAGAAAATTGTGATAGTATCACAAGGGGGCAGAAGCCATGACATCACAGCACACAGCGGACTATCCCACACTGCAGGAGGTGCTGCGCCTGCCTGTGTTCGCGGGCTGCACGGTCTGCGGCGGCGCGGCGGGACTTGGCCGTAGGGTCAGCGGTGTCAATCTGACGGACACACCGGACTACGCGCGCTGGCTGGCGCAGGGAGAACTGCTCATCACCACTGGTTTTGCCATCGCAGACGATCCACAGGCCGTGGATGCGCTGCTGCCCACGGCGGCAGAAAAAGGCCTGTCCGGTGTGGGTATCAAGCCGGGGCGCTACCTGCCCAGCCCCCTGCCGATGGCGCTGACGGAGAAGGCTGACCGACTGGGACTGCCGCTGCTCCAACTGCCGACCGATATGCGCTTTGCCGAGTTGGCCGATGCGGTGTCCCGCGAGATCGCACGGCGGCGAATACCGGTGGAGCAGGAGCGGCAGCTGGCCCTACTACTGCACCATCTCATTTCTGGCGCGCCGCTGAGCGAAGCGATGGAGCGGCAGGCGGCGGAGTCCGGTATCCATTTGGAATGTCCGCATATCCTGTTGCGGATACGGGCGGATGCGCCGGAATTGCAGCGGCGCTCTTGGCTGCACGAGGCAGAAGAGTGCTGCCGGGCGCTGGGCGCGGACATGTGGGGGGCACTGTTGGAGGATGGCCTTCTGCTGGTGCTGGAGGCGGACGACCTGTTCGCGCTGGAGATACCGCTGCGGCGGGTGATGGCGGACTTTGCCGCCGTCCACGGCGTTATCTGCGGCGTCAGCCGCCCCTACGGCGGTACGGTGGGCTTTCAGAAAGCAGACCGCAGTGCCCGCGCGGCGCTCCGCATGGCGGCGCGAACGGAAGCACCCTGCGTGACAGACGACCCAGCGGGGGTGGTACGGCTGCTGGAGGAATCCTCCCCGGCGGAAACGGAAGCCTATATCCATCGGCAGCTGGGAACGCTCCTGCGGCAGCCAGAGCCGCGGCGGCAAGAGCTGCTGGACACGCTGGCGAGCTGGCTGCGCTGTATGGGCAACCAGCGCCGGATGGCACGGGAGCTGCACCTGCACTACAACACCGTGAGTTACCGGCTCCAGCAGCTATGGATGCTGCTGGAGGCCGATCCGGTCGATCCGATGAAGCGATTGACATTGGAAACGGCCCTGTATCTGTACCGGTACAGGCGCACATAAAGGAGTGACTGATCATGGATAAGAGCAGGACGATCGGTGAATGGGAGCAAGACTATCTGCGTTCGCAGTGCGAATCAGCGGAATGTGCAGTATCTCGCCAAGGTATATGGCGAGATCATCGGCACGGCAAGTCTGAACCGCAAGCCCCGGCGTATGAGCCATCGCGGAGAGTTCGGCATCAGTCTGAAAAAAGCGTGGCGATTCAAATGGCACAAAATGATAATCACATGACGACACTGGAATTGGTGTTGAACATGCTGGCAGAGGCCTCTACCACGGAGATATCCAAGCAAAAAGCTCCCGGCATACCACGCGCGTGGTATGCCGGGAGCCTTTTTGCGCGAAATTTATAGGTGTATGCCGCGGCGCAGGTCAGAACGCGAACGGGCTCCGCCCGGTGTCCGTGTCATGCGCTCTGTCCGCCGCGCCGGGGATGACCTTTGCGATCATCAAACCTCACTCGGCACTGTTCAGGCCTTCATCCCACTTCCAGCTGCGAATCTCGGGCAGATCCACACCGTTGTCGCGGATGTACTGGCGATGCTCTACCAGCTTATCCTGCATCTTCTGGACCAGGTATGCGCCGCGATTGCCCAGCTGCGGCAGACGGCGCACCGTGTCGATGACCAGATCAAACCGGTCAATGTCGTTGAGCACCCGCATATCGAAGGGCGTGGTGATGGTGCCCTCCTCCTTGTAGCCGCGGACGTGGAGATTCCGGTTGTGCCGGCGATAGGTCAGCTCGTGGACCAGGGTGGGATACCCGTGATAGGCGAAGATAATGGGCTTATCCTTGGTGAACAAACCGTCGTATTCCTCGTCGGTCAGGCCGTGGGGATGCTCCGTGTGGGGCTGGAGCTTCATCAGATCCACTACATTTACCACCCGGATCTTCAGCTCCGGCAGTTCCTTACGCAGAATGCTGACGGCAGCCAGCGTTTCCAGCGTAGGTGTGTCGCCGCAGCAGGCCATGACCACATCCGGCTCCTCGCCCTGGTCGTTGGAGGCCCAGCTCCAGATGCCGATGCCCTGGGTGCAGTGCTTCACCGCCTGCTCCATGGTCAGCCACTGCTGGCGAGGGTGCTTGCTGGCCACAATGACATTCACATAGTTGCGGCTCTTGATGCAGTGGTCAAAGCAGCTCAGCAGGCAGTTGGCATCCGGCGGCAGATACATCCGCACCACATCCGCCTTCTTGTTGGCCACATGGTCCAGGAAGCCGGGGTCCTGGTGGGTGAAGCCGTTGTGGTCCTGCTGCCACACATTGGAGGCGAGGATATAGTTGAGGGAGGCGATGTCGTGCCGCCAGGGCAGCTCGCTGCACATCTTCAGCCACTTGGCGTGCTGGGCAAACATGGAGTCCACGATGCGGATGAACGCCTCGTAGCTGTCAAAGAAGCCGTGACGTCCGGTGAGCAGGTAGCCCTCCAAAAAGCCCTCGCAGAAATGCTCGGAGAGCATGGAGTCCATCACCCGCCCGTCGGGGTCCAGGTGGTCGTCAATGCCGGGGATCTGCTGGTCCAGGAAGCGGCGGCCGGTCACATCGAAAACGGCCTGCAGGCGGTTGGACGCCGTTTCGTCCGGCGCAAAGATGCGGAAGTTCCGGGCGTCCATGTTCAGCTTCATCACATCCCGGACGTAGGTGCCCAGAACGTACATATCCTGGGCCTCCACGCCGCCGGGAACCGTGACGTCCACGGCATAGTCCCGGAAATCGGGAGTCCGCAGATCCCGCAGCAGCAGACCGCCGTTGGCGTGGGGGTTTGCACCCATGCGTCGATTGCCCGCAGGGGGGAAGGACGCTACCAGCTCCACGGGCGTACCGTCGGAGTTGAACAGCTCCTCCGGCTTATAGGAGCGCAGCCACTGCTCCAGCTGGGCCAGGTGCCGGTCAGTGTCGGCGCCCATGGAGATGGGCACCTGGTGCGCCCGCCAGCAGTTCTCCACCGGCAGTCCGTCCACCTCCTTGGGGCCTGTCCAGCCCTTGGGGGTGCGCAGCACGATCATGGGCCAGCGGGGACGCTTGGCTTCGCCGGATTTCCGGGCCTCCCGCTGGATGCGCTTGATCTCACGGATCGCCGCGTCGAGAACGGACGCCATCTGCTGGTGCATGGTCATGGGATCGCTGCCCTCCACAAAGTAGGGCTTCCAGCCGCAGCCAAGGAAGAAGCACTCCACCTCCTCATGGCTCATGCGGGAGAAGATGGTGGGATTGGCGATCTTGAAGCCGTTGAGGTGCAGAATGGGCAGCACCGCGCCGTCGGTAATGGGGTTGACGAACTTGTTGCCGTGCCAGGAGGTGGCCAGCGGGCCGGTTTCCGCCTCGCCGTCGCCCACCACGCAGGCGGCGATCAGATTGGGGTTATCCGCCACCGCGCCGAAGGCGTGGGCCAAGGAGTAGCCCAGCTCACCGCCCTCGTGGATAGAGCCGGGGGTCTCCGGTGCTACATGGCTGGGAATACCGCCGGGGAAGGAGAAGCGCTTAAAGAGCTTCTGCATTCCCTCCTTATCCCGGGTGATATTGGGATACACCTCCGTGTAGCTGCCGTCCAGCCAGTCCTGGGCCACCATGGCGTTGCCGCCGTGGCCGGGGCCGGAGAGATAGATCATGTCCAGGTCGTCCCGCTTGATGACCCGGTCCAGGTGCGTATAGATGAAGTTCTGCCCGGGGCAGGTGCCCCAGTGACCCACCACGGTCTGCTTGATGTCGCTCCTGACGAGAGGACGCTCCAGCAGGGGGTTATCCAGCAGATAGAGCTGGCAGGCGGTCAGATAGTTGGCAGCACGCCAATAGGCGTCGATCTGCCGGAGTTCCTGTTCGCTCAGGGGTGCCTTGCTGCCAAGGCGCACACGGGATCTCAATGCGGACATGGGAATTCCTCCTTACAAAACAAAATATGAGATCGTTGCGGATGAAAGAAAACATACGGTCACAAAGAGGCGCACGGCTGCGCCGTCAGATGTGGAGGGCATCCTCGAAGTAGGTGGTCCGGACAAGCTCCTCCACGTTCTCCAGCCGGCGGTTTTGCAGCGTTTCCAGCAGGCAGCGGTGGGCGGCAATCAGCTCCTCGCCGCGCCCGGTGTTGAGCATAGTGGCTACCGTTTCATAGCGCATGGCATGGGTCAGGGTGCGGACGACGCGGCTGATCTTGTCGGCCAGGGGGTTCTTCCCCATCTGTGAGATCAGGTTGTGGAAGGTGTTATCCACCTCGAAGAAGCGGTCTACCACATTTTCACCGCTCTGCACGATGCCGGTCATCTGATCCAGTATGGCGGCCAGTGCGCGGCCCGCCTCCTCATTGTATTTTGCGCTGGCCAGCCGCATAATGCCGGACTCCACCATTTCCCGCAGCTCCATCAGGTTTTCGGAGGAATCCTGATTGAGGATGATGCCATAGATCATGGGATCGATCATGCTCTCCTGAAAGCCGCTGCAGACAAAGGTACCCTCCGCTCGCTTACTCTCCAGCACACCCAGATACGACAGGATCTTGATGGCCTCCCGCACGGAGCTGCGTGCAACGCCCATAGAGGCGGCCAGCTCCGGCTCAGGCGGGATGCGGTCGCCGGGCTTGAGTTCCTTGCTGCGCATAGCGTCCGTCAGACAGTTGATGACGCTCTGCACAACAGACTCCTTCTTTAAATTCTTCACATAAGCCGGGGTTTCACTCATGGCAGTTTGCTCCTCTCCTTATACGCTACTATGTATAACATAGTACAAAAGGCGCTCTGCGTCAAGAACGAACTTCCATACGGTACATGGAAAAGGCGCCAGACGGCAAGATATTTGCCGCCTGACGCCTCCAAAAGCGCCGCGCCGGCTTTGCTCAGCGGCCCAGATAGATGGACTGCTTGGCCAAAACCAACTGCAAAAGCAGATCGTTGCAGGGGGTGGGGACGTGATGCTCCCGTCCCAGACGGCACACAGCACCGGTGATGATGCGGATCTCCGTTTCCTTGTGGTGGGTCACATCCTGCACCATGGAGCTGATGGTCTCGTCAGTCATTCTGGCAACCTCGAAGGCGTGCTCCAGCTCTGCGTCATGCTCCAGCGTGCAGCCGCAGGCGTTGGCCACCACGATGGCCTCCTCCACCAGCATACGAGCCGCCTCGTGGGCGTAGGGATTGGCGTCTACAAAGCCGTTTTTCGTTTCCAGCAGGGCGCTCATGCCGTTGATGGCTACATTGGCCAGCAGCTTGTGCCAAATGGCGTTCATCACATTCTCGTGAACCTGTACCTCCAGACCGGCGGCACGCAAGCCCTCCGCCATGCGCTCCACATTTTCCATGGGAGCCTTCAGGGAACCCATGTTGGTAACGCCGGTGCCGGTGTGCCGGACATGACCCGGCTCAATGGGGGTGGAGCCGAAGGCGGTGTTGCCGATGATGATCTGCTCCTCGGGGACCACCTTGGCGATCTCGTCATAGTTGCCCAGACCGTTTTGCAGGCACAGGATCATGGTGTGCCTGTCGATCATAGGCAGCGCATTGCGGACAGCCGCCTCCAGGTACTGATAGTGTACGAAAACGATCAGCAGATCCACCACGCCGATCTCCTTGGGATCGGTGGTAGCCATGGCGGGACGATAGGATACGGTTTCGCCATTCCCGACGCCGGGAACGCATTCATCCAGCAGAATGCCGTTTTTCCGGATAGCCTCGATGACCGGGGCATAGGTGTCCAGCACACAGACCTCGTGTACCTTAGAAAGATAGCTTGCATAGCAGCTGCCGATGGCGCCGCAGCCGACAAATCCGATTTTCATGGAAATATCCTCCTGTATGTCTGATTTATTTCCGGGCCAGCTCCTGGGCCAGCTCCACAATATGCTCCACCGTCACGCCGTTGATGGCCAGCAGACGCTCATAGGGAGCGGACTGACCGAACTGATCCTGAATGCCCACGCGCTTGACGATGCCCTTGCCCATTTCGGCAGCCACCTCGCACACGGCGGAGCCGAGACCGTTGAGAATGTTGTGATCCTCCACGGTGATGATCTTGCCAATGTCGTTGACGGCGGCGGTGACGGCCTCCACATCCAGGGGCTTGATGGTGTGCATATCCAGAACGCGGGCGCTGATGCCCTTGCCTGCCAGCTCCCTGGCGGCCTCGATGGCCAGACGGACGGTATCGCCGTTGGCGATGATGGCAACATCCTTGCCGTCCTGAATGGTGTGAGCCTTACCAATGGTGAACTCCACATCCTCGTCATAGATCTGAGGCACTGCGTCACGGGTGAAGCGCAGATACATGGGACCGTAGGTCTCAGCGGCCTGCCGCACCAGCTTGCGCGCGGCGTTATAATCAGCGGGCATGATGACCGTCATGTTGGGGATGGTACGCAGCACGCCCATGTCCTCAATGGACTGGTGAGAGGCGCCGTCGTTGGCAGGGGTCACGCCGCCGTGGGAGCAGGCAAACTTCACATTCAGGTTGGGATAGCAGACCTCCTGACGGATCATCTCGCACATACGCAGAGAGCCGAACACCGCATAGGTTACCACGAAGGGGACCTTCCCGCAGGTGGCAAGGCCCGCGGCCAGACCGGCGCCGTTTTGCTCGGCAATGCCCACGTTGATATACTGCCCGGGCAGCTCCTTGCGGAAATCACCGGTCTTGCAGCTCTTGCCGATGTCGATATCCACGACCAGCAGGTCGGGATTTTCCTTGCCCAGTGCTACGATCTCGTGGCCGAAGCCGTCGCGGGTGGCGATATTCTTCTTTTCGCTCATTTCATGTCCCTCCTTGCTTAGTGAACCAGCTGGGCCTTCAGCTCAGCCATGGCCTGCTTATACTGCTCATCATTGGGGGCGACGCCGTGCCAGCCGCACTGGTTTTCCATAAAGGAGACGCCCTTGCCCTTGACGGTGTGTGCATAGATGCACTTGGGCTTGCCGTTCCGGGAGGCGTAGCACTTATCCAGTGTAGCTACGATCTCCTCCATGCTGTGGCCGTCGATCTCCAGCGTTTCCCAGCCGAAGGCGCGGAACTTCTCACCCAGATCGCCGTTGGGCATCACCTCGTCGCAGGTGCCGTCCAGCTGGAGATTGTTGTTGTCTACAAAAACGATCAGGTTATCCAGCTTGTACTTGTGGGCGGTATTGGCAGCCTCCCAGATCTCGCCCTCCTGCGATTCACCGTCGCCCACCACGCAGAACACCTTGTAGTCCTTGTGATCCAGCTTCCCTGCCAGCGCCATACCGGCGGCGCAGGCCAGACCCTGTCCCAGAGAGCCGGTGGAAATATCAATGCCGGGGCATTTGTTCATGGAGGGGTGTCCCTGCAGCATGGAGCCCTCCTTGCGCAGCGTGTCCAGCTCGGACTCGGGGAAGAAGCCGACGCTTGCCAGGCAGGCATACTGGATGGGGCAGACATGACCCTTGGAGAGCACCATGCGGTCGCGATCCGGCCAGCGGGGATTCTTGGGGTCGAGGTTCATGTACTTGAAATAGCAGGCGGTAACAAAATCTGCGGCGGAAAGAGAGCCGCCCGGATGGCCGGACTGTGCCTTGTAGATCATGTCAATGACCTTCATGCGCATTTGTACGGCGGTGTTTTTCAGCTCCTGAATGGAAATGTCTTTCATAAAAATCACCTCATAATAACATTTTTGAAGGGGTATTGTAATATGTCTGACAAACTATGAGTACAGTATACTCCTTTGTCGGACAAAGTCAATAGGGTTTTTGACTTTTTTGGTTTTCTACAAATCAGAGGGCGGCTTTTTGTACAAAATGCGGGAGCAGCTGTCCGTTCCGGGGTTTTTTTGCAGGAAAGCTCCGGGAGGAGAGGTACCCGGAGCTTTCCCGCAGGGTCAACCAACAAGCATGGTGGAGAGAGCGGGGATATAGGTGACGAGGAGCAGAACGACCAGCTCTGCCACAAGGCAGGGGACGATGCCCTTGGTGATCTCCTCGATCTTGATCTTGCCGATGCCGCAGGCCACATACAGGTTGACGCCCACCGGCGGCGTGAACAGGCCCACGGCCAGGTTCACGATCATCACCGTGCCCAGATGAATGGGGTCAATGCCCAGCTGCAGCGCCACCGGCGCGAACAGCGGCGTGAAAATGTACAGCGCGGAGGTGGAGTCCAGGAAGCATCCGGCGATCAGCAGGACGATGTTCACGATGATGAAGAAGATGATCGAGCTGCCGCCGGTGACATTCATCATAAAGCCCTCAATGGCCAGATCCAGCCGCGCGCGGGTGAGCACATAGCCGAACAGCGTGGCGCCCATGGTGATGAACATGACGGTGGCCGTGGTGCTGCAGGAGTCAATGAGGATGTCCTTGATCTTCTTCAGGTCGATCTCCCGATAGACGAAGATACCCACGATCAGCCCGTAGAACACGGAGACGGCGGCCGCCTCGGTGGGGGTGAAGATGCTGCCATAGATACCGCCGAGGATGATGACGGGCATCAAAAGACCCCAGAATGCATCCTTGAACGCTTTCCAGCGCTCCTTGCCGGTGGCCTTGGGAAGCACCTTCAGATCCATCTTCCGGCCGACGACCAGTGCAGCGACGATCAAGCCTGCGCCCATCAGCAGACCGGGGATCACGCCGGCCTTGAAGAGGTCGGTGATGGAGGCGTCCGCAATAGAACCGTACACAACAAAGGTGATGGACGGCGGGATCACCACGCCGATGGCGCCGCCTGCCGCCATCAGAGCGCAGGAGAAGGCGGCGGGATATCCGGCCTTTACCAGGGCGGGGATCATGATCAGGCCCAAGGCCGCCACCGTGGCGGGGCCGGAGCCGGAGATCGCTGCGAAGAAGCAGGAAACCACCACGCAGACCATGGCCATGCCGCCGCGGATGTGGCCCAGGCACTTCTCTGCCAGATTGATAAGGCGGCCGGAAATGCCGGCCTTTTCCATCACATTGCCGGAGAGGATGAAGAAGGGGATCGCCAGCAAAACAAATTTGCTGCTGGCAGAGGAGCACAGACGGGGCAGCACGCTCATAATGGCGTCCAGAGGCTTACCCGCACCCTGCGTCAGAATAGCGCCTACGCTGGACATACCCAGACACACGGCGATGGGTGCGCCGAACACCAGCAGCACCACAAAGACGCCCAATAATACGATTCCGACCATTATTTCTTGCCCTCCTGTTCTTTATATTCCTTGCACATGACCAGCATGGTCTGGAAAAAAGCAATTGCCGCAAAGGCCGCGCCGATGGGGACGAAGGACCCATAGATCCACTCGGGCCACTGCATATTGGCAGTTTCCTGACCCAGCCGATACTGGCTGATGACCATCTGTACACCGAAAAACACGATCAGCAGACAGAACAGCACGGAGATGCCGTACATGACCAGCTGGATGATCAGCCGCGTATGGGGACTGACACGGTCGGTGATGATGGAAAGCCCCAGATGCGCTCTGCGCCGGGCCGCGATGGCGGTACCCATAAAGCTCATCAGGACAAACAGGTAGGTGGACATTTCATCCGAAACCGCCAGAGAATGCTTGAACAGGAAGCGGGCGATGACGTTTGAAAAGACCAGCACCGCCATAATGGAAACGCACGCGCAGGAAACGAATTTTTCGATTTTCTCAAACATATGGATTCTCCTCATTCAATGCCGAAAGCGGCACAGGCGGCTTCGCCATATTGGGCCTTCAGCTCAGCCGTTACGTCACTTACCGCGTCCTTAAAGGCCTGAAGCTGCTCCTCCGTCAGGATATCCACCTGCATACCGGCGTCCTGGAAGCCCTGGATCAGCTCGTCCTCCTCGGCCTCCAGCCGGTCGCGGCCCCATTCGCAGGCATCGGAGGCGCACTGCTGGAGAAGCGCCTGTGTTTTTTCGTCCAGGCTTTCCCAAACCTTTTTGTTGGCCACAAAGAGATCATTTTCATAGCTGTAATTCCAGATGGTCATGTACTTCTGAATTTCATCCATCTTGGCGGATTTGGTCACGGAGCAGCCGTTTTCCTGTCCGTCAATGGTCTTTTGCTGGATGGCGGTGAACACCTCGCTCCAGCTCATGGCCGTGGGACTGGCGCCCAGCGCCTTGAATACGCCCATATATACCGCCGAGCCGGGGACACGGATATTCAGATCCTTCAGATCCTCCGGTGTGGTGACCGGATGCTTGCTGTTGGTGAGCTGGCGGAAGCCGTTGTGGAAGGAACCCAGATACGTGATGCCCTTTGCATCCAGCAGCTCTGCGTAGTAAGCACCGCCGGTGGTGTCGATGACCTGCCGTGCCTCCTGATAGGAGGTAAAGGACCAGGGCAGCGTCGCCACGGACATCTTGGGCTCTATGTTGGCCAGGACGCAGGTGGCATAAGCTCCCAGATCCGCTGCGCCTACGGCGATATACTCCACGCCCTTGGTGCTGTTGCCGCCGGCCAGCGTGTCGTTGGGAAACACATCAATGGTGATGCTTCCGCCTGAACGCTCCGCCACCAGGTCTGCGAAGTGGTGGGCTACCAGCGAGTCGATTTGCGTGTCTGTTCCGTTGACCGCCATGGACAAATTGATTTTCCGATATGCGCCGTCCTCACTGTCAGAGGCCGTTGTGCCGCTGCAGCCGGACATCGTGCCCAGCAGCAGTACGGCACCCAGTAGTAATGCGAGCCATCGTTTGCACCGATTCATGTTCCATACCTCCAGCAAAACTTCGTCTTTTGTCATGTGTCTGACAAATACATTTATAGTATAGCAAGCCCCATTCTTTTCGTCAACCCCTATTGAGAATTTCAACAATTCGCACTATTCTGACAGAATGCTTTTGTGCAAAACGGAGGGGATATTCCTTGGCCGCCTGTGCCTCTCCTGCAAGTTCAAGGAGGAAACGGGCGAGAGTCTGACGGACGTTATCCTGAAAGAAAAAACGGAGAAGGCCAACGCCTCCTCCGTTATTCGGATAAGCCCCTCACCGCTATCGGCTCATATCCTGGCTTTTCCTTTCCGTCAGTATGGAAACCCTTTTCAAATCCGAAAGCACTTTTGCAGGGCTTTATACTCACCCAACGCCAAAATCGTAATGTCATCGGACAATATGGTGTCCGGCGTAACGGAAACATCCGTTTCTCCTGCGCGTTTGATGCCGAGAATGTTGATGCCAAACTTTCTGCGGACGTTCAGCTCACCAACGCTTTTCCCGATCCACGCCTCCGGCACCTGCACTTCAAAGATGGCGTGCTGCTCGTCGATCTCTATGTAGTCGAAAATATGGTCGGCAGTGAATCGGATCGCCGCCCATTTTGCCACCTGCTTTTCAGGGTAGACCACGTTATCTGCGCCGTTGCGGAGCAGAAACTTCGCCTGCACATCGCGTTCGGCGCGGGATACCACGCATTTGGCACCCAGCTCTTTCAGCAGCGAGGTGGTCTCCAGCGAGTTCTGGAAGCTGCCGCTGATGGTCACAAAACAAACATCAAAATTTCCGATACCGAGCGAACGCAGGAACTCCGCATTGGTGCTGTCGCCGATCTGTGCGTTGGTGACAAACGGAAGCACATCGTTGATCCGTTCCTCATTGGTATCGACTGCCATGACCTGATGCCCCAGTTGAGAGAGCTGCATGGCGATATGCCGCCCGAAGCGGCCTGCTCCGATCAATAAAACATTTTTCATGGGATAGATACTCCTTTGCTTATCCAATCGTGATGCTTTCCTGCGGCAGCTTTGCGCTGCCGGTTTTCTTACTGGACACCGCCGCATAAATGAGCGTAAGCCCGCCAACTCTCCCCAGATACATCAGCGCGATCAATACCATTTGCGAGGGAATATGCAGCTGCGGCGTAATACCCAATGTCAGTCCCACCGTGCCTACCGCCGACGCTGCTTCATACAGGCAGGAGGACAGAGGAAGATTTTCGTATACGCTGATAAAAACGCCTCCGCCAAAGAACAGGGCAAGATACATCGTCAGGATGGTCGCGGCGGTTTTGACGGCGCCGCAATCGACTCTGCGCCCAAAGAGCTGGGCGCTGTCCCGCTGGCGGAAGGTCGCGGCAGCATTGGCAAGCAGGACTGCCAGCGTGGTGGTTTTCATGCCGCCTGCCGTGGACCCGGGAGAACCGCCAATGAGCATCAGAAGGATCATCACGCTCAGAGATGCGCTGGACATGGCGGGCAGATCGACGGTGTTGAAGCCCGCCGTTCTCGGCGTGACCGATTGGAACAGGGCTGCCTGAATCCGCTCTCCGAGGGGAAGGGCATCAAAATCCGCAAAGAAGAAAAACAGCGCCGGAAGGACGATCAGCGTGAGTGTCGTGACAAGAATCACCTTGCTCTGCATTCGATAACGGTGGAAGTGCAGCTTGTTTTCGCAAATGTCATCCCATGTCAGGAATCCGATGCCGCCGGTTATGATCAGCAGCATGATCGTGATATTGATCACCGGATTTTGGACATAACCGGTAAGGGACGGATACAAGTTATTGTTCGTTCCCAGAATGTCAAACCCGGCGTTGCAAAAGGCGGAGACGGAATGAAACACCGCCATCCAGATCCCGTGCCATCCGTAGTCCCGGCAAAACACCGGCAGCATGACGAGTGCGCCGACCAGTTCGATCAGAAATGTTCCCCGCAGGATGAACCGGGTCAGCCGGACGATTCCTCCGACCTTCGGCGCTGAAATGGCGTCCTGCATGGTGCTGCGCTGCATCAGAGAGATCCTTCGCCCGGACAGCAGCGCAACCGATGCTGCCACGGTGACAACACCAAGCCCGCCTATCTGAATCAGCGTCAGAATCACCGTCTGACCAAAGCCCGACCAATAGCTGCCGGTGTCCTGCACCACAAGCCCTGTTACACAAACAGCGGAGGTCGCGGTGAAAAGCGCTTCATGAAATGGCGTTACGCACCCGGCTGTTGTGGAGAGCGGCAGCATCAGCAGCAGCGCACCCAGCAGAATGACCCCGGCAAAGCCCAATATGATAATTTGAAAAGACGAAAGGCGGCGCTTTCTGCAAGGCATTTCTCCCGTCATTATCCTCACTCCTTTTGAATCGCGTAATCGCTTTACTGTGCGCAGGCCAAACAGACGCGGCATTGCCTGACTGTGATGAAGGATACCCTGTACGCACTCAGCTCGGAGACCGTAAAGTAAATGTCGTATGCGTCTGCTTCATGTTCTGAAATAGAACACCGGCTTTCACAGCTTCCGGTACAAAGTAAGCCGGCTCCAGCGCTGAACGCATAACATTCTCCCGCCTTCTGTTCACGCAAAAAAGACACACCTATACCCGATACCGCAGTAAAGGGCGCAGGTATGCCGCATATGAACGGACCATATAAGAGCGGTTAACCGTTATCGTCGCTGCTGTCGTTTTCCACGGAGCTCCTCTTTCTTACTGTGTGCTTACATCATAGCATTTCCCCAGTGTAGATTCGGTAAAGAAACAAGCGCAGAGCAATACCTTCCCACCAATCTGTTTGACAGACCTGCATATCACCGGGCCAGCTGGGCCACGGCGGCCACGGCGGCGTCGATCTCCTCCTCCGTGTTGAAGGGGGAAAAGCTAAAGCGCACCGCACCCTGCTCCCGGGTGCCCAGAGCCTGGTGGAGCCGGGGCGCGCAGTGGGCACCGGGGCGGGTAGCAATGCCCCAGCCCTGCAAAAGCGCATCAGACACCTCGCCGGAATCCAGGTCCCGGATGTTCAGGGACACGATGGCCGCCCGGCAAGGGGCGGAAAAGTCGCCATACACCCGGACGCCGGGAAGCTCCCGGACGCCCCGGTAAAACCGCAGCATCAGCCCGTGCTCCCGGGCGTACAGGCTTTCCACCCCCTCTGCCAGCAGGTATTCCAGAGCGGCGTGAAGCCCCGCCAGGCCATGACTGTTCAGGGTTCCGGCCTCCAGGCGGGTGGGATAGGCGGCGGGCTGATCCCTGTCGAAGGAGTGAACGCCGCTGCCGCCCCGCAGCAGGGGCCGGACCTCCACCCCCGGGCGGATACACAGGCCGCCGGTGCCCTGGGGGCCCAGCAGGCTCTTGTGGCCCGTAAAGCACACCACGTCCGCCCCCAGGGCCGTCATGTCCAGGGGAATGGCTCCCGCCGTCTGGGACGCGTCCAGGATCAGCAGCGCACCGCGGCGGTGGGCCATGGCGGCAATGCGGGGGATATCCAGCACATCGCCGGTGACATTGGAGGCGTGGGTACATACCACGGCCCGGGTATTGGGCCGGAACAGCCTTTCAAAAGCATCATAAGAAACCTGCCCGTTTTTGTCCGCCGGGACAAAGCTCAGGGCCATTCCCTGCCGCTGCAGGGCATACAGAGGCCGGAGCACCGAGTTGTGCTCCAGGTCCGTGGAAATGGCGTGGTCCCCCGGGGACAGCAGGCCGCATATGGCGATGTTCAGAGCCATGGTGGAGTTGGCGGCAAAAACCACATGGTCCGGCCGGGGGCAGCCCAGCAGCCGGGCCGCCAGGCAGCGGGTATCATACACCGTCCGCAGGGCGGACAGGGACGCCCCATGAGCGCCCCGGGCGGCGTTTCCCGCCTTACAGATGGCCTCTGCCACCGCCTGGGCCACCTGGGGCGGCTTGTGCAGGGACGTGGCAGCACTGTCCAGATAAATCTCCGTCATCAGAACATCTCCAATACGCAGCAGGGGCCGTGGCCGATGCCGTTTTCATCCAGCGCCGCCGTCAGGACGGTTTCGTCGCCGGGGTCCGCCTTCCAGGCCAGGCCGCACCCGGCGGAAATGCGGGACGGCAGCGGGATGATGCGCCCCGGCAGAGACAGCCGCCCGAACAGGGCCTCCGCTGCCAGGGCCTGGGCCGTCTCCTGGAAGGAGATCACCAGGGCCGGAGTCCGTTGGCGGGTCAAGGCCGGATCACCAAGGTGGCGTTCATCTGCTTCTCGGCGATGACGTACATATTGGTCACCTGACCCACCCGGAGCTTGTCGGCGATGCCGTAATGATTCAGACAGGTGCCGCAGGTCAGGATCTCCACCCCCAGCGCCTCCAGCTTGTGCAGGTCCTCCAGGGACGCGGAGCCATCGCAGGTGACGAAAGCGCCGCCGTTGTAGAACAGAACGGTGCGGGGCAGCTTCTCCTGCTGGGTCAGGGCAAACAGGAAGCCCTTCAGCAGCACCCGGCCCAGAGTGTCGTCTCCCTGGCCCATGTGGTCGGCGGAGATCACCACCACGGTGTTCTCGGGCCTTTCGGAGGGAACGGTGCAGATGCCGTCGGCGGTATCGGGCAGCTGGGCTCCGGCCTGGGCGGTGATGGTGACCCGGAAGCGGTTTTCCGCCAGCTGCTCCGTTTCGATGGTGCAGCCCTTGCTCTGGGCCAGACGGGTCAGATTCTCCACGGCGATGCGGTTATCCACCAGAGTCTCCACGGTGCCGGGACCGGCCAGAGTCTTCAGAGCCTGCAGGGTCTTGACCACCGGAATGGGGCAGGCGTCGCCTACGGCGTTGACTTGGATCATGATGAGAAGCCTCCTTGCTTTTGAGTCGGAATAACGATATGTTCATTATAAACGTTTCCCCGGGGGATTGCAAGGGGTGGGCCCCGCAAATGGCGGCGCGGTGCTTGCCGCAAAAGTCCGGGACGCCTTGCACAGCAAGGCACCCGCTTTGGACGGGGCCTTATTCTGCATGAAAATCCTTTTCATTTGTCTGGGTATGCGGTATAATATACCCACTATGTATCCTGGAGGTGCCGCATATGGAGAAGACCCGCCGCGAGATCATGGACCGGGTATATCTCACCTATCTGCCTGCCAAAAAGTTCAAAACCGGCTGCCTTTCCGCGCAGTTCATCACGCCCCTGCGCCGGGAGACGGCGTCCTGCGGCGCGCTGCTGCCGCTGGTGCTCCAGCGGGGCACCATGCGCTGTCCGGATATCCAGCAGCTGTCCGCCGCCATGGACCAGCTCTACGGCGCGCAGATCAACCCCACCATCCGCAAAAGGGCGGAGTGCCAGTGCATCGGCTTTGTGGCCTCGGTAATGGACGACAGCTTCGCCCCCCGGGGAGAAAAGCTGCTGGAGCCCACCGCCGCCCTGCTGGGAGAGCTGCTGCTGGACCCCGTCACCCGCAACGGCCGGTATCTGCCGGAGTATGTGGACAGTGAGCGGGCCAATCTGCTGGACAGCATCCGTTCCGTCCGCAACGACAAGCGGGACTGGGCGGACCTGCGCCTTTTGCAGGAGATGTGCCGGGACGAGCCCTACGGCGTCAGCCGCCTGGGAGACGAGACTGCCGCCGCGGCCATCAACAACCAGAAGCTCCATGTCTACAGCCAGGGAATGATGTCCGCCTCCCGGCTGGAGCTGTTCTACTGCGGCAGCGCTCCCATCACCCGGGTGGAGGATGCCCTGCTGGAGGCCTTCGCCGCCCTGCCCCGGGGCGCGGCCCGGGACCCGCAGCCGCCCCGCCGGGTGGACGCCCCGGCCCAGCCCCGTGTCATCCGCGAGGCCATGGATGTGACCCAGGGGAAGCTGTCCATGGGCTTCCGCTGCGGCACCGACGATGTGCCCGCCATGCTCCTGGCCAATCTTCTGTTCGGCGGCACCAGCAATTCCAAGCTCTTTATGAACGTCCGGGAAAAGCTCTCCCTGTGCTACTACGCCTCCAGCAATTATGTCCGGTCCAAGGGCATCCTGACGGTGTCCTCCGGCATTGAAAGCGCCGACTATCAGCGGGCCCTGGACGAAATTCTGCACCAATTGCAGGAGGTCCGGGACGGGCACTGGGAGCCCTGGGAGCTGGAGGGCGCCCGCAGCACCATGCGCAGCGCCCTGGCCTCCCTGCCGGATTCTCAGGGCGCCCTGGAGAATTATTGCCTGGGGCAGGCCGCCACCGGCCAGAGCGAGGATCCGGAAACCATGCAGCGCCTGCTGGATCAGGTGACGCCAGAGCGCATTCAGGCCGCCGCCCAGAGCGTGACCCTGGACACCGTATACTTCCTGCACGGAAAGGAGAACGCCTGATGAAAACCACCGTATATCCCCGCATCGGGGAAAAGGTCCTGTGGGAGACTCTGCCCAACGGCCTGCCTGTGTGCGTGGTGCCCAAGCCCGGCTATGCCCGGAGGTTTGCCTTCTTCACCACCCGCTACGGCGGCATGGACATGCGTTTCCGGCTGGACGGCCGGTGGCTGGACACCCCCGCCGGCATCGCCCACTATCTGGAGCACAAGATGTTCGACACGGCGGACGGCAGCGCCATGCAGGAGCTGGCCAAGGGCGGGGCCGAGCCCAACGCCTTCACCAGCAACGCCGTCACCGCCTATTATTTCGACTGCACCGAGCATTTTTATGAAAATCTGCGGATCCTGCTGTCCTTCGTGTCCGTGCCGTATTTCACCGACGAGAGCGTGGAAAAGGAACAGGGCATCATCGCCCAGGAGATCGGCATGATCGAGGACAACCCCGAGTGGCAGGTATACCGCCAGATGATGCAGGCCCTGTACCGCCACAGCCCCGTGCGGCAGTCTGTGGCCGGGTCCGTGGAGAGCATCCGCCGGATCACGGCCCAGACCCTGTACGACTGCCACAAGGCGTTCTATACCCCCGCCAACATGTGCCTGGTGGTGGTGGGCGACGTGGACCCGGAGGAGGTTCTCCGGGCCGCCCGGGAGGTCCTGCCCCGGGAGAGTGGCCCCGCCATCCCCCGGGACTATGGCCGGGAGGAGGACCTGACGCCTCATATGGCCCGCATAGAGGACCGGATGGAGGTGGCCATGCCCACCTTCCTGCTGGGCTTCAAGTGCCCGCCGGTGCCGGAGGGAGAGGAGCGTATGCGCCTGGATATCCTGGGGGACCTGGCCTGCGACGTGCTCATGGGAGAGTCCAGCCCCCTGTTCACCCGGCTGTACAGTCAGGGGCTGATCAACGGCACCTTTGACAGCGCCTATGACCTGCTGCCGGGAGCCGCCTATGTGTTCTGCGGCGGCGACAGCAACGATCCCGAGGCCGTGCAGCAGGCCGTTCTGGATGAAGCCCGCCGGGTGGTCCGGGAGGGGGTGGACCCGGCCTATGTCCAGCGCATCCGCCGGGCCAGCTTCGGCGCATCCATCAAAAGTCTGAACTCCTTCGAGGCCATCGCCTCCACGGCGGCCGAGGGCTGCTTCCAGGGATACGATCCCTTCCGCTTCCCGGAGGTGTACGATTCCATTACCCAGCAGGATCTGCTGGACTTTATCCGGGACAATATCCGGCCGGAGCGCATGGCCCTGTCCATCATCTATCCAAAGGAGTGACGCTATGAACGAGAATTGGAAATTTTTTGATATTCCCTATACCAGCCCGGACGTGGAGGCCCTTCAGACCCGGTACGATGCCCTGACCCGCCGGGCCAGGGCTGCCGCCTGCCCGGAGGACCTGCTGGACGTGGTCCGGCAGCGGGATGCCCTGCAGCAGGAGGTGGCCCTGTGCCAGAGCATTGCCACCATCCGGGCCTTCCACGACGTCACCGACGAATTTTACCAGCGGGAGCTGCAGGAGACCCTGCCCCGGCTGGAGACGCTGGATACCCAGTCCCTGTCCATGGCCATTGCGGAGAGCCCCTACGCTGCGGCGGTGGACGGGACCTTCGGCCCCCAGCTGCGCCGCCTGCTGACGCTGGATCAGCGGCTCCACACCGGCGGCAAGGAGCTGCAGGCCCGCATCTCCCGGCTGACGGCCCAATACCAGCAGCTGATGGCCTCCGCCAGGTATCAGGTCCAGGGCGAGACCCTCAGCGGCGGCCAGCTGCGCTTTGCACTGGCCAGCACCGACCGGGAGCGCCGCCGGGCCGCCTACGAGGCCCAGCAGCAGACGGCGCTGGAAAACGCCGGACAGCTGGCGGATATCCTGCGGCAACTGGTCCATGCCCGCATCGACCTGGCCCGGGCCAACGGCTTTGACAATTTTGCCGACTACGGCGATCTCTGCATGCAGCGTCTGGGCTATGGCCGGGCGGAGCTGGACGAATTCTGCCGCCAGGTGCAGACCCACATCGCCCCCCTGTATCTGCGTCTCCAGGAGGAGCAGCGCCAGCGCCTGGGGGTAGAGGCGCTGCTGCCCTATGACCGGGCGCTGGTGTTCCCGGAGGGCAACGCCGTCCCCGTGGCGGCGGAGGAGCTGCCTGAGGCCGCCCGCCGGATGTACCATGCCCTGAGCCCGGAGGCAGGGGAGTTTTTCGACGAGATGGTCCGCCACGACCTGCTGGACGTGACCGGCTCTCCCAATAAAATTTCCGGCATGGGTTTCTGCGACATGCTGGGCGCCCCCTACCGGATGCCCTTCATCTTTGCCAACTGCGACGGCACCTCCGGTGACGTCACCGTATACACCCACGAGCTGGGCCACGGGCTCCAGGGGTATCTGTCCATCCGCAGCCAGCCGGTGGCGGACTATGCGGGCCTGAGTCCGGACCTGGCGGAGGTCCACTCCAAGACCATGGAGCTGCTGGCCCAGCCCTACGCCCGGGATTTCTTCGGGAACCACGCTCCCCAGTTCCTGACGGAGCACCGCTATGACTTCATCAAGGAGCTGTGCGCCTTCTGCTCCATCCACACCTTTGAGACGTGGCTGTATGAGCATCCGGACGCCTCTTTGGCCCAGTGGGCAGAGGAGTTCGACCGCATTGAGAAGTCCTTCGGCCGGGCCCAGAACAACGAGCCCTGGCGGCAGCAGGTGCTGGCCGGGTGCGACCTGTTTACCAACATGGCCCTGTATATGTCCCCCCGGTATGTCATCAGCTACGCTCTGTCCATCGTCTGCGCCCAGCAGCTGAAGGCTGCCTATGACGCCGACCCCGCAGACGGCTGGGCCCGGTATCACGCCCTGTGTGCCTCCGGCGGCAGCAGGACCTACGCCGAGACCCTTTCGGATGCCGGACTGCCCCTGCCCTATGCCCCCGGCGTGGTGGAGAGCCTGGCCCAGGACCTGGCTCGCCAGTTCTGGGGATAAAGCCTCCTCTGCAGCCGCCGGCTGCGGAGGTTCCGGCCCCGGTTGGTAGACGAAAGAGAATAGACCGACGGCGGATGCACAAGGCATCTGCCGTCGGTCCCTTTTTATAGGTTTTTCGGGTGGTCAGAACAAATCAGGGTACAGAGCCGCCACCTGCTGATACCAGCTCTGATATTGGGAAAGGGTACTGCCGTCCGGGGAGTATACCTGCCATGCGCCGGCTGCATGGGAGGCGGTGAGGGGCTGGTCCGTCAGGGGGTATTTGCCCAGCTCCAGCTCGGTGGGGTAGTACATGCCCGCGTAGTCGGAGTCGCCGGGGTAGGCGGTGAGGAACAGCAGATAGGGCCGTCCCTTTTCCATGGGCAGATAGCCGCCCTGGGTCCACAGGGCATCATCCAGGGTGTAGCACTCCTCGGTGATGACCAGCTGCTCCGGGGCCTGGCCCTTCAGCACCTGGGACACCCTGCCGGTGGTCCGGGTATAGCCGGAGGAGACGTTGCCGTCGCTGTAGCGGGAAAGGACGTTTTCCTGAGTTTCCGGGGTGAATACCACGATCAGATCGCTGACCTCCTGCAATTGGGACACCGTTGCCGCCTGGGTCAGACGGTCAGCGGATATCTGGTACACAGTTTCCCGCTGTCCGCAGGCAGTCAGCAGAAGCAGGGACAGCAGCAGACAGGAAAGAATAAGCCGTCTTGTACGTTTCATGGAAAGCCTCCTTTATGATTTAATAACAGAATTATATCATATATTGTGGGGGAACGCAAGGGAAATGTACTCGACCTACAGGGTAGTCTCGAATTGCTCCAGGCCCTGGCCCAGCAGCCGGGCGGCCTCGTCGCCCTGTCCGGCGGCGATGAGGTCCGTAAACCGGGCCAGAGTGCACAGACTCTCCTCCCGGCCCACGGAGCGGATGTAGCCGGACCAGAACTCCAGATTAACCTTCTTAAAGGCGTTGAACAGCAGGGGCGTGATGGTGTTGCCGCCCAGGAACACCACACCCCGGTGATACCGGAACAGGGCCTCCGGCAGCTCCTCCTCCGGAGCCGTCTGGGCCTGGCGCAGCAGCTCCCGCAGTGCCTCCAGGTCCCCGGGGGTGTGACCGGCAGCCAGATCCCGCAGGGCCGGAGCCTCCAGATAATACCGCAGACGCAGGATGCTGCGGGCGGTTTTCTCGTCCGGCAGGCCGCCGTGATAATCCATAATGGCCGTCAGTGTTTCCAGGCTGCCGGTCTGGGCATAGTCTGCCACGGTGACGCCCCGGCGGGAGGCGATGTCCAGAAAGCCCAGGCGGTGCAGCTCCCGCAGGCCCTCATGGACCACGGTCTTGCTGATGTGCATGGTGTCGGCCAGCTCCCGCTCCGTGGGCAGCCGGTCCCCGGGCTTCAGCTGCCCGGACAGAATAGCCCCCTCCAGCTGCTGAATGAACAGCTCCCGGATGGACGGGGCCACAATGGGGCGGAAATCCATGGCATATCCTCCTTCTGGTCCGACCAGGACCATAAAATAGAATATCATAACTTTAGAGAAACAGTCAATAGCTTTTTGCGGCAGAAGTTGCTATTATAATAGTGAGTTGGTATCGAAAAACCGCCCGTTGGGCGGAAATGAAGGAGATTTGACATGGGAAAGAACATCAACGGCGATCGTCCCACCGCGTTCCCCCTGGAGCAGGAGAAGCTGCCCTTTACCATCCCTGTGGTGGACGAGCCCCGGCCCAAGATTGCGAAGCTGGTGGCCATGATTACCGACCGGGTGCCCGCCAAGCTCAAGGGCGTCAAGGGCAACGATCCGGAATACTGGGGCCTGGCGGACCTGGTCACCGACGAAATGGCGGACGTGGCCCTGAAGATGGGCGTCCGCAAGCCCAAGACCATCGGGCAGCTGATGAAGCTGACCAAGCTGGAGCGGGAGCCTCTGCAGAAGCTGCTGGACGACATGGCCTGGGTGGGCCTGATCGAATACAACTGGGAGAATCTGGACGGGAAGAACCCCAACCACGAAAAGCGGTATGTCCTGCCCCAGTTCGTCCCCGGCAGCGCGGAGTTTTTCAACATGCGGCGCAGCCAGATGGACGAGCATCCCCAGGTGGCGGCCTTCTTTGAGCGGATGACCTTCCTGCCCCTGGAGAAGATCACCCCCATGGTGCCTCCCGGAGGGGCCGGCATCGGCATGCACGTGATCCCCGTGGAAAAGGCCATCGAGACGGAAAACGAGGCCGTGGGCCTGGAAAAAATCTCCTATTGGCTGCACAAGTACGAGGGCAAGTACGCCAAGAGCATGTGCTCCTGCCGGGCCAGCCGCCAGTATCTGAACGAGGGCTGCGGCGACGACCCGGAGAGCTGGTGCATCGCCGTGGGCGATATGGCCACCTATATTGTGGAGACGGGCCGCGGGGAATACATCACCTATGACGAGGCCATGGCCATCTTCAAGAAGGCAGAGGACAACGGCTTTGTCCACCAGATCACCAACATCGACGGCGAGCAGAAGATCTTCGGCATCTGCAACTGCAACGTCAACGTCTGCAATGCCCTGCGCACCAGCCAGCTGTTCAACACTCCCAACATGTCCCGCAGCGCCTATGTGGCCCGGGTGGAGACGGACCAGTGCGTGGCCTGCGGCCGGTGCGTGGAATACTGTCCCGCCGGTGCGGTGAAGCTGGGCCAGAAGCTGTGCACCAAGGACGGCCCCGTGGAATATCCCCGGCAGGAGCTGCCGGATGCGGTGAAGTGGGGCCCCGACAAGTGGTCCATCGACTACCGGGACAAGAACCGCATCAACTGCTACGACACCGGCACCGCCCCCTGCAAGACCGCCTGCCCCGCCCACATCGCCGTGCAGGGCTATCTGAAGCTGGCGGCCCAGGGCAAGTATCGGGAGGCGCTGCAGCTGATCAAGCGGGAGAATCCCTTCCCCGCCGTGTGCGGCCGCATCTGCAACCGCCGGTGCGAGGATGCCTGCACCCGGGGCACCGTGGACCAGGCCGTGGCCATCGACGAGGTGAAGCGGTTCATTGCCCAGCAGGACCTGGACGCCGCCACCCGGTTCGTGCCGGAGAAGGTGATCCCCAAGGTAGACGGCGAGTTCGATCAGCAGATCGCTATCATCGGCGGCGGCCCTGCGGGCCTGTCCTGCGCCTATTACCTGGCGGAGAAGGGCTACCGCCCCACCGTGTTTGAAAAGGAGCAGCGTCTGGGCGGCATGCTGGAGAACGGCCTGCCCAGCTTCCGGCTGGAGAAGGACGTGGTCCAGGCGGAGATCGACGTGCTGCGGGAGATGGGCGTTCAGTTCCGCTGCGGCGTGGAGGTGGGCAAGGATGTGACCATTGCCCAGCTGCGCCAGGAGAGCTTCCGGGGCTTCTATGTGGCCGTGGGCCTGCAGTCCGGCGGCAAGCTGGATATCCCCGGCGGTGACGCTCAGGGCGTTATGGCCGGTATCGACTTCATGCGCCAGGTAAACGGCGGCCAGTGCAGCAAGCTGGCGGGCCCCGTGGTGGTCATCGGCGGCGGCAACATCGCGGCGGACGTGGCCCGGACGGCGGTGCGCTGCGGCGCGGAGTCCGTGGACCTGTACTGCCTGGAGGGCTATGATGAAATGCCCATGGGCGCGGAGGACCGGAGCGAGTGCCAGCGCGACGGCGTGACCATCCACGCCGGATGGGGCCAGACGGAGGTGACGATCCGGGACGGTCATGCCGCCGGGATCCGCTTCCGCAAGTGCCTGCGGGTGAAGGACGACCAGGGGCGCTTCGCACCGGTGTTCGACGATAACGATGCCTGTGAGGCGGCCTGTGCCACGGTGCTGTACTGCATCGGCCAGAAGGTGGATTGGCGGCAGCTGCTGACGGGCACCGCCGTGACCTTCAACCCCAACGGCACCGCCCAGGTGGACCCGGTAACGTATCAGACGGCGGAGCCCGACATTTTCGCCGGAGGCGATGCCGTCACCGGTCAGAAGTTCGCCATCGACGCCATCGCCGCCGGCAAGGAGGGCGCCATTTCCCTGCACCGGTTCGTGCAGAAGGCAACCCTGACCATCGGCCGCAACCGCCGCCGGTTCGTGGAGCTGGACAAGGAGAACGCCCTGATCCCCGTGGGCTTCGACAACACGCCCCGCCAGCGGATCGGGTACAACGAGGCCCTGCGCCGGACCTTCCGGGACGAGCGGGTGGCCTTCACCGCCGAACAGGTGCAGAAGGAGACGGCTCGCTGCCTCAGCTGCGGCGCCTCCGTGGTGGACCCCAACAAGTGCATCGGCTGCGGCGTGTGCACCACCAAGTGTGCCTTTGACGCCATCCACCTGCACCGGGAGCGTCCGGAGTGCACCAACATGATCCCCTCCGAGGATAAGATGAAGGCCATCCTGCCCTACATGGTGAAGCGGCAGATCAAGATCCGGAAGGCCGGGAAGAAATAATGCACGAGCTGGGCATTGTATTTCATGTGATCCGGGCCGTGGAGGACATTGGGCGGCAGCAGCAGCTCACCGATGTGGCGTCGGTGACGCTGGAGCTGGGCCAGGTGTCCGGTGTGGTGCCCCATGAGCTGGAGAGCTGCTGGAAATGGGCTGTGGCCCGGACGGAGCTGATGCCCCGGGCACAGCTGCGGTTCGAGACGGTCCACGCCATCACTCACTGCGATGGCTGCGGCCGGGACTATGACACCGTACCCCAAGGCCGGGTGTGTCCCTTCTGCGGCAGCGAGGACACCTGGCTGGTTCAGGGAAATGAAGTGAATATCAAAGAGATTGAGGCGCAGTAGCCTGTGTCCGCCCCCGTTTGCCATTGACAAGCGGGGGCGGACGGCGTATAATGACAATATATATTGAATGCATTGAGAGATTGAGTCATGCAAAGGGCCGCCCGGGAGACCGGGCGGGCTTTGGCGTGGCTCTTTTTTCGCGGAAAGGAGCACTTTGTATGCAGGATGTGGTCATCATCGGCGGCGGCGCAGTGGGCTGCGCCGTGGCCCGGGAACTGAGCCGCTGGCAGCTGGACGTGTGCCTGGTGGAGCAGGGAGAGGACGTATGCGTGGGCACCAGCAAGGCCAATTCCGCCATCGTTCACGCCGGGTTCGACGCTCCGGCGGGGAGTCTGAAGGCCCGGTTCAACGTGGAGGGCAGCCGCCGGATGGAGGCGCTGTCCCGGGAGCTGGACTTCCCTTATCGCCGGAACGGGGCCCTGGTGCTATGCTTTGAGGAGGCGGGCCTGCCCCATCTGGAGGAGCTTCTGCACCGGGGACAGGTCAACGGCGTGGAGGGCCTGGAGATCGTTCGGGGAGAGCAGCTTCGTGCGCTGGAGCCTGCCCTGTCGGAGAAGGCCGTTGCCGCCTTGTACGCCCCCAGCAGCGCCATCATCTGTCCCTTCGGCATGACCATCGCCCTGGCGGAGAACGCCGCTCATAACGGCGTGACCTTCCGCTTCGACACCCGGGTGGAGCGCATCCGCCGGACTCAGGCGGGCTATACCCTGGAAACCAACCGGGGGACCATGGAGACCCGGGCCGTAATCAGCGCCGCCGGTGTGTGGGGCGATGTGCTCCATAACCAGGTGTGCAGCGATACTGCCCGCATCGTGCCCCGCCGGGGTGAATACTGCCTGCTGGACAAGAAGGACGGCGGCCTGGTGCAGCGCACCGTGTTCCAGCTGCCGGGCCCCATGGGCAAGGGCGTGCTGGTAACGCCCACGGTCCATGGCAACCTGTTGGTGGGCCCCACCGCCGCGGACCAGGAGCAGCGGGACCTGACCGCCACCACGGCGGAGGGACTGGCCTTTGCCCAGGATATGGCTCGCAAGAGCGTGCCGGGTCTGCCGCTGCGGGACGTGATCACCAGCTTTGCTGGGCTGCGGGCCCATCTGGCGGAGGGGGACGACGATTTCCGCGTGGGGCAGCCTGTCCCCGGCTATTTCGAGGCCCTGGGCATCGAGTCCCCGGGGCTGTCCTCCGCTCCGGCCATCGGCGCATATCTGGCGGAGCAGGCGGCGGCGTATCTGAATGCGCGGCAGAAGCAGAACTTCGACCCCGTGCGGCGGGACATCGTCCACCTGCGGGAGCTGCCCTTTGAGGAGCGGCAGCGTCTGGCGGCGGAAAACCCCGCCTACGGCAACATCGTGTGCCGCTGCGAGGGCATCAGCGAGGGGGAGATCGTGGACGCCATCCACCGGGTCCCCGGGGCCCGGTCCCTGGATGGGGTGAAGCGCCGGGTGCGGGCCGGTATGGGCCGGTGCCAGGGAGGCTTCTGCACGCCTCGGGTCATGGAGATCCTGGCCCGGGAGCTGGGGATACCCCAGACGGAGCTGACGAAAAACGGCGGCACATCCCGGCTGCTGACCGGCCGGACCAAGGAGGAAGCATGATGAAACACGTACAGCTTGCCATTATCGGCGGGGGCCCTGCGGGCCTGGCCGCCGCCATCGCCGCCCGGAGGGCCGGGGTGCAGGATCTGCTGATCCTCGAGCGGGACCGGGAGCTGGGCGGTATTCTGAACCAGTGCATCCACGCGGGCTTCGGCCTGCACACCTTTTCCCAGGAGCTTACCGGGCCGGAATACGCCCGGCGGTTCGCGGACCAGGTCCGGGAGCTGGAGATTCTGTATCTGCTGAACACCATGGTGCTGGACCTGTCCCGGGACCGGGTGCTGACGGTGACGGGCCGGGAAACGGGACTCATGCAGATCAGCGCCGATGCGGTGATTCTGGCCATGGGCTGCCGGGAGCGGCCCCGGGGCGCGCTGAACATCCCCGGCTGCCGCCCGGCGGGCATTTACTCCGCCGGTACCGCCCAGCGGCTGGTGAATATGGAGGGGCTGATGCCCGGCCGGGACGTGGTGATCCTGGGCAGCGGCGACATCGGCCTGATTATGGCCCGGCGCATGACCCTGGAGGGGGCCAAAGTCCACGCAGTGGCGGAGGTCATGCCCTATTCCGGCGGCCTGAAGCGGAACATCGTCCAGTGCCTGGAGGATTTCGATATTCCCCTGTACCTGTCCACCACGGTGGTGGATATTCACGGACAGGAACGGCTGGAGGGTGTGACCCTGGCCCGGGTGGACGAAAACCGCCGCCCCATCCCCGGCACGGAGCGGGACATCCCCTGCGACACCCTGCTGCTGTCCGTGGGTCTGCTGCCGGAAAACGAGCTGAGTCAGCAGGCAGGCGTCCGGCTGGACGCCGTTACCGGCGGCCCGGAGGTTGGGGACGATCTGTCCACCTCTATCCCCGGTGTGTTTGCCTGCGGCAACGTGCTGCACGTTCACGATTTGGTGGACTTTGTGTCCCAGGAGGCGGCACGGGCAGGAGAAAACGCTGCCCGGTACCTGCTGGAGCAGCGGCGGGAGCGGCAAACCGTCCGCCTGACCGGGAAAAACGGCGTGCGGTATACAGTGCCGCAGTATCTGGACCCGGAGGGGATGGAGGAGTCCGTCACCGTCCGATTCCGGGTGGGGAAGCCGTATCAGAACGCCGACCTGGCGGTCTACGCCGACGGAGCGCTGCTGCGCCGGGTGCATAAGCGCATCCTGACCCCCGGCGAGATGGAGCAGCTGACCCTGCGGCGGGCAGACCTGCCCCGGGAGTTGGCGGAGATCACCATTCAGGTGGAGGAGGTGGCAAAATGAGCATCCGCGAGCTGACGTGTATCGGCTGCCCTATGGGCTGCCAGCTGACCGCCGTTATGGACGGCAGCCAGGTGACGGAGGTCACCGGCAACACCTGTCCCCGGGGGGACGCCTACGCCCGGAAGGAGTGTACCCATCCGGCCCGCACCGTTACCGGCACCGTCCGGGTCACCGGCGGCCTGCTGCCGGTGGTGTCTGTCCGCACCCGGGGAGACGTACCCAAGGAAAGGGTGCTGGATGTGGCCCGGGCGCTGTGCCGGGTGCATCTGACGGCCCCGGTACACGCCGGGGACGTGGTGATCCCCAACGTGCTGGGCACCGGCGTGGACGTGGTGGCCACCCGGTCCGTGTAATCGTATAGGAAAAGAGCATCCGCAGGGGCCTGCGGATGCTCTTTTTAGCCGGTACAGAGCCTGCCGCTTGGGGGAAATGCCCCCGGGAAAATCACCGGTTGACAGGGATGCCGGGAACAGTATATAATAACTTGAATCATAAATCCCTGTAAAAATGATTGTTTTCACTACGAAAACTGATATTTCATATTAGCAAATAAGGAGGCTATACATGGATATTTTTGAAAAATGCAGCGCCCCCTCTCTGGCCAAGGAACTGAAGGAGGCGGGAGTATATCCCTATTTCCACGCATTGCAGTCCCGGCAGGACGTGGAGGTGCAGATGGAGGGCAAGCGCCGCATTATGCTTGGCTCCAATAACTATCTGGGCCTGACCATCGCGCCGGATGTGGTGGAGGCGGGCATTCACGCCCTGGAGCGGTACGGCACCGGGTGCAGCGGCTCCCGGTTCTTAAACGGCACCCTGGAGATGCACCTGGAGCTGGAGGCAGAATTGGGGAAGTTTCTGCGCAAGCCCGGCATCGTCACCTTCGGCACCGGGTTCCAGGCCAATGTGGGCATTATCAGCGCCCTGGTGGACCGGCACGACTATGTGATCTGCGACCGGGAGAACCACGCGTCCATCTACGCCGGCTGCCAGCTGAGCTACGGCAAGATGCTGCGCTACCGCCACAGCGACATGGAGGAGCTGGAGAAGATGCTGCAGCGTGTGCCGGAGAAGAACGGCGCGCTGATCGTCACCGACGGCGTGTTCTCCATGGGCGGCGATATCGCCAAGCTGCCGGAGATCTGCGCTCTGGCCAAGAAGTATGGGGCCCGGGTCATGGTGGACGACGCCCACGGGCTGGGCGTTCTGGGCGAGGGCGGCCGTGGCACGGCCAGCTACTTTGGCCTGGAGGACCAGGTGGACGTGTATATGGGCACGTTTTCCAAGTCTCTGGCATCCCTGGGTGGCTACATGGCGGCATCGGAGGAGGTGGCGGACTATGTGCGCCACGTTTCTCGTCCCTTCATCTTCTCGGCGTCCATTCCGCCGGCCAACTGCGCCACGGCCCTGGCAGCCCTGCGGCACCTGGAGCAGCATCCGGAGCTGCCGGAACGGCTGCGTGCGCTGAGCCTGTATGCCCGGAGGGGCATGACGGACCGGGGGCTGAAGATCCGGGAGTCTGCTCTGACGGCGCCCACGCCCATCATCCCCATCTATACCTACGAGACGTACCACACCCTGGAGGTGGCCCGGGACATTTATGACCGGGGCGTGTATGTGAACCCCACGCTGCCCCCGGCCACGCCGGAGGGGGAGGCCCTGCTGCGGACCAGCTATATGGCCACCCATACCGAGGCCCTGCTGGATGAGGCCATGGACATCATGGCGGACGTGCTGGTGAAGGACCATGAGTGAGATTGCGGTTATCACCGGAGGCACCTCCGGCATCGGAAGGGCTACGGCCCTGTGCCTGCGGGATGCAGGCTATGATGTGTATGAGCTCAGCCGCCGGGAGCAGGGGGTGGAGGGCCTGCACCATATCCGCTGCGACATTACCGACGAGGACCAGGTCCGCGCCGCCGTGGCGGAGATCATCGGCCAGGCCGGACGCATCGATGTGCTCATCAACAACGCAGGCTTCGGCATCTCCGGAGCGGTGGAGTTTACGGACACGGCGGAGGCCCAGCAGCTGCTGGACGTGAACTTCTTCGGCATGGTGCGGATGAACAAGGCCGTGATTCCCCACATGCGCCAGGCGGGCCGGGGCCGCATCGTGAACCTGAGCTCTGTGGCGGCGCCCTGCCCCATTCCGTTCCAGGCGTACTATTCCGCCGGCAAGGCGGCGGTGAACGCGTATACCATGGCCCTGGCCAACGAGCTGCGGCCCTTTGGCATTACCGTGTGCGCCGTACAGCCCGGAGATATTCACACGGGCTTTACCGCCGCCCGGGTGAAAACCATGGCCGGAGACGACGTGTATCAGGGCCGCATCGGCCGGTCCGTCCAGAGGATGGAGCACGACGAGCAGACGGGTATGGACCCGGCCAAGGCCGGAGCGTTTATCGCCCGGGTGGCCATGAAGCGGCGGCCCAAGCCCATCTATACCATACGGCTGGACTATCAGTTCTTTGTATTCCTGACCCGCATTCTGCCGGGACGGACGCTGAACTGGCTTATTGGCTTGCTGTACGCCAGGTGAGCGTGTCGGAGAGAAATACACAGATACCCCCCTGGACCCGGTTTTGCCGGGCCCAGGGGGTATTTTGCGGGGTCCGACGGTCTGCACTATCCAATATGTATCGTAGCCCTACGCCCCCGTTTCAGGGGAGGCAAATTTTTCTTGCATTTGTCCACAAAATAAGGTATAATAATCGAGCTATATGCCGGTGTGATGGAATGGTAGACGTAGCGGATTCAAAATCCGCCGGGGGCGACTCCGTGTGGGTTCGAGTCCCACCACCGGCACCATAATCGAGTGGTCATAAGGGATTTCACTTATGACCGCTCGATTTTTTCTGTTCTGTTATAATCTGATGCAGGGGAGCGGCATTTCTGTTACCTCCTTTTTGCGCAAAAAGCGGCTGCCGGTGCCTCCTGTGCACCGGCAGCCGCCCGCTGAATGGGATATTTACTTGATGAGTCCGCTTTCCTTCAGCAGGAGCTCAATATCGGTGCCCTTGACCTTTTTCAGGAGCACCTTGAGCATTTCCCTCTCCTTGAAGGACAGCGGCGCCTGGCTGATAGGCTTCTTGTCGATGGCGTAGTAGCAGGCACGCAGGATCTCACGCACATCGTACTTGCTGCCCCAGACCTCCGGCACGCCGCGGTCGATGTCCAGCAGGGTATAGACCGACTCCATACCCGTACGCATGGAATACTCGGTGGTGAAGATGGTGTCACGGGGCGTCTCGGCGAACTGACCGATGAAGGCAAAGTTCACGGCGCCGTCGGGCACAACCTTGGGACGGTCAGATTCCTTGCGGGGCTGGAAGAAGGCGTTGATATAGGGCATAAAGCAGGTGGTGGTATTGCAGGCGTCGTGGGCCAGCGCATCGATCTTTTCGGTGGGCACGCCGATGTGATACAGCCACTCACGGCAGACCTCCTCGCCGGTGCAGTCCCGCATGGCCTTTTTCACATAGTTGCCCTCTCTGTTGGTATTCAGAGAATACAGCCACACAAGCACCATGTTCTTATCCTGGGACTTGAATTGGGGCTGGCGGTTGATGGTCCAGGAAAGATACCAGTTGTCGGTGCTGTCCTTGACGGTGACAATACCGCCGGTGGTCACCTTGCCGGAGCGGGGATCACGCTTACAGATGCTCATAATATGCCGGATGATCTCCTCGTTGGAGGTGGCCACGGTAGCACTCATCCAGTTGGTGGCGTCCACATCGGAGCAGAAGGCATCGGGGTTGCCGTACTCGCCGTGCTCCGCCTGCGCGGCAATGGCCTTCCACATATCCCAGGACTCACCTGCGCCGTTTTTCACGCCGGACAGGTCGGGGGCATGGGTCTGGTCGCCATAGCAGGAGGTGTCGGTGCAGCAGCCGTTGGTGATGAACACCAGATCGTCCTCGATGAGGTCGATGGTCTGCTCCCTGCCGTCCTTGACATACACGATCTGCCGGGCAACCTTCTTGTCGCCCTCGGTCTCGATGATGACATTCCTGACATCCATGCCATACTCGATATGCACACCGTGAGACTCCAGATATTTCACCAGCGGCAGGATCATGCTTTCATACTGGTTATACTTGGTGAAGCGCAGGGCGCTGAAATCGGGCAGGCCGTCGATGTGATGGACATAGCGGCACAGATACCGTTTCATCTCCAGAGCACTGGACCAACGCTGGAAAGCGAACATGGTCTGCCAATACAGCCAGAAGTTTGTATTCCAGAAGGAATCGGGCAGAACATCGGATATCTTCTTGTCCTCCAGATCCTTTTCCGGGGTCATAAACAGCTTGGACAGGGCCATGGCGGAGTCCTTGTCCAGCTTGAACTGCTTATCCGTGTGGGCATCCTCACCGCGGTTCACGCTGGCGCGGCACAGAGAATAGTTGGGATCGTGCTTGTTGAGCCAATAATACTCATCCAGAACAGAGATGCCCGGCGTCTCGATGGACGGAACATCACGGAAGGTGTCCCACATGACCTCAAAATGGTTGTCCATCTCACGGCCGCCCCGCATAAAGAAGCCCTTGGTGATGTCCTTGCGGCCGTCGCAGCTGCCGCCTGCCAGGTCCAGCTTTTCAAATACATGGATGTGCTCGCCCTTCATCTGTCCGTCGCGGACCAGATAGAAAGCGGCGGTCAGGCCGGCAAGGCCGGTGCCGATGATATAAGCCGATTTTTTGTCCACATCCTTGGGCTTTTCGGGATGAGCAAAGGACTCGTAAGTGCCAGCAGAGTAATACATAACAAAACCTCCTGTTATTTTTTTCTTTCGATGGTCTCATTATAGCGTTTCCCGTCCGGCTTACAATAAACAGAAAAAACTCCGTGATAAAAGTCTTATCACGGAGCCGCAAAGTGTAAAAATTATCATCAGATTCGCAAAAATGATAAAATCAGAATTGGAAACGGGAGAGCGCTGCTGACACAGAGCCTTTGATAAGCCTGGCAAGCCTGTCCACGATCTGCTGCGGGTCCTCCCGCATATCGTCTTTGATCCAGTCGAGCATCAGCCCGATAAAGATGTATGAATAGATCTGGGCGATGAATTACTTGTCCTCGTCCCGGACCTTCATTTCGCCGACTTCTTCATTGATCACATCCAGCAAAAGCCGGTCTACCAGCGGCCGCAGATATTTTTCGACCTGTTCCCTGTGGACGCAGCGGTAAACATTCAGAATAAAGGGCTTGTTATCCTGTACCGCCTCGAAGATCTGCAAAAATCCCTGCTGCCACGTTTCATAAGTCTTTTTCTCATCCAGCGCTCTCTTGGCATCCTCCAGGCAAGACCATTCCACAAGATCGTAAATATCCTTGAAGTGGTAATAAAAGGTCATGCGGTTGATACCGCAGTCCTCGGCAATGTCATTGATGGTGATTTTGGTCAGCGGTTTTTTCAGCAGCAAATTCTTCAGTGACTGTTCCAAGGCTCGTTTTGTTACCTGTGACACAGCAGCTTGCTCCTTCCTTATATGATCGGCCTCGCAGCAGTTCTCTGCGAAGTGTGGGGCCAGTTCTTTTTCATACTGTATTTTACAGGATTTGAGGCAAAAACGCAAGCTCCGCCAGAATACCGGGTGGTCGTAAACAGAAAAAATCAAAAATGAACACCGCACCATATTTCTCTGGACCTTGGTCCGACCCTTTTTGTAACAGCCTCCATGGGCTGTCCAATTACATATTCCCCTGCCTTTGAAATAAATTTTTGAAAATGTAGGTTTGTCAAACATGTTGGACAGAGAACTCCGCTGGAGAGAGCCAGCGGAGGGGCCTCATAGGTAAGCTGTTGGAGCGGCGGTTGTGGACCGCAAGCTGCTTTGCGAAATCGTCCAGAGAATAGAATGCGTGGCAGGAATAGAAGCGTTTCTGGTCCTCACGGTGGCTGCGCTCCACCTTACCGTTGTGCCGCGGGGTATACGGGCGAATCAGCTTATGCCGGATGCCCAGCTCAGCAGCCGTCCGCTGAAACAGTGTCGGCAGCTCGCGCTTACTGTTGGAAAAACGGTTGGTGAACTCGAAGCCATTGTCCGTCTGGACACACTCCACCTTGATCCCGCGGCGTGTATACCACGCGGTCAGTCTGCGAAGGAAATCAGCCGAAGAATAGGTGGACTGCTCCGGATAGGCGGCGAGGAAGCGCAGGCGCGTGAACTCGTCGATGGCGGTGTACTGGAACAGCCGAAGCTCCGGATCCGCGATGCACTTGCGCGGCACGACCTTCACATCCACCTGCACGCGCTCTCCGGGACGGGTCATCTGCTCGTAAGGCTTGGGTTTGTATGTATTTTTCGGCTTTTCGGCAGGAAACAACCCCATTTTACGCATGACACGGAACAGACTCTCCGGGCAGCGGGTGTAGCCGCGCTGCCGCAGACGGTGCCAGAGTTCGACCATACCCAGGGTTGGATTCCGGCGGCGCATATCGCGGATGAGCTTCAGCTCGGCCTCTGTGTGCTGGCTGGGGTGGCTGTGGGGCCGTCTGGACTGGCAGGCCAGGGATGCCACACTACCATCCCAGCGCTGCTTCCAGAAGTAGATGTACGACCGGCTCTTGTTGTACTTCCGGCTGGCGCGGCTGACGCCGTATTTCTCTGCGTACTTCATTAGGGATTGCCGATAGGCCATGTCTTGTGTTATACTCTTGCTCATGAGGGATATGGTCTCCTTTCGGGCTGGTTTGGTGTGGTAACTTAACTATAACCCATGAGACCATATTCCTCATAGCTTTTTTCTTCAATTGTCCAATATGTATTGTAGTCCTACAAATAAAAGCAATTATACCTCATTATACCCTTGATTTTGAGGGTATAATGGGGTATAATTCTGCATAGAATAGTATTAGGGATGAGCAAAACAAGTCCTAAAACAAAAGGGCGAAGAGAGCGAAAAAGCGGGGATTACCCGACCAAGAGAAAAAGCGCATAAAAACCAGGCCCGGAGGAAAACCGAGCGAAAAAAGCCGTATGAGGGGGCGCTTTAAGCGCCTCGCCGGAATGATCTGGATGCGCGGTAGGAGTGAGAGCCGGACAAAACGGCGGCCAGCGCAACCGCCAGAGCGGAGATATGAGCCAGTGTGTTGAGGTTCGCCGCGCTTGCGCCGTTGCGCACCCACAGCCGTTCCTGACCTGTGGATTTGAAGCGGGAATTGTAACGCTCACACTCCGTCCGCAGGGCGTAAGTCCGCTTGAAATAGAGACAGCTGCGGTCAATGGAAAGCCTGTAGTCATCGGGAACGGTCTTGTATTTCGTGCAGCCCCGGTTTTTCTTCCCATTGTTCCAATTCTTGTGGCTGCAGGGACACGCGCCCGTTTTGGACTGACGGAAGGGGCAGCAGTATTTCTGGCGGGTACGCCCATTGTCGGCGGTTTTTCCGTCCTTGTGCATAGCCAGCCCGGCCTCGCAGACCGGATTACCGGCAGAAAGTGCCTTTGAATCTTTCGTGCCGCGTGGATTGAGGGGAATAAAAGCCTCCCCATCATAGACCGTTTTTACCGTATTGTAGATGCTTTTCGCATCGTAGCCCTTGTCGGCAAGGAAAGTGCATTCTTTCAAAGAAATCGTCTGATCCGCGGACGCGAGGATCTCAGCGGCCACGGAGGAATCGGCGATATTGCCCGGTGTGGTCAACTCGTAGAGCGGCAGCCCGGAGATGCAGTCCACCAGCACATGACTTTTATAGCCCCAGTAGAACTCATACCGCCGCTCATTGTGCTGGTTGGAGGCCGAGTGGACGCCCAGGGCGCAGTCCGGGTCGCTTTTCGGGTGGTTTTCCTTGGAGAACTTGCTTTTTGCAAAGGATTTCGGGTTGTTCTGCTTGGTGTTTGCCATGACGGGCGTGGAATCCAGACCGATGAAGGATGCGTCCACGATCCCCAATTCGTACAGTTGCCGCACCAGGCCGGTCATGACCGCTTTCAACGCACCGTTGTCCAACTGCCGTAGGAAACGGTCATACGTCCAGTAGGACGGCAGCGGCTCCATAATATTGAAGCCGCAGTAATGGGCAATGAGCCGGTTGTTGTCCAGATAATCCATCAAATCTGTGATCTGTGAGAAGCCCTCGCATTTCATAACGATAAAAGCACAGACCATGGCTTCCTTCGGAAAGCCGCGCCGCCCGGTTGCCGCTCTGGGCAGCGTGAAGTCCAAGCTGCTGAAAAGCTTGTCGTAGAACATGGCGGCGCTTTGGGATGTAAACAGCGTGACATCCTGAATGATTTCCTGTCGGTAGATAGCGGCCAGCCCCTTTCTGGTTGGTTTTCTCTCAAGTCAATTTTACCAAAAAGGGGCTCCGCGACATTCAGGAAGAATACGGCAGTTTTGACTCCTATATTTGGGGCTGGACAGGCGGGAAAATTATCCACGAAAATGACCCCGCCGTTACCACCAGCCCGCTGTCCGATGCCGTTTCCAAGGACCTGAAAAAGCGGGGTATGACATTCGTGGGCTCTACCATCATCTACGCCTATTTGCAGGCCATCGGCGTCATCAACGCCCACAGCGACGACTGCTGGCTGCATACGGATCCGGTGTAAACGGAATCATCCATCCTATTACCAAGTAGTTAAGCAATAGTGTATTGTTAAAATATCAAAGGCTAAACAGTTCGAAGAAAATAATTATACCCCATTATACCCTTGATTTTGAGGGTATAATGGGGTATAATTCTGCATAGAATCCTATCTCACAGGAGGTGCGCTATGGAGTTATCTGAAATGCAAGCGCGGGCGGCGGAGTTGGAACAGCAGATTTCTGCTTTGCCCGCTGGCTCTGTTACGAAGAAAACCGTCAGAGGCAAAGACTATTTCTACCACCGTTGGACAGAGAACAAGAAGCGGCGGGAGAAGTATATTCCCGCTGACGAATTGGAGAATTTCCGTGCTCAGATCGAGCGTCGGAAGGCGCTGGAACAGGAGCTGAAAGCGCTGAAAAAGCAGCTGCCCAAGGCGAAATCTGCGAACCCTTCCGCGTTTACCAC
>OLXK01000345.1_pt1 | contig 47718 bp, 47 predicted proteins | sample 1674321 | NCBI WGS metagenome assembly OLXK01 (sample SAMEA103958162, study PRJEB25191) | human gut metagenome | reverse complement strand
CGGAGAGGCTTATTGCCTCGCGCCGCTGCCTCCGGCGGGTGTTTTCCCGCACCCGCTGCTTGACAAGTGCGACCCGTCTTGCGGTATCGTACATAGTGGTGGAAGCCTCCTTTCCTTTTCCTGAAGTCAGGCTCTTTCACTTATATAGGTACATGAAATCGAAAAAACTCTCACCTCTGTCCCAAGTTTCTTCAAAAAAATCCGAGAGCTGCCGGAATAGCTCTCGGATGAGGTTATTTATCAATGTGTAGCCAACAGTGCCGCCGCCTTTCGGGCGACGATGATCTCCTCGTCGGTATGGACGGTGAAGACGCGGACGGGGGCGTCCTCCATGGAGATATCCATTCCGGCAATCGCCATACGGTTTTTGAAGCCGTCGAGCCGGACACCCAGAAATTCCAGACCCTCCAGACTCAGCGCCCGCACGAGCGGGCTGTTCAGGCCGATGCCGCCGCCGAAGACGATCGCGTCCAGCCCGCCCATGACTGCGGCGTATGCGCCGATGTATTTTTTGATCGAATAGCAGTATGCGCGGATGGCCAGCTCCGCGTCCTCGTTTCCGGCCTCGGCTGCCGCCTGCACGTCGCGCAGATCGCAGCCCGCTCCGCCGGACATCCCGTAAAGTCCGCTCCTCGTCTGGAGCATCTGCTTGACCTCCTCGAGCGTCATGCCGCAGGATTCGACCAGATAGAAGATGATATAGGGGTCGATATCGCCGCAGCGGTTGTTGTGCATCGTGCCGCATTGCAGCGTCAGGCCGAGCGAGGTATCGACGGATTTTCCGTTTTTGACGGCGCAGATGCTCCCGCTGCCGCCCAGGTGGCATACGACGAGCTTCAAATCCTCCCGCTCCATCCGCTCCTGCGTCCACTCGGTCATATATTCGATGGACGCGCCGTGGAAGCCGTTGCGGCGGATGTCATAGTTACGGGAAATCTCGATCGGAATGGAATAATAGTACGCCTCCGGCGGCATGGTGCGGTGGAACGCCGTTTCGAACGCGCCGATGAGCGGCGTACCGGGCAGCAGCGCACGGAACTGCCGGATGGCGGCGAGATACGGCGGATTGTGCGCGGGTGCGATGGAGCTGAACGCCTCCATGCTGGAAAGCACATCGTCCGTCAGAACCTGCACGCCGCTTATGCCCTTTGCCAACACGACCTTGAAGCCCACGCAGTCCAGCGCGGACAGATCGGGAAGAACCGTGTCGGTCAGCTGCCGCAGCATACGCGCAATGGCCTCGCGGTGCGTGGGGAAGACAGCGCTTTCGTCGGTCAGCGCGCCGTTTTCATGCGTTTTGGCGTAAAACCGCCCCTCGCCCGCGCCGACACGCTCAGCCCCGCCGGAAGCCAGCACAAGCTCCTCAGGCATACGGAACAGCTGGTATTTCAGCGACGTACTGCCGACATTGCAGATCAGAATATTCATAGTGGGCTCCTTGCTTTTTTCTATACTGTAACAGATGGGGCGGGAATTATCAATACATTACATTTGGCCGTCCATATAACAGACAGCGGCCCGGAGAGAAGAAGCGCTTCCCGCCGGGCCTCTATTTATTTGGGAAGATCGATCCAGTAGCGGCGGACGCCTCTGTCCGCCCGATGAGCAGCCGCGAATTCCCGCAGCACTCTGTAGGGGCCGATGCCCACATCGGCCCGTTGGAAAGTTGCGAATTCCCCGAAGATTTCCGTAAAAACGGTGCAATTTGCCGGAACGATGCGATGCCCGCAGGCTAGTTTCGAGGCGCAACCGCGCATAGCGCGGCTCTTGGCGCCGAAGATAGGCATCGACCCCTACGCCGAAACAGTCAGTGCATACGTATGTGACGCAGCTTTTCACAAAAATCAGCTGCACTCTGCCGGGCGGACAGAGGCGTCCGCCCCTACGAAGCAGAGCTATATCGATCTTGATCGGACTTTTTTGACACGCTGAGCTTCCCCGGAGGGGAAGCCATTGGGGTGCAGGCATTATCCTTCGAAATACGCCTGAATCTCTTCCATCCGCGCCATCTGGTCGACGGAGAAGGGACAGCGGCTGTTGCAGTGGCCGCATTGCAGGCAGTCGGAGGCGGCCTTTTCGAGCGTCAGATAGTGCTCCTTCGCCAGCACGTCGCCCAGCCGGGACAGGTCGTAATACTTGTTGATCAGGCCGATATCCAGTCCTGCCGGACAGGGGTGGCAGTGTTTGCAGCATACGCACGTGCCCTTCGTGTCCTTCGGCGTGAGGGTGGCAATGACGGAATAGTCCCGCTCCTGCGCGCTCGCGTCGAGATAGGAAAGATTTCGCTTCAGCTCCTCCACATTGGCTGCGCCCTGCATGACGGTCAGAACGGCGGGGCGGTCGAGCGCGTACTGGATGCACTGCGCAGGCGTGAGCGCCTGTCCGAACGGGGATTTTTTCGCGTCGAGCAGCTGGCCCGCGTTGAACGGCTTCATGACGGAGATGCCTACGCCCTCCTTTTCGCAGCGGGTATAGAGTCTGTAGCGCTCGGAGGCGCTGCCGATGGAGAACTCGCCGTGGCCGTAGTCGTACATCGGATTGATGGAGAACATCATCATGTCGAGAATGCCCATGTCCAGCACGCGGTTTGCCAGCTTCGGCGCATGGGTGGACAGGCCGATGTGCTTCACAACGCCCTGCGCTTTCAGATCAAGCAGATAGCGCAGAATGCCGTTCCGCTCATAATCCTCCAGATCGCCGGCCTCATCCAGACAGTGCATGAAGCCGAAGTCGATATAATCGGTTTTCAGCTGCGCCAGCTGCCATGCGACGGATTTTTTGACGCCGTCCAGCGTCGGGTTCCAGCCATATTCGCCGGAGGTATAGTCCGCGCCGAAATGCAGCTGCACATACGCGTCCTTCCGCCGTCCGGCAAGGGCTTCGCCGATGCCGGGGAAAATGGCGGCGTGGCCGCCCGCAAGATCGATATAATTGACGCCGTTGTCCAGCGCAAACGTCACCGTCTCCACGACGTTTTGAACGGAGTGCTCTCCGACGACGGAGGTTCCGAGGCCGATCACGCTGATCTGCTCGTCCCCATGGGGCAGCTTCCGGTATTCCATAACGTTCACCTTATAAATTTTATTGTACGCCGGCTAGTGCGTTCAGATAGCGGATAAACGCCTTGCTGTTGATCATGTAGGGATAGTTGATGACGATCAGATCGTCCACGCCCTGATCGGCGGCAAATTCGGCCAGATTCAGGCTCGGCTTGCCGTCGCGGTTGAATTCGCGCGGGTCGATGACGATGATGCGTCCATAATGGCTCGTGAGGAACGGCACGAACGCGTTGCCGTAGGATTCCTTCAATACAATGCACGTCGGCCCCGGTACGTCGCTTTCGACGATGCAGATGGGCGTGTCGCCGCCGATGAAGCAGAGATATTTATTCGAAACGGAATCGCCCAGCTCCGTATACACGACGCTCACCGGCGTGCCGTTTTCGAGATTCCCGTTTGCGTAATACCGCGCATGGGTGTCGGCGATGGGCAGATAGTATTCCAGATAATCCGGGTGCTGCTTCAGCACCTCGCTCTGCGGATAGCCCTCGGTAAAGCCGTACATGGAGCCGAGGAAGGTGTCGTAGCGGCCGGTCTGGAACTGCTCCAGCGGAACGGCTTCAAAGCCTGCGGCTTCGCAGAAGGCAGTATAGGCATAATATGCCCCCAGCTGCGTCCAGTGGTGGTCGGTGCGGAAATAAATATATTCGTCCGTGTGGCTGCGGAGCTTGGAATAGGCGTCGACGGTGACGATCTTGTCGTTCATCTGACTGTAGCAGAACTCGATCATGTCCTTCTGGCTGTGCTCACCGGTGTGCAGACTCTCAGGCGAGTAAAATTCGCCGCCGTTCGGCGTGATGAGCGAGATCGTGCGCACGTCGGGACCCATGGCGCTGGCCAGATTGTCGATCGCGCCCGCGTAGCTGGTGATGAGATCGTCCAGCCGTGTGGGAATTTCCATCGCGCGGTCGCCCACGACGACCACGGAGCCAGCGTAGCTGGCGTCGGATTCCTCCGGCGTGTCAAGCTCGGGGTCGGCCTCCGGCTGCTCTTCGGGCTGCTCCTCCGGCGGTTCGGGCGGCTGCGTCGAATCTGCCGGTTCCGGCGTTGTATCTGGCTGCGGTTCCGGCGTTGTATCCGGCGCGGCAGGCTCTGTCTGCTCCGGCTGCGGGGTCTGGCCGTTGGCCCGCTGCACGGCGTCAAGCGATTCGCCGCCCTGTGCGGCAGAATCCGTCTGGTTGAGGATCAGTACGCTGTCTCCGCCGCTGCCGGAGTAATAATAGAATTTATTGAGCGTCCGGTTCGCCTGCAACAGCGATTCGCGGCCCGGGAATGTGTCGGAATAATACTGCTCCAGCGCGGGGATATACGTCCCGTCCAGCAGCGATTTGACGGAGAATTCCGGCTTGACGAACTCCCGCTTTTCGGACACGGAGCCTGTCGCGTCATAGTCGGCCAGCGAATAGACCCCGACCGAGAACATGGCGGCAAGCAGGATCAGCAGAAGCGCCGTATATACTTTTTTCATAAGCCCGCCTCCTTAAAACCGGAAATACAAAAACGCGTTATAGGTCGAGCCGACCAGCGCGATCGTGGACAGCGCGAGCAGCGCCGCGTCAAACACGAACGAAACGGCGGCATAGACGATCTGCCCGCTCTTTTTTCCGCCCTGCGCGCACACGCCGCCGAACAGGCTGCCGAGATTGCGCGGGATGGACGTTGCGCCAATGGCGCAGAGGAGCAGCAGCGGCAGATTGTTCGTCAGCTGGATGCCGGCCTGCGCGTTGGAAAAGCCTGCGCCGTAAAGCCCGAACATCACGCCGAAGTTCTGCACGAGCCGCGTCATGTCGGTGTAATAGAAAATGTTCCAGCCGAAGATGATCAGCAGCATCGTGCCGAGCCTGCGCAGCAGATACGGCACGCGCCGCATCGATTTTTCTCCCACCTGCTTTTCAATCGCGAGGATCACGAAGAAATACAGCCCCCAGAGCACAAAGTTCCAGCTTGCGCCGTGCCACATCCCCGTCAGCGCCCAGACGATCGCCATGTTGAGCAGCCTGTGCTTTTTCTTGCCGCCCAGCGGGATATAGACGTAATCGCGGAAGAAGGAGGAGAGCGAAATGTGCCAGCGCCGCCAGAAATCGGTGATGGACACCGCGGTATACGGCAGGCGGAAGTTCTCCATATATTTGAAGCCGAAGATACGCCCCATGCCGATGGCCATGTCGGAATAGCCGGAGAAATCAAAATAGATTTCAAACGTATACAGCAGAATGCCGAGCCACGCGGCGACTGTTGTGTTGGACGCGAGACTGCCGTCCAGGATCTGCGAGGCGACCTTGCCCGCCGCGTCGGCCAGAAGCACCTTTTTGGCAAGGCCGATGCAGAAGCGCGTCGCGCCGTAGAACGCCTCGGAGGCGTCAAACTGCCGGTCGTCGATCTGTGCGGCGACATCCGAATAGCGGACGATAGGCCCGGCGATCAGCTGCGGGAAGAGCGAGATGTAGAGCAGGAGCTTTGCAAACGAGCGCTGCGCCGGAACATCGCCGCGCCAGACGTCGACCGTATAGGAAAGCGCCTGAAAGGTATAGAAGGAGATGCCGATGGGCAGCGCGATCTGCGGGACGGGGATGGACGCGCCGAAAACCGCGTTCAGGTTCTCCACGAAAAAGCCCGCGTATTTGAATACCGCCAGACAGCCGAGATCCAATACCAGCGCAAGAATCAGAAAAATCTTTTTCCGCCTGCGCTCGATGAGCAGGCCGAAGTACCAGTTGACCGCGGCGGAGGCGATCATTAGAAGCAGATAGACCGGCTCGCCCCACGCGTAGAAGATCAGGCTGAACAGGATCAGCACAGCGTTCTTCGCGCGGATGCCCGGGCAGAAGAAATACGCAATGAGGCAGACCGGCAGAAACAGATACAGAAAGATCAGATTGGAAAAGACCATGGCACAAACGCTCCAGCTTCGACATTGATTTACATAATTCGACTTCTTTAATTTATCAGATAGCAGCGCATTTTTCAAGCGGAATCGGCTGCTTTGCGCAACTTTTTCTTCCATTCCGCGAAAAGCTCTGCTTGCTTTCCCACACCACACGTGCTATACTGATGTTGTTTTATGTGGGATTGCCACAGGAAAGAAGAGGGATCCTGAAATGCTGGCTATCGAGAGAAAAAATGAGATCCTCGACAAGCTCCGCGCCGAGCAGCGCGTCCTCGTCAGCGACCTTGCCGCCTATTATCATGTCACGGAGGAGACGATCCGCCGCGATCTGGACAAGCTGGAAAAGGAAGGATACGCCACCAAGACCTACGGCGGCGCGATCCTCGGCAACAGCACGAAGACAGACCTGTCCTATACCATCCGGAACAAGACCAACGTGGAAGCGAAAAATCAGATCGCAGCCATTGCCAGCCGCCTCATAGAGGACGGCGACCATCTGATGCTCGACGACAGCTCCACATCCTTATATCTGGCAAAAAAGCTCAAGGAAAAGAAAAACCTGACTGTCATCACGAATTCGGTCGAGCTGGTCGTGGAGCTGAGCGACGTGGAGGGCTGGACGATCCTCCTGACCGGCGGGCGGCTCAAGCCGGAATCGCTGGCCCTCGTCGGCGACCAGACGCAGCAGGCACTGCGGCGCTACCACGTTGACAAGGCCGTGATGAGCTGCAAGGGCATCGATCTGGAATCCGGGGTCACGGATTCCTCCGAATTCCACTCGCAGACGAAGCAGTCCATGCTGCGCTGCGCGAAAACGCGGATCCTGATCCTCGACAGCAGTAAGTTCGACAAGATCTCGTTCATCGACATCGCTCCGCTGGACGTGTTTGACACCATCGTGACCAACGCCGCGCCCAGCAAAGCATGGCTCGATTATTTTGCCGAGCACGGCATTGAATGCCTGTATCCGGGCGCGAAATAAAACAAGAACAGCGCGGCTGTCCCTTCAACCGGACAGCCGCGCTGCTGCTTGTTCCGCACGCGGATCGTTACTTTTCTTCAGCTGCAGTCTGCGCCTCTGCCGTTTTCTCCTTTTCCACCAAGGCCATACCGGCCAGAATGAGGAAGATCCCTATCGCGCGCAGCAGGCTGAACGTTCCGTAAAACACGTAATCGAGCGTCAGCGACATCCCCAGATTGCCTGCCAGCATGAGAATTGACGAAACGAGCGTGTTCGAGCGCAGCGTCCCGACGATCTGCAGAAGCTGCGCCAGCAGCCCGCAGATGCTTCCGAGATACACCCACCATGGGACGGATACAATATAGCCCCACGACAGCTCCTTCCCGTTTTTCAGCACGAGCATCAGCAGCAGCGACAGAACCGTCGCCTCCACATAGTTGATGAGCGCACCGTTTGCCGTGCCGAACAGCTTTCCGGCGCGGACGTTCGTCATACGGTTGACGGAGTTGAAAAAGCCGTTAATCAAGGCGGTCAGATAATAGATCATTTTGCAGCCCTCCCTCAGTTCAGAACGACCAGAAGCACGCCCAGCAGCACCAGCGCGTACCCCGGCAGCTGCCGCTTCCGGATGCGCGTGACTGGCATACCGAACAGGCCGAACCGGTCGATCAACGCGGAGGAGACGAGCTGTCCGGCAGTCGAAAGCGCCATGAACGCGCTCGCGCCGACGTGCAGTGTGCACCAGCTGGACGAGGCGACGATGGCGATGCCCATCACGCCGACCAGATACACGTACCACGGCGCACCCGCGAACCGCAGCGTCTGCCGCTTTGCCAGCAGATATGCAAGCAGCAGCACGAGCGCGATCGCGTGCACAAAAAAGCAGATGCCGAACAGACTGAAATAATTGCCCATCTGGCCATTGAGCGAAACCATGACGCCCTGCAAAATACCGGCCAGAAGCAGCAGCCCGAGATACAGCAGAACAACCCCTTCTTTCTTATCGGTCTGCGCGTATCTTACCACGGAACCGCCGCGTTTTCCAGCCCTGTTTTCTGCCTTGACAGGCTGAATGCACGCAGATATAATCACTGCATCAGAAAAACAGGAGGGGGACGCCATGGCAACGACAAAGGACTATCTGGATTTTGTCTGTACGCAGCTTGAGGGGATCCGGGGCGTCGACTATGGTACGCTTTAATATAATCCATAATTTGTATATTTTGCCTGTGCGCGTGATTGCAATTTCTTCGCGATTGTGGTAAAATCAATTCCATTCCAATTTGGAGCACGGTTAATGATGAAGAAAACAAAGATTATCCGCGGCGGCATCATGGCACTTTTTGTGCTGGCGGCGCTGCTGCTGGTCTATCTGGTGGTGCGGCAGACGATGCCGGATATCATTCCTCTGCTGCGCAGCGGCGACGAAGAGGCGCTGGAGGCATATCTGAGCCGCGATATGTCGTTCACCGGCATTTTGTATATGGCGCTTTTGCAGATGGTGCAGGTCTGGTCCATCGTCATTTCCGGCGTGATCGTCAATGTGGCTACCGGCGTCGTCTATGGCGTCTGGCGCGCGTTCGCCATCTGCCTCGTCTCGTCCTCCCTTGCGCATGGCATCAGCTTTACGCTCTACCAGCGTCTGGGGAAGTACCTCGATAAGCTCCTGCCGGACAACAGCTCGGACAAACTCGACATCGTTGCGAAGTCTGAGCATCCGGCCTATATGGTCGTGACGCTCTGCTTCCTGCCGCTCATCCCGAACGGCTTTATCCCCATTGCCGCCAGCCGCTCCCGGCTGAAGCCGTGGGAATTTACGCTTGCCATGTTTTTCGGCAGCGCGTTCAGCACGCTGGTTTACTGTTGGCTGGGCAGCAATCTGATCCACGGCGACTGGATCGGTTCTGCTGTGCTGGTCGTGCTGATGCTGAGCATTGCGTTTTTGCTGTGGAAGTACCAGAAGCAGGTGCTGCATCTGGTCGGACAGCTTTTGGAAAAGAGGAAGCAAAGAAATGGAAACAAAAACGCTGACCTTTCGGAAAGCAGCCGCGTCTGACCTTGACGCCGTAACGGCGATCTATGACAGGCTCCACGCGCAGGAGGACGCGGGCCGCGTGACCATCGGCTGGGTCACGGGTGTATATCCGATCCGATTTGACGCCGAGCAGGCGCTTGCGCGCGGCGACCTGTACGTCTGCGAGTCAGAGGGCCGCGTCGCGGCCTCCGGCATTCTCAATCAGAGGCAGGTGGACGTCTACACGGAGGGCCGCTGGGCCTATGCGGCGGAGGACAGGGATGTTTTCGTCCTGCACACGCTGACCGTCGACCCCGACCTCTCCGGCCGGGGCATCGGCTGCGCGTTTGTGCAATTCTATGAGGATACGGCGAGAGCGCTGGGCTGCACCGTGCTGCGGATGGATACCAACGAAAAAAACGCTGCCGCGCGGCGCTTATACGCGCGGCTCGGCTACCGGGAGGCGGACATCGTGCCGTGCGCGTTCAACAGCATTCCGAATGTGCGGCTCGTGCTGCTCGAAAAGAAGCTATAATTTTTAATATGGAGGGCTGCGGAAATGGCAAGACCTGCATGGACAGCGCAATGCACGAACAGGAAGCTGATTGGGGAGCTGCTGCCGGTCCGGCGGCGGGAGAGCCACAAGGGTGATTACGGCAGAGTCCTTCTGCTCTGCGGCTCCGAGGGACTGACCGGCGCGGCAAGGCTTGCGGCAAAGGCCGCGCTCCGCACGGGCAGCGGCCTTGTGTATCTCGGCGTGCCGGAGAAAATCTATCCGATCATCGCCGCAGGCGCGGGGAGCGAGATCGTCTTTCCGCTCCCGTGCGACGAGGCAGGGCGGCTCTGCATGGCCGCGCTGCCTGCGATTACAGCGCGGCTTCCCGAAATGGACGCTGTGCTGCTCGGCCCCGGTCTTGGCCGCTCGGAGGAGCTGACGCGGCTGGTGCAGGCGGTCCTTTCCGTCTGCCGCGCGCCGCTCGTTCTGGACGCGGACGGCATAAACGCCGCTGCGCCGCATATAGATGTGTTGCGCGGATGTGCCTGTCCGGTCGTGCTTACGCCGCATGACGGCGAGTTTTTGCGGCTGGGCGGCGACCCCAAAGCAGCCGACCGGACGCAGGAGGCGATGCGCCTCGCGGACCGGACGCACGCCGTCCTTCTGCTCAAGGGCAGCCGGACGGTCATTACCGACGGCTTGAATGTTTATGTAAACCATACAGGAAACCCCGGCCTCGCGGCCGGCGGCAGCGGCGACGTGCTCGCCGGGATGCTCGTGTCGCTTCTGGGCCAGCATATCATGCCGCTGGAGGCAGCTGCCGCAGCCGCATGGCTGCACGGCTCCGCCGCCGATCTTGCGGCGCAGGAGCTGGGGGAGTATGGCATGGTGCCGGAGGATCTGCTGCTGCGCATTCCGCGACTTCTGCCATAAGGGTGATATTTGTTGCGAAAAAAACTGGCGCTTCTTCTCTGCACGGTTCCCATGCTCCTGTCGGCCTGCTCGGCCAAACGTCCGGCCCAGCCGCCGCTGACGTTCCGCACGGCGCTTCTGCAGTCCGGCGGCTGCTCGTTCACCGCCGCCATTACGGCGGACTACGGCGAGAGCGCCGCGTCCTTCACGCTGGACTGCGTATTCTCGCCTGAAACAGGCGCATCCGTCACTGTGACGGAGCCGGAGTCGATCGCGGGCATTCAGGCGCAGGTCAAGGATACTGCAGCATCCGTTTCCTATGACGGGATGCAGCTCGGCCTTGGCTCGCTGGCAAATGGAAATCTTGCGCCGCTGGCAGCGCCCTATGTTCTGGGACAGTGCTGGGCGGGGGAGTACATCGACTCGACCGGCACGGAGGACGGCCTTCTGCGCACGACCTACCGAATGGGCTACGAAGAAAAGGAGCTTGTCGTCGACACGTGGTTCTCGCAGGAGCCGCTTACACCCGTCCGCGCGGAGCTGAGCTTTGAGGGCCGGATGGTACTGCGCGCGGATATCTCCGCGTTTTCGATGAAATCAACAGAGGAATAGATATGAAGACACTCAAAAGAACCTGGGCGGACATCTCGCTCGACAATCTGGAATACAATTACCGCTCCATCCGGGCGCATCTGCCGTCCGGTACGCGCTTTCTCGGCGTGATGAAGGCCGATGCCTACGGCCACGGGGCCGTGCCGGTCAGCCGGGCGCTGGCCGATCTCGGCGCGGAATATCTGGCCGTGTCCAATCTGGAGGAGGCCGTGCAGATCCGGCGCGGCGAGGTGCGCCTGCCGATTCTGATCCTGGGCTATACGCCGCCGGAGTACGCCGCGAATATGATCTTCCTCGATATCACGCAGGAGGTGCATTCGCTGGCCTACGCGCAGGAGCTGAACGAGGCGCTGGCCGGGACAAATTACATTCTGAACGTGCATCTCAAGCTTGATACCGGCATGACGCGCATCGGCTTCTTTGCCTATGACAATGACCGGACGCTGGACGAGCTGAAGCAGGCTGCGGCGCTGCCGCACCTGCACATTGAGGGTGTTTTCATGCACTTCTGCGTCGCCGACAGCCGGGCGGAGGAAGACGTTTCGTTTACAAAACTGCAATACAAGCGTTTTATGGATATGCTCAGCGCCATGGAGGGCGTCGGCATCCGGCCGGAGATCCGGCACTGCTGCAATTCCGGCGCGGCGATCCTGTACCCGGAATTCGCGCTCGACATGGTGCGCCCCGGCATCATCACCTACGGCAACGCGCCGTCGGAGGAGCTGGAGGGCGCGATCAGCCTGCGGCCCATGATGTCGCTGCATTCCATGATCGCGCAGGTGCGCACCGTACCTGCCGGGACGGATATCAGCTACGGACGGCTTTACAGAACGACGCATGATACCCGCGTCGCCGTCCTGCCCATCGGCTACGCCGACGGCCTGAGCCGCCTGCTGACCGGAAAGGCAAGCTTCTATCTGCGCGGGAAGCTGGTTCCCGTTATCGGGCGGATCTGTATGGACATGTGCATGCTGGACGTCTCGGAGGTGCCGGACGCAAAGCCCGGCGATATCGTCACGATCTTCGGCTATGACGACGACGGCACGCTCGTGCCGTGCGAGCGCCTTGCCGCCGCGCAGGGGACGATCAACTATGAGCTCCTCTGCCAGATCAGCAAGCGCATTCCGCGTATTTGCCACCGTGGAGCAGAAACATCGCAGATACTTCAATATATCGTCTGAAAATCCGCCATTTTTCGCCGCTTTCTGCATAGTATGAAGTGGAAGCATCCGAATGTGAAAAGAAAGCGAGGTTCCTCTGTTTATTTTTGACCTCTGCGTGGGAGAATAGAAACAGCGGCGCGAAACGCGCGCGTACTTTTTCCGCGGAGTGTGAAGCAAATGGATACGAACGTCAAACGCGGCGACATTTTCTACGCCGACCTGAGCCCGGTCGTGGGCAGCGAGCAGGGCGGGTGCCGGCCTGTGCTCATCGTGCAGAACGACACCGGCAACAAGCATTCGCCGACAGTCATCGCCGCCGCCATTACCAGCCAGACCGGCAAGGCGCGCCTGCCGACGCACATTTCGCTGACCGGCCACGACGTGGGACTCACGAAGGACTCCGTCATTCTGCTTGAGCAGATCCGAACCATTGATAAGCGCCGCCTGCGTGAGCATACCGGCCATGCGGACCGCAGCGTCATGGAGCAGGTCGATTCCGCTCTTGCCGTCAGCTTCGGGCTTCAGGGCAGCTGAGCCGCCGCATGGAATATGGAAAGCACCTCCTGCATATCGTTTGCAGGAGGTGTTTTTATGCTTTCATATCCGATCACCGGCGTCCGAGAGGGGACGCTTCAGGCCGAGCGGGACGGCCTGTATTGGAACGTCAGCGCCGTATGCAGCAAGGACTGGGACTTTCCCATCCGTCTGATCGCCGAGACGGACGGCGCCCGCACCGTTCTGGGCGTCCCGCAGCCGGAGCCGGGCGGCCTCCGGCTGCGGGCAAGGCTCTCCAACCGGAGCTGCCCGTTTTCCGGGCAGACGCGCATCCTGACCGACCAGACGCCGGAGCCGGAACCGGAGTCTGCACCGGCAGAGCCGGAGCTGCTCCCGTTCGAGCCGGAGAAGCCCTTTGAGCGCATTTCGGAGTTTTCCGTCATGAACGTTGCAGAACAGGGCGGAAAACCATACTGGAAAGTCCCCGGCTGACCCAAAAGGCTTCCCTTGTGCCAAAGGGAAGCCTTTGTCTGCCTCGTGTCAAATTGTCCAAAACAGCAGCAAATATTCAATATAAGATGTATATATCAACGAATATGATGAATATAATATTTTTTACTTGCATATTCATGCATAATGATGTATATTATAGCAAACAAAGCGCGATGGGCAGCATGGGAGGGGATCTGCATGAAAAAGGTATTTATCGACGGCAGCGCCGGGACGACGGGCCTGCGCATTTTTGACCGCCTGCGGGGACGAACGGATATTCAGCTTCTGACGCTCCCGGAATCGGAGCGCAAGCTGGAGTCCAGCCGAAAAAGGCTGCTCAACGAGGCGGACGTTGTGTTTCTGTGCCTGCCGGACGATGCGGCGCGCGAGGCCGCGTCATGGGTCGAAAATCCCGATACCGTCGTGCTCGACACGTCCACCGCGCACCGGACGGCGCCCGGCTGGTGCTACGGCTTCCCGGAGCTTTCTCCCGTGCAGGAGGCAAGACTGCGGCAGGCAAAGCGCATTGCCGTTCCCGGCTGCCACGCCAGCGGCTTTATCGCGCTGGTCTATCCGCTCATTTCCGCCGGACTGCTTGCGCCGGATGTGCTTCTGAGCTGCTATTCGCTGACCGGCTATTCCGGCGGCGGCAAAAAGATGATCGCGGAATACCGTGCGCCGGAGCGAAGCTATCTTCTGAACGCGCCGCGCCAGTACGCGCTCGGCCAGACGCACAAGCACCTGAAGGAAATGAAGGCTGTCACTGGTCTTGCAAGCGAGCCGGTCTTCTGTCCGGTCGTCGCGGATTTCTACAGCGGTATGCAGGTGACGGTTCCGCTGTTTGCGGGCTGGCTGAAGCCGGGCACAGGCATGGAAGACGTGAAACACGCCTACAAAGCCCTTTATACCGGTCCGGTCGTCTCCTATACGGACGCGGCGGATGAGGGCGGCTTCCTGTCCGCTGCCGCACAGTCCGGTCTGGACAGCATGAAGATCACGGTCGCGGGCAACGAGCAGCGGATGCTCCTGCTGGCCGTCTATGACAATCTCGGCAAGGGCGCGTCCGGCGCGGCAGTCGAGTGTATGAATTTGGTGACCGGCGCGGAAAAAACGCTGGGTCTGGAACTGTAACAGGGAGGAACCACAAATGAAACAGATCGCAGGCGGCGTGTGCGCCGCGACAGGCTTTTCGGCCTCCGGCGTCCACTGCGGCATCCGGAAAAATAAAACGAAGCGCGATCTCGCGCTGATCTATTCCAGCGTCCCGGCCAGCGCCGCCGCCGTTTATACGACCAATCTGGTCAAGGGCGCGCCGCTCGTCGTGACGAAGCAGCATCTGGCCGACGGCAAGGCGCAGGCCATCATCTGCAACAGCGGCAACGCCAACACCTGCAACGCCAACGGCGTTGCAATCGCCGAGCAGATGAGCGAGCTTCTGGGGCAGGCGCTGCATATTAGCCCGTCCGACGTTGTGGTCGCGTCTACCGGCGTGATCGGCCAGCCGCTCGACATCGCGCCCATCGCCGCCGGAATCCCGGAACTGGTCAAATGCCTCGGCCCGCACTCCGACGAGGCTGCCGAGGGCATCATGACCACCGACACCAGGCGCAAGGAGATCGCCGTCAGCTTCACCGCCGGCGGGAAGGAATGCAAGATCGGCGGCATCTGCAAAGGCTCCGGCATGATCCACCCCAACATGGCGACCATGCTCGTCTTCATCACGACCGACTGCGCCATTTCTCCCGCCATGCTCCAAAAGGCGCTTTCAACGGATATCGCCAACACCTTCAACATGGTCTCCGTCGACGGCGACACGTCTACGAACGACATGGTGACAGTCCTGGCCAACGGCCTTGCGGGCAATGCGGAGATCACCGAAGAGGGCGCGGATTTCACCGCGTTCATGCAGGCGCTCAATACCGTGACCGTCTATCTCTGCCGCTGCATCGCGGGCGACGGCGAGGGCGCGACAAAGCTGCTCGAATGCAAGGTCTCCGGCGCGGAAACGCTGGACATTGCCAAAACCGTCGCCAAGAGCGTCATCTGCTCGTCCCTGACCAAGGCCGCCATGTTCGGAGCCGACGCAAACTGGGGCCGCGTCCTGTGCGCCATCGGCTATTCCGGCGCGCCGGTCGACGTGAACAAAATCGACGTGCAGTTTGCGTCCAAGGCTGGAACCATTCTGGTCTGCGAAAACGGCGCGGGCGTTGACTTCTCCGAGGAGCAGGCCAAAAAAATTCTGCTTGAGCACGAGATCGAAATTCTGATCGACCTCAAATCCGGCAGCGCAGCCTCCACAGCCTGGGGCTGCGACCTAACCTATGACTATGTAAAGATCAACGGCGATTACCGGACGTAACAGGGGGGAGCGGCATGGATATCACAAATGCACAGCGGGCCAGGGTTCTGGTTCACGCGCTGCCGTATATTCAGGATTACAGCGGCAAGATCGTCGTCGTCAAATACGGCGGCAACGCCATGATCTCCGAGCACCTGAAGGATTCCGTCATCCGCGATATCTGCCTGCTGCAGCTGATCGGCGTCAAGGTCGTGCTGGTGCACGGCGGCGGGCCGGAGATCACCGATGTGCTCGGCAAAATGGGCAAGAAAAGCACGTTCGTCGACGGCGTGCGCGTGACGGACGAGGAAGCCGTCGGCGTGGCGCTCATGGTGCTGGCGGGCAAGATCAACAAGACGCTCGTGAATCTGATTGAGCTTAAGGGCGGCAGCGCCATCGGCCTGTCTGGCCTCGACGGGCATATGCTCGAGGCGAAGATCAAAAAGCCGGAGCTTGGCTACGTCGGCGAGATCACGAACGTGAACGTCAAGCCCATTCTGGACGTGCTCGACAAGGGCTATATCCCGGTCGTGTCCACGGTCGGCTATGACGATGCGGGCAATATCTACAACATCAACGCCGATACCGCCGCCGCACGCATTGCGGGCGAACTTGGCGCGGAGAGTCTCATCGCCATGACGGATATCGCGGGAATTCTCAAGGACAAGGACGATCCGTCGACGCTCATCTCGTCCATCAGGGTCGATGAACTGCCGGAGCTTGTTTCCAGCGGCGTCATTCAGGGCGGCATGATCCCGAAGGCGGAATGCTGCCGCAGCGCCATCGAATGGGGCGTGAACCGCGTGTTCATCATCGACGGCCGCGTTCCGCACGCCATTCTGATCGAAATGCTGACAAATGAAGGCATCGGCACAATGTTCACCAGATAGGAGGAACGAACATGGATACACAAAAGCTTGACCAGACCTATATTGCGAACACCTACGCGCGCTTCCCCGTGACAATTGTAAAGGGCAAGGGTTCGCTCGTCTGGGACGATACGGGCAAGGAATATATCGACCTGTCGACCGGCATTGCCGTTGATATCTTCGGCGTGGCGGACGAGGAATGGATGGCCGCCGTCACCAAGCAGCTCGGCACGCTCCAGCATATTTCGAATCTCTATTATACGGAGCCATGCGTAAAGCTTGCGCAGATGCTCTGCGAAAAGACCGGCATGAAGAAGGTCTTCTTCGGCAATTCCGGCGCGGAGGCGAACGAGTGCGCCATCAAGGCCGCCCGGAAGTGGTCGGAGGAGAAAAAGGGCAAGGACTATTCCACCATCATCACCCTGAAAAACAGCTTCCATGGCCGCACGATCACCACCCTGGCCGCGACCGGTCAGGATGTCTTCCACCACGATTTTACCCCCCTGACCGAGGGCTTTGTCTATGCCGAGCCGAACGATCTGGCTGACCTTGAGCAGCTGATCAAGGCCAATAAATGCGCCGCCGTTATGATGGAGGTCGTGCAGGGCGAGGGCGGCGTCATGCCGCTGGACGAGGCGTATGTCAAGGGCGCGGCGAAGCTGTGCGAACAATATGATCTGCTTCTCATCTGCGACGAGGTGCAGGTCGGTAATGGCCGCAGCGGAAAGCTGTACGGCTATATGCACTACGGCGTGCAGCCCGATATCGTCTCCACGGCCAAGGGCCTTGCGGGCGGCCTGCCGCTCGGCGCGACGCTGCTGGGCGAAAAGGTGCAGGATGTGCTTTCCGCCGGAACGCACGGCTCGACCTTCGGCGGCAACCCCGTCTGCTGCGCAGGCGCAATCAACGTCCTGAGCCGTCTGGACGAGAAGATGCTTGAAGGCGTAGAAGAACGCTCTGCGTATATCAAACAGGAATTGGCCGGCGCGAAGGGCGTGCTCGGCGTCTCCGGCCTCGGCCTGATGCTCGGCATCCAGACGGAGAAAAACGCGTCCGACATCATCGCCGCCTGCCGCGAAAAGGGCGTGCTGGTCATCAAGGCCAAGGACAAGCTCCGCCTCCTGCCCGCCCTCAATATCCCGATGGAGCAGCTGCAAAAGGCCGTCGCCGTCATCAAGGCGTGCTGCGCGGAATAAGGCTTCTCTGAAAAGGGAGCTGGCGCGAAGCGCCTGAGGGGCAGCAGCAGGAAGCTGTGAGAAGCGAAAGTCTTCCGGCAAATTCGTATGCACTTCCATACTTCAACGTAGGGGTCGATACCCATCTTCGGCGCTAAGAGCCGCGCAAAGCGCGGTTGCGCCTCGAAACTATCCTGCGGGCATCGCATCGGCCCGGCAGAACGCACAGGTTTTACGGAGGTTTCCGGCGAATTCGCAATTTCCCAAGGGGCCGACAGAGTCGTCGGCCCCTACAACGCCCATTCGCACTCCCTGTAGTGGCGGACGACTCTGTCCGCCCGCCAGAATAGACCGGTATTATGGTGGTCTTCGGCAAATTCGCAACTTCCTCACGGGCCGATGTGTACCGGCAAGCGGCAGACCCACATCCGTAACGCTCCTTCGTCGCGAACGGCTGTGACCGGCATCGGCCCCTACAAGCGGATCTCCAATATTTCTCAGTATAACGCACAAAACAGGCACAGCCCCCAAAAGGCCGTGCCTGTTCCTTATCTACAGATCATAAGCTCATTGTGCTCCAGAAAATACGGTTCTCCGCCGGAGAACCGGAAGCGGTACGTGTCGATGTGCGATTCCAGAAGCCCGGTTTCGTCGCCGGACAGGATCTGTGCGCGAAGCGTCTCCCATTCCGCATCCCCGACCGGGTGCTCTGTCGCCAAAAACGTCAGCTGCATCGTGTAAACCGTCTTGCCGTCCAGAACGTCTGCTTCCAGCGAATCGAGCCGCACGAGCGGCTTCTGCCCGGCATCGGCATGGCTCAGAGAATAACCGCCGTCTTTAAATTCCCAGACGTCCGGCAGATCGTCAAAACTCAGCCGCCGGATGGGGAAATACTTCGAGATATTGGCATAGGCCCAGTCTGGCTCGATCAAGCCTTCTGCGTCCAGCGTCTCCTGATTGACCGCGTACAGCCATGTGAGATACGCCGAAGCGCCGTCCGGCAGGCCATGATTTTCATCTTCCGCCGTCTCGTCAGACCAGAAAACCGGCAGCTTGTCCAGTCGCCATTGGACAGCAAAATCGAACCACTGCGCAAAGACCGCGCGCTGCGCGTCTGTCTCCTCCCGGCGCACCAGCATGGTGTCCAGATCCAGCGTAAACGCCTCGCTTCCGCCGCCCGGCAGACCGGAGATCGTCAGCCGCATCTCGCGCACTGTCATGGAGACCGACCAGACGGTGTCATAGCTCCACAGCCCGAGCGGGGAAAGCTCGCGGTAATGCCCGTCCAGATAGTTCGCAAAGCACTCGAAGGGGATCTTCTGATAGACGCTGCTGAGCAGCGCATTGTACGTGTATGTTCTGACATCCTCCGGCGCGTCGTCTCCGACAGATGCCTGATAGCAGCGGAACCGCGTGTCGCTGACAAGTCCTGTCTCTCTGTGATAGATCAGCTCGTCCAAGACCTCATCCTGCGCGTCGGGACGATAGATGGTCAGGCATGCCACCGTATCGCTCAGCCGCTCGGCTGTCCAGCGCGATTCTGCGTCGAATGCGCCGCGCACCTCCAGCTCATCAAACTTGTCCAGCAGATAGGCGCAGAACGCGGCTTGCTCGCTGTCCGAAAGAACCGATGCGCCCGCTTGCTCCACGGGCGTCTTCAGCTGTTCGTCCGCTGGTTCCGCGTCTTCGACCCGCGCCGCGATAAGCGCCTCCGGCGGCTCGACCTCCGAGGCAGGCGTTTCCTGCGGAACGCTGTCCATCATGGTACACCCCGCCGCAAGCGCGGCGATCAGCACCGCGGCAAGCGCCGGTATTACCGGCTTCATGAACGCACGGATGCGCGCCCAGGGCTGCTCCGTCACGGCCCGCACCGTGTCTTCCAGATCAAGCTTCTTTTCCATGCGTACCGCCTCCTTTGGTTCTGTTTGTAATCTCAGGATACCATGGCTGTTTATGTTTGTCAACGGCGTTATTCTGCGGGTTTTCCCAACTGATAGAAAGCCACGGCACTGGCTGCGGCGACGTTCAGCGAGTCGACGCCGCGGTGCATGGGGATGCGGACGGTATAGTCGCAGGCGGCGATCGTCGCGTCTGCAAGCCCGTCGCCCTCCGTGCCCATCACGACGGCGAGCTTCCGCTCGGCTGCAAGGCGCGGATCGTCCAGCCGGACGGAATCGTCCCGCAGCGCCATGGCCGCCGTGCGGAAGCCGAGCGTGTGCAGAAGCTCTGTCCAGCCCTCCGGCAGATAGGCCCACGGCACCTGAAAAACCGTGCCCATGCTCACGCGCACCGCGCGCCGGTATAATGGGTCGCTGCCCGCGCTCGTCAGCAGCACCGCGTCCATGCCAAGCGCTGCCGCAGAGCGGAAGATCGCGCCGAGGTTCGTGGGGTTCATCACGTTTTCCAGCACCGCCACGCGCGACGCGTCCTGCAGCAGCACTGCCGGGTCGCGCAGCTTCGGCCTGCGCATCGCACAGAGCATCCCGCGCGTGAGATGAAAGCCCGTCAGCTGCGTCAGAACGTCCAGCTCCGCCGCGTAGACCGGCACGTCCGGGCACCGCGCCAGCAGCGCCGCGCCCTTGCCCTCAATATGCTTCTGCTCCATCAGAAACGACACCGGCGCGCAGCCCGCGTCCAGCGCCCGGCCGATGACCAGCGGGCTTTCGGCCACGAACAGCGCGTTTTCCGGGTCGGCGCGGTTCACCAGCTGGTTTTCCGTCAGCCGCGCGTAAACATCCAGCTCCGGCGCGTTAAAATCGGTGATCTGATGAATTTCCATGTTTTTTCGTCCCTTTTCGTCAGAATAGCTGTATTATAGCATTGACAAGCGGAGGCCGCAACTTTTATAATCGCATCGAATACAGATAAAGCGAGGATCAGACCATGTATCAGCTTGCAATTTTTGACCTGGACGGGACGCTGCTCGACACGCTGGCCGATCTGCGGCAGGGACTGAATTATGCGCTTTCCACGCAGGGCTTCGCGCCCAGAACGCTTCCGGAGGTGCGCGCGTTTGTCGGCAACGGCATCCGGAAGCTGATCGAGCGCGCCGTCCCCGCAGGCACGGACGAGGCGCAGATCGAAGCGGTCTTCGAGGCGTTCAACCCCTATTACGCCGTCCACTGCGCGGATTTTACAACGCCCTATCCCGGCATTTCGGAGCTGCTGCGGCAGCTGCAGGCGGACGGCGTCGTGTCTGCCGTCGTGTCCAACAAGCCGGATTATGCCGTGAAAACGCTCTCCGCGCAATATTTCCCGGGACTTCTGGCCGCAAGCGCGGGCGCGAAGGACGGCGTGCGAAAAAAGCCCTGCCCGGACGCCGTGTTCGAGGTCGTCCGGCAGCTGGGAGCCGAGGCGCTGCGCGCCGTCTACATCGGCGACTCCGAGGTCGACGTGGCCACGGCCCGGAACGCGGGCCTGCCCTGCATTTCAGTCAGCTGGGGCTTCCGCGACCGGGATGTGCTCGTCAACGCGGGAGCCGAAACCATCTGTGACAGTATGGACGCGCTCTACCGTGCGCTGCGGGAGGGCTGAGGCGCGCATGGAGCGGAAAAATAACTACGAGATCCAGGCCGGACAGGCGCGGAAGCTGTTCTGCGCGCACGATCTGGACGCGGTCGCCCGCGCGCACGGATTGCGGACGGACGGGGATTTTTTATATCTGCGCCTGCTCAGTGAGGACTACCGCGTCAGCCGTGCAGACGGATATATCGCGCGCCGGGGCTCCGGCGCGTGGCTCCCGGCGGACGGGTTTGACGAGACGCTCACGATCTTCGACCTGCTCTGCGACGCGAAGCCGGGCCGCAGAGCGGCAGGGGCGTGGAAAACGACGCTGGATTTCGGCGGACAGGTCCACCGGGGCCTGATGGAGCCGAATCGCGCGGACGCGCTGGAGCTGCTGTACGACCGGCGGCCGGAGCTGCTGGAGCGCGCCTGCCTGCGCCTCGGCGGCACGCCGATGGCGGGCGCGGATGTGAGCTTTTCGCTGCCGTTTTTCGAGGAGCTTCGCATTGCCGTCCAGTTCTGGCACGGCGACGACGAATTTGCGCCCCGCCTGCGCGTCCTGTGGGACGCGAACGCGGATCAGTATCTGCGCTATGAGACGATGTATTATGCCATCGGCCTGCTCAAATCCCGCCTGCGGGCATATGGCGGGGAATAAAAAGCAGCGTGTATGCAGCCCTTGCATACACGCCGGTTCCCATGTATAATGAAGCAAACCAAAAAAGAGGTACTGCCATGCTTGATTCCTATCTTTCCGCGCTCTGCCAATACGCCGTGCGCACGGGGCTGATCCAGACGGACGATGTGGTCTGCTGCCGCAACGCGCTGCTGGAAGCGCTTGCGCTTGATTCCTTTGACGAGGCTGCCGCGCCTGCGGAGGCGCCGCTTGCCGAGCTTTTGCAGACTTTGACGGACGACGCCGTTTCGCGCGGCGTGTGCCCGGACAATCAGACCGCGCGCGATCTGTTCGACACGAAGCTCATGGGCGTTCTCACGCCCCGACCGCATGAGGTCCGCACCAGCTTCCGCACGCTCTATGAAGTCTCCCCGCGCGAAGCGACCGACTGGTTCTACCGCTTCAGCCAGGATACCAACTATATCCGCCGCGACCGCATCGCGAAGGATAAGAAGTGGACGTATACCTGCGAATACGGAACGCTTGACATCACCATCAACCTGTCCAAGCCCGAAAAGGACCCGCGCGCCATCGCTGCTGCCAAAAACGCGCCGCAGTCCGGCTACCCCAAATGTGCTCTGTGCGCGGAAAACGAAGGCTACGCGGGCCGCATGAACCATCCGGCCCGGCAGAACCACCGCGTCATCCCGCTGCAGCTGGACGGCGGAGACTGGTATCTGCAATACTCTCCGTATGTCTATTACAACGAGCACTGCATCGTCCTGAACGCGGCGCACACGCCCATGCGCGTCTCCGACGCGACGTTCCGGCGGCTGCTGGATTTTACGAAGCAGTTCCCGCACTATTTCCTCGGCTCCAACGCGGATCTGCCCATCGTCGGCGGCTCGATCCTGAGCCACGACCATTTTCAGGGCGGGCACTATACCTTTGCCATGGAAAAAGCGCCGGTCGAGCTGCCGGTCACGTTCGCGGGCTTCGAGGATGTCCGTGCCGGGATCGTCAAATGGCCCATGTCCGTTCTGCGCCTGACCGGCTCAGACCCTGACCGGCTGTGTGCACTGGCGGATAAAATCCTTGCCGCGTGGCGCGGCTATACGGACGAAGCCGCCATGATCTTCGCCGAAACGGACGGCGTTCCGCACAACACCATCACGCCCATCGCCCGCCGCCGGGAAGATGCGTTTGAGCTTGACCTCGTCCTGCGCAACAATCTGACGACGGCGGAGCATCCGCTGGGCCTGTACCATCCGCACGAGGCGCTGCACCACATCAAGAAGGAGAACATCGGCCTGATCGAGGTCATGGGCCTCGCCGTTCTGCCGTCCCGGCTGGACAGAGAGCTTGCGCTTTTGACAGACGCGATCTTGCAGAACCGCGACCTGCGCGCCGACGAGACGCTGCAGAAGCACGCAGGCTGGGCGGAGGAGCTGAAGACGCGGCACGCGTTCACGCCGGAAAACGCAGAGGAAATCCTGCGGCAGGAGGTCGGCGCAGTCTTCATGCAGGTGCTGGAGGACGCAGGCGTCTACAAATGCACCCCGGAGGGCCGCCGGGCCTTCCTCCGGTTCGTGCAGAGCGTATAAAGCAAATAAAAGCGCCTTCTCTGCGGAGGGGGCGCTTTTGCTGTGCCAAGTGCGCAGGCACGTTCGAATTGCCGGAGCTTTTGAAAAGAGGGCTTGACAAATTAGAGGCATTGAACTGCAATTCATAGCACAGTTATGAAACGATGTTATGAATGAAATGAAGGCGGCGGTATGGCCAAACAGATCGAAGGGGTTTCCGAGCGGATCTTGAGCTGCGCCAGAGCGGAATTTCTGGATAAGGGCTAATCTTCATAAATCTTTAACATTCTTCCGCTTGTTTTTTCGCTTGATTTCGGGTACTATTTTCTTTACTAATGAATGGAGTATTTGGCTATGAAAGAAAAGAACCGTCAGAGGCGGCTGCGGCTGGTCGCGGAGGCGAAGAAGAAGCCTGCTGTGTTTACCGTCTATATCATTCTGCGTCTGATCGTCGTGGCGATCCTCGTCTCGTCGATTCTGCGCGGCGAATATGAAAACGCGGCGATCTGCCTGCTGGTGCTGTTTTTGTTCCTGCTGCCGCTGTTTGTGCAGAAAAACTTCGGCATCGAGCTGCCGGGTACGCTGGAGATCATCATTCTGGTGTTCATCTTCGCGTCGGAAATTCTGGGCGAACTGGGCTGCTTTTTCATCAATGTTCCAAACTGGGATTCCATTCTGCACACGACGACGGGCTTTTTGTGCGCGGCATTTGGCTTCGCGCTCATTGATATCCTGAACCGCAACGACAAGATCAAGTTCCAGCTGTCTCCCGTTTATGTGGCGCTCGTTGCGTTCTGCTTCTCAATGACCATCGGCGTTCTGTGGGAGTTTTTTGAATTCGGCATGGACAGGCTGTTCCACATGGACATGCAGAAGGACACGATCATAAGCTCGATCACCTCCGTCATGCTCGACCCGACGAACAGGAACATCCCTATCACGATTGACAATATCACCTCCGTTGCCGTCAACGGGCAGGATCTGGGCTTTAACGGCTATCTCGATATCGGCCTGTATGACACGATGGAGGATCTGTTCGTCAACTTCATCGGTGCGCTGACGTTCAGCGTATTCGGCTATTTCTATATCAAGCACCGCGGCAAGGGCCGCATCGCAAAAGCATTTATCCCCACTATCACGAAAAATAAGAAGGAGTCAGACCATGCACAGTCGTCCGAACAGGCAGTGGAAGATCGGGACAGTTGAAAATTGCCGCCACCACTGGTATCTTCTGATCTGGATCGTCTATTTCGTTCTGTTTTATATTGCCGAGCACGTTGTAACCGACCACTACTGGGTGTCCTATCTGCCGCTCGACGACAAGATCCCATTCTGCCGGTATTTTATCATTCCCTACTGTATGTGGCACCCGCTGCTGTTTGCCATGACGCTGTACCTCATGTGGTACGACGTGCCCGCGTTCAAGCGGTTCATGGTGTATATTGGCCTTGGCTTCGGCGGCTCGATCCTGTTCTGCCTGATCTTCCCGAACGGACAGGATCTGCGCCCGACGGAATTCGCGCAGCACGATTTCTTCATCTGGCTCGTGCAGCGCATTTATACCGCTGACACCAACACGAACGTGCTGCCCAGTATGCACGTCATCGGCTGCGCGGCGCTGACGCTGGCCTGCTTTGATTCGGAGCCGCTCTGCAGGCGACACTTGCAGTGGGTCGCGCTGCCGCTGGGGCTGCTGATCTGCGCGTCGACGGTGCTCGTCAAGCAGCACTCGATCCTCGACGTGTTTGTCGCCATCCCGGTCAGCGCGGTACTGTATTTCATCGTATACCACAGAGCGTTCCGCAAAAAGCGGAAACACGCATGAATTTTCTGAAAAAAGCGCGGAAAACCGCGCTTTTTTCTTGACTTTCCCATGTAAGTATGAGATACCAACAAAATTTCACTGAAAAGGCTGTGTTGGAATTATGAGCATCCTGGAAATTCTTCTGCTGGGCATCGGACTGTCGATGGACGCGTTTGCGGTGTCGATCTGTAAGGGCCTTTCGACGAAAAAGCTGCAATTCAAGCACTATTTGATCATCGGCGCATGGTTCGGCGGCTTTCAGGCGCTGATGCCGACCATCGGCTATTTTCTTGGCTCGACGTTCGAGCAGTACATCACAGCCTTTGACCACTGGGTCGCGTTCGTGCTGCTGGCCGCTATCGGCGCGAACATGATCAAGGAGAGCTTCTCCAGGGAGGAATCTGAAACAAGCGCCTCGTTTGCGTTCAAAACAATGCTGCTGATGGCGCTGGCCACGAGCATCGACGCGCTGGCTGTCGGCATCACGTTTGCGCTGCTGCCGGACGTCAATGTGCCGCTGGCCGTCTGTCTGATCGGCATCACCACGTTTCTCTGTTCCGCCGCCGGTCTTCGGGTTGGCAACCTCTTCGGCCTGCGCTACAAGGCGAAGGCAGAGCTGGCAGGCGGCATCATCCTGATTCTGATCGGCCTGAAGATTTTGCTTGAGCATCTGGGCGTGATCAGCTTCTGAAGCTTCTCTCCGGCAGGGCCTCCTGCCAGAGATTTTTGCAGAATCAAAAACGCTTCGGGCATTTTTCGTGTCCCGAAGCGTTTTTGATGTACTTGGTCTTTATTTTGCGTAGATCAGTCCGACCAGCCAGTTCAGCGTTTTGGCCGGGAGGATTTTGACGAGGAAGCAGAAGAATTTGTATTGCAGGCCAATCGTATTGATGGGCCGGACGCTCTTTTTGTCCGCAACGTGCGCAATAAATGCGCCCGCCTTTTCCGGGGCCATGCCGTTCTGCTCGTCGCGCTCCATGCCCGCGACAGAGCGCGCGATGCGCCCGCCGTAGATGTCGTCCCCCTCCGGGTTCTTTTCCCGCGCGGCGGTGAAGCCCGTGCGGATATCGCCCGGCTGGACACAGCAGACCTGAATGCCGAAGGGCTTGACCTCGTTCGCAAGCGCCATGGTATAGGAGTTGATGGCGGCCTTGCTGGCCGAATAATAGGCCTGGAACGGGATGGGGATCGCGCCTGCGACGGAGCTCAGGTTCACAATGCGGCCATGGCACTGCCGCCGCATCACCGGCAGCACCTGCCGGTTCATGCGCACCATACCGAAGAAGTTCACGTCCAACTGGTGCTGCGCGTCCTCCGTCTTCGTGAATTCGACCGCGCCGGAAATGCCGAAGCCCGCGTTGTTGATGAGCACGTCAATGTGGTCTTCCTGCTTTAAAATTTCCTGCACGGCTGCGGCAAGCGTCTCTTCCTTTGTGACGTCGGCCATGATGTGCTTCATGCCGGGCGCGCCCTCGGCTCGCCTGGACAGCTCATAGACCGTGTAGCCCTTTTCAAGCATCGCCTGCGCCGTGCACAGGCCGATGCCGGACGTGCCGCCGGTGATGACGCATACCTTTTTTACAGGCGTCACAGGTCATACCCCCTTAAAACATCGGCGATCACGCCTACAGCCTCGTCGATCAGCGCATGGGTGTGCGTGGCCATCAGGCTCGTGCGCAGCAGGCACTCATGCGGAGCCGCCGCGGGCGGCAGGGAGGAATTGACGTAGACCCCGCGCTCATACAGCTCCTTCGCGATGGTGAGCGTCGGGATCGGCTCGTAGGTATAGATCGGGATGATGGGAATGCAATCGCCGTTAGACGGGCGCATTTTGATGTTCCGCTCGTTCAGAAGACCGCGCATATAAAGCGCATTTTCCTGCAGCTTCGTCACCAGCTCCGGGTGCGCTTCCAGCTCGCGGAGCGCGGCAAGCGCCGCAGCGGCGTTCGCGGGCGGGATGGACGCGGAGAAGATGAACGGGCGGGAGCTGTGGCGCACAAAGTCCGCCACGCGGCTGCTGGCTGCCATATAGCCGCCGAGCGAGGCGAGTGACTTGGAGAACGTGCCCATGTAGATATCGACATGGTCTTCAAGGCCATAATAGCTGGCTGTGCCGCGGCCTCCCTCGCCGATGACGCCGAGGCCGTGCGCGTCGTCGACCATGACGCGTGCGCCGTATTTCTGCGCCAGCGCGCAGATCTCGGGCAGGTTGGCAATGTCGCCGCCCATGGAGAACACGCCGTCAGTCACAATCAGGCAGCCTGCCGTCTCCGGCACCTTCTGGAGCTTCTTTTCAAGGTCTGCCATATCGTTGTGCTGGTAGCGCAGCATCTTGCCATAGGACAGCTTGCAGCCGTCATAGAGGCTGGCATGGTTCTCACGGTCCATGATGACATAGTCATGCAGGCCGACAATGGCGCTGATGATGCCGAGATTGGACTGGAAGCCCGTCGAGAAGGTCACGACGGCGTCCTTGCGCAGGAATTTTGCAAGCTCGTCCTCCAGCTCCAGATGCAGCTTGAGCGTGCCGTTCAGGAAACGGGAGCCGGAGCAGCCGGAGCCGAGCGTCTCATAGGCGTGCATACCGGCTTTGACGACTGCTTCGTTCGTCGTCAGGCCGAGATAGTTGTTGGAGCCGAGCATGATGCGGCGCTTGCCTTCCATAATGACCTCGGTATCCTGCCGGGATTCGAGCGCGTGGAAATAGGGATAGATGCCCAGATCCCGGACCTCATCCTGAATATAGCGCTGATTGCATTTTTCGAAAATATCCATAGTGTCCTCCTTCGTTACAGAAGCGTACCGAGCGCCAGCAGCACGCGTTCTGCGCTGCAAAGCTCCTCGGGCGTGAACTGCGCGGAGAGCGCAGCGACCTTTTTCTGCATTTCTTCTTCATTTTCATCAAAATAACCGGAAAACTTCTCCGAGGTCGTCAGCACGATCTCGCGCCGGTCGTGCGCCTGCACCGTTTTGTTCAGATACCCCTTTGACACAAGCTGATTGACCTTATAGGTCGCGTTCGGCTGGGAAATGCCGATGGTATCGGCAAACTGGGAGATCGTCGGGCTTCCGAGCAGATGAATGATATCCGCGGAAAAGGCTTCCGTCGCGCTGAGACTGCCTGGCTTTTCCCGCACGGCGGCAAACAGCTTCTGATAGCAGAACAGGCGGTATTTGCGGAACAGCGCCTCGATGGTCTGAAGCAGCATGGCGGCTCCTTTCGTTGCATAAAAAATTTTAATTAAAAATTTTTAAGTATCACAAGTATAGCGCGGGCTCCTGAATCTGTCAAGAAATTTCTGTGCAAATTCTGGCTGTATGTGTTATACTGAACTGGAATAGGAGGCTTGGTTTATGAAGGTTCTCGCCATTATCGATATGCAGAAGGATTTTATTGACGGCGCGCTGGGGACGAAGGAGGCCGTTTTGATCGTGCCGAAGGTCGCGGCGCGGCTGAAAAAAGCGCGGGAGGACGGGGAAACGGTCGTCTTCACGCGCGATACGCACCATGCGGATTACCTGTCCACGCAGGAGGGCCGGAAGCTTCCGGTCCCGCACTGCATGGAGGGAACGGCGGGCTGGCAGATCGACGCGGCGCTGCCGGTTCTGGACGCGCCGGTCTTTGACAAGCCCGGCTTCGGCTCCCCGGCCCTGATCGACTATCTCAAGGGTCTTCCGGAGCTGGAGAGTGTTGAGTTCATCGGCCTCTGCACCGATATCTGCGTCATTACGAACGCGATGATGACAAAGGGCGCGCTGCCGGAGGTTCCGCTTTTCGTCCGTGCGGACTGCTGCGCAGGCGTGACCCCGGAAAGCCATGAAACGGCGCTGAATGCGATGAAAATGTGCCAGATCGAGATCGTGTGAAGGCTTGACATACTGTTTCAGTCCGTTATAATGAAAGTCAGTACAGAAATGGGGTGTGGCGACTATGCTCGAAGACCGGGATTATCAGGAAATTGCCCATATGTTCAAGGTCATTGTGGAAAGCGACATCGGCCCAAAGCTCAATAAGCTTGCGGAAGGGCAGCAGGTTCTTCTGGAAACGTTTGCACCCAAGAATCGTGAATAGATCAGATCGCGGAGCTGAAAAAGAAAATCGGCGCATAAAAAAGGGGCTGCTCGGAAGCAGCCCCTTTTTGTTTTATCCTGTCACAGCTCGCCGGGGAACAGCGCGTCGATGGCGGCTGCGGCTGCGGCCTGTTCGGCGCGTTTTTTGCTGCTGCCGCTGCCCTTGCCGCAGGGCTTGCCGTTGAGCAGGACCTCGACCTCGAATTTCTTGTCGTGATCCGGGCCGGATTCGCCGATCAGCTCATAGCAGAGCACCTGATCCTTTTTTCGCTGCACCAGCTCCTGCAGCGCGGTCTTATAGTCGAAATTATGCGGCTTGCCTGCCGGAACGTCGCAGAGGATCAGGCGGTCGATGATCTCCTTGGCGGCGGAGAAGCCGCCGTCCATGTAGCTGGCCGCGATCACGGACTCCATGGCGTCGGAGACGATGGAATCGCGCTTGCGGCCGCCGCCGTGTTCCTCGCCGTGGCCGAGCAGCAGGAAGCTGCCGAGGCTGATCGTGCCCGCCGCGCGGGCCAGATTTTTCTCACAGACAAGATCGGCGCGGATGCGCGTCAGCTCGCCCTCCGGCCTGTCCGGAAAGCTCCGGTACAGATAATCCGCCACGACGAAGCCCAGAATCGAGTCGCCTAAAAATTCCAGCCGTTCGTTGTCGCGCAGACCGCGCTCGCGGTTTTCATTGGCATAGGAGCTGTGTGTCAGCGCGTTTTCGAGAATGCTCTTGTCCCGGAACGTGTAGCCCAGCCCGGCTTCCAGTTCACTCAGCATGTTGATACTCCTTTGGTATGACCATATGGTCCATATTTGCAGCCAGCGTCGCGGCCACATCCGCCTCGACAGCGCCGATGGCCTGCCGGATGGCGTTGCGGATGGCCAGCGCGTCAGACGAGCCGTGCGCCTTGATCACGGGCTTACTCAGGCCGATGAGGGCCGTGCCGCCCGTCTCGCGGTAGTCCATCTTTTTCTTAAACGCCTTCACGCCATCCATGCACAAAAGCGCCGCCAGCTTGGTCAGTACGTTTTTCTTGAACATATCCTTCATCATGGAGGCCATGAAAAGCGCCGTGCCCTCAATGCCCTTGAGCAGGATATTGCCCGAGAAGCCGTCGGCCACGACCACGTCCGCGCCGCCCAGCGGCACATCGCGCGCCTCAATGTTGCCGGTAAAGTTGATCGCCCCGGCCTCGCCTGCCTGCTTCAGGAGCGGATAGACGGCCTTTTGCAGCTCGCCGCCCTTGGAATCCTCTGCACCGATGTTCAAAAGCGCGACGCGCGGGTTTTCGATACCCAGCACCTTTTCGGCGTAATACGAGCCCATGAACGCAAATTGCAGCAGAAATTCCGGCGTGCAGTCGGCCGTCGCGCCGCAGTCGATGAGCACGGCCTCCCGGCCGGTCTTCGTCGGGATCTGCGGAGCCATGGCGGCGCGGCGGATGCCCTTGACGCGCCGGACGGTCAGCGTCGCGGCGGAGAGCAGTGCGCCGGTCGAGCCTGCGGAGACGAACGCGTCTCCGCCGCCCTCCTTCAGCATATTCAGGCCCACGACCATGCTGGAATCCTTTTTCTTTTTTACGACCGTCGCCGGATCGTCGTGCATATCCACGACGTCGTCCGCGTTGGCGATCTCCACGCCCTTGGGAAGCGTTTCGATGCCCTGATCCTTCAGCGCACGCAGGATCGCCTCGCCGCGTCCGACCAGCACGACCTCGCAGCCGAAGTCCTTTGCCGCCTGGATCGCGCCCAGCGCGATCTGGTCAGGGGCGTTGTCGCCGCCCATGGCGTCTACCAGAATTCTCATGTTGCTTCCTCCTGCCCTGTCATTTGATCGATAAGCGCAAGCGACCGCTGCGCGATGGCGAGATTTTTATTGGCCTTTCCCTTGACGCGGCGGTCAAGCGGCGTCAGAATGCCGAAATTCACGTTCATCGGCTGGAACGAGCCGACGCTCGTATCCGAAATGTACGCCGCCAGCGCGCCGATGGCTGTTTCGCGCGGGAAATCGGGAAGCGGCTCGCCCTTGAGCTTTGCCGCCATGCTGACACCCGCAAGATAACCGGAGGCCGTCGATTCGACATAGCCCTCCACGCCCGTCATCTGGCCTGCAAACGCGACCAGCGGGTTCTGCCTATCGGCATAGTACCGGTCAAGCAGGCGAGGGGAATCGAGGAAGGTGTTGCGGTGCATCACGCCGTAGCGGACGAATTCCGCGTCGTGCAGCGCGGGGATCATGGAAAACACGCGCTTCTGCTCCGGGAATTTCAGGTGGGTCTGGAAGCCGACGATATTATAGACGGAGCCTGCGGCATTATCCCTGCGCAGCTGCACGACGGCATACGGCTCATGCCCCGTCTTCGGGTCCTTGAGGCCCACGGGCTTCAACGGGCCGTAGCGCAGGGTATCGATGCCGCGCCGGGCCATGACCTCGACGGGCATACAGCCCTCGAATACGTGCTTGTCCTCAAAGCCGTGCACCGGCGCTTCCTCCGCCGAGCTGAGCGCGTCGACAAAGGCAAGGTATTCATCCTTATCCATTGCGCAGTTGACATAATCTGCGTCACCCCGGTCGTACCGGGACGCGAACCACGCCTTGTCCATGTCGATGGACGAGAAGGTCACGAGCGGCGCGGCGGCGTCAAAGAAGCTCATATACTCCTGCCCGCCGAAATAGCGCTGGATCGCAGCGCTCATCGCGTCGGAGGTCAGGGGACCGGTCGCAATGATGACCGGGCCTGCCGGGACCTCGGTTTCCTCCGCCTCCACGACGGTGATGTTGGGGTGCGACTTGATTTTTTCCGTCACCATGCCGGAAAAGCCGTAGCGGTCGACGGCCAATGCGCCGCCCGCCTCGACGCGGTTTGCCTCCGCGCAGGTCAGGATCAGGCTGTGCAGCCGCCGCAGCTCTTCTTTCAAAAGGCCGACGGCGTTTTCCAGCCGGTCGCCGCGCAGGGAGTTGGAGCAGACAAGCTCCGCAAAGTCCGCGCAGTGGTGTGCGGGCGTCATTTTCTGCGGCTTCATCTCGGTCAGCGTCACATGAATGCCGCGCTCGGCCAGCTGCCACGCGGCCTCGCAGCCCGCAAGACCCGCGCCGATCACTTTCACTTCCAGCATATTGGGGCGTCCTTTCTATCTCTGTATCAGAACGGAAGATCCTCTTCCGGCTCGGTCTTTTTGGCGGCCTTTTTCGCAGCCGGCTTCTTGGCCGCAGGCTTTTTTGCCGCTGCCTTCTTCGCGGCAGGCTTCTTTGCAGCTGCCTTTTCGGTGGGCTTTTTGGCCGCCGTTTTTTTCGCGGCCTTTTTCTCCTCCGCCTGCTTCTGCGCGGCTTCGGCAGCAGCCTCTGCATTGGATTCTGCAGTCGCGGCCTCGCCGGAGGCTGTGGACTTGCGGCGGTAGCCGCGCTTGTCCTCCGGCAGGAAGTTCGAGCACTCGGGATTCGCGCAGAACGGCTTCATTGCGCCCTTGCCGGAGCGCTTGAACATCGTCTGGCCGCAGACCGGGCAATCCTGATCCGTCGGCACGTCCCACGTCATAAAGCCGCAGGCCGCGCCGCGCTCACACGCGTAATAGGCGTAGCCGCGCTTGCTCTTGCGCTTTAAAATCGCGCTGCCGCACTTCGGACAGCGGCCCGGCATTTTTTCCGTAATCGGCTTTGTAAACTTGCACTCCGGGTAGCCGGGGCAGGCGAGAAATTTGCCGAAGCGGCTCGTTTTCACGACAAGGTTCCGGCCGCAGATCTCGCATTTTTCATCCGAGACCTCATCCGGCACCTTGAGGCGGGTGTCCTTCAGCGACTCCTCCGCATCGACCATTTCCTGATGGAAGCCGGTGTAGAACTCCTCCAGCACGCTCTTCCAGCGGCGCTGTCCGGCCTCGACCTGGTCGAGCTGCTTTTCCATGTCGGCGGTGAATTCGACGCTGATGATATTGGGGAAGCGGTCCATCATCAGCCCGTTGACCACCTCGCCGAGCTTCGTCGGCGAGAGCTTTTTGTCGGTCTTGATGACGTATTCGCGATCCTGGATCGTGGCGATGATCGCCGCGTAGGTCGACGGACGGCCGACGCCCTTTTCCTCCATCGCGCGCACTAAAGACGCCTCCGTATAGCGTGCGGGCGGCTGGGTGAAGTGCTGCTGCTTGTCAAAGCCGGAGGCCGTGAGCGCCTCGCCGGGGGCAAGGTCGGGCAGCGGGGAATCGAGCTTTTCCTGCTCGTCGTCGCGGCCTTCCTCATAAATGGCGGTAAAGCCGGAGAATTTCATGCTCTGGTGGGTCGCGCGGAAGACATGGCTGCCGCAGGCGGCCTCAATCGCCGTCACGTCGTACAGCGCATTGGTCATCTGCGACGCGATGAAGCGGCTCCAGATGAGCTTATAGAGCCGGTACTGCTCCTTGGTCAGATCGTGCTCGACCGCTTCCGGATAGAGTGCAACGTTCGATGGGCGGATGGCCTCGTGCGCGTCCTGTGCACCGGATTTCGGCTTGTAGCGGCGGGGTTCGGAGTAATAGGCTGCGCCGTAGCGGCTGCGGATCACATCGCCCGCGGCGGCAAGCGCTTCCTCGGAGATACGCAGGGAATCGGTACGCATGTAAGTGATCAGGCCGACGGAGCCCTCACCGGAGATCTCTACGCCCTCATAGAGCTGCTGCGCGATCATCATTGTGCGGCGTGGGGTCATGTTGAGCTTGCGCGATGCCTCCTGCTGGAGTGTCGAGGTGATAAAGGGCGGCGCGGGGGTGCGCTTTTTCTCCGATTTCTTCACGCCGGTCACGGAAAACGGCTGGCCCTCCAGCGCGTCCAGAACGGACTGCACATCCTGCTCGCTCGTCAGCTCGCGCTTCTGCGGGTCGCCGTAGTAGTGCGCGGTGAAGCTGCCGGGCTTGCCGGCGCGGTTCAGATTTACATCCAGCGTCCAGTATTCCTGCGGGACAAAGGCCCGGATCTCGTTCTCGCGGTCGACGACCAGACGGGTCGCGACAGACTGCACGCGTCCGGCGGACAGGCCCTTGCGGATCTTTTTCCAGAGCAGGGGGCTGAGCTGATAGCCGACAATGCGGTCGAGCACGCGGCGCGCCTGCTGCGCGTCGACGAGATTCTGGTCGATGGGACGCGGGTGCTGGATGGATTCCTGCACGACGTTGCGTGTGATCTCGTTGAAGGTCACGCGGTATGTCTCGTTATCCGGAATGTTCAGCAGATATTTCAAATGCCACGAGATGGCTTCGCCCTCGCGGTCCGGGTCAGTCGCGAGATAGATGCGGCCGGAGCCCTTCGCGGCCTTGCGCAGGTCTGCGATGATGTCTTCCTTTCCCTTGAGCGGCTGGTACTCCGGCTCAAAATCGTGCTCGATATCGACGCTCAGCGTGCTCTTCGGCAGATCGCGCAGATGGCCCATGCTGGCCTTGACCTGATAGTCGGGGCCAAGATATTTTCCGATGGTTTTGGCCTTCGAGGGAGACTCCACGATGACCAGATTCTGTTTTGCGTTCGGCATAGACGCCTCCATGTTATTTTTTCGCCAGCTCATAATACCGTGCCGGCAGCCGCTTGACAAAGCCCTTGACCTCCAGCAGCGTCAGCGCGGACAGTACGCGCCCGGCGGGCAGCTGCGTTTCGTCGATCATCCGGTCGACCGGCTGCTTTCCGCCCTCCAGCTGCCGCAGAACGGCGGCTTCGTCGGCAGATACGCGCGGCAAAATTTCCTGTACGTCAATATAAGCCCTGTTTTCCTGCTTGTCAACGGCTTTTGTGTCAGTTTTTTCCGGGTTGGACGAAGTTTCCGCCACAACAAGGTTGTCCTTCGTCTCCTGCGGGCCGAGCGTCATGGGGCCGAACGGCCTCTGGCGCAGGGGCAGATCCGGGTAGAGATAGGTATATTCCTGTAAAACGTCCCAGCCCTCGGAGATCAGGATCGCGCCCTCCTTGAGCAGTTGGATATTGCCCTCGCAGGTCGGATTTCCGAGATTTCCGGGCAGCGTGAACACATCCCGGCCCTGTTCGAGCGCGTGGCGGGCGGTGATGAGCGCGCCGCTCTTTCTGGGCGCTTCCACGACGACGGAGCCGAGCGCAAGACCGCTCAGAATGCGGTTGCGGGGCGGAAAATGCTCCGCCAGCGGCGGCGTTCCGGGCGGAAGCTCACTGATGACGCAGCCGTGGGCGCGAAGATCCTCAAACAGACTCCGGTTGTTTGCCGGATAGTCGATATCCACGCCGCAGGCAAACACAGCCACCGGCGCTGTTCCGGAGGATATGGCCCCGCGCAGTGCCATGGTGTCAATTCCGGCAGCGCCGCCGGATACAATAATTGCGCCGTAGCGGCCAAGCTCATAGCCGAGGCGCTTCGCCTGAAGAAGCCCATACGCGGAGGCCTTGCGCGTGCCGACCATGGCGATGACCGGTTCCGCGTCAAAATCCGGGAAAACGCCTTGATAATACAATACCAGCGGCGCATCGTCAAGATTTTTGAGCCGGTTCGGATAAGCGGCGTCCTGAAACGTCAGAACATGGATGTTCTTCCGGTAGCACTGCTGCAGGATCTGCCGCGCAGGCGCAAGCTCCTTATCGGCAAGCGAAGCGCGCCCCTCCGGGCGCAGCGCCTGCGGGTAATCCTGCTCTGCCGCGCAGTAGACCGCCTCGGGCGTTCCGAACTGCTCTAGCAGCGCACGCAGCCCGCGCAGTCCCACGCCCCTGCGACCGGTCAGCCACAACCAGTATTCCAGCATAAAAATCCCTCTGTCTTTCTCGGATTTTTTATAGTTTGCGAATTATGGGGGCCGATGCCCACTGTCGGGCGGACAGAGTCGTCCGCCCCTACGGCAAGCCGCGTGAGCGCATCATCGGTGCCTCACCGCTTCATCTGCCACAGAACGATCGTCGCGGCGACTGCCGCGTTCAAAGACTCACAGCGCGGGGACATGGGGATGATGATCTTCTGCTCTGCCGCTGCGAACAGCTCCGGGTAGATCCCCTGTCCCTCGCTGCCGATCACGACCGCCGCATTGCACAAATCTGCCTGCCGCAGATCAACAGCGTCGGCAGACATGGCGGTCGCCAGCAGCGGGATATGCGCTTCCCGGCAGGCGGCGATGGCCTGCTGCCTCGTCATGCTGACAGGCTGGGTGCGGAACACCGCGCCCATGGAGGCGCGGACCGTCTTGGGGTTATACGTGTCGGCGCAGCCGTCCAGCAGCACGACCGGAACCTCCAGCGCGTCCGCCGTGCGGAGAATCGTGCCGAGATTGCCGGGGTCCTGAATGCCGTCCAGCAGAAGCGTCCCCGGCAGGATCGTGCCGGGCTTCCGCTCCGGCAGGCGGCAGAGGAAGATCGCGCCCTGCGGCGCGTCCATCAGAGAGACGGACTGCATCACATCCCTGGGTACACGGACAACGCGCACGGTATCTGATAGTTTACATAATTCTACGTGTTCCTCCGCAATCACAGTATGCAGCCCCGGGTACCAACGCGCGGCCTCCGCCAGCAGCTTCACGCCGTCGGCGGCGAATTCGCCGGATTTTTCGCGGTAGGCGCGCGAGGTGAGCAGCTTTTTCGTGTGCGCCAGAAGCGGGTTCCGGCGGCTTGTGATTGTTTCCTCCATCACGGATTCACCCTCGCGAGCCGGTCGTTCTCGCCGAGCAGGACAAGCGTGATATGCTCGTTCAGCGGGCGGTTCGCGTCCAGCGTGACGTGTACCTTTCCGTTTTCCCGCACGGCGATGACGTTCACGCCGTATTTTGCGCGGATATCCAGCTCCCGGATGCTCTTGCCGCACCATTCGCTCGGCGTCTGCAGCTCGGCAATGCCGCAGTCCGGCGAAAGCTCGATAAAGTCCAGAATGCTCGACGAGGTCAAAGACTGCGCCAGCTTGATGCCGGATTCACGTTCCGGCACAACGACATGATCTGCCCCGATCTTTTCCAGCGCCCGGCGCTGTGTTTCGTCGGTGGCCTTGCACACGACGCTCTGCACGCCCAGCTCCTTGAGGTTCAGCGTCGCAACGACGCTCGTAGCCAGATCGCCGCCGATGGCGATGACAGCGCAGTCGTAATTGCGCACGCCGAGCGTGCGCAGTGCGTCCTCATCCCGCACGTCGCACACGGCGGCGCAGGTGACTTTGCTCTCCATCCGCTGCACAAGCTCAGGCCGAAGATCAATCGCCAGTACCTCGCTCCCAAGCTCATACAGCCGCTGTGCGACCGCACAGCCGAAGCGTCCAAGTCCAATTACAATATATGTTTTTTTCATGGTTTTACTCCCTTTGTCTGCGTATAACCGCCGGTCGTTCAGGTGGAATTTCAAAAAAATCGGACGCACTCACCCATTGGAGTGTAGGGGCCGATGCACACATCGGCCCGTTGGGAAGCTGCAAATTTGCCGAAGATTCCCGTAAAATCGGTATATTCTGCGGGAGGCCAAAGTCGTCCGCCCCTACAGGGGTTAGCGAGGGTCGTTGCAGGGGCCGACGATTCTGTCGGCCCATTGGGCAGTTACGAATTTGCCGAAAATTACCGTAAAATCGGTATATTCTGACGCCTTATCCGCTCACCCGATCATGATTTTTGTTTCCGCGTAGCTGACGCGTTCTTCGGCGCGGTCGGCGGCCATGAAGCCGACGCTGATGGTCATGATCCCAAGCCGCCCGAAGAACATAAAAATGATCAGAACGATCTGCGATGCGGCGCACAGTGAACTCGTGATGCCGGTCGTCAGACCGACGGTGCACAGCGCAGAAATCGTCTCATACAGCGCGTTTTCCAGACTGACATGATCCGCAATGCTCAAAAACGCCGCGCCGAGGCCGGACAGCAGCAGCACCAGAATGAACAGCGCGGACGCGTTCGCAACGGCCTGCTGCGGGATCCGGCGCTTCATGATCTGCACGCTTGTCCTGCCGCGCGCGGTCGACCACGCGGCAAGCAGAATCACGCCGACCGTCACGGTCTTCACGCCGCCCGCCGTCGAGCCGGACGAGCCGCCGACAAGCATCAGAAAATCTGCCACAGCCTTTGATACGTCTGACAGCGCGTTCTGGTCGAAGGTCGCAAAGCCCGCCGTGCGGAGCGTGACCGACTGGAACAGCGCCGCCATCAGCTTCTGCGAAGGGGTCAGGCCGCCAAGCGTGCCGGGATTGTTCCATTCCAGCGCGGCGAAAATTCCCGTGCCGCCGAAGATCAGGACTGTTGTGATGAGAATGACCAGTCTCGTATAGACGCTCATGCGGGAAAAGCGGCGGTTGTGCCGGATGTCGCCCCAGACGGCGAAGCCAAGGCCGCCGATGATGATGAGCGCCATGATGGTGAAATTCACGACCGGGTCTGTCGCGTAGCGGCAGAGGCTCCCGCCTACGTCTGTATCCGCAAGCACGTCAAAGCCCGCGTTGCAGAACGCGGAGATCGAGTGGAACACGCCGTACCACAGAGCCTTTCCGAAGCCGAACTCCGGCAGGAAGCGGAAAAACAGAATGAGCGCCCCCGCCCCCTCGACTGCGGCTGTGCCGCGCAGGATATTGCGCACAAGGCTCACGATGCCGCTGTAGCTGTCGCTGCCGAGGGCCTGTGCCAGCACCATGCGCTCCCGCAGGCCGATCTTGCGGCGGAGCGCGAAGAAAAACAGACACGCGATGGTCATAAAGCCGAGACCGCCGATCTGAATGAGCAGGAGAATGACGACCTGGCCGAACATAGCCCAGTGCGTCCCGGTGTCGACGCGGATAAGGCCAGTCACGCAGGTCGCGGAGGTCGCGGTGAACAGGCTCGTCAGAAACGGCGTGGGTTCGCCGGAGCGCGATGCGGCGGGCAGGCACAGAAGACCCGCGCCGAGCAGGATGATGAAGAGGAACACCAGAACGATCAGCCGTCCCGGCCGCATGGTGCGAAACGGCCTTCCGAGCCGCTGAAAAAACGATAGAAGCATGACGAAGCGCCGTCTCCTTTTTGGAATATACATTATTATAGTCAGAAGCGGCACTGCCGTCAAGAAAAACTGCTCCCCGGACTTGTTTTGCCTGAAAAATCATGGTAAACTGACAAAAAACGAAACGAAGAGGGATCCCAAATGCGTATTTCCTGTCTGCTTGCCTGCTTTTTCCTGCTGGCGCTGCTCTGCGCCTGCGCCGCGCCGGAGGCGGCTTTGCCGGAGCCTCCCGCCGCGCAGGTGCAATCTCCGGAGGAGCCGCCCGCGCCGGTTGAACCGCCAGTGGAGCCTATCATCGAAGAGGAGCCGGAACCTGCGCTTTTGCTGTCGGAACCGGTCTGGCTGCTGGGACGGCTGACGGAGCTTTATCAGGCGGATGAGACGCAATGGGCCGCGCTGGCTGACGTGCTGGAGGCGGCAAAGACCCTAAATGCCGACGCACAGCTGGAAGAACTGGAGACAGTTCAATTTCAGGGCCGGGAGTATATCCCGCTGGCAGAGGCCGCACAGCGGCTCGGGCTGGAATGGGGCGAAGCCCCGGACGGGCTTCGCTATCTGGCACGGCGGCAGACCGTCGGCCAGATCCCTGAGGGCTGGAACGTGCCGGTCCTCATGTACCACGCCGTGGGGGACGAGATCTGGGGATATTCCGATCTGTTTGTCAGCGAGGCCGGGATGGAGGAGCAGCTGCAATATTTGCAGGAAAACGGATATGAGCCGATCTGGTTCTCAGACCTTGCGCACATCGAAGACTATGAAAAGCCGGTCATTCTGACCTTCGACGACGGATATGACGACAATTACACGGTGCTCTATCCGCTGCTGGAAAAGTATCAGACCAAGGCGACCATCTTTGTCATCGGCAATGCCATGGGCAGCCAGCACAAGATGACGCAGGAGCAGGTATATGAGCTGGCGGCCTCCGGCCTTGTCAGCATCCAGAGCCATACCTACACGCACGGAAATCTCAGTGCCATGGACGAACCTGCGCTCCGGCAGGAGATGGAGCTTTCCAACGCCGCGCTGGCCGCCGCGACGGGACAGATCCCGTACGTGCTGTGCTACCCGGAGGGCAAATACAGTCACCTGACGATGGACGTGGCGAAGGATTATTACACATTTGCCCTGCGCATGGACGGCTGGACCTATCAGACCGGCATGGACCCGTATCAGGTGCCGCGCAGCTTCGTCTCACGCCGAATCACGCTGCCGGATTATCTGTGGTTCCTCGCCCCGTCCGGAAAAGCGTCCTGAAGACAAACGCACAGCCTGCGCCGCAGCATTTGCGGCGCAGGCTGTGCGTTTACAGCACGTGATAATACGGGTAGATGTCCTCATAATGGCCGTCCTTCATGCGGAAGCCGCCGGGGATGACGCCGAGAGGCTGGAAGCCGAGGCGCTCGTACAGGTGCCTCGCGTGTGTGTTGCTGGCGACGACGGCGTTGAACTGCAGGATGCGGAAGCCGTGCGCCCGGCCCTGCCTGAGACAGTCGGACACCAGCTTTTCGCCGATGTGCAGACCGCGCGCTTCCCGCTCGACCGCGTAGCTGGCGTTGCAGATGTGTCCGCAGCGGCCGATGTTGTTGGGATGCAGGATGTACAGACCGTAAATATGGCCGGTCTGCCGGTCCTCCGCGACGGCGGTACAGGTCTGCTCTGCGAAAAAGGCTGCGCCGGAGGAAGCGTCCAGCAGCTCCTCCTGCGGAAAGGCCACGCCGTCCTCCACAACCTCGTTCCAGATGCGGATCAGCGCCGGAAGGTCTGCCTGCGTATATGCACGAACCTGAATTTCCATGGAAAGCACGCTTTCTGCTGGTTCAACCGGCTTTTTGATGGCGTAGTTATACCACCGGAAGCGCGGACTGTCAAGCGCTGCGCTCAGAGCGACAGGAAGGCTTTCCAGGTCTGGATATAGGACTGGGCTTTTTCGTCTGTCTCAGCCTCGGCAGCCATGCGCAGGAGCGGCTCGGTGCCGGAGAAGCGACAGATGACCCAGCTGCCGTCCGTGAAATAGACCTTGCAGCCGTCCTCACGGCTGATGTGATCGACGTTTTCAAATTCCGGGCAGGCGTGCTGTTCAAACAGGTACTGCTGAAGCGCAGGCTTGCGGGCCGAGCGTGTCCTCGTTCGGCGCGGGAAGCTTGCCGCCGAAGAGCGTGTCGTGGCGGTCGTGGATGATCTCCAGATCGCAGCGGCAGGTCATGAGGATCATGCTCAGGCTCGTCTGGCTGACGCCATACATGGGATCGAGCGCAATGCGCAGCTGCGCGTTCTTGATGGCCTCCACGTCAATGGCGGACAGGATGCTGTCGATATGTTCATTCGTCGGGTTGTGCTCGGTGATCATGCCGGCCGCGACGGCGGCGTCGACCGTGCGGCCAAGTCGGCTGGCAAGCTGCACAAAGTTGTCCAGCGCCCAGACGTGCAGGAAGCTCACCATGGCGCTCTCGCCGCCGTCGGCGTAGGTCACAGATTCCCCGAGGAACGACAGCTCACCTGTCTCCTTGACATACTGCACGACAGCCGGGACGAGCCAGAGCGCGTCGTCCGCGCATGCGTCCTTTAGACCGTGGACAATCTGGCTCTTATCCGGCGTGGGAACGACCGTGGGGGATTTGAACGACTGCTGCGGCGCGTCCTTTTCGAACCAGCGCGGCTCAAACAGATGCAGGCCGTAGCCTTCCTTCGTCAGCGCCCGCAGAAGCTCGATCGGGCGGCTGCGGCATTTTTCGGGGTTCGAGTGCGGGACCATCATCGCGTCCTGCGCTGTGTCACGGTAGCCGAGGCCAACGCGCCCGCCGACCTCGATGAACGAGGTGAAGCGGGAGAACATGACGTTGATCTCGCTCTGATAGAGGTTCCAGATGTGAGCTCCGTGTTCATGCCCTCGTTCGGGGTGCTGACCTGTAAGCAGGAGAGCTTTCTGTCCCAGAACTTTGCGAGGCGCGCAAAGTCCTCGTCCGCCCGTTCCGGTGTCCAGCGGGCTTTTGCCGCCTTTCCGGCCCCCAGACCGCCCTCGCCGAGCAGGAACAGCAGCCGCGCCTCCTCGCCGGGGGCCAGCGTCACGTTCTTTTGCAGCACGCCGCAGTGGTTCCCGCCCTTCTGGCCGGGAACTTCGCATACGCCCGTCTCGACCGCAAGCGGGTTCCGCTCCGTGCGGTAAGGCCCAAGGAAACGGTCACGCAGGCAGGCGTAGCCGTCGGGGGTAAAATTGGACGTAAAGAACTGATAGCTGGTTTCTTCATAATACAGATCGTTTTCGATCACGCCGTCCTCGTACCGGCTGCCACGAAACCGTCCAGTAATCGCCGGTATCGTTGTCGCGGATGTAAATATAATGTCCTGGGCCGTCCATCGGCACGCCGTTCGGACGGAAGCGCGTGATGCGGTGATATTCCGGCGACCGGTACAGAAGATAGCCGCCTGCCGTGTGATTGAACACGCCGTACAGATCGCCGACGCCGATGTAATTCGTCCACGAGACGGGCAGATCGACGCGGTCGATCACATATTCGCGGCTCTGGTTGTCAAAATGGCCGTACTGCATAGCTTTCCCACCTTATCTCAGTAATGTATCGCGCAGCTGCGCGGCAAAGGAATGATTTTTTGTGTCGAGGCTCGCTTCCCAGACGATGATCCCGGCCAAGTCCGCATTGCGGATGAGGTCCAGCTTCTGCCCGAGCGAACGCGCCGTCTCCACCGACAAGAACCAGCGGTCGAATGGATTGTCCGGCCCGTCGTAGACGAGATATGCGCTGTCTGCCCGCGCGTCATAGGCGCTGTGCCAGCCGGGCGTCTGCAAAAGCTCCAATAAATCCTCCTGCGCAAGCGTGTCCCACGTCGGCCGTTCCGGCTCGACCGGCGCGCCGGATGCGCAGGCCGTCAGCGATTTCCGGCCGGGGCCGAACGCACTGTCCATGGCGGCGCGAAGCTCTGCCAGCAGCAGAATGAAGTTTTCGCGGTCTTCCGCTTCCACACCGGCCTTGCCCTCCCTTTTCGGTTGTTCTGCTCTGATTATAAACGCGCAGCTTTTCCCATGCAACGCCTCCGGCTGACATCGACAACAACGGGCAAAAAAAAGCAAGGATATCCGGCAGCGGCTCTTTGCGCATATTGGGGGAAGTATGGTATACTGTGGTCAAGGCTTCCCCCGCCGGGGAAGGCGTTTGGTGCATACCAACTGCATTCGGCTTTTGTATGCTTTTTTAATGCACTTTCTGAAACAGGAGGATCATTTCATATGCTGATACGCCCCGTCACAAAAGAAGAGCGACTGCAGTCCGCGCAGCTGCTGACGATCGAAAGCGGCGATCTGACCATTTCCGCCGCAGACGATGCGATCCACTGCGACTACACGCTCCAGATCGGCGCGGAGGGCACGGGCGGGCCTGCGATCTCGATCACGGATTGCGATGAGGGGCTGGAGGCCGCGGCGCTGCACGTCGCTTCGGGCGACATCCGCATCCGTGCCTCGGACGACTGCCTGAACGCGGCCAATTCCGACCTGCCCGGCTTTGATTTCTCCATGGATATCTCCGGCGGCACGATCAGCGCCTATACGACGGACGGCGACGGCTTTGACTCCAACGGCTCCATGACCATCTCCGGCGGCACTCCGCCGGAAAAGCCGGATAGCGGTACGCCGCCTGAAAGGCCGGACAATGCATCGGAACCGCCGGAGCCTGGAAATCTGTAACCCCGGGCCGGTGGGCGCTGAGCACACAAAAAACCGCCGCTCTGCATCGCAGAGCGGCGGTAAGTTGTTTTGCATCAGAACAGGTTCAGAACCAGCGTCAGGACGATGAACACGCCGCCGACCCATTTGGTGGCGAGGGCGAGCTTCGCGTCGAGGCCCTTGTTCTTGTTCTTACCGAGGTAGGTATCACCGCTGCCGCCGGCGATGGCGCCGGACAGACCTGCGGATTTGCCGGACTGGATCGTCACGATGACGACGAGGCCGACGGCCAGAATGACCTGAATGATCGTTAAAATCGTATGCAGAGCGTTCATGAAAATTCCTCCAAACCATTTGCCGCCCTTCGTCGGCAGACGGCTCGCCGAGATCATATTTTATCAGGCTGTTTCAAACAGCTAGAAAATCATATCACAATTCAGATGTGAATGCAAGAGCATTTTTGCCGTTTTCCGCAGAAATCAGCTCTTTGTGACCCACGTATTTGTGGCAAGACAAGTCAGATAGGCGTTGATGAAGCCGTCGAGCGCACCGTCCATGACGGCGTTGACGTTGGATGTTTCGAAGCCTGTCCGCGTGTCCTTGACGAGCGTATAGGGCATGAAAACATAGTTGCGGATCTGGCTGCCCCATTCGATCTTGAGCTGTGCGCCCTTGATATCGGAGATCTTGTCCAGATGCTCACGCTCCTTGATCTCGATGAGCTTCGAGCGCAGCATCCGCATACACGTCTCGCGGTTCTGGAACTGATCGCGCTGCGTCTGGCAGGAGACGACGATGCCGGTCGGCTTGTGAATGAGACGCACGGCGGAGCTTGTCTTGTTGATGTGCTGGCCGCCCGCGCCGGAGGAGCGGTAGACCTGCATTTCGATATCCTCAGGCCGGATCTCGACGTCCTTGGAATCGTCCGTGATCTCCGGAATGACCTCGACTGCGGCAAAGGACGTCTGACGGCGGGCGTTTGCGTCGAACGGGGACACGCGCACAAGGCGGTGGACGCCGTTTTCGCTCTTGAGCATACCGTAGGCGTTCTCACCCTCGACGAGAATGCTGGCGGATTTGATGCCCGCCTCGTCGCCGTCGAGATAGTCAAGGATCTTGTAGGTCAGGCCATGCTGCTCGGTCCAGTGCGTGTACATCCGGTAGAGCATCGAGGCCCAGTCCTGCGCCTCGGTGCCGCCTGCGCCCGCCTGGAACGAGACGATGGCGTTGTTATTGTCATATTCGCCGGAAAGAAGCGTCTCAAGCCGTGCGTTTTCCATCTCCTGCTCGAGCTGGGCATAGCCCTCGGTCAATTCGGGGAGCATGGAGTCGTCGTTGTCCTCCAGCGCCATTTCGCAGAGCGTATACAGATCGTCCCACTGGCTGCACATTTTTTCGTATCGCGCGACCTTGGCCTCCAGCGTCCGGCTCTGCTTCATGACCTTCTGCGAGATCTCCTGATTGTCCCAGAAGCCCTCGGAATCGATCTGCGCGTGCAGGCGGTCGATTTCCTCTTTCGCGGCCTCAATGCCGAGGGAGTCCGCCAGCGCGTCCAGCTTGGGGCGGATATTATTGAGCTTTACCTTATATTCATCGAATTCAATCATGCTTTTCCCACACTTTTCAAAATTGTCGGGGTACATTATACAGGAAAACCGGCGGGATGTAAAGGGGAAACGAGAATTCTGGACGCTTTATGCGCGCAGCCCCTGCTCCGTCTCACGGGCGACGATCCCGGCCTCCATGACCGCGTGGACGCGTTCGCCGACCTCAATGGCCGTTTTTCCGGCCAGCTCCTCCGCAGGAACGACGTCCAGCACGTCCAGCCAGACCTCCGTGTGCTTGCGGAACATATTGTGCAGAATTGCGCGGGAATTGACCAGCGAGCAGACCACGATGGGCACATTCGCCTTCTGCGCGATCTTGAACACGCCGCTGCGGTAAGGGAGCAGCGGGTCGGACGTTTTGTTCGTCCCGCCCTCCGGGAACACGGCGATGGAGGCCTTGTCGTCCTTGATGAACTGGATGGCCTTGAGAATAGACTTGAGCGATTCGCGGTCGTTGTTCCGGTCGACCGGCAGGCAGAGTACCTCGCGCATGACCTGCGCGACGATGAAGATCGAGAAGTTTTCCTTCTTGGACAAAAAGGCCAGCTCCGCCCACGGCATGACGGCGTAAAACACGATGGGGTCGAACGCGAACCGGTGGTTGCTGACCAGCAGGAAGCGGCCCTTGCGCGGGACCTTTTCCAGACCCGTCACATTGACATGGACGCCGCCCAGTGCCAGCGCAATGCGGCAGAACTCGTTGAGGAGGAACCGGAAATAGCCGCTCGGCTTTTCCAGCAGCTTTTTCGGGTCGACAAACAGACACGAGACGAGCACGACCAGCAGAAACAGCACCACGAGCACCAGAAAGCTGCCGAGGAAAAACACGGGTACCTGCCACACAGCCGCAAGCGAGGCAAAGCCGGACGCGGCATACGTCAGCGCGCAGCCGGAGAGCAGCGCAAGCGCAAGGAACACATAGAGCATGACGAATGAACACCTGCCGAATATGAAGATTTTCTGAAAATCCTCTTAAGATTTCAAGTATTCATTATATACACGGCCGGCGGGAAAATCATCCCGAAAAAGAAGAATTCACAAATAATTTAATAATTTACGGCTGCTCCGCCGCGCGCTGCCGGCTGATCTCAGCCCAGCTCGGGAGCTTCGCGATGCGCTCCGCCAGCTCCTGCATGCAGGCCGGAATGTCGATCTTCTGCGGACAGACCGCCGCGCACGCGCCGCAGCCGAGGCAGCTTTGCGGCTTCCGGCTCTTCGGCAGGGCTTCGACCGCCATGATCGCGTTCGTGGACGGCACGACGCGAAGCTCGTTCAAAACACGCAGCATCTGCGGAATGTCAATTTCCTGCGGGCAGCCGTCGCAGCAGTAGCGGCAGGCCGTGCACGGGACGGCGGACTTGAAGCCCTCCGCGATCTCCAGCAGCAGCGCCTGCTCTTCGGCACTGAGGGGCTCCGGATAGTCAAACGTGGCGAGATTGTCCTGCATCTGCGCCATGTTGGACATACCGCTGAGGATCATCGTCACGCCGGGGATCTCCTGCACCCACCGAAGCGCCCAGGACGCGTCGGAGGCCTCCGGCCGCAGCGCGTGCAGCTTTTCCTGCGCGGCAGCGGGCAGATTCGCCAGCTTCCCGCCGCGCACCGGCTCCATGACCCAGATGGGAATGCTGTACCGGTTCAGCAGCTCACATTTTTCCTTCGCCTGCTGCAGCGTCCAGTCGAGATAGTTCAGCTCGATCTGACAGAATTCCATCTCGTTCGCGTGCTTTTCCAGAAACGCTTCCAGCGCGGGCACGCCCGCGTGGGTCGAGAAGCCCAGGTGGCGGATACGCCCGTTTTTCTTCTGCTCCAGCAGATACGGGAGGATGTTCCAGCGCTCGTCTTCGTAGACGGCGATGGAATTTTCATAGACGTTGTGCAGCAGATAGAAATCGAAATACTCCACGCCGCACTTTTTCAGCTGCTTTTCGAACACGCCCTTCACGTCATAGCTCGGCGCGATCTGGTGTCCGGGGAACTTGTCGGCCAGATAAAAGCTCTCGCGCGGGTACTGCTTCAGAATTTCGCCGATGACGAGTTCCGACTTGCCGCCGTGATACGGCCAGGCGGTATCAAAATAGTTGACGCCCTTCGCAATGGCCTCCGACGTCATGGCGGCAGCCTGCTCCGCGTCGATGGATTTGTCCTCCCGCAGCGGCAGCCGCATCGTGCCGAACCCGAGCTGCGAAAGCTTCAAGCCCTGAAAGTCCTTATAGATCATAGTTCGCATTCCTTTCTGTCGTTTTTTATGTGAGAAGTTCAAAGTGTTCATAGGGGCGGACGCCTCTGTCCGCCCGCCGAAAGCCGTGCTTTTTTCAAAAATCCACGGCGAATCCGTATGCACCTGCGCATTTGGCTGTAGGGGCCGATGCCTACATCGGCCCGTTGGGAAGTTACGAATTCGCCGAAGATTTCCGTAAAAACGGTGTAATCTGCCGGGCCGATGTGTACCGGCAAGCGGCAGACCCACATCCGTAACGCTCC